>Ga0210378_10001791_pt1 | contig 11130 bp, 8 predicted proteins | sample PLM1_60_b1redo_FD_155465 | JGI IMG/M metagenome (GOLD analysis project Ga0210378, IMG submission 155465) | Groundwater sediment microbial communities from an aquifer in East River, Colorado, USA - PLM1_60_b1 redo | ecosystem: Environmental > Terrestrial > Soil > Riparian zone | place: USA: East... | reverse complement strand
TGAAGCCAACATAGAGCAATTCGGGGCCAAAGTACTGCTTCAGGTCACTCCGGGCAAGCCTCGGAGGCGCTACGCAGACCCCAATCCGAGGCCATACGTAAGTTATCGGCTTCGGATCGCCAAGGAAGGCCCCGTTGGCTTACTCCAGACTGGCCGCGGTTCCCGTAGGTTGTAACCGTCTCGAGCCACAAGATCCGTTCGCACTCGATCTCCTCTCTCGACGTCGGCTGACGCACCGTCTGCTGGCCAGCGCGATGCCGGACAGCTTGGTCCAGATCGCCAGCCAGCTCGCTGGCGGCCCGCCCGGCAGCAGGGAGAGCCACCGCAGCCATGCCAACTCGTGCGGGCGCAGCCGGACCCGGTCCGGGACCGCTGCTCCCGCAGACCACAGCCGTGCTGCTTCCGGCATGCGGACCGGAACTGTCGCAGCCAGGCGCGCGGACGGCCGCCGTGTTCCGCAGGGCCATCGCCGGCCTGTCCGCCGTGGTGTCCGCCGCAGCCTGCGACCGTGTCCAGCTGCGGCCGACCGGACGGCTGCGGCGGTGTCCGGTGTCCACGGTGTGGGCCGACCGTGCGGTCACGCGGCCCTGCGGTGTCCGCCAGCCGATCCTGCCGCCGCCGGCGGGTGTCCGCCGCTACAGGAAGCGGTCGCCTGCCCGGCGTCCGCTGGTGGGGTGCAGCCACCGACGCCAGGCCCGCCCGAGCTGCCGGGCAAGCCGCTCGCGGAGCTGCTCGCGCAGATAGGTCATGGCCGGCCGCTCCAGCGCCAGGGCCTCCTCGGCGGTCAGCCCGCCGAGCCGGAGGCCATTGAGGTGGCCGCCCCGCCAGCCGGCGATGATCGCAGCGGCGGCTGCCTGCGGGTCCAGGCCGAGGGTGGCCCAGGTGCCGGAGGGCCAGGCGCGCAGCTCGACCGCGAGGTCGGTGAGGAACACCAGCTCGTGGGCTGCCCGGTCGGGGTGGCCGGTCACCAGCTCATACAGGACCGTGCCGTCCGGCTGGGGGACCTGGGGGTGCAGCAGCACGGCGGGGGCGACCACCAGCACGCCGGCGGCCTTGGTGTCGTGGTCGGTTGGGTCCAGCAGCAGGCCGAGGTAGCAGTCCGGCACCCGGCCGGGCACAAGGACCTCGCCGTGGGCGTTCGCGCCGAGCTGCGCCACAGGCCCGCTCCGCTGCTGGTGGATGGGTGGGGCACCAGGCTACCCGGCCGGACGAGGACATTGACCTTAAGTCATCGTTTCACTCCTGTTGACCGGTTAGAGCCGGTTAGGCAACGAGCGCACAGGCCAGCAGCACGAACACGAAGCGCCGCTGCGAGCCCCGATCCCACCGCACTGCCGCCAGGCGCCGATCGCAGCTCAGCCGACGACAGCGCCCGCTCCACGTTCACCAATGCCGCCCAGCCGCGCGGCGGCCCGGCCTTCCCCTGGCTTGCCGGCCGTGCCACGGGCAGACCGGACATCGCGGGATGCGCCGGATGCAACCTTTCGTGCGCGCCCGTGAGTGAATACAGAGGGAGGCGAGCGCTCCCTCCGGGAGGCGTAGGTGGCCGTCGACGAGACGGAGTTCAGCGAGTTCTTCGCCAGCCAGTACGCGAACCTGTGCTGGCTGGGGCTGCTGCTGACCGGCAGCCGGGCCGAGGCCGAAGAGCTGGCCCAGGAGGCGCTGGTGCGCACCTGGCGGCGCTGGAAGCTGGTGCGGCGGCCCGACGACCCCGGCAGCTACGCCCGCCGGGTGCTGGTCAACCGGCACCGCTCGCTGCTGCGCCGGGCGGCGGTGGAGGCGCGGTCGCTGGCGCGGTCGCGGCCCGAGGAGCTGGTCGTGCCGGCCGGCGACGAGCGCGCCCTGGTGCTGTGGCAGGCCGTCCAGGTACTGCCGGCGCGGCAGCGGGCGGTGCTGGTGCTGCGCTTTCGCGAGGACCTCCCCGAGGCCGAGGTGGCGCGGCTGCTGGGGCTGCCGCTTGGGACGGTGAAGTCGCTGGGCCACCGAGCGCTGGCGCGGCTGCGGGAGCGGCTGGGCTCACCCGGTCTGGACCCCGCGCGCAGCAGGACCGAGGAGGGACCGTGAAGCTGGAGGACGAGCTGCGCGAGCTGTTCGGGCGGACGGAGGGTGCGCCCTGGCCGGGCGAGCGGGAGGCCTTCGACCGGTTCCTGCGTCGCCGGGCGCGCCGCGGCCGCGCGGTCGCCGCGGCCGCCGCGCTGGCGTTGGTCGCGGTGCTCGGCGGGGCCGTGCTGGTGGCCCGTGGCCAGCCCGAGGACCGCCAGACCATCGCGCCGGCGGTGACGGTGGCGCGGGTCCCCAACGAGGGGTTCGAGCTGCGCGTCCCGGTCGGCTGGCGGGTCGACCGGGAGCTGACCGGTACAGTCTCCGGGCCGGTCTCCGGTGGGCCAGCGGGGGTGGTGGGGGTCGTGCTCGCCCCAAGGGCGGCGGAGCCGCGCGAGGCAGCGATCACGGTCCGGGCCGACGACAGCATGGCGCTCTGGCGTGCGGCGTCGTCGAAGGGATCGAAGCGGCGAGCCGACGGCCGGCGCTACCTGCTGCGCCCGGGGTCCAGCCCACGGGAGGTCGGCCAGTACCTCATCGAGTGGCCGGACCACTGCCCATCGGGCCGGGGCAGCTGCCGCCGGATGTCCGCGTTTCCGAGGGTGCTGCTGGTGACTGGGGTCGCCGCCGATGGCGACGCCGCCGGCAGACAGCAGGTGCTGCTGGCGATGCTGCGCATCGTGGCCACCATGAAGCCGATCGCCGACGCCCGCCGCCCGCCGCCGTTCCCGACCGTCCCCCCCAGGACCAAGGTGCTGTTGGGCAAGGGCGGCAGCGGCAGGTCGGCGTGGGAGGCACGGATCGAGCCGCTAGGCGGCAACGCCGGCTTCAGCATCCACTTCCCCTGGCAGGAGCGGCGCGAGCCGACCAAGGGGTGGCATTGGGAGTCGCTGGAGCCGGAGTCCATCCAGCGCAACGGCGTCTCTCTGCTGATGGACTGCCTGTCGTGGGTGCCCGGCTCGGGCCTGCTGCTGTCCGGGCTGGCCCCTGAGGAGGTGGCCACCGTGCGGATCGAGCTGGCCGGCCGACCGCCGGTGGTGACGCCGACGTTCGCCCGCGACAAGCCCGTCCCCTGGGTCGCGTTCGTGTCGCCGCCCCTGCCGACCGGCTCGAAGGTGGACCGGGTGGTCGCGCTCGACGCCGCCGGGACGGTGATCGGCAGCCTGGAGCAACCGTACCCGGGTGCGCTCTGCCGGCCCCGGGCCGGGTGAGCCGCCCGGTGAGGGCGGACGGTGCGGGCAGGCCCGCGTGGCCACCATGGCGGCCAGGAAGCGGCGCGACTCGCCGACCCGCTCGCCAGACCGACCGGCACAGGGACCAGCCTTCCAGACCTGGTACGGCGAGCCGGTCAAGCTGTCGTACCAAACTTTGCATCAGAGCCGATTGAAGCAAACCAGCGCACACGCCAGCAGCACGAACGCGAAGAACCGCTCCGAGCTCCGGTCCCACCGCACTGCCAGGCGCCGATAGCAGCTCAGCCACGACAGCGCCCGCTCCACCTTCCAGCGGTGGCGACCGAGCCGCTGCGACGACTCGATCCCACGCCGAGCGATCCGCGCGGTGATCCCACGACGCCGCAGGTACCCACGGTTGGCGGCGCTGTCGTAGCCCTTGTCGGCATCGACCTTGCCCGGCCGGCAGCGCCGCCGGCGCGACGGTGTGCGGATGGCCGGGATGTCGTCGACGACTGCGGCGAACATGGTCACGTCCGGGACGTTGGCGGCGGTGACCGTCGCGGTCAGCGGCAGCCCGCCGCCCTCGCAGACAAGGTGGAGCTTCGATCCGGGCTTGCCACGATCGACCGGATTTGCGCCGACATGGTCCCCCCGCGCTTCGCGCGCACGCTGGCCGAGTCCACGCTGGCCCGCGTCCAGTCCAGCCGGCCTGCCAGCCCCAGCCGGTCGAGGATCTCGAGGTGGAGCTGCTCGAACACGCCGGTCTTGGCCCACTCGGTGAGGCGGCGCCAGCACGTCGCCGGCGAGCCGCAGCCAAGCTCGCGGGTGGGGAGCAGCCGCCACGGGGTGGAGGTGCGGGCCATAAACACGATCGCGGCGAAGCAGTTGCGATCGGGGATGGTGCGGTGTCGGCCGCCGTATGGCGGACGCGGCGGGACCGGGAGCAAGGGCGCCACCAGCGCCCACAGCTCGTCCGGGACGAGGTCGTCAACGAGGGTCGTCATGGCGCCGGATCCTGCCAGACCTACCCAACAGGAGCGAAACGACGTCTAAGCGGTCAACCCGCCAGCCGACCGCCGGCCCGGACCCCCGCCCGCCGCCAGACCTGGGGCAGCGCCGGTCAGACGGCCGGTCGCAGCCGGATGCGGGCGGTGGTCGCGAGCAGCTCGACGTCGCCGTCTGACAGCACCTGGTCGTGGCCGAGGGCGTCGCGCAGCCGGCCGGCCGGCACGATCACCACGCCACCGGCGTCCAGGCCGGCCGGTTGGACATGGGCGCCGTGGACGCACAGCAGGGCGGCAGTGTGGGTGCCGAGCACGCGGCTGATCGTCTCGGCTTCCCAGCGCACGGTCTGAAGGGTGCGGTCCAGCGGGTAGTGGTTGTGCCAGGCCAGCCCGTCGACGCCCTGGTGGACGTGGCCGGTCCATTGCTTGCTGTCAATGACGAACACGCCCGAGGGGCCGATGACCAAGTGATCCACATTGGCGTCCGAGCCGGGCACGGCCAGGTCGTGGAAGCAGATGTAGCCGTCGCGGGTGAGCCGGCCGAGCAGGCGGGCGGTGCGCCGCTCCCCGCGGGCGCCGCGCCGCCAGCTGCGGGCCTGCTCGGAGGGCCGGAATCGGAGCCGCCAGCCGACCAGCGCGGCCACCGCCAGCCCGGCCAGCCCTCCGGCCCGCGGCAGGCCGGCCTGGCCGGCGAGGAACTGACTGATGACGCCGGCGGCCACGGTCAGCGGCGCCCGCCACGTCAGGCTTTGGGTCCAGGCCGTCAGCTCGAGCTTGCGCCGGCGCCGGTACTGCGCGAGGGCGGAGCGGCCGGGGCTGCCATGGCTGCCGGTGATCGGCTCGGACGGCACGGTTGCCAGGGGTCCGGGGCGCGCGAGGCCAGCCTCCGGCCAGGTCCGGGAACCCCCGGGGAGGTCATCGGGTGGGTCCAGGGCGGTCCAGCCGCCGCCCAGCAGCTGGGCGGGTTGGCCTTGGTGGGCGTCCAGGAACCGCTGGAGCTCCTCGGCGGTCAGGGCACGGACCGACAGGCCGGTGCCCTGGTAGACCGGCGTGCCCAGCTCCTCCAGGTCCTCGTTATCCTCCTCGTAAGGGTCGGGGTCGGGGTCTTGGTGCTGGCGCATCTGCTGCTCCCTTCTGCCAGCTAGCGGCCGTCGCGTTCCTGGTGGCCGAGGTCGCGGCCAAGGCCGCGGCCGGGTCGGCCGCGGTTCGCAGGCCGGTGGTCGCGGTGGCGGCCCCAACCGGCCAGGTGCTCCAGCGCGGCCCGGGCGACCTGCCAGTCGCGGCGGCGGCCAGGGTTGTCGCGGCGGGGTTCGGCGCCAAGGAGCCGGCCCCGATCGGCTCGATGCCGTCGGTCGACTGCCACCGTCGGCCGCCCGAGGTCGCCTCGGCGATGAGCGCGCTCGCCATGGCCGCGGCGCTCCCGCCGCTCGCCGGTCCCCCCGGCCTGGCCGGCGGTGGGCGCCGTGGCCGGTACAGCCGCCCGCCCATCCCGGGCCACCCTGTCCCGAACATGCTCGGCCGGCCCGGGGTGGTCCAGGCCGTAGGCCCGCCGGTAGGCGTCTAGTTCCGCGGCGGCCACGCGCCACACCCCGCGCTCCTGCGGGTCGGTGGGCACGGGGCCGAGTTCGGCCAGCAGCCAGCCCGGCGGGTCCAGCGCCAGGGCGCGCTGGTCGACCCGCCGGCGCCAGGCGTCCTCGCGCAGCACCGCCCGCTCCTGGACGCGCAGCGCTTCGTCGTGGGCTTCCAGCCAGCCCAGGTGCCGCTGCTGGGCCCGGCGCAGCAGCCCCAGCCGCTCGGCCGCCCCGTCGGCCTGCCCGGTCGTCGTTCGCAACCCATGCTCGGCCAGCGCCAGCCGATTCCCGGCGCCCTGGAGGTCCCGCCGGCGCAGCAGTCGGCCATGGAGTGCGTCGACCTGGTCGGCGGCCGCCTCCCGTTCCCGGCGGGCCTGCTGGCGGGCCTGCTCGGCCTCGGCCGCCCGCGTGGTGGCCAGGCGCAGCTCCCGCGAGCGGTCCGGCGGGCAGGACCTGCGCAGCTCCGCCAGCCGGTCACGCTCGGCGCGCAGCTCCCGAGTCGACCACCGCCGCACGTCCACCACGTCTGGGGTGTCGCTGGCAAGGGTCTTGCTGCCGTCGCGGGTCAGCACCCGCGCCAGCAGCTCCTCCGGCGCCCGTGCCTCCCTGGCAGGGTGGGGGCGTTCCTCGTCGGGGCCGAGCGGCTCGGGGCCGACAGCAAGGTACAGGTCGGTCCGCTCTTTGCTGCGGGTGAGTTGCACATAGCCGCCCTGCATGTCCTCGGCGCCGTCCAAGGCCAGCAGCGCCCGCCGCTCGGTCCGGCCTTGGGAGCGCATGTCGGTCCGGGCGTAGGCCAGATCCACCCGGCGGGACTGCCCGGGGCGGACCGCCGCATCCAGGTACCAGCCTGGCAGCCGCACCATCTGTGGTGGGTCGTGCTCCAGGGTCCGCACGGTCATGGCCCGCCCTGGCACCTCCAGCTCCAGGATGACCGCGGTGGTGCCGTTCACCACGCCAAGGCGGTCGCGGGCGTTGGCGCCCAGCACCACCAGATCCCCAACCGCGAAGGTTCGATCCCCGACGGCGAGCCGTTCGGGGCCGAGCTGGGCGTGCTCGGCGCGCAGCCGCTGGCAGACATGGTTGAGCTGGTCGACCTGGGCGCGACGGTGGGCGTAGATCACCGGCCGCTCCCCAGCCTGGTGGGCCTGCCACCAGTCGCCGACCAGGGCACGGTCGCGGTCGTCGCGGGCCTCGAACGCGCGGATGCGGTCGTGCTCGGCGTAGGCGGCGATCGCCTGCTCCAGATTGCCGGCGCGCACATCGTCGATGGCGCGCTGCTCCCAAGCCTCGACCTGCCGGCGGTTGACGATCAGCTCCGACGCGCCCAGGCGCAGGCGCAGGGCGCGGAAGCCACCGCCGGCGGCGATGGAGGCGAACTGGCGGTCATCACCGACCAGCACCACCTTGGCCCCCGCCCGCTCCGCATACCCGAGGAGCGGGGCGAGCTTGCGGGTGGCGACCATGGCGGCCTCGTCCACCACCAGCACCGTCCGGTCGTCCAGCTCCAGCCTCTGATGCTGCAAGTCCAGCAGCAGCCGGTCGACCGTCCGTGCGTCGCTGAAGCCTTCCTCGGCCAGGCCGACGGTGGCGATACCGGTCGGGGCGGTGCCAAAGACCCGGTAGCCGTCCAGCTCGAACACCTCCCGCGCCACCCCAAGCGCCCAGGTCTTGCCGCTGCCGGCCCGGCCGACCACCAGCGCCACCCCATCGCCGCCTTGGGTGAGGTCGCGGACCATCGCCGCCTGGTCCTCCCCGGCGGTGGCATGGCGGTCCAGGACCTGACGGACCAGCTCGGGGCGCACCACCGCGCAGCGCTCACCCGCCCGCTCGGTGGCGCCGGTCACGAGTTGCCATTCAAGGGTCAACAGCTCCGGCGTGGAGAACCGGTCGACGCCCAACCGACGATCACGGGCCACCCGGATCGCCCGCTCGGCCAGGAACCGGTCGGCCGCCTCCTCGGCCTGAATGAGCGCCTCCTGAGCGGAGCGGGCGACCGGCAGCCGCTTGGCCAGCGCGTCCACCACATCGGTTCGGGTGAACGTGGATGCCTGCTCGGTCAGCCCTTCCGGGCCGGCCAGCTCGGTGAGCGCCGCGTCCAGCTCGGCGCGGGTCGCCGGTCGGCCGCGTTCACCTGAGCAGACCTCGGCGAGCTGGCGCTCACCCACCCCCTGCTCCGCCAGCTCGCCCTGCCAGCGCGCGTAGATGCTGTGCTCGGACTCGCGGTGGTCCTTGGGCGCCCGGGTCGCCACCGCCGCCGCGCTGGACGCCTTGATGCCGCTCAGGCCCTGCTCGGCCAGCCAGTGGTCGATCTGCTCCGAGCGCTTGGAGAACCGCTCGATCAACCCCCGATCGTCCAACCCCACGACCTCGGCGGCACCCGAGCGCGCATCCACCGGTCCCCACCGGACCCCCAGCCGCTCGGTGAGCGCCGCCCGCTCGGCCGCCAGGTACAGGTGATCGGCCGCCATCAGCTGGGCGTACAGCCGGTCGCTGTCCAGCGCGGTCCAGCGGCCGTCCGGGCCTTGGGCGGTGTTCTGCACCAGCACGTGGGTGTGGAACTGCGGGTCGCCGGAGCGGCTCATGCGATGCTCGAACGCCACCGCCACCAGGCCACCGATCGCCTGGTGGCGGTCGGTGCCGTTGTGGTCACGGCGGACCCCGATCCCATGGGCCTCCAGGTAGCCGATGCCGACCTGCAGCGCCGCAGCCCGTGCCTCAACGACCTGCCGGCGAATCTGGTCGCCGCCGCCGGCGCCCAGCAGCGACACGCTCTTGGGGGAGCTGAAGCAGTGATCGAACGACTGCACCCGCTCGTTGACCCGCTTGCCGCGCTGTTGCCACGCCCGCTCGAACGCCTCCCCATAGAGGGACTCGGGATCAAGGCCCAGCACCTTGCGGCACAGCCGGTCGACCGTCTCGACCTTCACCCGCTTGGAGCCGCCCGGCCGGCAGGCCGCCTGGACCGAGCGCACATCCCCCTTGAGCGCCTTTGACCGCGCGAGGTCCTCCACATCGCCCCCACCCTGCTCGACGGCTCGGGTCCTGAGGGCCTCCAGCAGCGGCCCGGCCGAAAGCTTCGAGCGTGGGTCGGCGCGCCACAGCGGCGCACAGCGCTGCTCCCCGGTGGCCGGGTCCAGGCCCTGGAACATCGCCCGCACCTGCTCGGGACTGGCGATCCCCTCCAGGCCGGCCGCGGCGGCGCCGCTGCCGACGAACCGGCCTGGTGACTCTCCGCGGCCCGAGAAGTACTCCTCGCGGTTGCGGGCGATCTGGTCTAGCCAGTAGGCCTCCTGGCCCGCCTTGAGCGCCTTCACCGGCAACGCCACCTGGCCCGACCTTCCCACCCGCGCCACGCGGGCAGCCGTGCATCGCAGATGCAGATGTGTAGAACGACTTGAATTGTGGTGAGGATAGCACGGAGGTGGGTCGAGAATGCGGAATAGGATACGCGGTGGGGGAGTGAACTGAGCAAGGAAAGCTTTATGCTGGTAGGAGAGAGTGGTGGATGCGTGGTTGAGGCGTGGTGGTTGTCAACGTGAGTGTCAACCAATGGTGGCCTAAGAGGGCCTACTGGAGCCTACGAGGTATGTTGCGGCATGGCCTCTGAACTGCGGAAACACTACTCCAGCATATTGCTCAGAAATAGCGTCGATAACTTCTAATCCGTAGGTTGCAGGTTCGAGTCCTGCCAGGGGCGCGCAAATCCCCAGGTCAGAGCCCTACAGCGATTGCCTTGCTTGCTTGGCTGGCAATCCACTGGCAATCTCATCCCGCCAGGGCGGGTTGCCAGGGGGCCGCGATGATCTACAAGCGGGGCAAGCGCTGGCGGGTGATCGTCTACGCCGGCCGCGACCCGATCACCGGCCGAAAGCGCCAGAAGAGCCTCAGCGTCGCCACCCGGGCCGAGGCCAAGCAGGCGGAGGCCCGGCTCATTACCGAGGTCGGCGCCGGCCAGCACCGCGCCACGTCCAACAGGACGGTGGCCGAGCTGCTAGATCGCTGGCTCGAATGGCGCCAGAGCGTCCGGCCCATCTCGCCCACCACCGTCGCTACTTACCGCGGCTACGTCGACCGAGCCATCCGGCCCACCCTCGGCAAGCTCCAGCTCAGCCGGCTCGACGCCGCCACCCTGGACGCCTTCTACGCCCACCTTCGCAAGCAGGGCGGCACGGGCGGCCGGCCGATGGCCGCCAGCAGCGTCCACCAGGTCCATGCCATCCTCTCGGGCGCACTCAAGCGCGCGGTGGTGTGGGGCTGGATCGCCAGCAACCCAGCCCGGCTCGCCTCGCCGCCCTCGATCGAACGGGCCGACATGCAGCCCCCGGCGGTCGAGGACGCCGCCCGGCTGCTCAGCGTTGCGCTGGCCGAGGACCCCGAGCTGGGCCTGTTCCTGCGGCTGGCGGTCGTGCTCGGCGCCCGCCGTGGCGAGCTGTGCGCGGTTCGCTGGTCGGATGTGGACCTGGACCAGGGCGAGGTCCTGATCGCGGGCGGGATCGTGCGTGTCCCCGGCGAGTCCTTGGTGGACAAGGCCACCAAGACCCACGCCAAGCGCCGTGTCGCCGTCGGCGCCGACACCGTTGAGCTGCTGCGTGCCCATCGGCTCGCCCAGGCCAAGGACGCGCTTGCCTGCGGGACCACGCTGGCCGCTGACGCCTACGTGTTCTCGCACGCTCCTGATCGGTCGGCCCCGATCAACCCGGACGGCATCACCCACCGCTTCCGCCGCCTTGCGCGACGACTCGGCGTGCGTTGTCGGCTCCATGATTTGCGGCACTTCATGGTGACGCAGCTCGTGGCCGGTGGGGTGGACTGGCGCACCGTCGCCGGCCGGGCTGGGCACGCGGACGGCCACATGACCCTCGGCACCTATGCCCATTTCCAGCAGGCTCAGGACCGGCAGGCGGCCGAGTTCATGGACCAGTTGTTAGTGACCGCTGATAGACAGTCCCGCTAGGAAGCTTGCGGGAGGAATGCGCCATGGCAGCAACCAGCATCAACTGCCTGGCTGTCGTGCTCAAGGAACTGGGTTGGTCCTACACCAGACTGATCGCCGAGCTGCGCCGTCACGCCAGCGTCGCGCTGCCCAAGACCGAGAGCATGGTCACGCTCGTCAGCCGGTGGGTGAACAACCACCAGCAGCCTGACGACTTCTACCGTGACCTGCTCAGTAAGGCGACCGGCCGGGCTCGCGCCGAGCTGTTCAGCGACGAACCGGCGGAAGCTGTCAACCTGTATGAGGTATCGGCGTCAGAGAATTACTGGGCAGCCTCCTGTGTCGTCTCGGGCTGGTTGATCCAGGCGCTGGTCGGTAGGGCCGGTGGCTGGGGTGGCTTGCGGACG
>Ga0210378_10001790_pt1 | contig 11134 bp, 13 predicted proteins | sample PLM1_60_b1redo_FD_155465 | JGI IMG/M metagenome (GOLD analysis project Ga0210378, IMG submission 155465) | Groundwater sediment microbial communities from an aquifer in East River, Colorado, USA - PLM1_60_b1 redo | ecosystem: Environmental > Terrestrial > Soil > Riparian zone | place: USA: East... | reverse complement strand
GCGATGAGCAACAGTCAGATCGCCACCCGGCTGTCACTCACCGAGGCGACGGTCAAACGGCACCTGCACAACATCTTCGCCAAGCTGGGTGCGGTCTCCCGTATCGACGCGGTGAACAAGGCCCGGGCCGCCTCGCTCATCTCGTCGGAGCGCCCGCTGGTGTGACCCCGCTCCACCACAAACAGGCACGCCAGGGGCCGAGCTTCCACACGGATCATGGAGACATCGCCTTGAGGGAGGGGCGAGGGCAGAGCGCAGGGTATTGCCGTGCGCCGGCACACACCCAGTCGGCGCCGCAATTGCTGCGGGCCGCGGATTCGGGCAACGTCTTCGGCGGTGATGGCAAGCCCTGCGGCGACCCGCCGGCACTCCCCTGGCGGGTCCTCGAGCCGGAGCCCGGCGCGGTGGACGGGACCCATCGCTGGCGACGAGAACCCGGGCCTGGTCGGCGGCTGCGGCGTAGTCGAAGACGTGCAGGCGGCAGTCGACGCAGGCAACCTGATCGGCGACCGCCGGCGGCGGCGTCACCACGCCGCACCACGCGAGAATCAGCTGTGTGCGAGCTGTAGCTGCAGTCGGATGTCGTTGACCAAGATCCGGTAGCCGCAGCCGCCCCACCGGACCGTTGCCCGGCTCGACCGCCACCAGGCCGTCGGTGTCGACCAGGTAGCTCGCCGAAGCCGGCGGGACGGCCGACTGGCACTCTGGACAGGGGATCGACCAGCCGATGGGGAGGCTGCCGTATGCCGTCGACTGCCCCTCGCTCACCTCGTGGCCCTCGCCGGCCGCACTCATCACGAGTCTCCGGCGAGTACGAGCTCACCGGTCAAGATCACAGGGCGTGGGGTTATCGGTCGAGTCCCCCCCGGGACACGAACCAATCTCCGACGGGTAGGGCCGGGGCTGTGCCTCGGCCCTGACTGTGTGGGCCGCCGGGTGGTAGGTGAGCTTGAGGCCGATGTGCCCGTAGAGGGCGGCCTTGTCCGCCGGGGCGGCGTCGCGCAGGACGATGAGGTAGTCGGAGAAGCCGGCGAGCAGCCCGGCGATGTCGTCCCGGCTGAGCTGGGCTCGGACGCTGCCCTGGCGGAGGCGGGCTTCGGCTGCGGCTGCGGCGGCCTCGGACCGGCCAGCGGCGACGGGACGGGCCACCGGCCGGAGTCCTGGTGTGCCGAGGACGGCCGGCTGCGGTACGCGCTGCCTCCGGTACGGCTGCCCGGCGGGCCGACCACCTGGGCGCACCCGCCCGGTCCGTGGGGCGCGGACGCCCCCGCCTGCCTGGACCGGGCCGGGACCGCCGGCTGAGCGGACACTGTGCTGGTGAGGGACCCGCTCGGGGTGCTGCTGGGAGAGGTCGCGGCCGGCCGCCCGCCGGCTGCGGACCTGTCGGTGACCGTGCTGCCCCGGGCGCCGGGCCGGGCGGTCGCGGCCGTGCTCGGTTTCGTCGCGCACCACGTGGTGGCCGCGGACGTCGACCCGGACTGGGTGCGCAGGACGGTGCCGGCCGGCTCGCTGTCGGCCCGGATGGGACCGGCGTTCCTCACCGCGCTGGCCGGCTGGGTCGGCGTCGAGCCCGGCGGGCAGGACATGGTGCTGGTCGCCCGCCCCGGCCGGCCGGCCAACCCGGCCGACCCGGCCAACCCGGGCCACCCACCCGAGCTGCGGCCGGCCGACGGCTCCGCCCACCCGCGGCTGGACCGGGCCAGGCGGTACCGGGACGAGGTCACCGCGTGGACCACCGACGGCGGCCTGGTCACGCTGGGCCGGGGGCTGGCCGGCCGGTGGGAGGTGTCGATCGAGGTGGCGCCGGGCTGTCGAGGCGGCGGACTGGGCCGCCGGCTCGCAGCCGCGGCGCTGGACCTGGTGCCGGCCGGCGCGCCGCTGTGGGCGCAGGTGCACCCATCGAACGTCGCGTCGGTGCGCGCGTTCCTGGCCGCCGGCTACCGCCCGGTCGGTGCCGAGGTGCTGTTCGTCTGACCGGGGCGCGGTCGGCGGCGCGGTGACCGTCGCGACCGGTCGCCGTGGGGGACCGCCCGAGTGACGACTTCGGTTCGCCGGTGACGACTTCGGGTCCCAGTGACGACCTATTTCTCGGCACGCGCGGCCAAGGTCGTCACTCACCGACCGAAGTCGTCACCGATGCCGCAGTACGGATGACCTGGGTCGCCCGGCCGGGCCGGCTCAGCCGGCCGGTTCCTTGAGCCGGTCGGCCAGTTCGGCTGCGGCGGCTCGGCGGCTACCTCGTCGATCCGGTCCCACGGCACCGACAGCATCACCACCTCGCCGAACGCCGCCGCCTCGGCCGGCGACCCGGCCCTTGGCGCCGATGTCGGCCGCGCGCGCCGCCAGCGTCGCCGGATCCCGCGCGTAGCTCAGCAGCACCTCGTGCCCGGCACGCGCGAACAGCCGGCCGGCGTTCCCGGCGATCCGGCCGGCCCCGATGATCCCGATCCGCATGGCCACGCTCCGTCCTCAACAGATAGTTTGGACCCAAAGTATTCCGGGACTAATCCGCACGTCACCGTCGTTTCACGCCAAGCAGTCGACACCGGCGGGGGCCTCCTTCGGCCGGTTCAGCGGATGACGGTCACCTCGGTGCCTGCCGCCACCGAGGAGCCATGCAGCGACCAGAGCATCTTCGCGGGGCCGGCGGGAACATCTGTACGGACGTCGAGGCGCATCGCGAACCGCACCGACCCGCCGGCTGGGATGACCGGCCGGGCCTGGCAGTTGAGCCGGTAGTCGGCGCGGGTGCCGGCGAGGGCCTGCGCGTAGGCCGGGCATGGGCCGAGCGTGACATCCGCCGGCCCGGTGTTGGCCAGTTCGACGATGTAGTCGAACGGCGCTCCGGCGTGCACAGTCGCCGGTACGCCTTGCAGCCGGGCCTGCAGCGTGGGCCATGGCTCGGCCGGCTCCGGCGGCGGCTGCACCGGCCGGTACCAGGTGCCGATGCGGAACGGGCAGGAGGAGTCGAGTCGGTCCGCGACGTCGAACGTGGCGCCGTCGGGGAGCCGGATCTGGACCCGGCCGTAGGTGGTGGTGCTGGCCGGGGCGCCGCCGGCGCAGCTGTAGGACGTCTCGATGGTCAGTACCGCCTGCTCGTTCGGGTCGATGGTGGCCGGGCGCTGTTGGGTCTGCGGCGGGTAGTCGAAGAAGGTCCCCTGCTCGGCCGGGATGCGGACCCGGGCGCCGGCGCCGGTGAGCCCAGTCAGCTGGGGGGAGCCGGAGAGCGAGCACCGGCTGCGGCCGGTGTTCTGCACGTGCGCGAAGGTGCCGGTGTGGCCGGTCGCGCCCTCCCGGTCGACGCCGGCCAGCCGCAGGTGCGCGCCCTGGCAGGCGGGGGCCGTCGGCCACGGGGACGAGGTCGCCGGCGGCGGAGGGCTGTACGGTGCGACCGGCGCGTCCAGCCAGGGCACGACGCCGGGGGAGGCGGGACGGCCGTCCGGGGTGAGCGCCGCCGCCACCCCGGCGACCGCGGCAACCGCGAACACCGCGGCCGTGGCGACCGCCATCCGGCGCCGGGCCCGTCGTCGTGCCATGCCGGCGCGGACGCGTTCGACGAGGTCCGGCGAAGCGGTGGGCGACCGCTGCGGGTCGCGCAGCACCCGCCGCAGATCCTGGTCGAGCCGGTCGGTCACCGCCCACCTCCGGCCGTCAACGCCTGCCGCAGCCGGGCCAGCCCCCGGGAGCCGTTGCTCTTCACCGTGCCCACCGAGCAGTCCAGCACCCGGGCCACCTCGACCTCGGTGAGGTCCTCGTAGAACCGCAGCACGATCACCGCACGCTGCTTCGGTGGCAGCGTCGCCAGCAGCCGCCACAGCGTCTCGTCGGGTCCGCTCGGCGGCGGGGTGTCGTAGGCGGCCTCCGGCACCGCCGCGACCAGCCGTTCCCGCCGCAGCCGCCGCCACCAACTGACATACCGGGTGACGATAACCCGGCGCACGTAGCCCTCAGGGTTGTCTCTGCGCCGAACCCTCGACCAGCCCAGCCCGGTGCGTACCAGGGCGTCCTGCACGAGGTCCGCGGCCAGCTCGGCGTCGCCGGTCAGCGCGTGCGCGAAGCGCAGCAGCGCCAGGTGCCGAGCCCGCACGAACGCGTCGAAGTCGCCGGTTGCCGCCCACCGGGTCACCGCCGGCTCGGGCACCGCCGCGCCGTCGTCGGGCACCATCGCGTCCCGCACACCACCAGGACGCGCGGGACCGCATCCAGGGTTGCACGTGCCACAGCGCGGCGGGCCGCCCTCACCGCGCACGATCAGCGACGCCGGTTGCTGCTCTCACCCACCCCCGACAGCACGAGCGCGACGCCGACAACCCGACCACCAGCCGTGCTCAACCGGCCTGTCGTCCATACAGCGTTGCCGCTCGCACACCGAGAGATCGGACTATTCTCCGACTCCACCGCGACCCGCGCCTACCAACGGCTGCACGAGCTGCGCCAACAAGGCGGATTCGCCCCACAACCAATCGCCGGGTACCCCGGCGAACAACCCGTCCTGTTGCACCGCGCCTTCGACCTCGCCAGCCGACACGGGCTCACCCTGCCCGCCCTCGCCGACCAACTCGCCTGGCCACTACCACGCCTACGCGAACTCCTCGGGCAACACGACACCCGGCCAAGGCTGCGACTAGCGTAGTCCAACGGGTCACCAGGGTCGTCGAGTCGGCCGTCACGGCTCATGCCCATGGCGCGCAGGTCAATCCTGATCAGGCAAACGGGCCGAAGCGGCGAGCGGGCTGATCGCGGACACCAGGGAGCGGGAATGCACAACTTTGAAGAGCTGTCCGACTACGACTTCGAGCAGCTCGTAGCCGACCTTCTGTCGGCGGAATGGAGCGTCCGTGTTGAGACCTTCCCCCGTGGACGGGACGGCGGAGTAGACCTACGTGTGCTCGGCCCGACCGACGCTCCGCTGAGCATGGGAGCTGGTGACGAACTCGAAGTCCCGGATGCGAGCCACAAGCACACCCGCACGTCGGTACGCTGACCAGGTGACGGTTGCAGCATGCGGGGTTCGGCTGGCCGAATTGGTGGCCGCGCTGTCGCTGGCAACGGCCTGCCGCTTCTCCTGGATCGCCGGCGCGGTGCCGACGTGCACCGAGTAGGGCGTGTGCAGCCCGATCCCGGAGTGACGGTGCTCGTGATTGTAGTAGTCGAAGAATCGGACGCACAACCTCCGGGCGTCCTGGACCGACCCCGAACCGGCCGGGGAAGGCCGGGCAGTACTTGAGCGTCTTGAACTGCGACTCGCTGTACGGGTTGTCGTTGGAGACTTTCGGCCGGGAATGCGACTTCAGGATCCCCAGGTCGGTCAGCAGCGCGGACACCGGCTTCGACGTCATCGAGGTACCCCGGTCGGCGCGGATCGTGTGCGGGATGACGCCGCTGTTGACGCGGATCGCCTCCTCGATGAAATGCTTCGCCAGATCACCCAGCTCCGTCGTGTGCACCTCCCAGTATACGATCCACCGGGAGAATATGTCGACCATGACGTACAGGTGGTAGCACACCCCCGGATACGGCCCCTCCAGTTTCGTTATGTCCCACGACCATACTTCGTTCGGGCCGCGGGCTATCAGCTCCGGTTTCTTCGTCGGCGGGTGACGGGCCTGCGCTCGCCGCTCGTGCACCTGCCCGGCCTCCCGCAGGACGCGGTACATCGTCGACACCGACGCCAGGTAGACGCCTTCGTCGATCAGCACCGCCCACACCTGCCGCGGCGACTTGTCCCTAAACCGCGGGCTGTCCAGCACGTCCAGCAGATGCGCACGCTCCGCCGCGGTCAACGCGTTCGGCGGCGCCAGCCGCGGCAGCCGCGGCTGGTCTCCGGCCGGTCTCGGCGGTCTCGGGCGGCGACGACTGCGTCTGCGCCCCACGCTGTGGGGCGATGACAGCAGGCACGTCATAGAGCAGCAGGCCTACCTGCGCGCCAGCGAACGCATCGACAATGTCGGCCTGCTGTCCTCCGGGTTCCGACCCGACGACCACAACTGACCACAACTCCTGAGCAAGCCAACATACCGGAGAAGGGAACGCGACATGCCAAACCACGTGATCGAGAGGCCTACGCGATGAGCAACAAGGCAGCCATCAGCCTCACCACCGGCCACGAAGACGCCGAGCGTTGCACCGTCGCCCTGCTCGTCGCCGTCGGTGCCGCCGAGGGCGACCGGCCCACCGTCATGTTCCTCACCAAGGAAGCCGTCCGGCTGGCCCTCGACGGCACCGGAGTCGGGACCGCCTGCGAAGGCTGCCCGACCATCCCCGACCTCATGAAGCGCTACGACGCAGCCGGCGGCCGACTGATGGTGTGCCCCATCTGCTTCAACTCCAAGAAGCTCGACGCGGCTGCGCTCGTGTCCAACGCGGAGCTCGCCGGCACTGTGCAGCTGTGGGGAGTGGATCGGCGACGGCGCCACCACCTTCAGTTACTGAATGCGGAATCACAAGGGAGACGGCGCCCACCGCATGTACGTCATCGACGAGACAACCGCGACCCTCGACGGGGAGGACCTTGGTCACGCGACGTACGTCACGGCCAACCCGCAGATCGGCCAGGTCCCATTACCCGCTCGGGGAGTGCTCGCCATCGGCCAGGCTGCGTGGAAGAAGCAGAACAACATCGAGTACGCCACGGTCGAACACGGAGGCCAGCATGACTGAAACCCAGAGCGTCGACACTGCGGACCTCGAGCGCCTGGTCAAGGACGTCTACCGGCTGGTCGCCGAACGTCCCGATCAGCGGTACCACTTCGAGATGGGCCGCGATCTGGCGGAACGACTGGGCTACCCGCCCGAACTCCTCGACGCGATACCCGCCGAGTCCCTCGCCTCCTTCGCCGGCGTCGGGTACTTCCTCGACCTACTTAGAGACACAACCGGACACCGCATACTCGACCTGGGCAGCGGCTCGGGCACCGACTCATTCGCGGTTGCACACCTGGTCGGGCCAACCGGGGAGGTGACAGGCGTCGACATGACCCCGGCACAGCTCGCGAAGGCTGAGCAGCTGCGCGCAGCAGACGGGATCTCCACCGTCCGCTTCGTCGAGGGCTACATCGAAAGCCCACCCGTACCCGACGGCACGTTCGACACGGTCATCTCCAACGGCGTGATCAACCTCTCGGCCGACAAGCCAGCAGTCTTCCAGGCAGTTGCCCGCGCCCTCGTCCCTGGCGGCCGGCTGGCCCTGTCCGACATCGTCACCGAACGCCCGCTCACCCAGGCGATCGTCTGCAACGCCGAGCTGTGGGCGTCATGCATCGGCGGTGCCGCACAGATCGACGACTACCAGTCGGCGATCGAGTCCGCCGGGCTGCGCGTCGAGACCGTCCGCGACAACACGGCGTACGCGTTCCTGTCCGACTCCGCACGGGGCGCAACCGAGACCTACAGCATCAAGAGCATCTCCCTGCTCGCTGTGAAACCCACCTGAACGAGGGACCGAGATCATCGTCGTGACCTGCCTGGGCGGCCCGCTGGGTGATCAGGCGGGCGGTCAGGGCTCACCGGTGACCGTGTGGTGTGGGCGCCGCGCCGAGCGCGTGCAGGGCGGCGGTGTAGCTTTCGGTGAACTCGGTGTCGGAGTCTGGGTCGAGGCTGTCGGGGTTGTCGGTGTCCAAGCCGTGACGCTGCCAGGCCCCGGCGAGACGGTCGAGGACCTGCTGGCGGGGTAGTCCCGTCGCCGACAGCCGCCGGGCCGCCTGCCACGCGGTGGCAGGTCGGTCGTTCCAGAGTTGTTCGAGCACAGCGGCGTAGGCGGGAATGCGGCGGGCGTGAGTGCCGTGGGCGGCCTGCCCGATCGCGGTGATCAGGTGCCGGTGGGCGGGGTCGGCGGCGTCGAGGTCGTCGACGTGGGTCTGCCCGGCCGGTAGGCCGTTGGCCGGTTCGGGAAGATCGATCATCCCGTCTCCGCGCTGGCCGGGAAGTGGCACGGCGAACCCGCGGCGGCGCAGGATCTCCTGCAACGTCGGCCCGTCTGCGCGGGCCGCGGGTGTGTCCGCGAGGTAGGGCGCGGCCGGGTTGAGTCGCCGGTCGCGGCAGAATGTCGGGAACGCGGTGAGCACGGCGTGTGCTGCCCGGCGCAGTTGCCGGTGCCCGGCGCGGGGCAGGTGCTGGGCGTCGGTGCGCCACCGCACCCACGCGTGCGCGACCTGCTGCGCCTGGTCCAGCAGGGAGGGCGGGATGGCCAAGGTGGCCGGCAGGACCTCCCCGAACAGCCGGGCCACGCTGGCCAGCCCGATCCGGTCCGGTGGGTGGCCGAGCACGTCGAGGCTCGCGTCGACGATGCGTGCCGCGAACATCCGCGCCATCCCGGGATCGGCCCACCCGTCGGGGTGGGCGGCGAGGAACTCCTCGACCAGCGCCTGGCGCCGCTGCGGCGGCCACGCGGCGGCGACCTGCCCGCGCGGTGGCGCGGCCGACCGCCCGCCCGGCATCGCCGTCACCCGCCGCACAGCCAGGGGCAGGACCGCGGACAACGAGGCGTCGCGGCTGGCCGCGGTCCGCAGCAACGGCAACGCCGGATCGGCGGAGGCGGCCAGCGCCGAGCGCAGCAGCTCGCCCGCGTGGGCCGGCGGGACCCGCTCGAACCGGGCGCCGTCGCGGCGGGCGTCGCGTTCCAGGTCCACGGCCACCCGGTCGAGGTCCTTCGGCGCGGTCACCACGTCGATGCCGTGCATGACCCCGTGGAAGGCCAGGTCGATGGTGAACAGCAGCCCGTGGCGCCGGCCTCCGTCGGCGTGCAGGTACACGCAGTACACCTGCGTGTATTCGCCGTAGACGTCGGTCCACACGCAACAGTCACCGGCGACCGTCGTCGCACCGAGCGTGTCGACCCAGCCCGGCAGCCCCACCGTGCCGTCCGCACCGGGCGCCGCCCGGTCGGTCAGCCGTCGCGCCGCGCGTGTGGCCGGCTCGCCCAGCCCTTGCGGACCGGCCGCCGCCATCGTCCGCAGCAGGACCAGACACTGCCGGCGCCCGTCCCGTTCGGCCTCGTCTACCAGGTCGAGCATCGCGAGGTGGTAGGTGTGCGCGTCCGGCGCCTCGGCCCGGATGGCGCACACGTTAGCGGCCAGCCACAGCTCAGCGTCCAGCGCGTCGGCGGCAGACTCCAGCTCGGCGCAGCCAGCGATCACCGCGTCGTACAACTCGCGCAGGCCGGGCAGGCGCAGCACCCGACGTCCCCTGCCGCGAGCCGTGGACCGCCGCGCCGGCGCAGCCCCTCCGCGGCGGCTGCGGTTGCTTCCACCCATGCCCGCGAGGATGCCATGAGCCACGGGAACGAGCCCGCCGCCTCGCCCAGGGCGGACGAAGCAGCCCTACGGCACGGATGATCCGCAACGACCGGGCGGGCCGCTGACCTGCTGCGGTTGCGCCCCCGATGATCGCGGAGGAGACGGCCACGATGCGGCGCGGACGGCGGTGTCCCATGGGCACAGACTTTCCGCGCGCCGGCACGGCTGTCCACCGGTTGCGGGGAGTTCGGCGGGACGCCGGTCCTGGCCAGCGGCGGCGGCAGCAGAAGCAGAAGGCGTCAGTGGGTCAGCCGCGACCACAGCCGGCGCGGGAGGTCCAGGGCCCGGCTGACCAGCCTGACGGGCAGCGGCGGCCCTACCGCGGCTCCGCCCGCTCGCAGGCCGTGCATGAAGTTCAGCTGCTCAAGCGTCGGCGGCCCGACGGCGAGGCTGGTCAGAAACGCGGTCCGCGGGCCGGTCTCGTGGGTCGAGGTCAGGTAGGCCGCGGACATGGTCCCGGTGCGGCCGACGCCCGCGCCGCAGTGGACGAAAACCGGAGTGCTGCTGGCCCGTACGACGGCGAGGAACCGCGCAACTTGATCGGGACGTGGGGACTGCCCGTCGCGGATCGGGATCCGCACGACGTTCAGGCCCAGCGCTTCGGGCCGCGGGTCGGCTCCGCCCTTGATGTCTTCGATGTCTTCGATGTCTTCGATGTCTTCAGCTCGCAGGTCGACCACGGTGCGCACGCCGAGCTCGGCGAGGCGCCGGTAACCGGCCGCGTCGGGCGCCCCGCCCCGCCACAGGTGCCCGTCGACCTGCTGGAAATGCCCGATGCTGGTGTCCACGGTGGTGGCCGGCGGGACCTGGGTGCGGGCCCAGGCCGACGCCGCCAGCATCCCGAGCGTGCCGAGAAGCCAGAACAGCGCGTAACCGAGCACCGCGCTGAGCACGGTCCGAACGGCGAGCCGGCGGCGACGCGTCGTGGACCAGGACACTGATCCAGTGTCTCATCCCCCCGCGCCGACCCGGTCAGGTCCGGGTCAGAACGCGTCGATGCCGGAGTCGGCAGCGGCATCGGTGATCGCTACCACTCTGAGCTGCACGTAATCGACCGCGCTGTCTTGCAGGCAGCCGCGGAAGCGGCGCAGTGCGTGCTCGCCGAGAGCCGGAGCGACGACGGCGACGTAGCGCTGCCCGGCGGCATGCACGACGTCAGAGTCGGCCGGAGCCAGCCTGGTTGCGACGCAAAACCGCCACAGAGCGTCGACCCGAGCCGACACTTCGGCCGGGCGCCGGTTGTGTTCGGACGACTCGAGCACGAGGACGGTTGCGTCTTCTGGACGCGCCGGGTCGGGGCGTGTCTCGGTCCGGTCGGCGAGCAGCGTGAAGGCGGGCACGGCGAGGCCGACGCCGGCCACCCCCGCAGCCGCGCGCCTCCCCATCCGGCGACGCAGCCGGGCCGAGTCACCCGGCGCTACGGACCACGGGTCAGCTGCCCGTGCAGGAGTGCCAAAGGGCCCGCCAGGGGGGAGGGAAAGCGGCGCCAACCGATCGGCGAGCCCGCGTTCCAGGCCATGACGCGCGGTCGCCCGAGCGAGCCGCTCGACCACCCACGCGAGCCCGGACAGGATGACGCCCGCTCCGAGGAGCAGCGGAACGAACACGCTGAGCTCGTGGGGGGAGGGACGCATCCACGCGAACGGCTCATACGGGCGCGGAGCTGTCCGGCGTAGCGCGGCGAGTGCCTGGGCGGACCGTTCGTCCTGGGCCGCCGCGCGCCACCCAGGCTGAGCGCTCGCGCCCACGAGCGCTTCGACCCGCCGCAGCCTGTCCTGAAGGAAGGCGCCGAGCAGGCCGACCTCGCCGAGGAGCAAGAACCCCATAGCGGCGGCCGCCCG
>Ga0210378_10001788_pt1 | contig 11141 bp, 9 predicted proteins | sample PLM1_60_b1redo_FD_155465 | JGI IMG/M metagenome (GOLD analysis project Ga0210378, IMG submission 155465) | Groundwater sediment microbial communities from an aquifer in East River, Colorado, USA - PLM1_60_b1 redo | ecosystem: Environmental > Terrestrial > Soil > Riparian zone | place: USA: East... | reverse complement strand
ACCCCTGCCCAACCACCGAAAACACCGCGAAAATGATCACCAACAGCCACCACGATCACCCCAAACGCGCTAATCGCGGATTCGGGTCAGACGGCTAGAACACTCACGCGGGGTGGCACGACCTGGCCACGAGGCGCCGGTGAGGTTCGTGGAGGGTCCGGGGCGGTCTCTGGAGATAGGCCACCCGCTAGACGACCGCCAGAGTGCGATGCCCCTAATACAGCCCACTAGACCTGCGGACAGGTGAAACAGCCCTGGGCCTCTCGCCGGCTGCCGCACCATGCCCAGAAGAGAGCCGGGAACCAATGCTGCTGGGCGATCCTGCCACGTTGGCCGACATCCTTGACTGGCTCAGCCGCGACGACTACGCCGCTCATATCCATCGCCACATCCACGAAATCAGTTATAGAAGCGCAGCCGGAAGAGTACCCTCGCCCCACGGGTGTCCAGATGGGCACAGCCCGCAGTTCTTGACTGACCTTGAGCGGCTATACAGAGGGACTGACCAACCTGATGAACTTGGACTGGGTCACTCGCTTCGCTTGGCTACTACTCGCGCCAGCTGGCCTTGCGATCCTTGGCGCTCTTCGCATCTTCTTAAAGCGTCTCGGCCTCGACATTACGGATGCTGTGCTGTGGGTCGTTCGCCGTAAGACGCGCCGAATTGTCTCGATAGCGGTCAACATGCGGCGTTATTGCAAGTTGGCCCTCAATGCTTCCGGCACTGAGTATCTTCACGTGCCGGGCGTCCGCGATACCGTAGTCAAGACCGACGACATATTCGTTGAACTGTCCATGGAGCAGACGACAAATGTAACGCGGATGTATAAGAGCGTCTCGATATTGAAGGCCGGCACTCGGATTCGTATCGTCGGCGATCCCGGATCCGGAAAGTCATCACTGGTCAAACGAACATTTCGCGAGGCGTGTCGGCAGGCTGCTAGGAATCCTCGTCTTGCTCGGCTACCTCTGATCGTGGAGCTGAAAGACTTCCACGTTCCGGACGGGCTTGACGACGAGGTCGGGCAAGCGAACTGGGCGCTAGATGAGATCAAGAGAAGAATTACTGCCATCGAGGGACACCGGATGGGAGACTTCTTCGACTCCTGCGTGCGAGAGACAGGCTTGATTCTCCTGCTCGATGGTCTAGACGAGGTTGCTACGGTGGAGTACCTAAAGACCTCTTCAACAATTAGAGCGTTGAGTAGGCGCCTCGCGGGACTCTGTGACAAGAACATAGTGATCCTTACCATGCGTAGCCAGTTTCATCAGCAAGTCCGCCGCGACTTCGAAGCTGACTTCCCTCCCGCATTGTGGATCCAACCATTCACGCCTGCCGATATGTATCAATTTCTGACTAGCTGGTTTAGGGAAAGTGAGGATGCGCTTCGGCAAGCGAATCGTGTATACGGTGATCTCACCGATCGGCCGACCGTGCGTGACATGTGTAGCAACCCGCTGGTGCTAGCGATGTATGTTGCCAATTACCAGCAAGCTACGGCGGGCGAGATTCCCGACACTCGGACCTCATTCTACCGGGAGGTCGTACACGAGCTGCTCGTGCTGCGACGTAGCCGACAGATGTCGAATAGAGCGGCCCGCATTGCGCAGAAGGAAAAGCGCGAGGAGATCTTCGGTCGGCTGGCCTTCGAAAATATGCTGGACCCATCTCAGCCTCCCAATTCGCTATCGTGGCAGCGTGCGATTGAGGTGGTGTGCGAGGTTGCCCGAATCTCTAATACTGATGTCGCGGAAGACATCTTTAGAGAGCTTGGCAAGGAAACGGGCCTCTTCACAGAAGAGCGCAGCCGCGAGAGCTTTCGGTTTATGCATCTTACGTTCTGTGAGTACTTTGCAGCCGTCGAAGCCGCGACGGGGCGTGAAGATGGCTGGACGACGATCATAGATGCGCACACGACTATGCAGGCGCGCGGTGAGGGCTTCGCTCGCAGCCGACTATTGGAAGTCGTGTCATTCGCTATTGCGCTCCTTAATCGATCGGTCAAACACGAAGCACTGGATACCATCTTCGACCTCGATGATCGTGAACTGTACGGGCGATGCCTCCTTGAGACGCAAGCATACGATCACGACGGGTGGTCCGATTATGTCGACCGCGAGTTCGGTTACTTCGCGGCAACGACACAAGGGGATTGGGACGAGGAATGGCTGAGACGCCTGCACCTGTACCAGACTGTGATTTCTGACGCGAATCTGGTCGCTAGCCAATTGGGCATGACTCTAGAGAGAAGTGTCACGCTACAGGAGGTCTTCTCTAGGCTGGCTTCTAGTAACGGCACTAAGTTGGTCCAGCTCTTTGGGTCGTATGCTTCCAGTGAGCCTGCTGCTGCCTTCAGACTCGCAAGGGCGTGCGGTGTCGACCTGGTCCGAGCCGATCCTTTTCTGCTGATTCGAGCATGCGAGGATGGCGCGTTTCTAGCGCTGGCGCGAGACTTGGCTGCGGAGAGTACAGCGCATATCGAGGACTGGGCGACGATTTTCACAGAGGCGGGGCTACTTAAGGGCCTTGTGGCCAACACCCTCGCGAAACATCCTGCACCGGAAATCTTCAGGTCAGCACTCGCGCGTGTTGATCGGCGGTGGCGGTGGGATGCGATCGACCCGCCGCGGTCGGCGGTCACGTACTATTCAGCTGCCATTAGCATAGCAACTGCAAATTATGAGAGCTCGTTTGCAGCGCGACGCGGGGAGATAATGAAACTGTTACCGATAAAGCCACCCGGCTTTGGCGTGTCGTCCGCTGCGTTGCGCGTGGTCGGCCTCGCTGTCGTGGCAGTACTGCTTGGTCTGTACGTTGTGATTCTCGTACAGGCGTCGTCAATTCAGCTCCGGCTCGTGTTAACAGGGTTGGTGCTACTCGTTCTTGTCGCTTGTGTGCCGCCGTTCTTTGCCCTTCCGGCGGCGAAGCGCGCAGCCTATATTCAGATCGTAAATTTACCACTCGTCCCTCAAGGGCGTCCTTCTGCTTGGCGGAGACTCTGGCTGGCTGTTGGAAGATGGGCGATGTCTATTGGTTATTCAGCGCTATATCACGCTACGTTGGTGCCATATCGTGCGATGTGGTGGGGAAGTACGGCTGAGCACGAGCCTGAGGCCGCGGATGTCTATCGCCCCTAGTGCCAAGGGTTTGTCCGTCCTGGCAGACGGTGTGCCCTGAGTTCTCAGCGTTGGTTTGCGACTAGGCGGAGCAAATCGGCGACAGTGCTTGGCGTGTGATCCGCGATGTCTCCCGCAGCGATGGGGCCGTCGCCGGACGCCCTTGCTCCGGCTTGGCCGTGGACGAGCGCGGCCATCGCGCCCGAGTCCATCGCGTTGACGCCGGCCGCCATCAGTGCGCCCGCGATTCCCGCAAGGACGTCACCCGAACCGGCTGTCGCCAACCACGGGGGCCCATCGTTCTGGCTGAGTAGCCGGCCCGTTGGGTCGGCGATGAGTGTGGTCGACCCCTTGAGTAGTACGGTCGCATCTACTTCACGGGCGAGCCAGAGGGCGTGCCGCATCGGCTGGGCCTCGACCTCGTCACGCGTCACGGCGTGACCGAGGACCTCAAGCGTTCTGGCGACTTCCCCGGCGTGGGGCGTCAGCAATACGCCATCCGCAGATACGGGCTTGTCGCCTGCGACTCTGCGGCGTGCGCATGCCTCCAGCGCGCCGGCATCCACGACGCACGGCAGTCCGGAGTCCAGCGCAAGATCAATTGCCTTGTCCTGGTCAGCGTCTGCCTCGACGCCTGACCCGAGCAGCCATGCCTGTACCCTGCCGATCCCCGGAACGGCTTCGGGCCTGGCAGACAAGACGTGATCAGTCACACCGGGCGGGCCGATGAATCGAACGACCCCGACACCGGCGCGAATCGCTCCGGCGACGACCAGCACAGCCGCCCCGGGGTACGTGTCAGATCCAGCAATCACTCCCAGGACACCCCGGGTGTACTTGTGAGCGGCCCGTTGCGGGACCGGCCACCGAGCCGCCACGCCGAGCGGCGTTAGTCGTTGAACGGCCGCGTCGGCAGATAGATCGTCTCCAACACCAACGTCAACGAACACCACACGCCCGACTACGTGCGAGGCCGGCGGAACCAGCAGACAAGGCTTGAGCGCACCGAACGTAACCGTGACGTCCGCCCGAACGTGACTACCGGATATCTCCCCGGTGTCAGGTTCTACCCCACTCGGTAGATCGACTGCGACTACTAGTGCTGATGGCGGGATGCTCGCGACCAGTTCATCCGCCGGGGACACAAGACCAACCGACCCGCCAATGCCGAGCAGCCCATCGACAACAAGGTCGGCTGCCGCCAGCGCGGATCGTGCCGCGGCCTTACCGGTCGGCGATGTCGACGCACCAATGACTCCCGCACCGGCGGCTCTGACCGCGTGAAGTCCCGGCCCGTAGGCGTCCTCGCCGACTAGTACAGCGTCAACCTTGGCCCCACGCCTGCGGAGGCGTGCGCCGGCAAGGAGGGCGTCACCGCCGTTGTTGCCCGTTCCCACGAGGAGGACAACGCGACGACCGTTCACCCCGCCTCGATGCTCGCGCAGCATCTCCACGCACACGGAGGCGAGCCCGGCCGCAGCTCGCTTCATCAACGTGTCGTCTGGCAAGTGCGCCAGTACCCGGGCCTCCGCAGCCCGCAAGTCTCCGCTCAGGTACGCCGACAGCATCTCCGCAGACTGCATCCGCACAGGCTTCCACACCATCGACACCGCCAATCAAACAGTGGCCAACTTACGCGCCGCAGCCCGCCAAGGCCCGTTACCGCACCCTTGGGCTCAGCACAGGGAACAGGCCGTCCGCGCGTAGTTCACGGGTTCTGAGCTGCGGGATACCCAGTTCGTAACTGGCGTACAGACACCAACCTGTTCCTGCTGCTCGGCCAGCTCGGGCTCGCCTGGGACCTGTCGGGCCAACCGCTGCTGCCGGTCGGCACCGTGTACGACCCGTTCGTATGCCGTGGCCTGGACGCGCTGATCTACGGCACGTACTCGGCATCGCGGTTCGTCGTCGCCGGCACGCCGTCCGGGGTGACGCTGGCACCGGAGGGTGGCGCGCACCAGTCCACGATCACGGCGTCGATAGGGCTGGAACTGCCAGGGCTGACGTTCATCGAGCCCGCGTACGCCGGCGCGCTGGACTGGCTGCTCTGCGACGCGCTCGGCCGGATCGCGTCGGGCCCCTCTGCACCGACCACTGCTCAGCCTGGTGAGAACGGCTCGTACTACTTCCGCCTCACTACGCGGCCGCTCGACCAGGCGCCGTTCGAGGCTGCGAAAGCTCGCATCGGCGAGACGATGCTGCGGCGCCAGGTGCTGGCCGGTGCGTACCGGCTGGTGGACGCCTCAGCCGTGGATGGCCCGACGGTGTACCTGGTCGGGTCCGGGGCTGTACTGCCTGAGGTGCTGGCCGCCGCCGAGGAGTTGGCCGAGGAAGGCGTCGCGGCGCACGTCGTCGACGTCACGTCACTCGACCGGCTCTACAGCGCGTGGCAACGGACGCTGCGCCAAGGCGTCCGCACCGCGACCGCGCCGTCCACTGCCGGTGCGTTGCGGCAGGTCTTCGGCGATCGGGCGCCGATCGTCACCGTGCACGACGCGTCGTCGCACGCGATGGCGTGGCTGGGATCGGCGCTCGGGGCACCGTGCGTCCCGCTCGGCGTGGACCAGTTCGGCCAGTCCGGCACCGTCCACGAGCTGTACGAACTCCACGATCTCCTGCCCGGCAGCATCGTCAACGCCGCCCTCGCCGGCCTGTCGTTGTAGGAAGGGCCGACGTCGTAGCGGCGACATAGGGTTGACGCATGGCTTCCACGACGCTTCCTGACACCCACGCCGACCTGTTGGAGCGCCCGCTCTTCGCGCACCTGGCGACCGTCCGCCCCGACGGCGCACCGCAGAGCAACGTCATGTGGTTCGCCTGGGACGGCGAGCGGCTGCGCATGACCCACACCAAGACCCGGCAGAAGTTCCGCAACTTCCAGCACGAGCCGCGGGTGGCGATGTCCATCGCGGACCCCGACGACCAGTACCGCTACGTCGAGATCCGCGGCGTCGTCGAGAACATCGAGGACGACGACGCGCAGGCCTCGTTCTACCAGGCGCTGCAGCAGCGCTACAGCAGGCCGCTGCACATCAAGGACGCTGACGTGCGGGTGATCGTCACCATCCGCCCCGAGTCGTTCGTAGTCTTCGGCAGTGCGGCGATCCGTACCAAGGGCGCCTGATCAGCCGGCCGCCGCCTCAACAAGCGGCAGCACCCGGTACCGCACCTGCGTGGCGAGCGCGATCACCGTCGACGTCCGGACGATGCCCGGCACCTCCAGCACGAGGTCGATTACCCGTTGCATGTCAGCGTTCGATCGCGCGACCAGCCGGCAGAACATGTCGCCGGACCCGGTGATCGTGTACGCCTCGAGCACCTCGGCGATGCCGGCGAGATCCGCGGCCACGGCGGCGTGACCGCGCCCCTGCCGCAGTTCCAGCGTGACGAATGCCGTGACGCCGAACCCGAGCGCCGCCGGGTCGAGCTGCGGACCGAAGCTGCGGATAACCCCGCGCGATACCAGCCGGTCGAGCCGCGCCTGCACAGTGCCACGAGCGACCCCGAGCCGGCGCGAGCACTCCAGCATCCCGATCCGGGGCTCGGCGTCAAGCAGCGCGAGCAGCCGCGCATCCAATTCGTCGATCATGTACAACCTGCCTAGTAGTAGGCGACGCTGATTGCTCAGACTGTACAGACTGACCACCCAGAACTGGCACAGTTGCCCACTCGACCGCTGCCGCAGATGCTGACCGGGACAGCCGGCACACAAGGGAGTGGCGCGATGACGACGACCAGCGAAAACATCGAGACCCTCATCGGCGCGGTCGAGCACGACATCAGCCACGACCCGTTCCCGGTCAAGGGCATGGACCACGTGCGCTTCGCCGTCGGCAACGCCAAGCAGGCCGCGCACTACTACTCCACCGCGTTCGGCATGACCTGCGTTGCGTACCGCGGTCCCGAGACTGGCCACCGTGACCACGCCGAGTACGTACTGGAGTCCGGCGGGGCCCGGTTTGTCTTCTCCGGCGAGGTGCACGCGGGCACCGACCTCGGCCGTCACGTCGCGGCCCATGGCGACGGGGTCGTCGACCTCGCGCTGGAGATCCCCGACGTCCCGAAGGCCTACGCGTACGCGGTCGCCCACGGCGCCACCGGGCTGGAGGAACCGCGCACGCTCTCCGACGAGGACGGCGAGGTCATCGTCGCGGCGATCGCGACGTACGGCGAGACCAGGCACACGCTCGTCGACCGGTCGCACTACAGCGGTCCGTTCCTGCCCGGCTTCATCGCCCGGCCGCCGATCGTGGCGCGCCCCGAAGGTGCGCCGAAGCGGCTGTTCCAGGCCATCGACCACTGCGTCGGCAACGTCGAACTCGGCAAGATGAACGAGTGGGTGGCCTTCTACAACAAGGTCATGGGCTTCACGAACATGAAGGAGTTCGTCGGCGACGACATCGCCACCGAGTACTCCGCGCTCATGTCCAAGGTGGTCGCCAACGGCACCCGCAAGGTGAAGTTCCCGCTCAACGAGCCGGCGCTCGGCAAGAAGAAGTCGCAGATCGACGAATACCTGGAGTTCTACGGCGGCCCCGGCGTGCAGCACATCGCGCTGGCCACCAACGACATCGTGGCGACCGTACGGGCCATGCGCGATGCCGGCGTCGACTTCCTCGACACCCCGGACTCCTACTACGAGGAGCTGGGCAACTGGGTCGGCGAGACCCGCGTCCCGCTGGAGACCCTGCGCGAGCTGAAGATCCTCGCCGACCGCGACGAGGACGGCTACCTGCTGCAGATCTTCACCAAGCCCGTGCAGGACCGCCCGACAGTGTTCTTCGAGCTGATCGAGCGGCATGGCTCGCTCGGCTTCGGCAAGGGCAACTTCAAGGCGCTGTTCGAGGCGATCGAGCGCGAGCAGGCCCGTCGCGGCAACCTCTGACCGCCAGCTGCCTGTTGATGAAGGTGCCCTCCATGGCGCCAGAGGCGGATGAGGGGCACCTTCATCAAGACGAGGCTGTGCGTGCAGGCACGAGCCCTGTACCCCGTGCGGCAGGATGATCGGCATGACATCGCCTGACCCGCAGCCGGGCCAGCCCTACCCCGGCCCGATCGAGCCCGGCCCATCGCCACGGTCCGGCCCACCGGACGGGCACGGCCCGGCACCGGTGTACGCGCCGTCGCCGAGCTACGGACCGCCACCAGGCGCCGCGCCGAGCTACGGACCGCCACCAGGCGCCGCGCCGAGCTACGGACCGCCACCGGGCGCCGCGCCGAGCTACGGACCGCCACCGGGCGCCGCGCCGAGCTACGGACCCCCGCCGAGCGCCGCGCCTGGCTACGGACCCCCACCGGCGTACGGTTTCGCGCCCGGATACGGGCCGATGCAGGGTTACGGCGCTCCGGGGTACCCGGCCGGCGGCGTGGCGTTCGTGCCGGTGGTCGAGTACACCCGCCCGGGCGGGCGCGAGCTTGCGGTGGCCACCGACCGGCTCATCGCCCGGATCATCGACGCCGTGATCATCAACCTCCCGATCCTGCTGATCGAGATCCCGCTGGCGGTCTGGCTCGGGCTCTGGTTCATCGACCGGTTCGAGCTGAACCAGCCCGCTTCGACCGATCCGAACGAACCACCGCCGGTGGACGGCGGCGACGTGCTCCTCTTCATGGGCCTGTTCTTCGCCCTGATCGTCGGTGTCACGCTGCTGAGCGCGCTGATCACGTACCTGTACGACGTGGTCTACATGCACCGTCGCGGCCAGACGATCGGCAAGCGGGTGATGAAGATCCGGGTCGTCCGCGTTGAGGATGGTGGGCCGATCGAGCTGCGGCACGCGCGGCGGCGGTGGATGGCCCAGGACGGGATGGTGCTGTTGACGCTGATCCCGCTCGTCGGCAGCTTCGTCGGCATCTACAACTGGATCGACTCGCTCTGGCTGCTGTGGGACAAGCCGAACCGGCAGTGCCTCCACGACAAGTACGGCAAAACGGCCGTGGTCAAGCTGACCGCCACCGACCTGGAGGCAGCGGCATGACCGGCGTCAGCCCCGGGTGGTACCCGGATCCGGCGGCACCGGACACCCAGCGCTACTGGGACGGCGAGCAGTGGCTGGGCGCAGCGATCCCTGCCGACTCGCCCACTCCCGTCGGCCCGCCACCGACCGCGCCAGCCCTGCCGCCCGCACCCGCCCCGGCCCCGCCGGACGGACCACCACCGCCACCGCCGGCGCCGGCGCCGGGCCAGCCCACGCCGCAGGGCGCGGCGATTCCGCCGTCGACGCTGCCGCAGTACCCCCGGCTGCCGGCGGGTTTCCCGACGCACAAGCCCGAAGCGCCGTCGCCTGATTACACCCCACCACCGCCGCGTCCGGTGCAGCTGCCGCCCGGCATCCAGCTCGCGCCGCTCGGGTCCCGGCTGGCCGCCCGGCTCATCGACATCGCCGCGCTGATCCTGCTGAACGTGCTGGTCAACGGCTACTTCTTCGTGCAGTTCTACCAAGAGGTCCAGCCGATGGCGAACGCCATCGCCGAGGCGCTCCTGAACGGGCAGGCCGCCCCGGACCTGGTCATCTCCGACAAGGCTCGGCGCATCGAACTGATCATGACGCTGATCTCGATCGGCCTCTGGTTCGCCTACGAGGTGCCGGGCACCGCTAACAACGGGCAGACCCTCGGCAAGCGGCTGCTGGGGATCAAGGTCGCCCGGCTCGACGCGCATGCGATCACGTTCTGGCAGTCGATCCGGCGCTGGTTCATCGTCGCGCTGCCGGCCATCATCGGCGCGTGTGGGTGGCCGCTCGCGATCATCGACTACCTCTGGTGCACCTGGGACCGTCCGGCCCAACAGTGCCTGCACGACAAGGCGGTACAGACCGTGGTCGTGCTCGCACCGGCGAAACCCCTCGTGCCCGGCACCGAACGCAAGGACGACATCAACGCCGGACACGACTGACGAGACTGGAGACGCGATGAGCCTCACCCGGGCCGACCTGGCCGCACTGCCGTCGTACAAGCCGGGCCGCAACCCGGCCGACCTGGCCCGCGAACTCGGCTTGCCCGAGGCGATCAAACTGGCCAGCAACGAGGTGCCGTTCGGTCCGCTGCCCGGCGTGACGGAGGCGGTGACGGCGGCCGCGCTCCAGCTCCACCGGTACCCGGACATGGGCGTCGTCGCGCTCCGCGAGGAACTGGCCAAGCAGTACGGCGTCGACCCCGCGCGCATCGCCACGGGCTGCGGCTCGGTGGCGCTGTGCGAGCACCTGGCGAAGGCAACGGCCGTGCCGGGTGACGAGATCCTCTACTCGTGGCGCTCGTTCGAGGCGTACCCGATCATCACCGCCGGCACCGGGGCCACCAGCATCCAGGTACCGAACACCGCAGGCCACGGCCACGATCTCGACGCGATGGCTGCCGCGATCACCGACCGGACGCGCCTGGTCATGGTCTGCAGCCCGAACAACCCCACCGGCACCGCCGTCCGCCGCGCGGAGCTGGAGCGGTTCCTCGACACGGTCCCGGCGAGCGTCCTGGTCGTCATCGACGAGGCGTACCGGGAGTTCGTCACCGACCCGGACGTGCCGGACGGCCTGGAGATCGCCGGCGATCGGCCGAACGTCGTCGTGCTGCGGACGCTGTCGAAGGCGTGGGGGCTGGCGGGCGCCCGAATCGGCTGGCTGTCCGCGCCCGAGCCGGTGGCCGACGCCGTCCGCAAGGTGATCACCCCGTTCTCGGTCTCGACGGTCGCGCAGGCTGGGGCGCTCGCTGCCCTGCAGCAGCGCACCGAGATGCAGCGCCGCGTCAACGTGATCATCGGTGAGCGCACCCGGGTCGCCGAGACGGTCCGGCAGTGGCTCCCGGAGGTGCCGGAGACCCAGGCCAACTTCGTCTGGCTGCCCCTGGGCGACCAGTCGGCGGCGTTCGGCGCGGGGTGCGAGAAGCGCGGCGTGATCGTCCGGCCGTTCCAGGGCGACGGCGTCCGCGTCACGATCGGCACGCCGGCGGAGAACGACGTCTTCCTCGCGGCCGCCGCCGAGATCCTGGCGCGCTGACCGCTTCACCTTTGGGCGGCATGTCGCCCAGAG
>Ga0210378_10001787_pt1 | contig 11143 bp, 9 predicted proteins | sample PLM1_60_b1redo_FD_155465 | JGI IMG/M metagenome (GOLD analysis project Ga0210378, IMG submission 155465) | Groundwater sediment microbial communities from an aquifer in East River, Colorado, USA - PLM1_60_b1 redo | ecosystem: Environmental > Terrestrial > Soil > Riparian zone | place: USA: East... | reverse complement strand
CTGACATTCGTCGATCACCCCGAGACCGACACCCTCACGGACACCTTCGGGTTGGTCTGGGAACGGGTCGGTGGGGACGAACCGGCGACGCCGGCACGCATGTGGCCGCAGACGAGCCTGGAGGAGGTCCGCCAGGCCCAGGAGCTCGTGGACGCCGGGGATCCTCGCTACAGGTGGCAGCGCGGTGTCTCGTGGGGCCAATTCGGGCAGCGCACTCCCAAGGACGCGCAGCTCTTCACCCGGTTCCTCAAGGAGGTGCTCGGCTGGGAGGCGTTCCTCGGGGACGAGGCCTTCGCCCGTCCCGATGGTCTCAACCCCGGTGACGTCGTGTACGTGCGATGCGCGCCGGGCCTGACGAACCCTCTGTACCCGACCGATTCCGAAGGCGCCGGGTGCGCGCCGACGATCGACGAGCTCCGGTACGAGACGGTGAAGATCAGCGTGGCCCAGCTCGACCGCCAAGGCCCCTTGGGGATCTGGGTGGTGACCGGCTGGGAGATGGTGGAGCCGGCGATGCAGGCGGACCCCCGCGTCGTCGAAGCCGAGGATAGGGCGCTCCTAGAGGCCTTCCTGCAGGCACGGATCGATGGTGAGGGCGCCGAGGGGCTCGCCGAGTTTTCCGAGGACGATACGTTGGCCGACGAGCGGGTAGACCGAGAGATCCCGCTCCTGTACGCCACGAGCATCGGGGCCCCCTACGAGCGATCGGAGTTCGAGCTCGTGGATGGCCCGGTGTGGCCCGACGGCTGGATGCAGTTCGTGGTCAGGCTCTTCGCAGAGAACGGCGAGACCGTGATGGAGCAGTTCTTCTCGCTGGAACGCGACGACACGGGTCGCCTGCGACTCGTGTACGACTTCGAGGGGGGCCCTGCGGGACCGGGGCCCGGGACCACGGAGAACGGGAAGGCCGTGCCCGAGGAGTATGGCTTCCTCGACGGCGAGGTGACGTACCGCGCGGCCTACCCGGCGGAGCCGCGCTCGGACATCTGGGATCAGCTTCCGGACGCGGCCACTATCGTCGACGCCGCCGAGAACAACGGACGACTCCTGGTGATCCTTGCGGACCCCCAGCCGATCGGGCCGGGCTGCGTGGAAGCCCCGGCTCCCGCCGATGCTGAGGCACTGGCCCGGAGCATCGGGTCAGACCCCGACTTCGAGGCCACCGCTCCGGTGGCGGTGACCATCGGGGGGACCTCGGCCCTGCAGATGGACGTGTTGCTGGCACCGGGAGCGAGCTCCTCCTGTTCGTGGCTCCTCCTGAAGCACGCGCCCCTCCCTGTCGGGGCAGATCGGGCGCGCCTCTACCTGCTCGACCTTCCCGGCGGATCGGCCCGCGTCCTGGCGATCGCGACCATCTCTGACGAGGAGAGCTTCGAGACCGTGCTGGATTGGGCGGCGCCCATTGTGGAATCCATCGAGTTCCACACCGGGTAGCACGCGTCCATCGGCGGCCGGAATGAAGAGGAGGGCATGATGAGACTTTGCGGACGGCACCTGGCGTTGGTCGCTATCACGGTGCTGGTGGGTTGCGGGCAGGGTCCCGGGACGACGGCCCCGACGACGTCGTCTCGTGGAACACCGGGTCCCACCGGTGAGCCGAGCCCCACACAGACGTTCCAGGACATCAGCAAGCTCGAGAGCTTCGCCCCCCTCGAGCCTGGGGCCTACTTCATCGACCCCCGACTTCGACCCTTCAACCTCCCTCCGGGTGGTGTACGACGTCGTCGAGGAGGGATGGTCGCAATGGGGCGGGGCGACCAAGTTCCACGGTGAGGACGGGCACGTCGCGGTGAGCATCGGGACCGTGGCGAACCTGGTGACTCATGGCTGCAAGGACAGTTCCCCGGCCGATCCACCGGTCGGTCCGACGGTCGAGGACCTCGCCGCCGCGCTTGCCGATCTGGCGCCGTTCCGGGTGACCTCGGCCCCGGCCGACGTCACGATGTATGGCTACCAGGGCAAGCATCTGGAGCTCACCGTGCCCGACCTGCCGGTCGAGTCAGATGGCGAGCACGGGTACGATTTCGTTGGATGCGTCGGCGGCAACCTCTCGAGCTGGATCCTCGCGGGCGAGGGGGGGGAGCCGTACTTCGGGTACACGGAGCCTGGCTACACCGAGGAGTTCTGGATCCTCGACGTCGAAGGCACCCGACTGATGATCGCGGCCGAACGGACGCCCGGCTCGCCTGCTGAGTACCTCGCCGAGCAGCGCGCCATTCTCGACTCCATCCGGATCGAGCCCTGACGCCGGCCCAGGTCTCGCGCGCCCTGGGTCAATGTTGACAAGCCTCCGACGGGCGGAGCATCGGCGCGGACGGCTCCCACCTCCGCCGCCTCCTCGACGGGATCGACTGGGACTCGGGCTGTACAACCCCGGTGATCCGTACGCACAGGCCGTAGGGCACACTGGACCGCTCGGCGCTCAGAACGGGTACTCGTCCTTGCGCCAGCTGCGGGGCTCCTCCGGCTGCGGCTTCGGCGTCCGCTCGAGCAGCATGTTGAAGTAGGGGGCGACGAACGGATCGGGCGCCCTCACCGTGTAGGTGTGGTAGACGGTCCCGTCCTCGCGGGCGAACGCAATGTAGCTCGGGGCCTCGCGGAGGCCGTCCTTCAGCTCAGCGCCAACCTGCTCCGACCATTCTTGGAGCCAGCCCGGCGGGTTATCGATCATCTCCCTGACCTCAGGGATCTGCTGTGCCTGCTCTTCGGTCATGGCAAGCCCGAAGTCGAACGGGAAGTCGCTCCCGTACGTCGACACGTAGTTGAACTGCCAGCCCATCCGCTTCTTGTAGGCGGTCAGGCGGTCGATCGGTGCGCGCGAGAAGCAGATGAGCGTGACGTCACGCTTGTTCAGGTGGATCAACTGGCCGTCGAACCCGTCCGCGAGGCTCGTGCAGCCGGGGCAGGCCCCTACCTCGTAATCCGGCCCGTACATGATGTTGTAGGCGAGGAGCTGCGAGCGACCATCGAACAGCTCGCCGAGGGTCTTCTTCCCCAGGTCGGTGTCGAACTCGTACTCCTTCGCGACCGGGACCCATGGGAGCTCGAGCCGCTTCTTCTTGATCTCCTCGTTTCGCTCGGCGTGATCCGCCTCGAGTTTCGCCAGCTCGTCGCGCGCCGCCTGCCACTCCTCGAGCGTTCCAATCTTGTGCCCAGCCATCTTCGTCTACCTCCTGTGAACTCGACCTCTCCGACCGGTTCGGCGTCTCCGGCCGCACGTTAACTACGACTCCAGACCGCCCGCAAACTCATCGCGAGGCGGCCGAGTCTGACCTCTCCTCGAGGTCCTCCGCCATCGACGGACCCGTCCGGCCGTCGGATGGTACGACCCGCCGTCCCAGCGCTCCCACACGCTGATCCTCGACTACTACTGACCCGTCGAGGTCCTCGATTCCTCCGCCCGGGTCTGACTACGACGTCTGTTCGAGCACCGCGAGGTCGCGCTGCGCGTAGCGGTTATGCCAGAACTCTTCTTCCATGACGGTCTGGAGGCAATCGAGCACCGTGGCCTTGCCGTTCTCGAGCACCTCGACTTCTCGCGGGAAGTCCGCAGCGTCGACGTGGGCCAGGTAAGCGCGAAACTTCACGCCACGGTCGGCGCGCAGGGCGAGCGCTTCAGCGAGCGAGGGCTTGACGCTGTAGTCGAGTCCGGGCCAAGGGAAGTCCAGCGAGCCTGTGTTCGGGAGTCCCATCGCATGGAAGCTCTCGCCGAGGATCGGCACGTTGAACCATTTCTCCATGGCGAAGACGAGGTGCCGCACCGTATGCACGAACGAGAACTCTTCGTTGACCGATTCCTGCGCCTTCTCTTCGCCGAGCGCCTGCGCACGGGCGATCGTCGGAGCCCACACCTCTTCGAGCGCCGTCCATGCGGCGCGCAAGCCTTCCGGATTTGACGCGCGGATCATGGCTCGCACGGGGTACCACTCGTCGCGCTCGTTCACGTAGTCGGTCACGTCGACGCCGTTCCTGACGAGCTTGTCGACGAACGCGTCGATGCCGACGTCGACCACCCACGAGTGACTGATCCGTGCACCGGTGAAGTTGACGTCGCGGAAGCGAGCGCCGCTCATGTCCGCGCCCCAGAACACAGCTTCGGTCAGGTCACCTTCGAACTCTCCCGGCATTGCTGCCCTCCGTTCCGCCCGTACCTGAAGCTCAGGCGCTCTCGCCGTTCGCCGATGGCGCTGCCTCGCGTAGCATCACGAGGCCGTCCTCCCGCACGATCAGCGCAATAGCCGACCGCCCAAACATCGGTGCCGATGGCCATCAACATACGAGAGCCGGCCTCGACGGTGCACTCGGACACCCTGCCATTGGCCGCGCATTCCAGCAACCGCGAGTGAGCCCGGACGAGCCGATGCTGGTGGGCAACCTCGACTTGGATTCGAGGGTTCGAAAACACTCAGATTAGGGACACAAAACCGTTCTCCTGAAGCCGCCATGCGAATAGCTATGATTGCGGCCATGGCCACGACCCGACGAGCCGACATGTTCACCGCGGACGGAAAGCCGTCTGACGACGACCCGCGTGAGAACGGACCAGCGTTGGGCGACGAGCGCACCACGCTGGTCGAAGCCCTGCGCTGTCAACGCCTCACATTGGAGATGAAATGCTCCGGTCTTGATGCGGAGGCTATGGCGCGGCGTTCCGTCGAGCCGTCGACGATGTCGCTCCTGGGGCTGGTGCGACACCTGGCCGAGATGGAACGTGCGGGGTTCCGGCAGATGATGGCGAGACAGGATGTGCCCCGGCTATTCTGCTCCGACACCGACCGTGACGGTGATTTCGATGGTGCTGTTCCCGACCCCCAGGTGGTTGCGGAGGCGTGGGACGCCTGGCGTGCGGAGGTGGACTTCGCCACACGGTTCGTGGCCGAGGCGCCCAGTCTCGACATCACCGGCGACGATCCCTTGAATCAGCATGGCAGCGGTGGAGGGTCGATGTCGCTGCGCGAAGTGCTGGTCGGAACGATCGAGGAGTACGCCCGCCACATGGGCCACGCCGACCTGTTACGCGAGCGGATCGACGGACGCATAGGCCAGTAGACCCACCCAACCAAAGAGCCGACCAGACGTGGGGAACGCGGCGATCTCAACCAACAGCGGGAGGTCGACGCAGGCTCAGGTGCGGCTGGGCCACTTCTCACTCGCCTGAGAACGTGTCCGGGATCTCCTCGGGTGGTGTGCCGATGACGATCGCGATCTCCTCACGGTCGCTGAGCACGATGTCAGCAGGGTCCCCGGACTGAAGTTGCCCATCGACGTAGACCGCCACAGGGATGTCCGGCGTGCAGTACTCGTCCACGCATGAGGCGTTGAGCCGGATGGCCAATTCCTCGAAGAACTGGCCGAGTGTGAATTGGGCCCGCGAGGGCGCCTCGACGTGGATCACCCCATCCACGTCGTGTGTATGAAGGGGAGAGATGCAGGCCTGCTCGCAGCCCTCCTCCGGGATCCCCCCGTACCCGGTGGAACCGAACCTCTGCACCGCAGGATCGGTGATCTCGATGCCGATCCCCCCGGGAATCTCCACCGGCTTCCCATTCACGAAGACGTCCAGATGGGCGTGCACGTGGTAGGTGAAGAACTCCTTGGCGTCGGGAGTCAGCCCGGCCTGCTGCGCGAGAGCCATGGGATTGGAAGGAAGAGCCCACGAAATCACCTCGCCGTCGGTCGCGGTGGTCGACGGCCTCGAGGTGTCCGGCGAAGGCGACCCCCCGCCGCAAGCGGCGAGGAGCAGCAAGCACAACGAGAGCACGGACCTCCGCAGCCATTCCATCGCCCCACCCCTTTCCGTCATGCTGATGTGGTGCCCCCTGCGGCCGTTCGGCGGTCAGGAACACAACGCCGAGAATCGCGCGATCCTGTCACTGTCCCAGCCGCGAGGCGAGCCGCATGACAGTCTCGAGCTTCCCGGCGCCCGACGCTAGCATTCAGCCGTGAGGTTCCACTACCTGAGCGAAGGCGACTACGATCCCGATCGTGGCCGAATCGAGGCGGCCCGGGCATGGCAACCCCGGCGCCAACAGGTGGTCAATGGCGGTGGCCGGCTGTCTCCTCGTGCTCTCTGCGTGCGGCGGCACCCCACCGGCCGCGACTGGAACCTCTGCCGCCCCCGTCACGCCGACCACGACGGTGCAATAGGCAGGTTGTCCCAGCGCGACATCGAACGAGGGCGCCGACCCGGCGCCCATCACCCCCGGCGATCTGCACCTGGCTCGTGAGCCGCCACAAACGCAGCGATGGACCCGTAGTACTGGCGGATGATCCGCGTCTCCGCGACTCGGTCGTGCGTTTGGACGAAGTGCCGACCCGCGGTCACAGCACTTCCGCAGCCACATTAGCACCAACCTGTCGAATCTGGCTCCTGAGCGGTCATCTCTCCCTCTTAGGCTCCTTACAACACGGCACCCTAACGCGTGCGATGGGAGCATGAAAGGGCTGGGGTCCGTCATGATTGGGCCGGGCTCCCCGTGACCGCGATCAAGCCCGCGGTGGAACGGATCGCGCCCCGGCGGTTCCGGGATGACCAGGACCGCGAGCTGGTGGACCTGGCACGCGCGCCGCTGCCCGGCGCCGACGCGCCGGCGCCGGTGCGGTTCATCCCGGCTTGGGACACGATCCTGCTCGCGCACGCACGCCGGACACAGGTCCTGCCGGAGCGGTTCCGGGAGCTCGTCTTCAACACGAAGACGTCCCACTCCGTGAACACCTTCCTGGTCGACGGCCGCGTCGCCGGCACGTGGGCGTTCGAGGACGGGCACGTGCGGCTCGACGCGTTCGAACCGCTCCCGCGGGCCGCCAAGCGCGAGCTCGCCGACGAGGCCGGACGGCTCGCGGCGTTCATGAGCTGACGCCCGAGAACCAAGCCCGGCGAGCCGCGTAAAATGCGGCCACCCGACCAGGGAGGCTCCGCGTGGCGACAACCGAGGCCGAAGCCCGGCCCTACATCCGGTCCGACGGGAAGGAGAAGGTCACCGGATCGGGCCGGTACACGGCCGATCTCACCCTCACCGGCATGGCCCACGCGAAGTTCCGATACGCGGACCACTCGCACGCCAAGATCCGCAAGATCGACACCTCCAAGGCGAGGGCGCTGCCCGGGGTCGTCGCCGTCGTCACGCAGGCCGACCTGCCCGACGTCAAGTTCGGCGGCTTCGTGCAGGACCGCTACCTGTTCGCGAAGGACGTTGTGCGCTTCGAGGGCGAGATCGTCGCCGGGGTCGCCGCACTCACCGAAGAGGTCGCCGCCGAGGCCGCGCGCCTGATCGAGGTCGAGTACAAGCCGCTGCCCGTCGTGACCGACTTCGAGGCCGCGATGGAGCCGGGCTCGCCGCTGGTGCACGAGGACTGGGAGTCGTACGAGCGCGACGAGAACATCCTGTCGAACGGCAACACGATCGCGTACCACACGATCGTGAAGGGCGACGCCGACGCCGCGATGGCCGGCGCCAAGGTCGTCGTGAAGAGCCGCTACGTCTCCGACGCCTCCCAGGGAGTCCCGATCGAGCCGCGCGCGGTCGTCGCACAGTGGCACGGCGACGAGGTCACGATCTGGTCCTCGACGCAGGTCCCCTACGCCGCTCGCGCCGGCGTCGCCCAGACGCTGCAGGTTCCCGAAACCGACGTTCGCATCATCGTTCCGCTCCTCGGAGGCGGGTTCGGCGCGAAGTGCGACCTGCACTTCGAAGGGCAGGTCGCGGCGCTCGCCCGTGCGGCCGAGCGTCCGGTGAAGCTCGTGTTCACGCGCGAGGAGGAGTTCCGCGCGATCGCGCAGCGCCGCGAGGGCATCGCGATGGAGTTCGAGACCGGCGTCGCCCGCGACGGCCGGCTCGTCGCGCGCAAGGCGCGGCTCGTCCTCGACAAGGGCGCGTACTGCGGCGAGGGCGGGTTCCTGGGGCAGATGGCCGCGATGCACGCGTGCGGCCCGTACGTGATCGACAACGTCTTCGTCGAGGCGTACCTGAACTACACCAATCAGCAGCCGTCGGGCTCGGTGCGCGCGCCGACCGCGCCGCAGGTCTGCTGGGGACTCGAGCAGCACATGAACGAGGTCGCCGCCGCGATCGACATGGACCCGATCGAGCTTCGTCGCAAGACGTTGATCGAGGAGGGCGCGGAGGGTCCGACCCGTCAGGTCTTCGAGCACGTCGGCGTCAAGGACACGCTCGACAAGGCCGTCGAGATGATCGGCGACCGCGCCGGACTGCCCGACGACGAGGCGATCGGCGTCGCGGTCGGCTGGTGGCCGTGCATGCCCGCGCCCTCCGGCGCCCACATCCAGATGAACGCCGACGGCAGCGCGACGATCGTGACCGGCGCGCAGGAGAACGGCAGCGGCGCGGTGATGGCCATGCCGATCTTCGTCGCGCAGGAGCTCGGCATCCGCCCCGAGGACATCTCGATCGTCTATCAGGACACCGGCGTCGCCGCGTGGGACATGGGCTCGTGCGGATCGCAGACCACGTTCAACAGTGGACGTGCGATCCTTGCAGCCGCCGCGGAGGTGCGCGATCAGCTCCTCGACACCGCGGCCGACAAGCTCGAAGCGGACCGCCAGGACCTCGAGCTCACCGAAGGCGTCGCGCGCGTGAAGGGCTCGCCCGACCGCTCGATCTCGGTCGCCGACCTCGTCGGCGAGATCGGCACCGTGCACGGCAAGGGATCCGGCGACGTGCCCGACGTTCCGACCGGCGACACGGGAGGCTGCGTCGGGCGGATCGGCAACGAGACGTTCCTTGCGCCGCAGCTGATCACGCAGGCCGCGCACGTGAAGGTGGACCGGCACACCGGCGTCGTGCGAGTGCTGCGGATCGCGGCCGCGCACGATTCCGGCCGCATCCTCAACAAGATGGGCGCCGACGGTCAGGTGTACGGCGGCGTCGTGATGGGTGTCGGCCTCGCGCTCTCCGAGGGAACGATGCTCGACGATCAGGGTCGCCAGCGGAACCCGCACCTCCTGGACTACAAGCTCGTAACGAGCGCGGACGCCCCGCAGATCGACGTCGAGTGGATCGAGTACGACTCGGTGGGGCCCCGCGGCTCGAAGGGCGTCGGCGAGCCGCCCCAGGTGCCCACCGCCGCCGCGATCGCGAACGGGATCGCGAAAGTGCTCGGGTCGCACGTGCGGCAACTCCCCATGACGCCCGAGCGCGTGTGGCGCGCAGCGAACTGCGGTGACGCATGACCCGGTCGTTCGTCGCGCCGACCACGATCGACGAGGCGCTCGCCGCGCTGGCGGACGGCGCGCGTCCGGTCGCGGGCGGCACCGATCTCGTCGTGGGCGCGCGGCAAGGGAAGGCCCCGCTCCCCGACGCGCTGCTCGCGATCCACCGGATCGATGAGCTCCGCGGGATCTCGGACCTCCCCGGCGGCGGCCTGCATCTCGGGACGCTCGCGACGCACGAGGACATCGTGTCGCATCGGACCGTGCTCGATCGGTTCACCGCGCTCGCCGACGCGTCGGCGATCGTCGGTTCCCACGCCACGCGCGCCCAGGGAACGATCGGCGGCAACGTGATGAACGCCTCGCCGGCGATGGACACCGGCGGACCCCTGCTCTGCTTCGATGCGACGGTGACGCTTCGCTCCACGGGAGGAGGGCGAACCCTGACCCTCGACGAGCTCTGGACGGGCCCGGGGTCGACCTCCGCGGCACCGGGCGAGCTGCTCGTCGCGATCGACGTCCCGGCGCCCGCAGCCGGCACCGGTTCCTGCTACGTCCGTTTGGAATACCGGCGGCAGATGGAGATCGCCGTGGTCGGCGCGACCGCGGTGGTCACCCTGAGCGGCGACGACGTCACCGACGCGCGCATCGCGATCACCGCCCTTTCCCCCACGATCCGCCGCGTCGACGAAGCCGAGCGCGCGCTCGTGGGAACGGGCGATGTGAACGAGGCCGCCAAGCTCACCGCCGCCGCGTCCTCGCCGATCGACGACGTGCGCGGTTCCGCCGACTACCGCCGCGCGATGGCGGAGGTGATCGCCCGCCGAGCCATCAACGCCGCGATCGCTCGCGCGAGGGGCGACCACGTTCCGATGCCCGCAAGCCCAGCCCTCCACGGAGCGACGTCATGAAGGTCGACGCCACGCTCACGGTGAACGGCACCTCCTACCCGGTCTCGCTCGACCCCCACATGAGCCTGCTCCGCGCGGTCCGCGACGTGCTCGGGCTCACGGGTTCCAAGGAGGGGTGCGACGACTCCGAGTGCGGCGCGTGCATGATGCTGCTCGACGGCAAGCCGGTGAACTCCTGCTCGTACCTGGCGCTGCAGGCCGACGGTCGCGAGGTCACGACGATCGAGGGACTCGCCGGCGGCGACGGACTCGCCCCCCTGCAGCGTGCGTTCCTCGAACACGGCGGCGTCCAGTGCGGCTTCTGCACGCCGGGCATGCTGATCTCGGCCACCGCGCTGCTGCGCGCGAACCCCGACCCCTCCAGCGAGGAGGTGCGCATCGCGCTCGCCGGGAACCTCTGCCGCTGCACCGGCTACGACGGCATCGTCAAGGCGGTCCGCGACGTCGCCGAGGCGAAGAGCTCTGCCTAACCTCCCCGAGAGCGCGAAGGAGTTCTCTCGCTCCGGCGCGTACGCGCACTGTCAAGTTCGTGTCATGCTCTAAGGCCGGCGGGCGGGGTGGGCGGCTCGGTGTAGGTGACTGGGCGGGAGCGGGTTCAGAAGCTCGGCTCAGCTCACCGCTTTCTTCACGAGCGCGGCGATCCTTGCCTCTTCGGCGGCGGTCAACTCCTTCAGCGCGAAGGCGACTGGCCACAGGTGGCCTTCGTCGAGGTTCGCCGCGTCGCTGAAGCCGAACGTCGCGTACCTCGTGTTGAACTTCTGCGCGCTCTGGAAGAAGCAGACGACCTTGCCGTCTTTGGCATACGCGGGCATCCCGTACCAGGTCTTAGGCGAGAGGGCTGGCGCGCTGGCTCTGATGATGGCATGGAGCCGCTTGGCCATGGCGCGATCCGGTTGGGGCATCTCTGCGATCTTCGCGAGCACCTCGCTTTCCCCGTCCGCCTTCTCCGCGTCCGCCTTCAGCTCTCTCGCGCGCTCCTTCATCGCGGCTCGTTCCTCGTCCGTGAATCCCTTGGACGTCTTGCCGGTCGCGGTGGTGCTCTTGGCGGACTTCTGCGTGGCCA
>Ga0210378_10001785_pt1 | contig 11147 bp, 8 predicted proteins | sample PLM1_60_b1redo_FD_155465 | JGI IMG/M metagenome (GOLD analysis project Ga0210378, IMG submission 155465) | Groundwater sediment microbial communities from an aquifer in East River, Colorado, USA - PLM1_60_b1 redo | ecosystem: Environmental > Terrestrial > Soil > Riparian zone | place: USA: East... | reverse complement strand
GGTGGAAGTCACCGAGCTCGAAGCCGCTGCTCGCGCCGATCGCGAGCGTGCGGATCACCTCCGCGCGGCGGCGAACCACTCGCGTCGCCCCCGGGATGTCGTTGAGTGCGAGGAGCACGGCGCACAGCAGGTCCAGTGCGATGCTCTGCACGATGCCGTCGCCGGCCCGCTCGGCAAGGTCGACGGCCCGTCGGGCCAGCTCGACTGCACGCGGGTCCCGGGCGAGCTCGTCGTACCCCCTCGCCACCGCGATCGCCGCCTCGTCGCGCGCCGAACCGTCCGACATCGCCTGAGCCTCGGCGAGCAAAGCCTCCGCTTCCGCCGGCGGGTGAGGTTCGGACATGATCCCCGGCGCTCGGCTGATGTACATCGCCATCGTCGCCAGATCCCGCGCGGCACCGGATCGGTCGCCGATCGGCAGCGCGGTATCAACCGCCATCCTGAACAGTCGCAGGGCGTCGTTGCCCACGAAGCGACTGGCGGCGGCGCCGGCGGCAAGGCGCAGGTAGCCCACCCGCCCGGCCTGCGTCGGAGCGAGATCGGCGGCCTGCTCATACCGGCGCTGCGCCTCCATCGGCCGGCCACGGACGAACAGCAGCCCGGCAAGGTCACTGGCCATCGCGGCCGCCTGCGCCCGGCACTGCTCGTCGCAGGCGGAGCACAGCAGTGCGGCGCGGATGTCGTCCACGACGCTGTCGAACCGCGCGCACCACACGTCGTCGGGTTCGGCGGTGCGGAGCGAACCCATCACGGCACGGCACCACTGCTCGTGCCGGGCCTGGACCGTGTCCAGCTCACCGGCGAGTCGGAGCAGCTCGACGCCGTACTGGCGGATCGTCTCCAGCGCCCGGTACCGGGTCGGATCGCCGCGCTCGACGACGAGCAGGCTGTGGTCGGCGAGGCGGGCCAACCCGTCGGCGACCGCAGCGCGCTCGTTCCCCGATCCGGCGACGGCGTAAGCCGCCTCGACGTCGAACCACGAGGCGAACACGGCGACGCCCCGCAGCAGCGCGCGATCCTCGGGCGACAGCAGGTCGTAGCTCCAGCCGATGGCGTCGCGCAACGAGCGGTGGCGGTCGGCCACGCGCGTGCCCGCGGTCAGGAACCGCAAATGCTCGTCGAGGCCTGCTTCCAGCCCGTCCAGCCCGAGCGTCGAGAACCGGGCCGCGGCCAGCTCGATGGCCAGCGCCATGCCGTCCAACGCTCGGCACAGCGCCGCCACGCGCACGGTATCCGTCGGCGCCATGTCGCCCGTCGCGGCGGCCACCCGAGCCGCGAACAGGTCGACCGCGTCGCCGCCGTCGTCGGTCACGGACAGCCCCGGCACGGCGTAGACCCACTCGTACGGAACGAGAAGCCGGGTCCGGCTCGTCGCCAGCACGGTGATGTCCGGGCAGCCGGCGAGGATCCTCTCGATGCAGTCCCGCACGCCCTGCAGCAGGTGCTCGCAGTTGTCGAGGACGAGCAGCGCGTCGCGTTCGGCGAGCGACGCGACGAGCGCGACCTCGACCGAGACGCTGCGCTGCTCGGGCACGCCGATCGTCTGGGCGACCGTCGCGGTCACCATCGCCGGGTCCGTCACGTGGACGAGGTCAACGAACCACACGCCGTCGCGGTGGGCCGGGGCGACATCGGCGGCGACGCTCAGCGCGAGCCGCGTCTTGCCGACCCCGCCGGGACCGGTCGCCGTGACCATCCGTTGCTCGGCGAGTGCCGTCGCCAGCGCTGCCCGTTCCGCCGTACGGCCGATGAACGAAGTGAAGGGTGCGGGCAGCGGGCGACGGCCCGGCGTGACGACGAGGCCCGGGATCGCCTCCGTATGCCGCGCCAGGCTGCGGCGGTCGGGCAGCTGCAACTTCCGGAGCAGCGCGGACACGTGGCTCTCCACGGTGCGCGTCGAGATGAACAGCGCCTCGGCGATCTGCGCGTTCGTCAGGTGCCGGGAGATCAGGTCAAGGACCTCCGCCTCCCGGGCGGTCACCTCCATGCCCTTGGCCGGACCCACGGTCGTCACGCCTTCCAGTGTCGACCCGCCGGTCGGATCCCGGTAGGAGCGTTCGGCCCAAACGACGTCCGTGCCAGGCACCGGTGTCGCAGATCCGTGGTGACTACGGATGTGCCACCGGCCCCGCACGGCGAACCTCGACCGGGAGCGAATCCATCGCCCCGGGACCACCACAGTTGAGGAGCAAGTCATGACCATCACCGACAACCCCGTCCGGAACGGCGTCGACACCGCGACCCTGTTCGCCACGCTCGACGCCGTGAAGGGCGACACCGACATCGCCAAGTTCCAGTTCCGGGCCACCAACCGCTGGGTCAGCGGGACCCACAACCGGTCGACGATCCACGGCTTCCACGGCGCCAAGCAGGAGATGACCCACCGGCAGCCGTTCACGTTCGACGCCGACCACCCGCCCGTGCTGGTCGGGGCGGACAACGGCCCGACGCCGGTCGAGTACGTGCTGCACGCCCTCGCCGCCTGCCTCACCGCAGGCATCGCCAACGTCGCCGCGGCCCGCGGCGTCACCCTCACCGAGGTCTCCTCGACTGTCGAGGGTGACATCGACCTGCTGGGCATCCTCGGACTGTCGGACGAGGTCCGCAACGGCTACCAGCAGATCAAGGTCAGCTTCATGCTCCGCGGTGACGACCCGGAGAAGTTGCGCTCGGTCGTGGAGCAGTCGCGTAGGCGCTCGGCCGTGTTCGACGTCGTCACGAACGGCGTGCCCGTGTCGATCGACGTCGACGCCGGCTGACCCACCTTCCCCACCGTCCCGCCTGGTTGGCCGGTCCTCTCATCGGCCAGCCGGCGGGCATCCCGGATCGCTCGGAGTCCCCATGCGCACCACCGACACCGTCATCATCGGCGCGGGCCAGGCAGGCCTCGCTGCCAGCCGCTTTCTCACCGACCGTCGCCACGACCACGTCGTGCTCGAGCGCGGCCGCATCGGGCAACGCTGGCGCAACGGCTCGTGGGACTCCCTGCACCTGTTGACGCCCAACTGGATGAACGCCCTCCCTGGCTGGCCATACGCCGGGCCAGACCCCGACGGGTTCTCCTCCGCCGCCAAGTTCACCGACCGCCTCTCCGGCTACGCCCGTTCGTTCGACGCACCCGTCGAGGAACAAACAGGCGTGGACGTGCTGCGCAAGCGCGATCATCGCTTCGAGGTCGTCACCGATCGGGCGGTCTGGCTGGCCGCGAACGTCATCATCGCCACCGGCTGGTGCGACCAACCCGCAGTGCCGGCGATGGCCCGCGCGATGGCCGCCGATGTCCACCAGGTCGCGCCGAGCGAATACCGCAATCCCGGCTCGCTGCCGCCGGGCGGCGTCCTCGTCGTCGGCGCCTCGGCGACCGGTGTCCAGCTCGCCGACGAGCTGCGGGCGGCCGGACGGGACGTGACGATCGCCGTCGGCAGCCACACCCGCATGCCTCGCAGCTACCGCGGCATGGACATCTACTGGTGGCTCGACCGCATCGGCGCGCTCGACAAGACGATCGACGACATGCCCGACCCCGCCCTGGCGCGCCACGAGCCATCCGCGCAGCTGGTCGGCAGACCCGACCGCCGTTCACTCGACCTCACCACCCTCCAGGCCGACGGGGTCCACCTCGTCGGCCGGGTGATCGGCATCGACGGCCACCGGATGCGGCTCGCCCCCGACCTGCCCGCGACCGTCGCCGTCGCCGACCTGCGCATGCAGCGGCTGCTCGGCAAGATCGATGCGCACATCGACACCAGCGGGCTTCGCCACGAGGTCCTCGAAGCGGAGCGCACCCCGGCTGTCGCCCCGACCCGCGCCGTCAGGGATCTCGACGTTCGCGCCGCGGGCATCCACACCGTCGTGTGGGCCACCGGTTATCGCCGTTCCTACCCGTGGCTGCGGCTCCCGGTGCTCAACCGCCACGGCGAGATCCGCCAGCACCGCGGCCGCACGCCGATGCCGGGCCTCTACGTGCTCGGTCAGCGTTTCCAACACCACCGCAGCTCGAACTTCATCGGCGGGGTCGGCCGCGACGCGGCGTTCGTCGCCGACCACATAGTCGGCCGTCACCGCCGCGCCTCCGCTCTCGCCGGCCGCTGACCCAGGAGACCAGGCATGCGAACGCACAACCATCCCGACCCCACCTACGACGTCGTGATCGTCGGCGCCCGCGCCGCAGGCGCGGCCACCGCCTACCTGCTCGCCCGCTCCGGGCTGCACGTGCTCCTCGTCGACCGCGGCAGCTACGGCACCGACACCCTGTCGACGCACGCGCTGATGCGCGGCGGCGTGCTGCAACTCTCCCGATGGGGTCTGCTCGACGAGGTGATCGCCGCGGGCACACCCCCGGTGCGCCGCACGACGTTCCGCTACGCCGACGCCATCGTGCCGATCACGATCAAGTCGTCGTACGGGGTGGACGCCTTGTACGCGCCGCGGCGCACCGTACTCGACCCGATCCTCGTCGACGCGGCCGTCGCTGCCGGCGTCGACGTGCGCTACGGCATCGCCGTGACCGATGTCGAGCGCGATCGCCAGGGCGACGTCATCGGCATCGCGGGGCGGACCCGTGACAGCCAGAACTTCCGAGCGCGAGCCCGCATCGTCGTCGGAGCCGACGGGATCCGATCCACGATCGCCGAGCTCGTCGGCGCGCCGTTCGAACGGGTCGGCACCTCGGTCGCCGCCGTCACGTACGGCTACTGGTCCGGGTTGGAGACCGACGGCTACGAGTGGAACTTCCGCCCCAATGCCGCGTCCGGCGTCGTGCCGACCAACGGTGGCCAGGCATGTGTGTTCGCCAGCGCCTCACCCCGCCGCATCGGCCGGGGTGGCCTGGAGCCCCTCACCCGGATCGTCGCCGAGTCGTCTCCCGACCTCACCGCCCGGCTGGCCGCTGCGGCCCCACCGCCTGCGCTGCGGACGTTCACAGGGCTATCCGGCCATGTTCGACGATCGTGGGGTCGCGGCTGGGCCCTGGTCGGCGACGCTGGCTACTTCAAGGATCCGATCAGCGCACACGGGCTGACAGATGCGTTGCGCGATGCCGAGCTGCTCGCCCGCGGGATCGTCGCCGTCGTCATCGAGGGTGCGGACGAGCACGATGCTCTCGCCCGTTACCAGACGACGCGCGACGCCCTCTCCACCGCGCTGTTCGACGTGATCGACGTGATCGCCGGACATCGCTGGACCGATGACGAGATCCCCAACCTCCTCCTCCAGCTCAACGCCGCGATGGCCGACGAAGTCGAAGCCCTTGCCTCGCTCTCCCCGCTCCCTCTCCTGTCGCCTCAGCCGCGATCCGCGCGCTCGGCCCCGAGTCGGAACTGATCGGATCCGCAAAGCTTTGGGCGTCCGCCACCCGTACCGGCGTGGCTTCAGGTCCGTCCGCGTGCGGCGGGCTGCTGGCGGCGATCCTCGCCAGGCGGCTCCTCACCGACCTGGCGGACGGCGTCGTCGAGGGCGCGCAGAGCCCGGACGAGATCCTGCTCGGGAATGGCGAGCGCCTTGCGGATGCGGTTGATGGTGTCGGCGAAGCTGACCCTGGCGGCCCGATGGGCGACGACACCGTCTTCGGTCAGGGAGACGAGGTATGAGCGGCTGTCCGCCGGGTTCCTGGAGCGGCGGGCGTGGCCGCGGTTGGTCATGCTGCGGACGTAGTCCGACACCGTCGTCAGCGGCATGCCTACCATCCGCGCCAGCTCACTGATGGTGAGCGGGCCAGCCTTGAGTACCGCGCTGTACATCGCGTACTCGTCGGGCCGCAGGCCAGCGTCGGCCATGGTCTGGCCTAACAGGCCCCGCGCCCGGTTGCCCAGGGCGAACAGGTCGAACAGGAACGAGATCCGGCGATGCTCGGCCCAGTCGCGTGTCACGGCGCCAGTGTGACCGCGCCGCGCCGCTCCACCAAGCCGAACGCCTTGCAATGCGCAGATCCGGAGCAGGATACTCCGGATCCGGAGTAAACTGCCGGGTGCGTCCGGGAGGCAGCCGATGTTCAAAGCACCCGGGATCCGGCGTGGCTGCGGCTTGGCCGGCATGCTCGCCGCCCTCGCTCTTGTGGGCTGCGCTGGTGGTTCGGATCAGAACAGGGCGGGGTCGGCCACGCCGTCGGCGACCCAGGCGATCGCACCGCCGGCCCAGCCGGCGCAGGGCCCGGGCGGCAAGGCGCGGCGCCACGTCGCCGTGGAAATCACCCAGGTCGGCGGCTCCCCAGGCAGCGTCACCATCTTCGAGCCGGACAAGCCCAGGCCCCGCAGCGCGCCGGTGGTGGTCTTCACCCAGGGCGTCGGTCCGGAGGAGTACCGCGGCTGGATCGACCATCTGGTGGCGCGAGGCAGCATCGTGGTCTTCCAGGCTCAGCCGTTCGACGTGGTGGATCTCACCGAGCGGCGCAGGGGTCCGGTGGCGGGGTTGCGGGCGGCGGTGGGCGAGCTGGCACGGCCGGGGCACGTCAAGCCCGAGTGGGACCATCTGGTGCTGGTGGGCCAATCGGTCGGCGGCAACATGGCGGCCCAACTCGCCGCCGACGCCGGCCCGGCACGGTTGCCGGGGCCCAAGGCGGTGTTCGCGCTGCAGCCGCGCCTGGAGGGCGCCGACAGCACGCGTGTCCTGCGCGGTATCCCACCGTCCACTCTGATCCTCGTGCTCGCCTCTGACCGTGACGACCGGGTTGGCGAGGAGGGCCCGAAGGCCCTCTGGACCGCGCTCGGCCACGTCCCCGCGGTCAACAAGGACTACGTTCTGGTCCGTACCGACGAGCACGGCGCGCCGGCGCTGATCGCCGACCACTTCCTTTCGCTCAGCGGCAGTGGCAACGCGCCGGACGCGCTGGACTTCTACGCCCCGTGGAAGCTCCTTGACGGGCTGCAGCACTGCGCGATCGCACGGCAGGACTGCCGCTTCGCGCTCGGCGGGACCGCCGAGCAACGCTTCATGGGCAGATGGAGCGACGGCACCGCGGTGACCCCGTTGGAGGTCACCGACTCACCCTGAGAACTGGCGGCCATCGAATCGGCCAGCGCCCGGTCGGGCTAGTCGCGGGTGAATGCCGGCTGCACGGCGTCGGCGACCCTGGTGGCGCGGCCGAGGAGCGCCACCTCGCGGAACTGCCAGAGCAGCGCGCCGGTCGGTGCGTGGACCACCATCCCCCGGCGCAGCGGCAGTTGCAGGAGCCGGGTCCCGTCGGGTTGCCGCCGCCACCGGGGCAGCTCCAGTGCCAGCAGGCGTTCCACCGGGATCGGGTGCAGGGAGTGCACCTCGGCGGGGTTGCGGACGGGCCGGGCGGCCGGCTCGGGCGCCACGACGACCGGGGTGATGTGGAAGCCGGAATCGGTGACGAAGTCGTCGAGCCGGCCGATGACGTCGCCCGGCCGAGCCAGCAGCCCTGTTTCCTCGGCGAGCTCGCGCAGCGCAGCCTCCACCACCGTCTCCGCGCCGTCGAGCCGGCCGCCGGGTAGCGCCCACTGGCCGCCGTTGCGGCCGCGCGCCACCCGCTTGAGCAGCAGTACATGGGCCTCGCCGCGGTGCGGCAGGAGCGTGACGGCCACCACCGCCCGGCGGGTCTGCGGCGCGGGTTCCACCGCCCGGCGCCGGAATCGCGCGAGGTTGCTCCTGGTCAGGGCGACGACCGCGTCGAGGTCAGCCACCCGCGGGTCCGTCCGCCGGCGCCAGCTCCTGGTCGAGGAAGTCGAGCAGAACCTGGCGCATACGTTCGATCCCGTCGGGCGAGGCGCCGGTGAGCACCTGGATCCCCAGGCCATCGGTGAGGGCGGTGAACCGCACTGCGATCTCGTCTGGGTCGACGTCGCGGAACACGCCCTGGCGCTGACCGCGCCGGATGATGCGGACGACGGTCTCGCGCCACCGGGCGTAGAAGTCGTTGTGGAGTGCGCGCAGTTCCGGCCGGAGGGCGGCTTCGGCCCAGAACTGGAGCCAGATGGACCACTCGTGGCGAACCTGGCCAGGGCGGGGGAGTTGCGCGTCGATCAGCCGGAGCAGCCGCTCGCGGGCGTCGTCGATCTGCCGAAGCTCCGCGCTCTGCCGAGCGAACGCCTGCTCGACGCAGTAGCGCAGCGCCTCGTTGAGGACGTCCTGCTTGCCGGGGAAGTAGTAGTGCACGGCAGCGCTGCTGGTGCCGCAGGCCTGGGCGATGTCGGCGATCCGGACGGCGTGGTAGCCGCGTTCGGCGATGAGCCGCCACGCTGCCGTGAGGATCTCGCGGCGGCGCTGGTCCTGGGGCGCTGAGCCGGCCGCGCTCCGCTCGTCGGAGTCGCGGCGGGCGACCGGCGGCGGGGAGCCGTTGCCGTGCAGCAGCCAGTCGAGGGACACACCGCCGACCTCGGCGATGCGGTACAGCTCGAGCGAGGTGAACCGCCGCTTCCCGCTCAACGACTTAGACAGCTTGGTGGCGTGCAGATCGATGCGGGCGGCGAAGGTGCCGTGCGTTCCCGGCTGCCGCTCGATGATGTCGCGCACGCGCCGGCGCAGCGCCGCTTCGGAGGTGGGCATGGCAAGAGCGTAGCGATGTGATGCGTAAATCGCAACGCCCAAACCAGATCGAGTTGCGACGAAGGGCCAGCACGCGCCGGGCTTTTGCCGGCGAAATCCCATGGCCAAGACCTTGACATCGCGTAGTTACCGGCGCAGAGTGTTGCCCTACTGACTGATAGATCAGTCAGTTTCTGATCCGGCTTCGCCCCAGAGCCGAAGGGAAGGTCCCTCGAATGGCACCTCCGTCCAACACGCCGCTCTCCCGGCGGGACGTGCTTCGGCTGGCCGCCGCCAGCGCCGCCGTGATCGGCGCCGGGCCGCTCCTGACGTCCTGCTCCTCGCAGACCACTCCGGCCGGCGGCAGCGCCTCCGCCGCCCAGCCCCGCCGCGGTGGTCGGCTGCGCGCCGGCATCGTCGGCGGGTCCGCGAAGGACACGCTCGACGCGCACCGGCCGGTCACCCACCCCGACGAGGCGCGCGCCATTCAGCTCTACGACACGCTCGCGACCTACGACACGGACTTCCGCCTCCAGCTCGCGCTCGCCGAGGAGATCACCCCGGACAAGAAGGCGCGCATCTGGACGATCCGGCTGCGCCAGGGGGTGGAGTTCCACAACGGCAAGGACGTCACCGCCGAAGACGTCGCGTACACCTTCCGGCGGATCCTCGACCCCAAGGACCCCAAAGCCGGGGCGTCCGGCCTGTCGGCGATCGACCTGGGCTCTGTCCAGGTCCTCGACCCGCGGACCGTCCGGCTCACGCTCAAGGCGCCGTACGCGGTTCTCCTCGACCAACTAGCGCAGTACCAGAACGGCATCGTGCCGGTCGGCTACGACCCGAAGCGGCCGGTCGGCGCCGGGCCGTTCAAGTTCGCCAGTTTCGAGCCGGGCCAGCAGAGCGTCTTCAGCCGCAACCCGAACTACTGGCGGGAGGGCGAACCGTACCTCGACGAGCTGGTCATCATCGACTTCCCGGACGACACCGCCCGGGTCAATGCCCTGCTCGGCGGCCAGGTCGATGCGATCGACCAGTTGCCTCTCGGCCAGATCAGCGTGGCGAAGAGCAACCCGAACCTGCGGGTGCTGGAGGCTCAGACCGGCGCCTGGCTCCCGTTCACGATGCGGGTCGACCGACCGCCCTTCGACGACGTTCGCGTGCGGCAGGCGTTCCGGCTCATCGTCGACCGCGAGCAGATGGTGCGGCAGGTGCTCGGCGGCCACGGGGTCGTCGCGAACGACATGTACGCGCGGTTCGACCCCTGCTACGCCACCGACCGGCCGCAGCGCAAGCAGGACATCGCGCAAGCCCGGAAGTTACTGCGGGAGGCCGGCAAGGAGGGTCTCACCGTCGAGCTGGTGACCGCGCCTGTGGCGGCGGGTCTGGTGGAGGCCGCGCAGGTCTTCGCCAACCAGGCAAAGGCGGCCGGCGTCACGGTGAAGGTGCGCAAGGTCGACTCCGGCGAGTTCTACGGCGACAACTACCTCAAGTGGGACTTCGCGCAGGACTTCTGGTTCAGCCGCAGCTACCTTCCGCAGACCGCGCAGGGAAGCATGCCGGACGCGCCCTACAACGAGACGCACTGGGCGCACCCGGAGTACATAGACCTCATCAGGCTCGCCGCCGGCAGCACCGACGAGGCGACCCGCTGCACGGCGCTGCAGGCGGCGCAGCGGATCGAGCACTACGAAGGCGGCTACATCATCTGGGGCTTCCCCAACCAGGTGGACGCCCACAGCGCCACAGTGAGCGGATTCCGGCCGGACAAGGGCGGCATCCCGCTGATGTCCTACGGCTTCCGCAAGGTCTGGGTTTCGGCGTGACCAGCGGAAGGGAGGCCGATCTCGGTGCTCAGACTCGTCGCTAGACGGCTCGGCTTCGGGGCGCTCACGCTGTGGGCGGTGTCCGTCGTCGTCTTCCTCTCTACCCAGGCGCTCCCCGGCGACGCCGCCCAGGCGATCCTCGGCCGGGAGGCGACACCAGAGCGGCTCGCCGCGCTGCGCGAGCAACTGCACGTCGGCGAACCGCTCGGAGCCCAGTACCTGTCGTGGCTCGGCGGCCTCCTCACCTTCGACCTGGGTACGTCACTCGCCAACCAGCTCCCCGTCGGTGAGTTCCTGCTGCCACGGATCTCGAACTCGCTGGTACTCATGCTCTGCGCCGCCGTGGTGGGCACGCCGGTCGCGATGGTCATCGGCACCTGGAGCGCCGTCCGCCGCGACAGGTTCTTCGACCACGCGACCTCGCTGGTCACGCTGGTGCTCGCGGCCCTGCCGGAGTTCGTCGTCGGCATAGTGCTGGTGATCGTGTTCGCCACCGGGGTCACCCACGTGCTCCCGGCGGTGTTCGTGGCGACCGGCTCCGGTCCGGTATGGACGGACCCGAGCCAGCTCGTGCTCCCGACGCTCACCCTCGTCCTCGCGGTCGGCCCCTACATCGTGCGCATGATGCGCGGCACGATGTTGGAGGTGCTGGAGAGCGAGTACGTCCAGCAGGCGCGCCTCAAGGGGTTGCCCGAACGCACCGTCCTGGTCCGGCACGCGCTTCCCAACGCGATCGGCCCGGTGGTCCAGGTCATCGCATTGCAGCTCGCCTGGCTGGCCGGCGGGGTGGTCGTCGTCGAGTTCCTCTTCCGGTATCCCGGGGTCGGGTTTGCCCTGGTCGAT
>Ga0210378_10001784_pt1 | contig 11148 bp, 11 predicted proteins | sample PLM1_60_b1redo_FD_155465 | JGI IMG/M metagenome (GOLD analysis project Ga0210378, IMG submission 155465) | Groundwater sediment microbial communities from an aquifer in East River, Colorado, USA - PLM1_60_b1 redo | ecosystem: Environmental > Terrestrial > Soil > Riparian zone | place: USA: East... | reverse complement strand
CCGGTCACCACGACCGCCATCCGCACCTCCCACCGATCCGCGGAGCGTAGTTAGGCTAGCCTCACCTCACCATGTCGCTGACCGCCACTCCCGCGCGCGCCGCGTCGCCACCGGTCCCGCCGGCGCTGCCGGCGCCGGCGGTCCGGCGCCGCTCCCGGTCGGCGCCGCGGGCGCGGCGGTGGGTTGGGCGTTCCGTGGGCTGGGTCGCGCTCGGGGTCGCGGTGGCGTACCTGGCCCGGGTGGTCGACCCGCCCGCGCTGGCGGCGGCGCTGCGGGCGGTCGCGGACCGGCCGGCCGCGCTGCTCGGTGCTCTCGTGCTCTACGCGGCCGCGTTCGCGCTCCGGGCGTGGGCCTGGCGGCGGGTGCTGCCCGGGCTGCCGTACGGGCAGTCCTGGGCGGCGCTGCACGTCTCACTGCTCGGCAACCACGTGCTCCCGTTCCGGCTCGGCGAGGCTCTGCGGGTGACCAGCGTGGTACGGCGCACGCCGCTGGCACCGGCACCGGTGGCCGCCTCCGCGGTCGCGCTGCGCGGCGCGGACCTGCTGGCCGTCCTCGCGCTGGCCGCCGTCGCGACGCCGTCGGTCGCGGCCACCCTCGGTGGCTGGGCCTGGGTCGCCGCGGTCGCGCTGGTGGCGCTGGTGGCCGGTGCGGTCGGCTGGCTCCGGCACCTCCGCCGCCGGGGTGCCGCCGTCCGGCTGCCCGGACCGGGCGTCGCCGTCGCCGCGGCCGGCGCCTGGCTGCTGGAGGCGGCCGTGGTCTGGGCCGCCGCCTCGGCCGCCGGCATCGCGCTGAGCTACCCGCAGGCAGTTGCCGTCACCGCCGTCACCATCGTCGCGCAGACCGTGGCGGTCGCACCCGGCGGGATCGGCGGCTACGAGGCCGCCGCCACCGCCGCCCTGGTCGGGCTCGGCGCCGCGCCCGGTCCGGCGCTGGCCGCCGCGCTCGTCGCCCACGCCACCAAGACCGCGTACGCGCTCGTCCTCGGCGCGGTCGCGCTCGCGGCTCCCGCCCCCGGCTACCTCGGGAGGATGCGGCTGCCGCGGTCGCTGCCGCCCCGACCGGCCCCGGTGCCGGTCGCCCCGGGCGCGCCGGTGGTCGCCATGCTGCCGGCGCACGACGAGGAGGCCACCGTCGGCGAGGTGGTCCGCCGGCTGCCGTCCGTCGCCTGTGGACGGCCGGTGGTCGCGGTGGTGGTGGACGACGGCTCGACGGACGCGAGCGCGGAGCGGGCCGCCGCGGCCGGCGCGGTCGTCGTCCGGCAGCCGGCCAACCTCGGCCTCGGCGCCGCGGTGCGGCGCGGGCTCGCCGAGGCGACGGCGTTTCGGCCGGCGTGCGTGGTGTACCTCGACGCCGACGGCGAGTACGCCCCCGAGGAGCTGGAGCTGCTGGCCGCACCGGTGCTGGACGGGACGGCCGACTACGTCGTCGGTTCCCGGTTCGCCGGAGGCGCCCGCCGGATGCGTCCACACCGGAGGATCGGCAACCGGGTGCTCACCGGCTGGGTGCGCTGGGCCTCGCGGCGGCGGGACCTCACCGACGGGCAGAGCGGCTACCGCGCCTTCTCACCCGGCGCCGCCGCGGCCGCCGAGGTGGTGCACGACTACAACTACGCCCAGGTGCTCACCCTCGACCTGCTCGGCAAGGGCTACGCGTACGCCGAGGTGCCGATCACGTACGCCTTCCGCACCACCGGCACCTCCTTCGTCAAGCTCGGCACCTACCTCCGCCGCGTCGTCCCCGCCGTGCACCACGAGCTGAACGCGCCCTGACCCCGGCGAGGCTGGTCCGGTCATCCCTCAGGGCGCCTGCCCTCACCCCTGCAGTACCCGAGACCTACGCCTTCGGTGAGCTCCGGCGGGGGACGCCGGTGAGGCCGGGTCATCCGTAGCGTCGGGGCATGATCGAAGCAGAGACACTGAGCAAGCGTTACGGCCCTCGGTTGGCGGTGGACCGGCTGTCGTTCCGGGTACGCCCGGGTCGGGTGACCGGGTTCCTCGGCCCCAACGGCGCCGGGAAGTCCACCACGATTCGGATGATCCTCGGCCTGGACGCTCCCAGCGGCGGCAAGGTGACCGTCAACTCCGTGCCGTACGCGCGGCTGCGGGCGCCGTTGCGGGAGGTGGGATCGCTGCTGGACGCGCGGGCGGTGCATGGCGGGCGTGCCGCGCACGCGCACCTGCTGTTCCTGGCGCAGAGCAACGGGCTGCCGCGTAGTCGGGTGGACGAGGTGCTGGAGATGGTCGGGCTGACCAGCGTCGCCGGACGGCGGGCCAAGGGGTTCTCACTGGGCATGGCACAGCGGCTGGGTATCGCCTCCGCGCTGATCGGCGATCCCGGGATCCTGCTGCTCGACGAGCCGGTGAACGGGCTCGACACCGAAGGCATCCGGTGGATCCGCGGGCTGCTGAAGCGGCTCGCCGGCGAGGGCCGCACGGTCTTCGTCTCCAGCCACCTGATGAGCGAGATGGAGCTGACCGCGGACCACCTGATCGTGATCGGCCGGGGACGGCTGATCGCGGACACGGCGATGCGGGACTTCATCGAACGCAACTCGCAGCGGGTGACCCTTGTCCGCTCGCCCCGGCCGGACCAGCTCGCTACGGTGCTCCGCGGTGCCGGCGGGCTGGTCCAGCCGGAGCAGGCCGGCGGGCTGCGGGTCAGCGGCCCCGATGCCGCGACGATCGGGGAGCTGGCCGCGCGGCACGGGATCCCCCTGCACGAGCTGGCGCCGCGGTACTCCTCGCTGGAGGAGGTCTACAGCCGGATGACGCAGAGCAGTGTGGACTACCGACCCGGCGCCCCGGCCGCATCCAAGGAGGTGGCGGCGTGACCACAGTGGACTCTGCCGTCCGGCCTGTCGGCACCACCCGGGCCGGCTTCTGGCAGGCGGTGGCAGCTGAGTGGACGAAGCTGCGAACGCTGCGGTCCACCGTCTGGACGCTGGTGCTCGCGGTGCTTGTGGTGCCGGCGTTCGCGGTCTTCGTGGGCATCACCCGGAGCCTCCAGCCGGACGACACCATCCTCGGCGGCAGCCTCACCGGGGCGATGTTCGCGCAGATCGCGGCGGCGATCGTGGGCGTGCTCGTGATGGCCGGGGAGTACGCCGGCGGCACGATCCGCGCCACCCTGGCGGCCTCGCCGCGCAGGCACACCGTGCTCGCGGCCAAGGCGGTGGTGACCTCGGCGGTGACGTTCGTCGTAGGGCTGGCCAGCTGCGTCCTCGCCGCCGTGATCGGTGCTCTGATCCTGTCCGGCAAGGGCTACGCGTCCGGCGAGCCGATGCCGGCGCTGCCGGGCGTCGCGCTGAGCATCGCCGCGGTCGGCGTGCTCGGGCTCGCGGCCGGCGTCGTCATGCGCTCCTCCGCCGGCGCGATCACCGCGGTGATCGGGATCCTGCTCGTGCCACCCCTGCTGGGCCCGCTGTTCCAGGACTGGCAGCGGTGGGTCGTCGGGGCCAGCCCGACATCCGTCCTGCAGAAGCTGTCCCAGTCGTCCGACGCGGCGCCGGAGGTGGCCGGCAGCATCGGTGCGTGGCCGTCGCTGTGGCTGGTCTGCGGCTACGCCGCGGTCGCGCTGGCGGCCGGCGCCTGGATGCTCCGGGTCCGCGACGCGTGAACAGATGACCGATCATGGGATGACCGGCCCGGCTTCGGGTGTGGGGGACGGCGAGAGGAGGAGACATGGACGGCGCCGGAAGCTGGCTGCGGTCGCTCCGCGCCGACCTGTCCCCGTCCGAGGGCTGGCCGCTCCCGCCGCTGCGACTCGCCTTTCCCCGGGTGGCGGCGTGGCTGCCGCACGTCCTGGTCGTGCTGGCCGCGGCCGTGCTCGGCGGCGCCGGGTGGCATGTCCTGCTGACCGACTACGACGTGCCCAACCGGCTGGCCGCCTCCCTCGGCATCGCCCAGGCACTGCCGCTGGTGCTGGGCCTGTTCCGGCCGGTGCTGGCCTGGTGGCTGGCCCTCGCGGTGGCGGCGACCGCCGCGCTGGTCGCCCGGTCGGAAGGCGCCGCCGCGGTCTGGCCGGATCCGACGCTGCTCGTGTACCTCGGCACGCTCGCCCTGGTCGGCTTCCGGGTGCGTCCCCGGGTGCTCGCCGAGATTTGGCTTCTCACGGTGCTCACCGCGGTGGTCCCCATCCTCGCGTCGCCCGGCCGCATCGGCTCCCCGGATCTGCCCGAGATCGCCGTTCTGGCCGGCACCGTGCTGGTCGCGGCCGGGTCGCTGCGGGCGCTGCTGGAGGCGCGGCAGCGGCTCGCCGGACCGGCCGGGCACCGTCCCACACCCACCCGCAAGCTCCGATTTTCAGCACCCCTAGTCCTCGACGACGTGGGCGGCGAAGCGGCGGCGGGCCGCGGCCCAGGGCTCCGGGTCACGGGTGCCGTCCGGGCGCAGGGCGTCCACCGCGTCCCATGCCTCGGCCAGCGCGTGGTGGGTGTTGTCGTGCGCGAACAGGCCGAGCCGGCCGAACGTGGTGACCCGGTCCAGCCCGTCGGCCCATGCGTCCAGCCCCGCGAGCCGGTCGGCGTACCCGATCTCGTAGACCGGGTAGACGTGCGGCAGCCGCCGCACCTCGACGCCGCCGAGGCGGACCGGCGGCAGCCCGGTCGCCGCCAGCCCGCCGGTGACCAGCGCGGCGAGCTGGTCCGGAGTGGACGTCCACACCGGATCGCCGACCGTGCAGGGGATCTCGGCGCACAGCACGGACCGGTCCGTGGGGTCGTCCGCGCTCGTCCGGTAGTTCGCCGGCTCGCTCACCCGGGTCACCGGCGTCTCCGGCCCGGGCAGGTAGTGCGCGTCGTACGGGCTCCACCGCCCGCCGCCGTGCACCAGGTAGACCAGCACCATCGCGCGGAACCGCAGCCGGGCCGCCGCCGCGAGCAGGCTCTCCGCCGGCCGCGGCCGGGCGAGCCGGGCCAGCACCGGCAGCGGCACCGTGGACAGCACGTGCCCGGCCCGCACCATGGTGCCGTCCACCGTGGACACCGCGACCGAGGTCGACAGTGGACGGACGGTCGCCACCTCGGCGCCGGTCTCGATCCGGGCGCCGGCGCCGGCCGCCGCCTCGGCGAGCACGTCGACGATCTGGCCGAAGCCGCGCCGGGGGTAGTGGAAGACCCGGCCCTGGCCGTCCGCCGGTCCCCACCCGGCGGCGGACCGCAGCACCCTGCCGGCGATGCCCCACAGCCCCCCGGCACTCACCCGCCGCCGGGCCTGCTCGGCGTCGATCCGGTCGCCGGGCAGCCCCCACAGCTTGCGCGCGTACGTCTCGTAGAGCTCCCAGTACAGCTCCGGACCGAGCCGACCGGCCAGCAGCGACCCGTACGAGTCGGCGCGGGTGGGGGTCAGCGGCCGCATCGCGGCGTCCCGGGCGATCCGACGCAGCGCGCCGCCGGGCAGCGTGCGCACCAGCTCGCCCGGGCGCAGCGGGAAGCCCAGCCACCGGCCGTAGAGCCGCAGCCGGCCGTTGCGCGGCCGGGTCTGCAGGTCGTCGCCGAGCAGGTCGCGCAGCGGGCCCAGCACCGCCGGCGACGCGGCGGGGTGCAGCCGGTGGCTGCCGTGGTCGACCCGGACGCCGGCCACCTCGAAGGACGCGGCCATCCCGCCGACGGCCGGCGCCCGCTCCAGCACCCGCACCGACAGGCCCCGCTGCGCGGCCCGCCAGGCGGCGCCCAGCCCGGCCGGCCCGGCGCCCAGCACCACCACGTCGACGTCGACGGGACGGGCAGTGGTCACCCGGCCAGGCTAGGCGACCCGCCGGTAGGCTCCCGCCACCGGCGTGGCGAGCGAGGGAGGCGACGGGTGGCGGAGTTCGTCCGGCTCGAGGTCGAGGGCGGGGTCGGCACCGTCCGGCTCGACCGGCCCCCGATGAACGCGCTGAGCACGCAGGTTCAGGAGGAGCTGCGGGCGGCGGCGACGGCGGCGTCGGAGCGCGCCGACGTGCGGGCGGTGGTCCTCTACGGCGGCGAGAAGGTGTTCGCCGCCGGCGCGGACATCAAGGAGATGGTGGACGTCGACTACGCGGCCATGGTGGAGCGGGCCGGCCCGCTGTCGTCGGCCTTCGACGCGGTCGCGCGGATCCCCAAGCCCGTCGTCGCCGCGGTGACCGGCTACGCGCTCGGCGGCGGCTGCGAGCTCGCGCTGACCGCCGACTTCCGGGTCTGCGGGGACAACGCCAGGCTCGGCCAGCCGGAGATCCTGCTCGGCATCATCCCGGGCGGGGGCGGCACCCAGCGGCTGGCCCGCCTGGTCGGCCCCGCGAAGGCCAAGGACCTGGTCTTCTCCGGCCGGTTCGTCGGCGCGGAGGAGGCGCTGCGGATCGGGCTGGTCGACCGGGTGGTCGCCCCCGACGACGTCTACTCCGCGGCGGTGGAGATGGCGTCGCGCTACGTGAAGGGGCCCGCGGCGGCGCTGCGCGCGGCGAAGGCGGCGATCGACGGCGGCCTGGACACCGACCTCGCCACCGGCCTGCGGCTGGAGACGCACCTGTTCGCCAGCCTCTTCGCGACCGAGGACCGGGTGATCGGCATGCGGTCGTTCGTGGAGAACGGTCCGGGCAAGGCGGAGTTCGTGGGCCGGTGAGCGCCACCCGGGAGGAGGTCGAGGCGGCCCGCACCGACGCCAAGCGCGCCAACGTCCTCTACCACGACTGGGAGGCCGGCTCGTACGACGAGAAGTGGTCGATCTCGTACGACGAGCGCTGCGTCGGCTACGCCCGCGACCGCTTCACCACCATCGCCGGCGAGCAGGGCTGGCCGTACCGGCGGGCGCTGGAGATCGGCTCCGGCACCGGCTTCTTCCTGCTCAACCTGATCCAGGCCGGGGTGGCCGAGCGCGGCTCGGTGACAGACATCAGCCCGGGCATGGTCGAGGTCGCGCTGCGCAACGCCGGAGGGCTCGGGCTGAACGTGGAGGGGAAGGTCGCGGACGCCGAGACGGTCCCGTACGACGACGGCACCTTCGACCTCGTCGTCGGGCACGCGGTGCTGCACCACATCCCGGACGTCGAGCTGGCGCTGCGGGAGGCGGTGCGGGTGCTGGCGCCCGGCGGCCGCTTCGTCTTCGCCGGCGAGCCGACCCGGTACGGCGACGTCGTCGCCCGCAAGCTGTCCCAGCTGACCTGGTGGGCGACGACCCGGGCGATCCGGCTGCCCGCGCTGCGGGAGTGGCGCCGGCCGCAGCGTGAGCTGGACGAGTCCTCGCAGGCCGCGGCGCTGGAGGCGGTGGTCGACCTGCACACCTTCCCGCCGGCCGAGCTGCGCCGGAAGGCGATCGCGGCCGGCGCGGTGGACGTCGAGGTGCGCACCGAGGAGCTGACCGCGGCCTGGTTCGGCTGGCCCGTGCGCACCTTCGAGTGCGCGGTGCCGCCCGGCAAGCTTGGCTGGGACTGGGCGATGTTCGCCTACCGCAGCTGGCAGCGGCTCTCGGCGCTGGACCGGCGGCTGGCCCGGGTGGTGCCGGCCGGGCTGTTCTACAACGCTCTGGTGACGGGGACGAAGCCCGCCTCAGGGTGATCCGGAGTCGCCCGGGAGTGTTACCGTGGCGGCCCGTTCAGAGGTTGAGGAGTGGCAAGTGGCACAGGGCACCGTGAAGTGGTTCAACGCCGAGAAGGGCTACGGCTTCATCGCCGTCGACGGTGGGGGTGCCGACGTCTTCGTGCACTACTCCGCGATCGCGACCAGCGGCTACCGCTCCCTCGACGAGGGCCAGAAGGTCGAGTTCGACGTGACCCAGGGCCAGAAGGGCCCGCAGGCGGAGAACGTCCGCCCGCTCTAGTCGTCCAGCCGACGCCCGCCCCCGGGTGGCCTCACCCCAGGGGCGGGCGTCGAGCCGTGTCCGAGTGCCGGGTAGTTTCGTCCCGTGCTCGGACGGCGGCGGGACCCGCGGCAGGCGCGGTTCCTCACCCTGTCCAGCCTGCGCTGGGTGGTCCGGCACCGGGCCTGGACCCCGTTCTACCTGGTCCGCTACTGGCGCTTCGGAGTCTTCAAGCTGCGCAACCCGCACGTCGTGACCGAGGGTTTCGTCTTCCTCGGCAGGGGCGTCGAGCTGTACGCCCGGCGCGGCTACGGCCGGCTGGTGCTGGGCCGCTGGGTCCACATCGGGCGCGGCAACGCCATCCGCTGCCACGAGGGCACGCTGCGGATCGGCGACAAGTGCGTGTTCGGGAAGGACAACACCGTCAACTGCTTCCTCGACATCGAGTTCGGGGAGGCGACGATCGTCGCGGACTGGGTGTACGTCTGCGACTTCGACCACAACTTCGCGGACGTGACGGTGCCGATCAAGGACCAGGGCATCACCAAGTCGCCGGTGCGCGTCGGCCCGGACGTCTGGCTGGGCACCAAGGTGACCGTGCTGCGTGGGGTGACGGTCGGGCGGGGCTGCGTGGTGGCGGCGAACGCCGTGGTCAACCGGGATCTCCCGCCCTACTCGGTGGCGGTCGGGGTGCCGGCGCGGGTGGTCCGGGACCGGGTCGCGGAGCACGAGGCGGGCGCCGCGCGGCGGGCCGCGCTGGCCGACATCGACCGCAAGACCCGGGCCGCCGCCGACGCGTCCTGACCGGCCGGCGTACCGGTCGGTAGGGTCCGCGGCATGGCGGCGATCGAGGGTCACGGCGGGGACGTCGCGCTGGCCGCGCTGCGGGCGGCCGGGGTCGAGGAGCTGTTCACGCTGTCCGGCGGGCACGTCTTCCCCGTCTACGACGCCGCCGTGCGGGAGAAGGTGCGGATCGTAGACGTCCGGCACGAGCAGACCGCGACCTTCGCCGCGGAGGGCACCGCCAAGCTGACCCGCCGGCCGGGCCTCGCCGTCGTCACCGCCGGGCCGGGCGTCACCAACTCGGTGTCGGCGGTGACGTCCGCGCACTTCACCGGCGTGCCGCTGGTCGTGCTCGGCGGCCGGGCCCCGACGGTGAACTGGGGCCGCGGCGGCCTGCAGGAGCTCGACCACGTCCCGCTGCTCGCGCCGGTCACCAGGTCGGCGGCGACCGCGGGCACCGTCGACGCGATCGGCCCGACGCTGCTGGCCGCGGCCCGGACCGCGCTCACCCCGCACCGCGGCCCGGTCTTCGTCGACGTCCCGATGGACGTGCTCTTCTCGCCCGCGTCGGCGGAGATCGAGCCGCTCGAACAGCCGCGCGGCGCCGCGCCGGACCCGGACGCCGTCGCGACCGTCGCCCGGCTGGTCGCCGCCGCCGAGCGGCCGGCCTTCGTGATCGGCGGCGACGTCTACGCCGGCCGCGCCGAGCAGGCGCTGGCCCGGGCCGCGGCGGCGGCGCGGGTGCCGGTCTTCGCGAACGGGATGGGCCGCGGCTGCCTGCCGGCGGACGACCCGCTGGCCTTCTCCCGGGTGCGCGGCCTGCTGCGCAAGGAGGCCGACCTCGTCGTCGTGGTCGGCACCCCGCTGGACTTCCGGCTCGCCTTCGGAGACTTCGGGGCGGCAGCCGTCGTGCACGTCGCCGACTCGGCGGACGGGGTGGCGACGCACCGGCCGCTCGCCGCGTCCGCATCCGGAGACCTCGCCGAGATCCTGGACGGGCTGGCCGGGTGGCCGGGGGACCGCGCCGACCACTCGCCGTGGCTGGAGCGGCTGCGGGCGGCGGAGGACGCGGCCCGGGCCGCGGACGCCGAGGAGCTCGGCGCGGCCCGCGACCCGGTCCGGCCGCCGGCCGTCTACGGGTCGCTGCGTTCCCGGCTCGCCCGGGACGCGGTCGTCGTCGGGGACGGCGGCGACTTCGTCTCGTACGCGGGCAGGTACGTCGACTCGTACCAGCCGGGCTGCTGGCTGGACCCCGGGCCGTACGGGTGCCTGGGCACCGGGCTCGGGTACGCGATGGCGGCCCGGATCGCCCGCCCGGCCAGCCAGGTGGTGCTGCTGCTCGGCGACGGCGCCGCCGGCTTCTCGCTGATGGACGTCGACACGCTGGTCCGGCACCGGCTGCCGGTGGTGATCGTGGTCGGCAACAACGGCGCCTGGGGGCTGGAGAAGCACCCGATGCGGGCGATCTACGGCTACGACGTGGCCGCCGAGCTGCAGCCGGAGACCCGCTACGACGAGGTGGTCCGGGCGCTCGGCGGGGCGGGGGAGACGGTCCGCCGGAGCGCGGACCTCGGCCCGGCGCTGGACCGGGCCTTCGCCGCCGACGTGCCGTACCTGGTCAACGTCCTCACCGACCCGGCCGACGCCTATCCCCGGACCTCGATACTGGCGTGACGCCGCCCGACCGGCCGCACCAGTCACGGACGGTCGGAGTTCAGGCGGGGAACCGGGAGCGGTCGACGACGGCGCGGACGACCACGGTAGCGCGGGGTCGTACGCTGCCCGGCAGGTCACGGCCGCCCCGGGCTTGACCACCCGGGTGTCCGGGAAGAGGGTGACGACCGCGGGGTGGGCGGGAGTCGGGCCGGCAGGCCCGAGAGGGAGGGTGAACAGGTGCGCACCGCGTCGGGTCGGGCCCGTGGTCTGCTCGCGTTCCTACTGCTCGCGCTGTCGGCCGCGTGGGTGCTGCTGCGCCGCCGGTCGGGCGCGCCGGCCGCGCTCGCCGCGGTGCCGAGCGCCCCGCCGGACGCCCTGGCCACAGACGCGGGCCTCACGCCGGAGCCGGACGCTCCGGCGGCGCCGGTCGCCGTGGACACGCCACCGGGAGAGGTGCCGGACGAGGTCCTCGCCACCGACGCCGGCCTCACCGCCGAGCCGGCGACGGCCGAGCCGGCGACCGCCCGGCCGGAGGCGTCAGCGCAGGCCCCGACCGCGACAACGCCGGAGGTCGGGAGCCCGGAGTTCAGCGAGGCGCCGACGGCGGAGATCCCGGTGCCCGCACCGGCGGACGCTGGGAGCTCGGCCGGCCCCGACGACCTGCGGGCGATCCGCGGCATCGGCCCTTCCATCGAGCGGATCCTGCACGGCCTCGACATCACGACCTACCGGCAGCTCGCCGTGCTCGAGGGCGTAGAGCTGCAGCGGCTCCGGGACGCGCTGCAGGACTTCCGGGCCCGGGTCGAGCGGGAGGACTGGATCGGCCAGGCCCGGGACCTGCACCGGCAGAAGTACGGCGAGGCGGTCTGAGGCGGTCCCCGGGTCAGGGGCTGCCGGTGAGCAGGTTGCCGTCGCGGACGACCAGCCGGGGCGCGGTGCGGCCGGCCAGCCCGGCCCG
>Ga0210378_10001783_pt1 | contig 11151 bp, 9 predicted proteins | sample PLM1_60_b1redo_FD_155465 | JGI IMG/M metagenome (GOLD analysis project Ga0210378, IMG submission 155465) | Groundwater sediment microbial communities from an aquifer in East River, Colorado, USA - PLM1_60_b1 redo | ecosystem: Environmental > Terrestrial > Soil > Riparian zone | place: USA: East... | reverse complement strand
GAGCAAGGGGGGTCTGGGGGGTGCGGAGCGCCCCCCAGCTCAAAGAGCGAGCGAGGGATTCACTCCCGAGCTCGCGACGATGGGCGAGCACCTCTCCGACATGGAGCGGCGGGCGACGGAGGCGGAGCGGGAGCTGGTCGAGTGGAAGAAGGTCCGGTTCATGGCCGACAAGCTGGGCGAGGTCTACCAGGGCTACGTCACCGGCGTCCAGGCCTTCGGCCTCTTCGTGGAGCTGGAGGAGATCTACGTCCAGGGCCTCGTGCACGTCTCGTCGATGACCGACGACTATTACCGCTTCGACGAGCGCGCCCACACCCTCAAGGGCGAGAACACCCGCAAGGTCTACCGGCTGGGCGACGAGGTGGAGGTCCAGGTGGTGCGGGTCGATCTCGAGCAGCGGAAAATAGATTTCGCCCTGGTGGACGTGCTCCGGCGGGCGGCGGCGGGGACCCGGAAGGGGCGGCCGGCCCGGTCTTTGGCCCCTCGCCGGGGCAGCCGGCCTCCCGGCCGCTCCGGGCGCCGGCGCCGTTGACTGTGCGCTGCGTCACGCATGCCCTCCCGGGGGTGCTCGTCTACAATACGCTCTGCCTTCTGTGGGCAAGTCGGGAGAGACGCCAATGCACATGTCGGGAGACCTCCAAGGCCGCCGTTCCACCGGAAACCAAGGGGGGCGCATGTCGGAAGTCCGCAGCGTAGCCCTGAACCTCACCGGCCGGGAGCTGATCTTCTTGCAGAAGGTCACCCGCCAGGAATACCACTTCATCACTGACGAGGAGCAGGAGGCCCGACTGCGGCTGCGGGACAAGCTGCTGGAGGGCTTCTTCGACCAGAACGAGAACCGCATCGTTCTCAACCTCACCCGGGACGAGCTGCTGTTCCTCATCAAGGTGGCCCGCGAGAACTACTCCTTCATCGTCCGCTCCGAGAAGGAGGCGCGCCTGGCCCTGGCCGCCAAGCTGCACAAGACCGCCGAGGCGGTCTTCGGGGTATCGGCCGCCCGGGAAGAGTAGTCTTCCCATGTGCGCTCCTTCATCGTAGGTACCGCCGGGCACATCGACCACGGCAAGAGCGCGCTCGTCCTCGCCCTCACCGGCACCGATCCCGATCGGCTGAAGGAAGAGAAGGAGCGGGGCATCACCATCGACCTCGGGTTCGCCCACGCGGACCTGGGCGACGGTGTGGTGGCCTCCTTCATCGACGTCCCCGGCCACGAGCGCTTCGTGCGGAACATGCTGGCGGGGGCGCACGGCATCGACGCCGTGCTGCTGGTCGTGGCCGCGGACGAATCGGTGATGCCCCAGACCCGCGAGCACTTCCACATCTGCCGGCTCCTCGGCATCCCACGGGGGCTCGTGGCCCTCACCAAGATCGACCTGGCCGATCCCGAGACGCAGATGCTGGCCGAGATGGAGGTGACGGAGCTCGCGGCCGGCTCGTTTCTCGAAGGCGCCCCGATCCTGAGGGTGTCGGCCCGCACCGGTGAAGGTCTCGACCGGCTGCGCGCCACCCTCCTGGACCTCGCGCGTCAGGCCGGCGAGCGGCCGCGGGACGGGCTGCTCCGCCTGCCGGTGGACCGCGTCTTCACCCAGCGCGGCTTCGGGACCGTCGTGACCGGGACGCTCGTCTCCGGCCGCCTCGAGGCCGGCGAGGAGGTGGAGATGCTTCCCTCCGGCCGCCGGGCGCGCGTACGGGGCCTCCAGGTCCACGGCCAGGCCGTAGGGTCGGTGGCCGCGGGAAGCCGCGCGGCGGTGAACCTCGCCGGCGTCGAGGTGGACGAGGTTTCCCGCGGCGACGTGCTGGTCCGGCCCGGCACCCTGCTCGCCGGCTCCATCCTCGACGTGGAGATGACGCTGCTCGCCGGGGAGAAGCCACTCAAGGACCAGGCGCGGGTGCGCGTCCATCTGGCCAGCGCCGAACGCCTCGCCCGCGTGCGTCTGGCGGGTACCGGCCGTCTGGCCCCCGGCGAAACCGCACGCGCCCAGCTCCGGCTCGAGAGCCCCGCGCTCGCGGGTCGCGGCGACCGCCTGATCCTGCGCTCCTATTCGCCCGCCATCACGATCGGGGGCGCCGTCGTCCTCGATCCGCTGTCACCTCGCCGACGTCGAGGTCCGAGCATGGCGCCCCTGTCGGCCGATCTCGCGATGACGGCCGCCGCGCTCGTGGAGGAAACGGGGCCCGCGGGCATCGACGCCGCCACCCTGGCCGCCCGCCTGACGGTGCCTCTCTCCCGTTTGACCGCCGCGCTCGGCGCCCGAGCCGGACTAGTGGCGCTGGGACGCGATCCGGTCCGGTACGTCTCCTCGCGGGCCCTGGACTCCCTGGCCGGGGACGTGCGAACCCTTCTCCAACGGTTCCACGCCGACCATCCACTGAAGGCCGGCATGCCGCGCGAAGAGCTGCGTCGCCGTGTGTTCTCGCGCGCCCCCGACGGCGCCTTCGAGCGGACGCTGGAGGCGCTGACCGGTGCCGGAGAGCTGCGGGTGGAAGCCGATGCCGTGGCTCTGGCCCGCCACGCTGTGCGGCTGACGCCGGCGGAGGAGGTGGCCCGGCAAGCCCTGCTCACACAGGCCAGGGCGGCCGGCCTGGCGGGGATCGACCCGGCGAAACCCGACCTGCCCGACTCCCGGCTCGCCGAACGCATCGTGCGCGTGCTCCTCGCCGAAGGCCGGCTGCGGAGGGTGGGGGAGAGCGTCGTCGACGCGGGCGCCCTCGACGATCTCAAGACGGAGGTGCGAAAACGGTGGCCTCCCGGCAACCGGCTGGACGTGGCCGGCTTCAAGGACCTGACCGGCCTCAGCCGGAAATTCGTCATCCCCCTGCTCGAGTACCTGGACCGGGAACGGGTCACTCGTCGGTCGGGAAACGAGCGGCTGGTCTTGATGTAAGCTACGTCACAAAGTGGTACCGCACTTGATCCATCCCCGGCGGAGGGGCCTGACCCCTCCCGCGGCATGACCGCGGTGGCGACGCCCCCGGAACGCCCGCCAACCGAGCGCCGGTCCAGTGGACTCCTGAGGGTCCCCTTCATCCGGCGGTGCAGCCTCAGCTACGACGACGGGCGAACGACCTCGGCTTTCATCGTCAACATCAACGTGCTCGGCGCGTACGTGGCCCGCGACGACCTGCCGCTCATGTCAGCGGCACCGAAGGCAGGGCGCCGCCCCAAGGCGCCGGCCGCCGAAACGCCCCCGGCGGCCCCCGCTGCCACCGAGCCGATGCCGGAGCTGGGGCAGGTCGTGCACTGCAAGTTCCAGCTGCCCGAGCAGGCCTGCGACGTGGCGGTGGACGGCATCGTGACCTGGATCAACGCGCGGCAGCAGCACCCGGTGCACAGCCTGCCTCCGGGCTTCGGCGTTCGGTTCCAGGGCCTCGCGCCGGACGCGCACGCCTGCATCAAGGAGCTGGTTGAGGAGTACCTCACCCGCAACCCACAAGCGCGATGAGGTGGCCGGCCGCCTGAGGGCGCATCGTCCTGCTTCTACCGGGAGCCTTGTAGCCTTTCCCGAGGTGTTGTGAGATGGCTCGTCAAGGTCGCGACCTCGAGAGACTGGTCGCGCTGATCGAAGAGGCGGTCGGGCCTGAAGGTGCCGAGGTCAAGTCTCCGGATTTCATCGAGGACCGTGTGACGGGCGAGAAGCGCGAGGTCGACGTTTCGATCCGGATGCGGGTCGCGACGAGCCTGGTGCTGATCGTGGTCGAATGTCGTGACCGGAACAGCGTGCAGGACGTGACCTGGATCGAGCAAGTCGAGCAGAAAAGTCGCGACTTGAAGGCCTCGAAGGTGATCGCCGTTTCCGCAGAGGGCTTCTCCGAAGCGGCCCTGAAGAAGGCGGCCTTCTTAGGGATCGAGACCCGGCGCATGGACGAGATTAGCACCTCGTGCTTGCCCCTGGTGTGCGGTTCGAGCTTCCAGACGACGCCTTTGGAACTCATTGGGGCTGGAGGCGCTGCCACTCTGCCTGAATGTCGCGGACAGCACGCTCTAGCTGCGGGAACTCGGCCACGGGATGAGAAATCAGCGCCGGGATCTCGTCGTAGGTACGCCCGTCGAGTCGCCTGCCCGACACACTCTTCTGTGGGCCGCCCCACTGCTTGAAGAAGAACGGGATTCCCGCGCGCCGGCAGAGCGCGCGCACGCTGCGTACCCAGGCCGGCTGCATCGGCCGAGCACCCGCTCCGCTTTCGCCACCGACGATCACCCAGGCGATGCCGGCGAGGTCGAAGGGGCCGAGATCCTCGAGAAGCGGCTCGACCGACAGGAAGCGAACGGCTGCAGGCGCAGCCTGGAGGTGACGGACGCGGGGGAGGCCGTGCTTCCGGTTTTCCACGCTCACGCCCCACCAGATGTGTCGGTCGTCGGCGACGAAACCCAGCTTAGAAGCCAGCAGATCGCGAAGGCGCTCTGAGCGCTTCGTCAGGACCTGGAACGTGTGCCATCGTGCCAGTTTCATCACGCGCGCGACAGCCACGATGTATTCGTCGGGGACGTCCCTGTGGAACAGGTCGCTCATCGAATTCACGAAGATCATCCGTGGCCGCCGCCAGTGAAGAGGCTCGGACAGCTTCTCCGGGACGAGTCGCAGGTCGAAGCCTTGCTCGTAGGGGTGGCCGCGTACGCCGCGGAAGCGCTCGGCGAATGTCTCGGCGTAGCAGTGAGCGCAGCCGGGGCTGATCTTCGTGCAGCCCCGGACCGGATTCCAGGTGGCGTCGGTCCACTCGATAGAAGAATGCTCGCTCATGCCCACTCCATCTTAGGGGACCGAGGTGCCAGCTTCGGACCGACCTCAGCTCCAACCCGGCAGGTCTCGGATCGCTTCCTTCAGCTCCAGCACTTGCACCGGGCACTCGGACCAATTGTGTTCCCAGCACACGACGAGGTCGAAGCCATCGGTCGGGTGTCCGTGAGGCGGCCGGTCCCACCGCGGCGTCACGCCTGCCTGGGTCGCGGAGCGCGCCATCTCAGCGCTGGGAGTCCAGCGGGCCCAGGCTACACGAACAGGCTGACCGGGTTCTCGAGCAGGCGGCGGACTTCGGACAGGAACTGAGCCGCCATCGCCCCGTCCACGACGCGGTGGTCGGAGCTGAGCGTGACCTTCATGCGGTGGCCGGGACGAATGCCGTCGTCTTCCCCGACGACCGCGACCCGCTGCACGGCGCCCACCGCGAGGATCGCGCTCTCGGGCGGGTTGATGATGGCCGTGAAGTCGGTGACCCCGAACATCCCGAGGTTGGAGATGGTGAAGGTCGAGCCCATGAACTCTTCCGGTTTGAGCTTGCGCTCCCGCGCCCGCGTCGCGAGGTCCTTGACCTCGCGCGAGATGTCGAGCACCGACTTGCGGTCGGCGTTGCGGACGACAGGGGTGATGAGGCCGTCGGGGATCGTCACCGCCACCCCGACGTGGACGTCGCCGTGGGTCACGATCTTGTCGCCCGCCCACGAGGCGTTGACCAGCGGGAAGCGGGTGAGGGCCTTGGCGCAGGCTTTCACCACCAGGTCGTTGTAGGTGACCTTCACGTCTTCCCCGCGCTGGAGCTGCTCCCGGAGGGCCACCGCCGCATCCATGTCGATGTCGACGGTCACGTAGAAGTGCGGGGCCGTGAACATGCTTTCGGCCAGGCGCTTGGCGATGACGCGCCGCATGTTCGAGACCGGCAGCTCCTGGCCCGGAGTGATCGCGGGCCCGGAGGGAGCCGGGGGCGTTTCGCGAGCCGGGGCGCGGGCGGCGGGTGAAGCGCCGCCCCACGACTCGATGTCGCGCTTGATGATGCGTCCTCCCGGACCGCTGCCCGCCACGGCATCGAGCGGGATGTTGCGATGGGCCGCCATGCTGCGGGCGAGCGGGCTCGCCTTCACCCGGCCACTCTCGGCCGCACCTGGCGCGGGGACGGGGCCTGGGGGGGGAGCGGTTGAGGGGGCCGCGGCTGCCGGTTGCGGGGCCGGAGGGGCCGGCGCCGTCTGTGGCGCCTGCGTTTGTGGCGGCGGTTGCTGTGCCTGCGGCTGCGGTGGGGCCGGGGCCGGAGGCGCGGGAGCGGCCGCCGGCGCCGGGCCCGGTGCCGCGGCCGGTGCGGCCGCTGACGCCACCATCTTGGAGATGTCCTCGTTCGGATCGGCGATGACGCCGATGAGCGAGCCTACCGGCGCCTTGCCGCCGGCGGGGACGAGGATCTTCCGAAGGACGCCCGAGCCCTGGGCCTCCATCTCCATGTTGGCCTTGTCGGTCTCGATCTCGGCGAGCACGTCCCCCTGCTTGACCGGGTCGCCCTCGTTCTTCGTCCATTTGACGATGGTTCCTTCCTCCATCGTCGGCGAGAGCTTGGCCAGCACGACCTTGGTGAGGGCCATCAGCGGTACATCACGCGGTGCACCGCCTCGATGATCTTCTCGGGCTGGGGCAGGTAGGCCTTCTCCAGCGTCTTGGCGTACGGCATGGGCACGTCTTCGGAGGTCACGCGGATCACGGGGGCGTCGAGCGCGTCGAAGCACTCGCGCTGCACGCGGTCGGAGATCTCGGCGCCGAAGCCGGCGATCCGCCAGCCCTCTTCCACGACCACGCAGCGGCCGGTCTTGCGGACCGACTCGAAGATGACGTCCTCGTCGAGCGGCCGCAGCGTCCGGGGGTCCACGACCTCGGCGTCGATGCCTTCCTCGGCGAGCTTGTTGGCGGCGGCGAGGGCGGTGATGCACGGCCGGCTCCAGGCGACGATCGTGACGTCCTTGCCCGGGCGCTTGACCTCGGCGAGGCCGAGCGGGATGTGGTACTCCTCCTCGGGCACCTCGCCCTTGAGGTTGTAGAGCACCTCGTTCTCCATGAAGATCACCGGGTTGTCGTCGCGGATGGCGCTCTTCAGCATTCCCTTGGCGTCCTTCGGCGTCGAGGGCATGGCCACTACCAGTCCGGGCACGTAGGCGTACATACTCTCGAAGGCCTGCGAGTGCTGGGCCGCCACCTGGGCCGCCGCCCCCGAAGGGCCGCGCATGACCATCGGGCAGCGCACCTGGCCCCCGGACATGTAGCGGTACTTCGCGGCGTGGTTGATGATCATGTCCAGGGCGAGCAGCGAGAAGTTGAACGTCATCATCTCCGCGATGGGCCGCAGGCCGATGAAGGCCGCGCCGACCGCGACTCCTGCGATCACCTCTTCCGCGATCGGCGTGTCGCGCACCCGCCATTCGCCAAACTGGGCCAGCAGTCCCTGGGTGACCTTGTAGGCTCCCTGGTACGCGCCCACCTCCTCGCCAAGGATGAACACGCTGGGGTCGCGGGCCATCTCCTCCTTCATGGCCTGGTTCAGGGCGTCCCGCATGGTCAGGACCGCCACCGAGCTAGCTCCCCACCTTGGCCGTGGCCTGCACCGCGGTGTCGGCCGGGTTGGGCGCGGCGGGAGCGGCCGGTGCGGCGGCGGACGCGGGGGCGGGCGGAGGCAGCGCCGGAGGCACGCGGTCCTCGCGGATCGCCGCCCGCCACGCGGGGTCCTTCTCCGCCGCCTTCATGTTGATGTACGGGGAGCGGACATAGACGTCCTCGTACATCGATTCGACGGGAGGATCGGGGCTCGCCTCGACGAACGCGACCGTTTCCTCCATCTGCGCGAGGACGACCTTGTCCACGGCGTCGAGGTCGGCCTGCGTGAAGCGCTCCTGCTCCATGAGCCGCTTGCCCCAGAGGAGGATGGGGTCCGACTTCATCATCTCCTCGACCTCTTCCTTCGTCCGGTACTTCCCGGGGTCGGACATGGAGTGGCCACGGTAGCGGTAGGTCTCGGCCTCGAGGAGGGTGGGGCGCTTGTCCTTGCGGGCGCGCTCGATGGCCTCCGTCACCGCGTTGCGCACGGCGAGCAAGTCCATGCCGTTGATCTCGCGGCGCGGGATCCCGTAGGCGGAGGCGCGCTGGTAGAGGTCCTTCACCGACGAGGCGCGGTCGATCGACGTGCCCATGCCGTAGCGGTTGTTCTCGATGATGTAGACGACCGGCAGATCCCAGAGCGCGCTCACGTTCAGCGCCTCGTGGAATGCGCCCTCGTTCACGGCGCCGTCGCCGAAGAAGCACAGGCAGACCTGGTCGGTGTTGCGCAGGCGGATCCCGTAGCCGATGCCCGCCGCCAGCGGCAGGTGCCCGCCCACGATGCCGTCCCCGCCGAAGTTGCCGCGCGGCACGTCGTAGAAGTGCATGCTGCCGCCCTTGCCCCGGCTGATCCCGGTGAACTTGCCGCACAGCTCGGCGAGCAGGAGCCGCGGGTCGGCGCCCCGGGCCAGCGCATAGCCGTGGTCGCGGTAGTACGCGATGAGGTAGTCGTCGGGCCGCATCACGCTCATGGCTCCGACGCCCACCGCCTCCTGCCCGATGTAGAGGTGCAGGAAGCCGCCGATCTTGCCCTCGACGTAGAGCTGGGCGCAGCGCTCCTCGAATCGGCGGATGAGGAGCATCTGACGGTACAGGACGAAAGCTTCGTCGCGATTCATGATTCGATCTTTTCGAATATTACCCGAGCCTAGTTGCGAGTTAAAGCAGTCGGCCCGGAGTCGTGGTCAACGAGGCAATGCGGTGGTGGCTGGCCTGAGGAAGAAGACCACTCCGGCGGCGAGGATCGCCCCCAGGACGACGGTGGCCATGATCACGCCCGTGAAGGTCAGCTCCGCCGCGTCGGGCTGGACCGGCGGAGCCGCGCTGCCGCCCGAGAAGTGCGCCGACGTGGTCGGTTTCAGCATGTAGGCGAGCACCGCCGCCGAGGCCAGGCTGAAGGGGCACAGCAGCAGGCCGACGGCGGCGACCGCAATCTGGGCCGCGCGGGCCCATATCCGTCGGGTCCAGAGCCCGTAGGCCATGCCGCCGCTGACGAGGGCGAGGGCCACGCCGATGACCACCGCGAGCGCCGCCGACGTCCCTCCGCCGGTTCGCGCCACCGCCAGCCCGGCGGCGGGATAGAGAAGCACGCTGATCATCCACAGGATGGCGAGGACGGTGAGGGTCAGCGGGCGGTGCGGCTCGGCGGGGGCCTTCGGCAACAGCGTCGGCCGCGGCCGCGGCACGGTCTCCGTCTTGCGTTCCTGAACACCGGGGCGGGGGCTCGGACGCGGGGTCTCTTCGATCTCGTCGGGGCCCATCACGAGCGTCCCCGGCATGTCCTCTGCCAGCACGGTGAGGAGGACGTCTCCCAGCCGCACGACGTCGCCTTCGGCCAGCGGGGAGCGATCGACCTTCTTGCCGTTGAGGTAGACGCCGTTGGCGCTGCCCGTGTCACGGATGGCGAGCCCCTGCGGCCCGGCCTCGACCACGGCGTGGCGGCGCGAGCACTTGACGTCGTTGAGGACGAGATCGCAGGAGGGGTCGCGGCCCAATATGGCAACGGTGCCCGCGAGCTCCACCTCGTGGCCCGAGCCATTCTGATACCGGACCTGGAACTTCACGCCGCGGGATTCTAGCAGTATCATCCTGATCCCCGTCATGATTACGTCCGATCCGCAGGCAAGGGAGAGGCGCCTCGCCGAGGTCAAGGAGATCCTGAGCCGGACGGCGCCTCCCGAGGACCGCGAGCTGCTGCTCGGCTTCGCTCCGGTCGTGTTCGCGGAGACCCCCGACCGCGTCGCCCTCGGCCTTTCCGCCGAGGCCCTGGTCGCGCGCATCCGCGACCACTTCCGCTTCGTGGCCCGCGAGATCCCACCGCCCACGCAGCTCTACAAGGGCGTCCCCGGGATCCACGTCGCCGTCCGCAACCCCGACCCGGCCGGCTGGGTTTCGAAGGGTCCGGCCAACGGCTTTCCCCAGGAGGTAACGGTCGTCGAGACGCATACCCAGGACGCGCCCTTCATCTTCGAGAGCCTGAAGAATTACTTCCGCAAGACCGGGCTGCGCGTGTTCTCGACCGTCCATCCGATCTTTACCGTGCGCCGGCAGTGGGAGCGCATCGTGTGGATCGGCGGCCCGCGGGAAGAGGGCTCGAAGGAGGTGTACTGCCACTTCCAGATCGAGCGCATCGACTCCAAGGAGCGCCTGCGGCACATCGAGCACCAGGTCTTCTCGGTCCTCAAGAGCGTCTTCATGGCGGTGGACGACTTCCCCGAGATGGTCCACACCGCCCGCGAGCTGGGCCCGCGCCTGCGCAGCCGGCGCGGCCAGGAGACCGACGTCACGTCGGCCCGCGCCTTCATCGAGTGGCTGCTCGACGACAACTACATCTTCCAGGCCACCGTGAAGTACCGCGTGGGGCCGGACGGGAAGATGCACCGGGTGCAGGAGACCGCGGCGGGAGTGTTCACCGACCCGGCGCTGCTGCCGGTGGTGTTCCCCGGGCTCATGGAGGAGGTCGAGGCGCACCTGCTCCCCAAGGCCGACGACCACCGGATCGTGGACATCGACTACTGCAACAACGCGTCGTCGATCTACCATATCGAGCCCATCGACGACATCGTGATCCGGGAGTGGGACGCGGAGGGCAAGCTCGTCGAGGCGACGCTGCTCGTCGGCCGGCTCGCCAAGGGGGCCTTCACCCAGAAGGCGGCCGACATCCCGATCCTGAAGGAAAAGCTCGATTGGCTCCTGGCCAACAGCGGCGTGATCCCGAAGTCGTATGCGTACCGTGAGATGCGCGCCATCTTCAACCGCTTCCCTGCGCGCGAGCTGTTCTACGCCAACGTCCAGGCGCTGAAGGAGATCATCGATCGCATCGTCTACATGTCGAGCGACGACGAGATCGCCGTCCACGTCCGCAAGGGCGCCGGCTACGTCGCGCTCCAGATCGCGTTCGCGCGCTCGCGGTACTCCTACAAGGTGGAGGAAGACCTCCGCCTGGCCCTGGCGGACGCCTTCGGCCCGACCTCCTTCAGCACGTCGGCCGATCTCGGGGCGGTGAGCCTGCTCCTCTTCTATTTCGACTCGTCGCGCCTCGAGCACCCGGTCGAGGCTGACCGCGTCCACCGTCTCACCGAGTCGCTGGTGATGACCTGGGAGGACCGCGCGCTGAAGGCGATCGAGGCGGCCTTCGGCGAGCGGGAGGGCCGGCGGCTCTTCGAGCGCTACGTCCGGACCGAGACCCGCAGCGGCCTCTACCGGGAGGCGACACCGCCCGAGGAGGTCCCGGACGACCTGCGCTACCTGGAGCAGCTCGAAAGCCGGCTCGAGGCGCGGATCCTGCCTCGCGGCACCGAAACCGCCG
>Ga0210378_10001782_pt1 | contig 11152 bp, 5 predicted proteins | sample PLM1_60_b1redo_FD_155465 | JGI IMG/M metagenome (GOLD analysis project Ga0210378, IMG submission 155465) | Groundwater sediment microbial communities from an aquifer in East River, Colorado, USA - PLM1_60_b1 redo | ecosystem: Environmental > Terrestrial > Soil > Riparian zone | place: USA: East... | reverse complement strand
ATCCCATGGACGCCGTCACCAGCACACCGACCCCGGCCAACGAGCCGGTCCGCCCGTACCTGCCGGACAGCGAGCAGACCCGGTCGCTGCAGCGCCGTATCGCCGAGCTGGAGGGCGAGCGGGCCGCGCTGACCATGACCGTCGGCGGCGAGCAGCGCATGGCCGGCGGCGAGCGCTTCGACGTGGTGCAGCCGCACGACCATCGGCACGTGCTCGGCAGCGGCGCGCAGGCCACCAACGACGACGTGGCCGCGGCCGTCCGCGCGGCGAAGGAGGCGGCCCCGGCGTGGCGGGCGCTGCCTTACGACGAGCGTGCCGCCGTGCTGCTGCGTGCCGCCGACCTGCTGGCCGGGCCGTACCGCGACACCCTCAATGCGAGCACCATGCTCGGCCAGTCGAAGTCGCCTTACCAGGCCGAGATCGACGCGGCCTGCGAGATGATCGACTTCTTCCGCTTCAACGTGCACTTCGGGCGGCAGATCCTGGCCGAGCAGCCGATGTCCGCGCCGGGCACGTGGAACCGCATGGACCACCGGCCGCTGGACGGCTTCGTGGTCGCCATCGCGCCGTTCAACTTCACCTCGATCGTGGGCAACCTGCCGACGGCACCCGCGCTGATGGGCAACACGGTGGTGTGGAAGCCGTCGCCGACGCAGCAGCTCGCCGCGCACCACACCATGCGGCTGCTGGAGGCCGCCGGCCTGCCGCCAGGGGTGATCAACCTGGTGACCGGCGACGGCGCGGCCGTCAGCGAGGTGGCGCTGACCGACCCCGAGCTCGGCGGCATCCACTTCACCGGCTCCACGCGCACGTTCAAGGCCCTGTGGCGCACGGTCGCCGAGCACCTGGACGGCTACCGCAGCTACCCGCGGCTGGTCGGTGAGACCGGCGGCAAGGACTTCGTCGTCGCGCACCCGTCGGCAGACCCGCACGCCGTGGTCACGGCGCTGGTCCGCGGCGCGTTCGAGTACCAGGGCCAGAAGTGCTCGGCCGCGTCCCGTGCCTACCTGCCGAGGTCGCTGTGGACCGGCGGTGTGCGCGAGCACCTTGCTGACGTCACGACGTCGATCGTGTACGGCGACGTCACCGACTTCAGCGTCTTCGGCGGCGCGGTGATCGACGGTCGGGCCTTCGCGCGGCACCGCGACGTGTTGGAGAAGGTCACCGGCGAGCCGTCCATCGAGGTGCTGGCCGGCGGCACGTGCAGCGACCGGACCGGATACTTCGTGCAGCCGACCGTGCTGGTGGGTGCCGACCCGACGCACGACATCTTCTCCACCGAGTACTTCGGGCCGATCCTGTCCGTCTACGTGTACGACGACGCGGCCAGCGGCGCGTTCGACGACGTGCTGCGGCTGGTGGACAGCAGCGCGCCGTACGCCCTCACCGGCGCCGTCTTCGCCACCGACCGCACCGCCGTCGAGGTGGCGCACGAGCGGCTGCGCTTCGCCGCCGGCAACTTCTACGTCAACGACAAGCCCACCGGCGCCATCGTCGGTCAGCAGCCCTTCGGCGGCTCCCGCGCGTCCGGCACCAACGACAAGGCCGGCTCCCTGCTCAACCTGCTGCGCTGGACCAGCCCGCGGACCGTCAAGGAGACCTTCGTGCCACCGACGGACCACCGGTACCCGCACATGGGCTGATGGTGTGCCTCCAAGTACCGCCATTCCCTGGTTATTGGGCCTTTAACTACCGCCATTCCGGATCACCCCGCCACCGTGATGGCTGTAGTTAAAGGCCCATCAAGGGCGCAATGGTGGTACTTGGAGGCACACCGATACTGTGCTCGGCGTGAGCACCTCGTCACGGGACTCAGCGGCCGCTGCCGGGTGGCGGGCGCCGGGTGACCCGGCCGAGAAGGGCCGCTGGACCTGGCTGCTGGCCAAGCGGCTGCGGCCGCCGAGCAAGCCGTTCCGGTGGATCAGCGTGGACGCCCTGCTCAAGTCGTACAACGACGTCCTGACCAAGTTCGTCGGCGAGCGGATCATCCACGCGCAGCGGCGACGCTGGATGGAGGTGCTGCGCGAGTCCGGCCAGACGAGCCGCTTCGACGACCTGGTCGTCGACCGCAGCACGCTCACGCTGCCGAGGTTCCTGGTGATCGGCGACCCCGGCGAGGGCGACGCGTCGCAGTACTGCGTCGCGACCGCGATCCGGTCGGTGCCGCGCACCGACTTCCTTGTGCTGTGCAGCGACGTGATCTACCCGGCCGGCGACGTCAACGACTACGCCGACAAGTTCTACATCCCGTACGCGGACTACGCCGACCAGGTGTACGCGCTGCCGGGCAACCACGACTGGTACGACCTGCTGCACGGCTTCGTGTACACGTTCTGCGACGCAACGGCGCCGGTCACGCTGCCGAAGCCACACGGCATCCGGGAGCTGATCGCCCGGCTGCTGTGGCGCAAGGCGCGGCCGGCCGACGCCAAGCTGCTCGACCCGCTGCGCACGGCGTCCCCGCCGTGGCGGCCGAACGGGAACAAGCCGGTCCAGCCAGCGCCGTACTTCGCGATCGACACCGGCCCGCTGCGGATCGTGTGCATCGACACCGGGGTCGCCGGCTCGCTGGACGCCGAGCAGGGCGAGTGGCTGCAGCGCGTCTCTGCCGGGCCGAAGCCGAAGATGCTGCTCACCGGTAAGCCGCTGATCGTCGACTACAAGCGCAAGCCGTGCCAGATCGAGGGCACCGACCGCACGGTCGACGACGTGGTGCGCGCCGCCGAGAACAACTACGTCGCCGCGGTCGGCGGCGACATCCACAACTACCAGCGGTACCCGGTGGAAGTGGACGGCCGGGTGATCCAGTACGTGGTGACCGGCGGTGGCGGCGCGTACATGCACGCCACCCACGGGCTGAAACCCGGCACCGTCCCCGACGACCTGCCGCAGGGCGTGAGCTTCCCGCCGGAGGACAGGATCCGGATGTACCCGCTGCGCGGCGACTCGCTGGCGTTCTACTCGCGGCAGGCGGTGCCGTACCTGCGGCGGCTGCTGGTCACCGCGTTCGTCGCCACCGGGCTGCTGCTGGTGCTCGCCGGGCTGCTGCTGGTCGCCGGCGTGGTGGTGGCCGCCGTGCTCGTCCTGGTCGTCCCGGTGATCATGCTGGGGTATCTGTCCTACGTGCGGGCGATGCGGGTGCTCTCGCTGAAGGGCCCGCTACGGGAGGGCAAACTCGACCCGAACGTGGCGTCGGCCTACCTTGCCCAGCGGTACGGCGCGCAGGCGACCCGGCCGGAGGCCAGGCACGTCACCGTGCCCGACGACGCGCGGCGGGTGATCGAGCTGGTGATGCCGCTCAAGCAGCGCGGGCTGCTCGTCAAGTTCCTCTCCGAGGTCCTGGACAGCGACCAGCCACCGTTCTTCAAGCAGTTCCTGCGGTTCTGGGTCGAGGACGGCAAGCTGATCATGGAATGCAGGGCGGTCACCGGGTGGGCCGGCGCCGAGCGCAACCCGCCCGTCGAGGACCGCGTCGAGATCGACCTGCGGGGGCCTGTGGACAAGTCGTGAGTGGCAAATGGTGTCAGGGCACCATTTGCCACTCACGATCGGCGGGCGTCTGTTGGCTCTCTGCTGCGGGCAGTGCGGCATACGTACGACCGGCCCACACTGCAACGACGACGCTCGACGCGGCAGTCATGAGGGACGACGGTGGCACGAGGACGGGTTAACGGTACGGCTCCTCGCCAGCTGCGTGAGCTGCTGCGCGGCTTGCGCGAGAGCAAAGGCTTGACCCAGGAGGGGCTCGCGCACAAGGCCGGGGTGTCGGACAAGACGATCCGGCACTGCGAGTCCGGCGAGCACTGGCCGCGCCGCAGCACCATCGACCAGCTCGCCGACGCGCTGGAGCTCGGCGCCGACGAGCGCGAGGCGATGGTGACGGCGTGGCGTGGCGAGCACCAGCCGTGCTCGCTGCCATCGGACATCCCGGACTTCGTCGGGCGCGCCACCGCGCTGGCGCTGGCCGAGCACGCGCTGGACGGCGGCGAGGAGCCGGGCGCGACCAGGATCTGCGTGCTGACCGGCATGGGCGGGGTGGGCAAGACCACCATGGCCGTGCACCTGGCGCACGGGCTGGCCAAGGCGTACCCCGACGGCCAGCTCTACGTCGACCTGCGCGGCTCTCGCTCCGACCCGGTGCGGCCGGCCGAGGCGCTTGCCCGCTTCCTCGAGCTGCTCGGCACGCCGCGGGCCCGCCTGCCGGACGACCTCGACGCGCGGTCGGGGCTGCTCCGCGACCGGCTGGCCGGCCGGCGGTTCCTGCTGGTGCTGGACGACGCCGGCGCGGAGAGCCAGGTCCGCCCGCTGCTGCCGGGCACGCCGTCCTCCGCGGTGCTGGTGACCAGCCGCTCGCGGCTGCACGGGCTGTCCGGGGCCGGCCTGGTGTGCCTGTGCGTGCTCGACCACGAGGAGGCCCTTGACCTGCTGGCCGGCGTCATCGGCCAGGCCCGCGTGCTGGCAGAGCCGGACGCGGCGTCCACCGTGGTCAGGCTGTGCGGGCACCTGCCGCTGGCGGTCCGGGTGGTTGCCGGGCTGCTGGCCGGGCGGCCGGAGTGGCGGGTGGAGCACGTGGCGGACCTGCTGGCCGACGAGCGCCGGCGCCTTGACGTGCTCAAGGCCGGCGACCTGTGCGTGTCGGCGACCATCTCGCTGAGCTACTGCGACCTGCCGGCGCCGGTGCGGGCGGCCTTCCGGTTGCTCAGCGTGCTGGACGCGCCCGACTTCGCGGCCTGGGTGGGATGCGTGGTCGCCGACCTCTCGCACGACGCCGCGTCGCGGACCGCCGAGAAGCTGGTGGACGCGCACCTGCTGGAGATCGTCGGCACCGACGACGGCGGCCAGGTGCGCTACCAGTTCCATGACCTGGTGCGCGCCTACGCCCGTCACCACGACGAGGACGACGGCAGGCAACGCCGCCGCGAGGTGCTGCGGCGGGTGATCCGGGTCGCGCTGGTCCTGACCCGCAGGGCGACCAGGGACGCCGGGCTGGGCGCCGCGCCGGCCGGCGTCGAGGTTGGGAAGCCGGGCGGCTGTGCGCAGCGGCTGGCGGCCGCGGAGCCGGACGGCGCCGCGCCGGCTGGCGTCGAGGCCGGCGGGCCGGACGGCGGGGCGCAGGCGCTGGTGGCCGCGGAGCCGGTGCTGCGCACGATCGCCGGCGCGCCGCTGTCCTGGCTGGACGCCGAGCGCAGCTTCCTGGTGTCGCTGGCACGGCAGGCCGCGATGGCCGGGCTGCTGACGGAGGCCGCGCAGCTCACCTGGGAGCTGGCCGGCTACTGCTCGCTGCGCTGCGACTTCGCGAGCTGGCAGGTGATGGCGCAGACCGTGCACGAGGCGGCCCGCCGCAGCGGCGACCAGGCGGCCGAGGCGTCGGCCGGGCTGGCGCTGGCCGACGTGCTGCTGGAGCAGGGCGACCTGGCAGGCGGCCGCGACCTCGCCTCGGCCGCGCTGCTGCTGGCCAGGCGGCACCGGCTGCACGGGCTGGAGGTGCGCGCCATGCTCACCACGGCGATCATCGCAAGGTCAACCGGCGAGCCGGCGGTGGCCGGGGCTCGCCTCGTCGAGGTGGCTGCTGCGGCCGACGCCATCGGTGACCGGCTGGCGAGGGCGTACGCGCTGTCCGAGCTCGGCTCCGTGCACGCCGCGATGGGCGATCCGGACAAGGCCGAGCAGCAGTACCGGCTGGCCCAGGCAATCTTCGCCGAGCACGGCGAGCTGCGCGGCCAGGCCAAGGTTGCGCTGCGCAGGGCGATCCTCGCGCACTCGCGGGCCGACCTGCGCGCCGCCCGCAACGGCTTCAGCGAGGCGTTCCGGCTGGCCAGGCTGGGCGGTGACCTGCGGGCCACCGTCGAGATCCAGTACCGGCTCGGCAAGCTGCTGCTGGGCAGCGGAGAGCAGCAGGCCGCCGCTGAGCTGTTCCGGCAGGCCGCGTCCAGCAGCAGGCAGGTGGGGGACGCGCGGGGCCACGCGCTGGCCAGCGAGGCGCTCGGCGAGGCCTACACCGCCATCGGCGACCGGTGGCGGGCCCGCCAGGCGCTGGAGGTGGCGCTGCGCTACTACCGGCACGCCCGGCTGCGGGCCGGCGAGCAGGACGTGCGGCTGCGGCTGGGCAGGCTCGGATGATCGACTCGCCGCCGCCGGCCATGCGCGGCGAAGTTACCGGCGTCTTTCCTGGCCTGTTCCCGGCCGGTGGGCGACATTGGTGGTCGTCAGTCGTTGGCTGGGTTGCGGTGGGAGGCCGACCTCGACGTCAGACGTGTCAACTCGGGTTGCGGTTGAATTATGGCCGGCGTTCGCCGGCCATTGATGGCGCGGCGACGCGCCATTCACGCGCCATTCATCGGAAATGCCATGCATGCGCATTCCAGCGGCGCAGATACCCGATCATGATCGCTGACGAAAACCGGGTCCGAATGGTTCTCGAGCAGGTTTTGAGCGCCGGGTAGAAGCCTTTTCGACGGAGCTACTACGAATGACCAGAAGCGTGACTGACTTCGTTTTGAGACTCCGATAGGTCGGAGGGTGGCGAGGATGGAGTTCCGGGTACTCGGTCCGTTCGAGGTGATCAACGACGGCCGGCTGGTGACCCCGTCGGCGCCCAAGCTGCACCGGGTGCTGGCGCTGCTGGCGGTTCGCGCCAACAACGTGGTGAGGGTCGACCAGCTGATCGATGAGCTGTGGGACGAGCGGCCGCCGCCGAGCGCGACGACCACCCTGCAGACCTACGTCTACCACCTGCGAAAGCAGCTCGGGCTGGCCGAGCGCGGCCCGCACCCAGGGTCGGTCGTCGACTCGGCCGCCCTGTACACCTGCCTCGGCGGCTACCTGCTCAGCGTGCCGCCGCAGCAGCTCGACGCCCACCGGTTCGACGAGCTGGCCAACCGCGGGTGGGCCGAGCTGGAACGCGGCGCGCTGCAGGCCGCCGTCGAACTGTTCCAGGCCGCGCTTCGGCTGTGGCGCGGGCCCGCGCTGGCCGGCGTCGCGGCCGGGCCGGTGCTGCAGGCCGATGTGCTGCAGCTGGAGGAGAGCCGCAAGAGCATCCTCGAGCAGCGGCTGGACGCCGAACTGGCGCTCGGCAGGCACCACCAACTCGTCGGCGAGCTGACCGGCCTGGTCGCCGCGCAGCCGACGCACGAGGGGTTCTGCGCCAAGCTCATGCTCGCGCTGCACCGCGCGGGGCGGCGGTCCGAGGCGCTGCAGGCGTTCCGGCGGCTGCACCGGGTGCTGGCCACCGAGCTGGGCGTGCAGCCGTCGGCCGAGCTGCAGCGACTGCACGGGAAGGTGCTGGCCGCCGACCCCGAGCTGGAGCACGGCGCGCGCGGGGCCCCGGTGCTGGCCGCGGCACGGCCGGAGCCGCCGGCCCAGCTGCCGCCCGACCTGGACAACGTGGTCGGCCGGGCGCGCGAGCTGGACCAGCTCGAACGGCACCTGACCTCCCAGCGGCGGCAGGCACCCGCCGTCGCGCTGGTGACCGGCGCGCCGGGTGCCGGCAAGTCGGCGTTCGCCGTGCACCTGGCGCACCGGATCCGCGGCGCGTTCCCCGACGGCCAGCTCTACGGCAGCCTGGCCGGCTCGGCGCAGGCCCCGGCCGACCCCGCGCAGGTGCTTGCCGGATTCCTGCGCGCGGCAGGCAACCCCGTCGACCACACCACGGTCGGCCTTGCCGAGCTGAGCGCGAGGTTGCGCAGCTGGACCGCGGACCGGCGGGTGCTCATGGTGCTGGACGACATGCCCGGCATCGAGCTGCTCGAACCCCTGCTGCCGGCCGGCCGGGGCTGCGCGGTGATCGTGTGCAGCCGCCGCCGGCTGGCCGGTCACGCGATCACCGCAGCGCTGGACCTGCCGCCGCTGACCAAGGACGACGCCATGCGGCTGCTGGCCGGCACGCTCATCGGGCCGCGGATGCGGGACTGCCCGGACGCCGCGCACCGGCTGGTGGCGCTGTGCGGCGGGCTGCCGCTGGCGCTGCGCGCGGTGGCGACCAGGCTCGCGCTGCGCCCGCACTGGCCGCTGGCCCACGCCGTCGACCGGCTGCAGCACGAGCGGCACTGGTTCTGCGACGCCGGCGCCGGTGAGCTCGACGTGCGGGCCAGCGTCGAGGCGAGCTGGCGGCTGATGCCCACCGCGTACCGCGCGGCGTTCCTGCGGCTGGCCACTCAGGATCGGTCGGTCTGCCGGCGGCGCGCCGCGGCCGTCCTCGGCGTCGACGAGCGCAATGCCGAGGCGATCCTGGAGGGCCTGGTCGAGTTCGCGCTGGCCGAGGTGGACACCGCCGAGCCGGACGGTGCCGGCGGCTTCCGGTACCGGTTCCCTGCGCTGCTGCGCATGGTCGCCAACACGCTGGACGCCGAGCCGGCGGCGCCGCGGCCGTCCCCGATTCCGGCATGAAGCACGAGCCAGAACCCAGCCAACTATTTCGTGAGGAGAGATCCGTCATGGCGGTTGCAACATCCATCTCGTCGGTTCAGGTATTCGCGGCAGGCTCGCGGCGCCGCACCAGGGTGCTGGGCGTGCTGGCCGCCGTGGCCGGCGCGTTCACCACCTGGACGATCGCGGGGCCCATCCTCGGCGCACGCATGCTGGTGCCGGACAACGGCGTGATCCTGCACATCACGTGGGACCGGGTGCTAGTGATCGCGCCGCTGGTGTCGCTGCTGGGCTGGGGCCTGATCGCGGTGCTCGAGCGGTTCGTCGCGAGGCGCGCGCGGGCCATCTGGACGGTCGCGGCCGGCGCCGTGCTGCTGCTGTCCTTCGTCAAGCCGCTATTCTCCGAAGGCGTCACCCCCGGCACCAGGGTCGGCCTGTGCCTGACCCACATCACGCTCGCGGCCATTCTGATCCCGGTGATCCGCAGGACGTCGAAGGCCGCCCAGCCGAATTCATAGCGAGTCGAATTCCGAAACACGCTGGCAAAGGACCCGGCGACCAACCTCGAATCATTGGTTGCCGGGTCTTTCGCTGTTCTCGGGAGGCCGTTCTCAGGCGGCCGCGGCAGCCGGGTCGAGGTTGTAGTTGGACCGGAAGAAGTTGCCAGGGTCCATTCTGCGCTTGAGCGCCACCAGTCGGGAATGCGCGGCGGCGCCGTAGGTACGGGCCGCGCGATCTGCGATGGCCGAGGCGTCGCGGTAGTTGGCGTCGGAGACGTAGTTGACGTAGCCGTCGCCGCCGCTGCCGTACGGCGCGGCCGCGGCGGACACCGACCGCGCCCAGGCGATCTGCTCGTCGTCCGCGCCGGCCGGCGTCCAGATCGCCATGCCGGTGACGTTGAACCGGGCGGTGCGGAACGGCACGGCGCTGTCCGCGGGGCTCACCCGCCGCACCGCGCCGTGCACCGGCTCGATGAGCACCGTGTCGTTGAACGGGTCGACGCAGCTGCCGGCGAGGAACCGCCCGGCCAGCGCCTCGGCCAGCCCGTCCGGCAGGTCGTCGACGGTCCGCGCGCTCCAGTAGTGCCGCAGCCCGAACGGCAGCCGGCCAAGGCACATCTGCATGGAGACATAGGTCCGCCAGCCCACCTGCCAGTCCACCACGGTGAGGCTGCGCAGGTTCTTCTCGAGGGTGGCCCGGTACTCGGTGTCGTCGCCGCAGTACGCCACGCTGATCACCGCGGACGGCGACTGGGTCGGCCCGTAGCGCTCCAGCAGCAGCGTGCAGGTGAGGTCGTCCGGCGCCTGCAGCATGAGGTCGCGGAACACGCGCGTCGCCTCGACCAGGTCCGCCCCGGAGTACGCCACGTAGCCGCCGTACACGTGGCTGACCGGGTGCAGCCGGAAGGTGAAGCTGTCCACGATGCCGAAGTTGTGGCCGGCGCCGCGCAGCGCCCAGTTCAGCTCGGGGTCGGTCCCGGCGCTCACCCTGTGGTGCCCGCCGTCGGCGCTGACCAGCGAGTAGGACTCGACGTTGTCGCAGCTCAGGCCGTAGCGGCCCATGAGGTGGCCGATGCCGCCGCCGAGGGTGAGCCCGCCGACGCCGGTGGTGTCGAACGTGCCGCCGGTGGTGGCCAGCCCATAGGCGGAGGTGGCCAGGTCGAACTGCGCCCAGGTGGCGCCGCCGCCGACGGTGGCCAGCCGGCGCTGCGGGTCCACCCGCACGTCGCCCCGCAGCCGCAGGTCGATGACGAGGCCGCCGTCGACCGAGCCGGAGCCGGCCACGTTGTGGCCGCCGCCGCGCACCGCGGTCGGGATGCCGTCCTGCGCCGCGAGCCGCACCACCCGCCGCAGCTCACCCCGGCTGCGCGGCAGGCAGATCAGCGCCGGCCTGCGGTCGTGCATGCCGTTGAACAGCAGCCGCAGGCCGTCGTAGTACGGCTGCTCCGGTGTGACGACCCGCCCGGGGCAGGTCGCCTCCAGCAGCCGGGCCAGCACGGGATGTCGGTCTGCGCTCATGGTTCAGGCTCCGTTCAAGGTCGCTGACGCAACGAATGTGACATTGGTTGCGCTGGGCGCACCGAATGCCACATTCGGTGCGCCGGGGAGATCGGGGCGGTGCGGCCGGGCGCCGGCCCTTGCGCCGGCGAGGAGCTCGGCGGCCGCGACGGCGCTGGTGGCCAGCGCGGCCTTGGCGGCGCCGCCGCTGCCGCCGGTGAACGTGTACAGGCGCCCGTTGGCCTGCGGGCCGGGCACCGGGCGCAGCGCCAGCCGGCCCTGCGGCAGGTAGGCGTCCGCGGCCGCGGTGGCCCGGATGCGCCGGACCAGCCGCATGGCCGGCAGCAGCCGTGCGGCGGCGTCCTGGACGGCGGCGGCCGCGGCCCGCTGCGGGCTCGGCCGCTCCGGGTCGACGTTCCACCGCTTGCTCGGCAGCCCGAGCAGCATGGTGTCGCCGTCCCCCGGCCGGCCGTACAGGCCGCTGGTGTCGTCGACGAATGCCGGCGGCCGCGGCCCGTCCACCTGGTACAACCCGTACTGGATGAGCTTGGTCCGCAGGCCGTGCGCCGGCAGGCCGTTGCGCACCAGCAGCCGTTCGGTCCACGCGCCGGCGGCAAGCACCACGACGTCGAAGCGCAGCTGCTTGCGCCCGATCTCGCAGGTCACCGCGCCGGTGGTGCCGCCGGTCGTGCCGCCGGTCGGGCCGCCGGTCGTGCCGCCGGTCGGGCCGCCGGTCGTGCCGCCGGTCGGGCCGCCGCCGTCCACCCGAAGCCGGCGCAGCCGCCCGCCGG
>Ga0210378_10001781_pt1 | contig 11155 bp, 12 predicted proteins | sample PLM1_60_b1redo_FD_155465 | JGI IMG/M metagenome (GOLD analysis project Ga0210378, IMG submission 155465) | Groundwater sediment microbial communities from an aquifer in East River, Colorado, USA - PLM1_60_b1 redo | ecosystem: Environmental > Terrestrial > Soil > Riparian zone | place: USA: East... | reverse complement strand
CTGTTCTGCAATCTCCTTACCACGAAAGCCCGGCGAGAGATCCAGCTCACCGGCGACTCCGTGACGGTGACGACGTCCCGTCCGGAACAAGGTGCCTACAAGATTCTCTGCCTGTCCGATCCGGAATCACCGGGACTGACCGGCATCGAGTCCGCTATACCGGAAAACTGCTCGTGGACGCGCTCCAGAAGCGGGAATCTCGAGATAACGGACGGCGCCGCTGACAAGGCCATGGCGCTGCACGCAATCTGCCAGCACCTGAACATCACCCAGGACCAGACGCTGGCCATAGGCGACGGCGACAACGACGTGTCCATGCTGAACTACGCCGGGGTCTCGGTCACGGTGTCGAACGGGTCCAGGGCCGCTCTCGACGCCGCTCAGATCGTGACGCAATCCAATAACGACAACGGCGTGGCCCGCGCCCTCACAATGTTCCTCTGACCGCTGGACCGCGATGTTTTCCGCAAGATTCGCCGGGTCCGGCTGGATCAGGCCAGCAGGGACAGCACAGCTTCGGCGACCGAGTGCGGATCGTGCCGGATCGCTGTCCGCTGTACCAGGCCATCCTCAATGACGGTAAGGTTCCGGTCCAGGAAGTCGCCGGCGATTATTCGCGGCGGCGAGTTCTGGCCGAATGCCTCGATCGTCACCTGGTCGCCCGCGTGCCCGTGGCGCTGCAGAACCTGCGGCGGCACCGTGGCCTCGTTGACGAGCAGGTGGTCGATCGTTCCGGCGCCGGCGAAGCGCTCGACCTCGCCCAGGTGGTCGCTGGCCGAGAAACCGTCCGTGTGGCCCTTCTTGTTCAGCAGGTTCACCACCATGACCTTAGGCGCCGTGGTCGCCCGGAGCGCTCCGGCCAAGCCAGGGACCAGCAGGTTCGGCACGAGGCTGGTATACAGCGAACCCGGTGCGAGGACGACAAGGTCCGCCTCGTGGACGGCGCGCGCCACCGACGGGTTCAGTGCCGGCACCGGCTCCAGCAGCAGGTCGAACTGTCCGGCCGGCAAGGCGCGCTCCCAGATGGCAATCTCGCCGACGATCCGACCGCCGCCGGAAAGAACAGCCGTGAGGTGGGCGTCGTCCGTGGTCACCGGCAGGACCTCGTCGCCGATCGCCAGTAGGCCGGCCGCCGCTTGCACTGCCGCCGTCACGTCACCGGTCACCTGGACCAGCGCCGCCAGGAGCAGGTTGCCGAAGCTGTGGCCGGCGAGCGTGCCGGCCTTGAACCGGAACTGCATCAGCTCGGCGTGGATCGGTTCAGGAGACAGCGACGCGAGGCACTGCCGGAGGTCGCCGAGCGCAGCCACACCCAGCTCGTCGCGCAGTATGCCGGTGGAGCCACCGTTGTCGAACATCGAGACGACGCAGGACACCCGCTCGACCCGACCTCGCAGGCCCTTCCCGACGACGGACGTGCCGGTGCCTCCGCCGATCACCACTACCCGCGAGTCACGCCGCCGCACCGTCATGCCGCCTCGCCGGTCACCAGCGGAATCCGGTCGACAGGAGCGCGGACGCCCCTCCCTTGAGTCCGGCTTCGTCGCCGAGCTCGGCGAGCCGCACGTCGACGCCTTCGTACACCGGCGGCAGGACGTACTTGCGAAGGGAGCGCTGCGCCGGCTCGAGGATCAGCTGGCCGGCCCGTGACACGCCACCGCCGATGATGGTCGCCTGCGGGTTGAGCCCATGCAGGATGTTGGCGATCAACACGCCGAGCCGGTGCCCGACGACATCGAAGACCTGCCGGAACTCCTCCGCACCCGCCCAGACCGCTTCGGCCACCCGCTCCGCGGTGAGAACCCCACCGCCAATGATGCGGCCGGCACCTGACTGGCCGCCGGCGGCCATGACGCTTTCGGCCCCGCGCACGATCGCCGAGGCCGAGACCAGCGCCTCGCCCTTGACCAGCAGGTCCCCCGACCCTGCCGGCATCAGAAGCTGCCCGAACTCGCCGGCGAAACCGGCCCATCCATGCACCAGCTGGTGATCCACGATGACTCCGCCACCGACACCGGTGCCGATGGTGAGGCAGACCATGTGCCGGTAGCCGCGACCGGCGCCGAACCGGTGCTCGCCCAGCGTGACCAGCTGCGCGTCGTTGGCCACCAGCGCCGGTATGCCGAACCTGCGCTCCAGGTCGGCGGCCAGGAACGACCCGTTGAGCTCAGGGATCCTTGAGCAGTGCGAGACCAGCCCGGTGCGCCGGTCCACCAGCGCCGGCACCCCGACGGCGATGCCGCGGCAGGTGCCCGTGGTGGACCCGATGACCGAGGCCAGCAACGACAGGACGCGCCGCAGCGGGTCCGGTGCGCCGGCGTCACCCCGCGTCGGCTCCCTGTGGAAGTCCTTCAGCAGGCCGGCCCCGACGTCGAAGGTTCCAATCCGCACGTTCGTGCCACCGACGTCAAGGCACGCGAGGTACTCGCTCATCGGCCGGCCCCCGGCTAGCGGCTCGTCAGGTCTACCGCGATCGCGATGATGATCAGCACGACCCACAGTACGACCGCCAGCCGGGCGGCGAACACGAAGAGAACCCCTTCGGTCTCCTTTTCCGCCGCAGGTACAGCGTCGGCGGCACCCTCCACGCGAGCCGCTTTCATGAGCCGCTCCTCCCAGAACCGGTCGCGCACCTCGATACGCGACCAGAGGGTGGGCCCGCCCCGCGCGGCCAACCTCGACTCGATCTGCTGCGCGCGCAGCCGGGCCGCGACCTTGACGCTGCACGCTCCCTGGATGTCGAGCAGCAGCGACACGAACGAGGACGTACCGAACACACCGAGGGCGACGACGATCGCGATGTGCAGGACTCCGGGCAGCTTTCCTATCAGGTTGAGCGCCACGAGAATCGCGGTGAATGCCGAGAAGGACTGGATCAGCTTGGTGAAGAGGTCACCGGCGATAAAATCTCGCGAATTGTAGAATTCGTTGCACTGAGCGTACTCCAGCAGGGCGTACTCCAGCAGCTTGTCGTCGCCGAGCGAAACGTTCGGGTCATCGGGCGCGTCCACCATCGGCCTCCTCTGTCCAGATCAGCCCTTGGTCGCCGTGACGACATGGAGCTTGTGCACGTAGGGCGCTGATCGTACCGCTTCCGGCCAGGTCTTAATCGTATCGATGTACGGCAGCCTTTCCCAGGTCAACCGTCCTATCGGCACGTCGCTGTCCTGCACGCCGACTTCGGCGAAGCCGGCGGACCGCAGTAGCGCCACGGTCTCGTCCAGGCTCAGGAAATTGTACTGCGCGAAGCACAGCCGGCCGCCGCGCTCGAGATGATCCGCCGCCGACGTCATCAGCCGGTCCAGCATCGTCCGGCCGGCCGCACCCCCGCTGTCGGCAATGCCCTGCCAATCCTGGCGGGCGAAGGCCGGTGGCGTCGGCATCTGCGGCGGATTCGCGAGGACCAGGTCGAACGTCTCGCCACCGACCGGCCCGAACAAGTCTCCTCTGCGCACTTCCACACGATCGGTCATGGCATTTACCGCGACGTTCTGCCGGGCACACCGGACCGATTCCTCGGTAAGGTCCACGGCCACGACCCGGCGCGCCGCGGCGCCGGCGATGACGGCGAGGAAGCCCACTCCGGTCCCTATGTCGGCGACCCGGTCGGTCGAACCCACCCGAACATGCTGGGCCAGCGAGAACGACGCGACATCCGGCTCAGGCACCTCTGGGGACAGGACAAAAATATGATCGCCGAATACGAGCAGCTTTTTCGGCTGGATCAGCGAAGAGCGCACGCTTGTCCTCCGGAACGGCGGCGACCGATTGCGCCGCCACGCTATCGCCGCGGCGCCGCCCGACCCGCCGCGGCCGGCCAGCACCACGTTGGCCATCATCATGCCGTGCTCATCGCGGACGATCTGGCGCTGGCCATGCGGCTGGCCGATGTGGCGGACGAGATCACCATGGACCGGTACGGCGCGCGCGACCTGCGGGTGGAGGGCAAGCCCGACCGTAGCCCGGTGACGGACGCCGACCTAGCCGTGGAGGACGCGATGCGCGCCGTGCTGGCGGCCGAGCGTCCGGCGGACACCGTGGCTGGCGAGGAACGCGGCGGCGCGACCGGTTCCACCGGCCGGGCGTGGCTGGTCGACCCGATCGACGGCACCAAGAACTTCATGCGCGGCGTGCCGGCCTGGGCGACGCTCATCGCCCTGCTGGTGGACGGTTGGCCGGTGCTGGGCGCGATCAGCGGCCCGGCGCTACGGCGGCGGTGGTGGGCGACCCGGGGACGGGGCGCCTGGACCCAGGCGCCCGGCCAGCAGCCGCGGCGACTGGCCGTGTCGGCCGTGAACTCCCTGGCCGACGCCTACGTCTCGACGACCGATCTCGGGCTGTGGGTGCGCCATCACTCGCGGCAGGCCTACCTGGCCCTGGTGGACGCGTGCTGGGAGAGCCGCGCCTTCGGCGACTTCTGGCAGTACTGCCTGGTGGCCGAAGGGGCGCTCGACGTGGTCGCGGAGCCGATCGTCAACCCGTGGGACGTCGCCGCGGTGCAGGTGCTCGTCGAGGAGGCCGGCGGCCGGTTCACCGACCTGTCCGGCGCCCGCCGCCACGACAGCGGCACGGCCCTGGCCACCAACGGCCTGCTGCACGACGCCGCCCTCGCCGCGCTCGGCGGCCACCACACCGCCGGCACCCCCGGCGACGATGTGACATTTCCCCAGTAGAAGTGGGGAAATGTCACATCGTCGCAGAATCAGACCGGGGTGACGCCGTGGCGGCGGCGGGAGAAGTGGCGGTCCTTGGTGCTGGCCTCGGCGAAGCGGCGGATCAGCTCGCCGCGCAGCTCGTCCGGCTCGACGATGGTGTCGATGACGAGCTCGCTGGCCAGCCGCACGATGTCGATGTCCACCTCGTACTCGGCGCGGCGCGCGGCCACGAACGCGGCCCGCTCCGCCTCGTCGGGGATGGCGGCGATCTTGTTCGCGAACACCGCGTTCACGGCGGCCTCCGCGCCCATGACGGCGATCTTCGCGGTGGGCAGCGCGATGGTCGCGTCCGGCTCGAAGCCGGGCCCGGCCATGGCGTAGAGCCCCGCGCCGTACGCCTTGCGGACAACGACGCAGATCTTGGGCACGGTCGCCTCGGCGATCGCGCTGATCATCTTGGCGCCGGAGCGGATGATGCCCTGCTTCTCGACGGCCGAGCCGACCATGAACCCCGGCACGTCGGACAGGAACAGCAGCGGCACGTTGAACGCGTCGCAGAGTTGCACGAACCTGGTGGCCTTGTCGGCCGAGTCGACGAACAGCACGCCGCCCTTGAACAGGGAGTTGTTCGCGACGACGCCGACGACCGTGCCGTCCAACCGGGCGAAGCCGACAAGCACCTCGCGCGCCCACAGCGCGTGGATCTCGAACAGGCTGTCCTCGTCGACCAGCGCGCGGACGAAGCGGCGCATATCGAACGCCATCCGCTCGTTCGCCGGCACCCGCAGGTCGCCCTTACCCGGCCCGACGGCGGCGGCCACCGGCGGCCTGCCCTGCCAGTTGGACGGCAGGTAGGACAGGTAGCGCGCGACGACCTGCAACGCCTCGTCCTCGGACTTGCACAGGAAGTGGCCGACGCCGGACTGGGTGCAGTGCATCCTCGCACCGCCCATCTCCTCCAGGGTGGTCTTCTCCCCGGTGACCATCTCGACCATGCGGTCGGACCCGAGGTACATCGAGGCGTTGCCCTCGACCATGGCCACCACGTCGCAGAACGCCGGGATGTACGCGCCGCCGGCCGCCGACGGCCCGAACAGCGCGCACGCCTGCGGGATCGAGCCGGACGCCCGCACCTGGTTCCAGAAGATCTTGCCGGCGCCCCTGCGACCGGGGAAGAGCTGCACCTGGTCGGTGATCCGGGCTCCGGCGGAGTCCACCAGATAGATCATCGGGACGCCGGTGGCGTACGCCTTCTCGATAATGCGGATGATCTTCTCGACGGTCCGCGCGCCCCACGAGCCCGCCTTGACCGTCGAGTCGTTGGCCATCAGGGCGACCGGCCGGCCGTCGACCGCGGCCGTGCCGGTGACCACGCCGTCGGCCGGCAGCCCGTCCGCGAGGGCGTTGGCGTAGAGGCCGTCCTCGACGAAGCTGCCGTCGTCGACGAGCCGGGCGATCCGCGCGCGGGCGAAAAGCTTGCCGCGCCCCGCGTTCGCCTCGTGGTACTTCGGCGCGCCACCGGCCAGCGCGCGCTCATGCACCTCGGCGAAGTGTGCGACGGGGCGGTCTGGCATCTCCGGCACGACCTCGGTCCTGCCGTCCGTCGTCTGGCTCACGAGTCGAAGGGTACGGCGCGAATTGTTAGGACGTCACAGCGATGACACAGCGATGTCGCCCGCACGAAGGCCTTACGGCGCGCGCCGCTGGTGCGGTAGGAACGTCCAATGCGCCGTACCCTTCCCCTTTCCGTCGCCGCCGCCGCCGCGATCGGCCTGCTCTGCGCCCTCCCGGCGTCCGCCGACCCGGACAATGCGGGGACCCTGCACATCACCCTCGACTGCGGCTCCGCCGGCACCGTCGCGGCCGTCTTCGAGCTGTCCTCGTCCGACGCGTTCCACGTCGTCACCATGAGCTCGAACTACCTGTGGAAGTCGCTGGACTACGTCACCCCCGGCGGCCAGACCGGGCGGATAGAGCGCGGGGTCAACGGCCGCGGCCATGACCTGGTGACCTGCACCTACACCGGAGCGGTCAGCGGCAATGCGTACACGGCGACGGGCTTCTTCACGCCATAGTCTGTTGCGCGCGGACGCTCGGCTTGTACTATTGAGTACATGACCGAGCAGGTGGGTGTCCGCGAATTGCGCGAGCAACTGTCCACGTACCTGGATCGAGCGCGCCACGGTGAGACCATCGAGGTGACCGATCGCGGCACTCCGGTGGCCATGCTGGTGCCCATACCGGAGGAGCGGCGCAAGCTGGCCGAGTTGATCGAATCCGGCCTGATGCATCCGGCCAAACGTCCCTGGAGACCGGGACGCAAGCCGGTCCCTCCCAAGCCGGGCGTTCCGCTGCCGAGCGAGATACTCGATCAGCAGCGCGAGGACAGGTTCTGATCGAGTGGTCGTCTACTGCGATACCTCGGCTCTGGTGAAGCTGATCGTCGACGAGCCACAGAGCGGTGACCTCGACGCGTGGCTGGCTGGACTAGCCGAACCCGTCCTCGCTACGTCGATCATCGCCCGTACGGAGGTCGTCCGCGCGGTTCGGCGGCATGGGACAGCGGCCGTCGAAGAAGCCCTCCGGCTGCTGGACGAGATTTCAGTCGTCGATCTGGACGAGGACCTCGCACGATCAGCGGCCGACCTCGAGCCTGAGTCGTTGCGCAGCCTGGACGCGCTGCACGTGGCGACGGCCCAACGGATCGCTCCCACGTTGGCGGCCTTGGTGACCTACGACAAGCGGATGATCGACGCAGCGCGTGCGGTCGGGCTCACCGTGCACCATCCTGGGGCGTGAGAGGCTCGGCGAGGCGCAGGCTAGACGGTCTTGCGCACCAGGGCACGGCGCGCGCCGCGGAGCTGCACCACCTCGAAGCCGGCCGCGGTGAACAGCCGCACGGCCCGAACAGCCGCTCGAGCAGGTGGAACGTCTCGCTGGTCAACTCGACGGTGCGCAGGTCGGGTGCGCTCGCCCGGTCAGTCACGGGCAAGCGCCTTGACCACCCTGGACGGCGACGGCCGGCCGAGCCGGCGCGCCATCCATGCACTCGTCTCCACCAGCGAGTCCAGGTCGGCGCCGTGCCGGATGCCGAGGCCGTCGAGCATCCACACCAGGTCCTCCGTCGCCAGGTTGCCGGTCGCCGACTCGGCGTACGGGCAGCCGCCGAGCCCGCCGGCCGAGGAGTCCACAGTGGACACCCCGCGTTGCAGCGCGGCCAGCGTGTTGGCCAGCGCCTGGCCGTAGGTGTCGTGGAAGTGCACGGCGAGGCGCTCGGGGCCGACCCCGAACGCGGCGAACGCGTCGAGCACCGCATGCACGTGGCCAGCGGTGGCCACCCCGATGGTGTCGCCGATGGACAGCTGCCAGCACCCGAGGTCAAGCAGCCGCCGGCCGACCGCGGCCACCGTGGACGGGGCCACCGCGCCCTCCCACGGGTCACCGAAGCACATCGACAGGTACCCGCGCACGGCAAGGCCCTCGGCGCGCGCCCGCGCCACCACCGGCCCGAACAGCGCGAACTGCGCGTCGAGTGAGGAGTTGAGGTTGCGCGCGGCGAAGGTCTCGGTGGCCGAGGCGAAGATCGCGACATCGGCCACGCCGGCGTCAAGGGCCCGGTCGAGGCCGCGCTCGTTGGGCACCAGCACCGGGTAGCGCACGCCGTCCCTTCGCCTCAACGCGGCCAGCAGCTCGGCGGCGTCGGCGAGCTGCGGCACCCACTTCGGGTGCACGAAGCTGGTCGCCTCCAGCGTGGTCAGCCCGGCGTCCGCCAGCCGGTCGAGGAACTCCACTTTGACGTCCAACGGCACGGCCGTCGCCTCGTTCTGCAGGCCGTCGCGGGCGCCGACCTCCCAGATGGTGACCGCGGCCGGCAGCCCAGCGGCTGGGTGCACCGACGGCAGCTCCCGCTGGCCGGCGTCAACGTCTGGCCGGCTCGTCATCGTCGTGCAGCTCCCGGTACAGCAGCGAGTGCACCCGCTCGACCTGCGGGATGTCGTCGAACTCCAGCGGCTCGTCGGACGCGGACTCGATCACCAGGGTGCCGCAGCCGAGCAGCCGCTGGAAGAACGTGTGCCGGAACTGGACGCTGTTCACCCTGGCCAGCGGGATGTCGATGCCGCTGCGGGACAGCACGCCCTCGCGAACCAGGACCCGCTGGCTGGTGATGACGAAGTGCGTGGTGCGCCAGCGGATCAGCGGAACGACGGTGAACCAGACGATCAGCACCGCGCCGATGACGGCGAGCACGATCCATGCGATGAGGTGCCAGCTCTGGTCGGACACCAGCGAGGCGAGGTACGCACCGACGCCGACGGTCGCCAGCAGCACCAGCACCGGCAGCACGAGCATCTTCCAGTGCGGGTGCTTGTGGATCACGACGTACTCGTTTTCGGACAGCAACTCGTCTGGATAGGCCACGGTCGTCCTCCAAGCTGGCGCAGCCTCCGTGCGTGCTGGCTACCGTACTGCGTCAGGCTGACGGTGGGGTGTCCGGACGCACGTGCACCACGTCGCCGGCCGATACGGCGTGTTCCGTGCCGTCGTCCGCGCGGACCACGAGGCGACCGTCGGCGTCGACGTCGACAGCCTCGCCCGCCAGCGCGGCGCCGCCAGGCAGCTCGATGCGCACCCGCTGGCCGAGCGTGCCACTGCGGCTCCGGTACGCCTCGCGCAGCCCGCTGGCCTCCGGGTCGCCGCCGTGCGCGCGCCAGCGCCGTTCCACTGTGGACAGCTCGCGGAGCACGGCGCGCAACAGCGTGTCGCGATCGATGCAGGCGGCGTCCTCGATGGCCAGCGACGTCGCGCCGGCGTCCGAGGGCAGCTCCTCCTCGGTCACCGTGACGTTCAGGCCGATGCCGACGACGACCGCAGGGCCCGCATCGCCGCCGACCACCTCGGCCAGGATGCCGGCGCACTTGCGCCGCCGCGGCCCGACCAGCAGGTCATTGGGCCATTTGAGAACGGCGTCCACCTCGGCGACGGCGCGCACCGCGTCGGCGAGTGCCACCCCGGCCACCAGCGGGAGCCAGCCGAGGCGGTTGCTCGCCACCCCGGCCGGCCGCAGCAGCACGGACAGGCTCAACCCGGCCCGCGGCGGCGACTGCCACGTCCTGGTGGCGCGCCCCCGGCCGGCGCTCTGGTGTTCGGCGACCAGCACCGTCCGGTCCGCCGCGCCGCCTCGGGCCGCCGTCGTGAGGTCCGTGTTGGTCGAGCCGGTCTCGGCCACCACGTCCAGCGCGGCGTAGTCACCGTTGGGAGCGAGCAGCCCACGCCGCAACGACGCCACCCGCAGCGGCGGCCGGTCGAGGTCACTCCACACGGCGCAGGACGCTACGCCACCGGCCACCGCGTCTCGCCACGAACGTCGAGGGTTGGCGGGAGTGGCGGATCGCACGGGGCGGTGGCCGGGAGTGCGTCGTTAGGCTGACCTGCCATGAGCAGTGCCACCCAGCCGATCGGGAGCGTGCCGGCCGAGCAGCCGGATATCCACACGACAGCGGGCAAGCTGGCCGATCTGTACCAGCGCAACGACGAGGCTGTGCACGCCGGCTCGGCGCGCGCGGTGGACATCCAGCATGCGAAGGGCAAGAAGACCGCCCGTGAGCGGATCGACCTGCTGGTGGACCCCGGCTCGTTCATCGAGCTGGACGAGTTGGCCAGGCACCGGTCGTCGAGCTTCGGGATGGAGCGCAACCGGCCGTACGGGGACGGGGTGGTGGCCGGGTACGCGACGGTCGACGGCCGGCAGGTGTGCATCTTCGCCCAGGACGCGACGGTGTTCGGCGGGTCGCTCGGCGAGGTGTACGGCGAGAAGGTCGTCAAGGCGATGGACCTGGCGCTCAAGACCGGCTGCCCGATGATCGGCATCAACGACGGCGGTGGCGCGCGCATCCAGGAGGGCGTGGTCTCGCTGGGGCTGTACGGCGAGATCTTCCTGCGCAACACGCACGCCTCCGGTGTGATACCGCAGATCTCGCTGATCATGGGGCCGTGCGCCGGCGGCGCGGTGTACTCGCCGGCGATCACGGACTTCACGGTGATGGTCGACAAGACCTCGCACATGTTCATCACCGGCCCTGACGTGATCAAGACGGTGACCGGCGAGGACGTCGAGATGGAGGACCTCGGCGGGGCACGGGCGCACAACACCAAGTCGGGCAACGCGCACTACCTCGCGGCCGACGAGGAGGACGCGATCGGCTACGTGCGGGCGCTGCTGTCCTACCTGCCGTCGAACAACCTGTCGGAGCCGCCGTCGTTCGGCCCTGCCGGCACAACCGTCGCCGCGCCGGTTGGGCCGGTCGCCGACGAGCTGACCGAGTCCGACCTCGAGCTGGACGCCGTGGTGCCGGACTCGGCGAACCAGCCGTACGACATGCACCAGGTGATCACGAGAGTGCTGGACGACGGCGAGTTCCTGGAGGTGCACGAGCTGTTCGGGCCGAACGTCGTCGTCGGGTTCGGGCGGATCAACGGCTACTCGGTCGGCGTGGTGGCCA
>Ga0210378_10001780_pt1 | contig 11163 bp, 12 predicted proteins | sample PLM1_60_b1redo_FD_155465 | JGI IMG/M metagenome (GOLD analysis project Ga0210378, IMG submission 155465) | Groundwater sediment microbial communities from an aquifer in East River, Colorado, USA - PLM1_60_b1 redo | ecosystem: Environmental > Terrestrial > Soil > Riparian zone | place: USA: East... | reverse complement strand
CCTGGAAGATCATCTTCGACAGCTCGTCGCGCCGCACGACCTCGCCGCCCTCGCGCTCGACGAGGCTCATCAGCCTCGCGTCGGAGACCGCCTGCTGGATGGCCCGCTCGGTGCGCACGTCGGGGACCTTCGCCACGCGGGCGTGGCCCGCGGAGAGGCGCAGCGTGCGCAGCACGCTGCCCGGCGGCGTGAGTTCGATCTGGGCGCGGAGGGAGCCCACGACCCTCTCGCGGCGGCCCACCGGAGTGCGCCCGGCCTCCGGCGGCTCGCCCTCGCCGAGGAAGAGGAGGAAGCGGTCGGAGCGGACCGTGTCCACGCAGATGATGTCCTGCGGACCCAGGACGCCGCTCTCCTTGAGCGCGACGAGCAGCCGCGCGAACTCTCGCACCGCCTGGTCGTACGCCGCCCACCCGAGCTGCGTCTCGTGACCGCCCGAGCGTCCGAGGTCGAGGTAGATGACGTCGGCGAAGCCCTGGTCTTCGACCATCCGCCGGATGTCCTCGAGCACCGCGGGGAGCGCGGACAGACCCGTCATGCCGTCGAAGAGTTGGCTCTTGAACCGCAGCCATTCCGTGCGGAGACGGTAGTAGTCGGCGTGCGGAGTGCTCACCTTTGCCTTGTCATCCCGTCGCGGGATTCTACGCTATACTCGCCCATCCACTGCGGAGGCTGTCGATGCCGGACCGTCCACCCAGGCTCGGTGACGTGATCGACGACTACTGTCCGAAGTGTCGGCTCCTGCTGAACCACGACGTCGCCAGCCTCGCGCCGGACGGATCCGTGGCCAAGGTCACCTGTCGCACCTGCTTCAACACCCACGACTACCGCCACGCCCAGCTCCCCACCCGCCGCAAGGCGAAGACGGGCGGCGACACCAAGAGCCTGATGGAGCAGGTGCTGGCCGGCATGCCGCCTCCGCCGGAGCCTCCCCCGCCACCGCCCGCGCCCGTCCGGAAGCGGCGCGACCTCTGGGCCGAAGTCGAGCGCCTCAAGAAGAAATAGCTCGCGTGCGCGCCGTCGACATCATCCAGAAGAAGCGCGACGGGCAGGAGCTCGGCCGCGATGAGATCGCTTTCTTCGTGGACGGCTACACGCGCGGCCCTATTCCCGACTATCAGGCCTCCGCCTTCACCATGGCCGTCTTCTTCCGCGGGATGACGGCGGCGGAGACGGTCGCCCTCACCGAGTCGATGATGCGCACGGGCGAGGTGCTGGACCTCTCCGACCTGCCCGGACCCCGCGTCGACAAGCACTCGACCGGCGGCGTGGGCGACAAGACCAGCCTCATCCTCGCCCCGCTGGCCGCCGCCGCCGGCGCCTTCGTGCCGATGATCTCCGGCCGCGGGCTCGGCCACACCGGGGGCACCCTCGACAAGCTGGAGTCGATCCCCGGCTTCCGGGTCGACCTCTCGCTGAAGGAGTTCCGGCAGACCCTGCACAAATGCGGCCTCGGGCTCATCGGCCAGACCCCGGAGATCGCCCCCGCCGACCGCAAGCTCTACGCGCTGCGCGACGTCACGGCCACGGTCGAGAGCCTGCCCCTCATCGCGTCGTCGATCATGAGCAAGAAGATGGCGGAGGGCATCGACGCCCTCGTCCTCGACGTCAAGACGGGCGACGGCGCGTTCATGAAGGCCTTCGAGGACTCGAAGGCGCTGGCGGAGGCGATGGTGCGGATCGGACGCGGCATGGGCAAGAAGGTCTCCGCGCTCATCACCGACATGGAGCAGCCGCTGGGCCGCACGGTCGGCAACGCGCTCGAAGTGAAGGAGTCCGTGGAGACGCTGCAGGGGCGCGGGCCCAAGGACCTCGAATCGCTCTCCCTCGAGCTGGCCGCATGGATGCTCCACCTGGCCGGGATCACACCGAGCCTGGACGCCGCCCGCACTCGGGTGCGCGACGCGCTCGCCTCGGGGGCCGGCCTGCGGAAGTTCCAGGAGGTGATCGAGCTGCAAGGCGGCGACCCGCGGGTCTGCGACGACACGTCGCGGCTGCCTCAGGCTCGCGAGACCGTCGAGCTGCGCTCGGAGGCGGAAGGCCGCGTCGCCGGGATCGCCTGCCGCGCGGTGGGCCAGGCCGGAATGCTGCTGGGCGCCGGACGGGAGACCGTGGACAGCCGGATCGACCCCGCGGTGGGCATCGTCCTCCACAAGAAGGTCGGCGATCCCGTCCGCGAGGGCGAGAGCCTGATGACGCTTCACGTCGACGACCGCGGGCGGCTGGAAGAAGCCACGCACCTGCTGCGTCAGGCGGTGCGCGTCGCGCGGGAGGCGCCGCCGGCCACCCCGCTCGTCCGGCTGGTCCTCGATCGATAGACCCCCTGCATGGAACGCCTGCTCTCGCTCGTCGGCCTCGTCGTCATCCTCGGCATCGCCTACCTGTTCTCGACCGACCGCAAGGCGATCCGGGGCAAGACCGTCTTCTGGGGCCTCGTCCTCCAGCTCCTCTTCGCGCTCTTCGTCCTGAAGACGTCCGTCGGGCAAGTCGTGTTCGCCTGGCTCGGAGGCAAGATCAACCGGCTACTGCAGTTCTCCTTCGTGGGCTCGGAGTTCCTGTTCGGAAAGCTGGGCCTGCCGGGCGGGGGCGGGGACAACATCGGGTTCATCTTCGCCTTCCAGGTCCTGCCCACGATCATCTTCATCGCCGCCCTGTTCGCCATCCTCTATTACCTCGGCGTCATGCAGCTCGTCGTGAAGCTGTTCGCGCAGGTCATGACCCGGCTCATGGGCGCCAGCGGGGCCGAGAGCCTGAACGTCGCCGCCTCCATCTTCATGGGCCAGACGGAAGCGCCCCTCACCATCCGTCCCTATCTCAACAACATGACGCGGTCGGAGCTGATGACCGTGATGACCTCCGGCATGGCCCACATCAGCGGCGGGATCATGGGGGCCTACATCGCCTTCGGCGTGGAGGCCAAGCACCTGCTCGCGGCCGTCATCATGACCGCGCCGGGCACGATCCTCCTCGCGAAGATGCTCGTGCCCGAGACCGAGCAGCCGGAGACCGCGGGCACGGTTCGCCTCGTCGTACCCCGCACCGACGCCAACGTCATCGGCGCCGCCGCGCGCGGCACCGGCGAGGGCCTGAACCTGGCCCTGAACGTGGGGGCGATGCTCATCTCCTTCATGGCCCTCGTCGCCCTCGTGAACGCGCTGCTCGGGATCGTCGGACTGAAGCTCGAAACACTCCTCGGCTACGTCTTCGGTCCCATGGCCCTGATCATGGGAGTGCCCGCCAAGGACGCTCTCGTTGTCGGCAACCTGCTCGGCACGCGGACGGTGCTGAACGAGCTGATCGCCTACTCGCAGCTCGGTCCGCTCAAGGAGACGCTCGACCCGCGCTCGTTCACGATCGCCACCTATGCGCTGTGCGGCTTCGCCAACTTCGGCTCGATCGGCATACAGATCGGTGGGATCGGCGCCCTGGCCCCGGAGCGGCGCAACGACCTCGCGCGGCTGGGCCTGCGTGCGCTGCTCGCCGGCACCTTCGCCAACTTCATGACTGCTTGCATCGCGGGCCTGCTGCTGTGAGCCTCCTGCAGGAGCTCGGCGAGGCCGTCCGCGCGATCGAATCGCGCACGCCGCTACGGCCCACGATCGGCCTCGTCCTCGGCTCGGGGCTGGGGGCCTTCGCCAAGACCCTCGACAAGGCCGTCGCCATCCCCTACCCGCAGATCCCCCACTTCCCCGCGTCGACCGCGATCGGTCACGCCGGCGAGCTCGTCGTCGGCACCGCGCACGGCGTGCCGGTGGCGGTTATGGCCGGACGCGTCCACTACTACGAAGGCTACAGTCTCCCGCAGGTGGTCTTCCCGGTGCGGGTGCTGGGACGCTTCGGGGTGAAGACGCTCATCCTCACCAACGCCGCCGGCAGCGTGAACGTCAACTACAAGCCGGGCGAGCTGATGGTGATCGACGACCACATCAACTACATGGGCGGCAACCCCTGCATCGGCCCCAACGACGACCAGCTTGGGCAGCGATTCTTCGACATGAGCGAGGCCTACGATCCCCGGCTGCGCGAGATCGCGGAGAAGGCGTGCTGGAAAGCGGGCGTCCCCGTGCGCCACGGGGTGTACATCGCCTTCACGGGCCCGTCCTACGAGACGCCCGCCGAGATCCGGATGTGCCGGACGCTGGGCGCGGACGCGGTGGGCATGTCCACCGTCCCCGAGGTGATCGCCGCCCGGCACATGGGGATCCGCATCCTGGGCATCTCCTGCATCACGAACATGGCCGCCGGTGTCCTCAAGCAGAAGCTCGACCACCGCGAGGTGCTTGCGGTCGGCGAAAAGGTCGAGGCCGGGCTCATGGACGTCCTGGGCCGGATCATCCAGGACGCCGCGAAGCTGGCGTGAAGAGCCCCCCCGCGGGCCTGCGAGATCTGGCCCGACTGGCCCGCGACGCTCGGGAGAGGGCGCATGCTCCCTACTCGAAGTTCAAGGTCGGGGCGGCGCTGCGCGCGCGCGACGGCGAGATCGTCACCGGCTGCAACGTGGAGAACGCCTCCTATGGCCTGACGCTGTGCGCGGAGCGGGTGGCGGTCTTCAAGGCGATTTCGGAAGGCATCCGGGACTTCGACGCGGTCGCGGTCGTCGCCGACTCACCGCGGCTGGCCGCCCCCTGCGGCCCGTGCCGCCAGATCCTCTGGGAGTTCTGCGGCGACGTGTGGGTACACCTGGAGGACCTGAAGGGCCATCGCCGCACGCTCAGGATGTCCCAGCTCCTTCCCCTTCCCTTCGACGATCGGAATCTATGAAAAATCGGGGGGGTACAGGGCGAACGGAAGCACCCCCCCGCGCACATTCGTGCTCCCCGCCCAGTCGCTCGCTCGGGAGTGAATCCCTCGCTCGCTTCTTCATTGCTGTTTGCTTGCTGCTGACGACGGCTGCGCCGGCGGCATCGGCGGCCCCGCCGGCGGACCTCGTCGTGCGCAATGGCACGGTGGTCACGATGGATGCCGGCCGGCGCGTGATCCCCCGCGGGGCCGTGGCGGTGAACGCGGGCCGCATCGCCGCCGTGGGAACCGAGGCCGAAGTGGACGCGCGCTTCCGCGGCAAGGAGGTCCTCGACGCCGCGGGGGGCATCGTGATCCCCGGCTTCGTCAACGCGCACGGCCACGCCGCGATGGTCCTGTTCCGGGGCGTCGCCGACGACCTCAAGCTCATGGAGTGGCTGCAGGGCTACATCTTTCCCGCCGAGAAGAACAACGTCACCGCCGAGTTCGTGCGAGCCGGGACGCGGCTCGCCACGCTGGAGATGATCCGCTCGGGTACCACGACCTTCGTCGACATGTACTACTTCGAGGACCAGGTGGCGGAGGCGTGCAAGGAAGCCGGCATGCGGGGGGTGCTGGGATCGACGCTCATCGAGTTCCCGGCCCCCGACAACAAGACGATCCCGGACGCGCTCGCTTACGCCGAACGCTTCCTCGAGAAATGGGCGGACGACCCCCTGGTGGTACCCGCCGTCGCGCCCCACTCGACATATCTCGCCTCTCCCGAGACGCTGAAGGCGGCCCGGGCCCTCGCCGACCGCCATCGCGCTCCCATCCTCGTCCATCTCTCCGAGTCGCCCGACGAGCAGAAGACGGTCCGCGAGCGCTACGGCCGCACGCCAACCGAGCAGCTCCAGCAGCTCGGCGTCCTGCGGCGTGGCGTCCTCGGCGCCCACGGCATCTGGCTCAGTCCTTCCGACCGGAAGATCCTCAAGGAAGCGGGCGTTGGGGTCGCCCACTGCCCGCAGAGCAACATGAAGCTCTCCTCCGGGACGGCGGCGGTGCGCGAGATGCTCGCGGAAGGCGTGCGCCTGGGTCTGGGCACGGACGGCGCCGCCAGCAACAACGATCTGGACATGTTCGAGGAGATGCTCACCGCCGCGCTGCTGGCCAAGCACGCGTCGGGCGATCCCACCGTGGCCCCCGCGGCGGCCGTGCTGGAGATGGCGACGATGGGCGGAGCCCGCGCGCTCGGCATGGAGGACCGCATCGGGTCGCTCGAGGAGGGCAAGCGCGCCGACCTGGTGGTGGTCGGCCTCGACGAGCCGCGCCTGCATCCGCTGTACGACGTCGTCTCCCACCTCGTCTACGTGGCGAAGGGGGCCGATGTGCGCCACGTCGTCGTGGAGGGGCGCACGATCATGCGCGACCGCCGCGTCCTCACGCTCGACGAAAAGGCCGTGATCGCCGAGGCCGACCGGCTGCGCGATCAGGTGCGCCGGAGCCTCGCCCGTTGAAGCGCCGGCGCCCCGCGATCGCGCAAGCGATCGCGAAAAAGGAGGAACGTCCGGATTCACTCCGGGCGTTCCGAAAGAAGCGCTCGGCCAAACAAAGAGACGGCTCCCGCTGGTCGTCGCTGCTGACCGAACGGCGCAACCCACGCAGCCGGGGGCTCGACACGATGGGCACCGCGCGCGTCGTCTCCCTGCTCCTGGAGGAGGACCGCCGGGCGATCACGGCCACCGTCCGGCAGAGCCGGGCAATCAGCCGCGCGGCGGAGCGCGCGGCGCGCGCCCTCGACGCAGGTGGCAGCGTCGTCTTCCTCGGCGCGGGCACGAGCGGCCGGATGGGAGTCCTCGAGGCGGCGGAGTGCCCCCCCACCTTCGGCCTGGATCCCGATCGGGTCAGGGCCGTGATGGCCGGAGGCGAGGGCGCGGTGTTCCGGGCGGTGGAAGGCGCCGAAGACGACGAAGAGAACGGGCGGCGGCAGGCATCGGCATTGAGGCCGCCGGACCTTTTGCTCGGGATCTCGGCCAGCTCGGTGACGCCATTCGTACGGGGCGCACTGGCCGCAGCGCGTGCGAACGGCGTCGCGACCGTGCTCGTGACCTGCGCCCCCGGCCCCGGACTGAGCCGTCTGGCCGACACCGTCGTGGCCATCGCCAGCGGACCCGAGGTGCTCACTGGCTCCACGCGTCTCAAGGCGGGCTCGGCCACCAAGGCCGCGCTGAACGCCATCACCACCGCCGCGATGGTCCGACTGGGCAAGACCTACGACAACCTGATGGTCGACCTGCGACCGAGCAATGCAAAGCTCCAGGATCGTGCGCGCCGGATCGTAGCGGCCGCCGCCGGTGTCGACCATGACGGGGCCGAGCGGCTGCTCGCGCAGGCGGGTGGTGAGGTGAAGACGGCCATCGTCATGGCCCGGCGCGGCGTGTCGGCCGCGGCGGCGCGGCAGCGGCTCGCCGCCGCCAAGGGCCACGTCCGCCGCGCGCTACGCGGCTAGCACGTCAATTTCATACAATACGCGGCGGTAGGCTCCCGTCATAGTCCTGGTGGAGTACTTCCGCAAGGAGGACCACGCATGGCGATCACACCGTATCTCTACTACGAGGACCTGGGCGCAACCCTGAAGTGGCTGGCCAAGGCGTTCGGCTTCAGGCGGTACGGCCCACAGATGAAAGGGCCTGACGGAAGGGTCAATCATGCCGCCATGAAGTTCGGCGCCGGCATCGTCATGATGGGACGCCCGGATCCGAAGCAGAAATACAAGAACCCCCGGCGTCTCGGACAGGCGACACAGAGCCTCTATGTCATCGTCGACGACGTCGACCGGCACTTCGAACGGGCGAAGAAGATGGGGGCCAGGATCCTCGAAGAACCGGAGGACACGGAGTACGGTCACCGGCGCTACCGGGCCTGCGATCCCGAGGGGCACGAGTGGTGCTTCGCGCGAGAGCTCAAGACGAGGCCGCGAAGGCGGGCCGGCCGGCGATCGAAGAGCTGATCGCGTCCTCCGGGTTGAAGGGCAACACTACAGCGCCGCGGCGGCGGCCGGGTCCATCAGCACCTCGATGTCCGCGTGCGACTGGAGGAACGAGCACGGCCAGTCCGGGTTTTCGGGTCCGCGGACGAGGACCCGCACCGCGGTGGCCTTCCGCGCACCGGTGGCAATCACCCGGATCGCCCGCGCGCCGCGGATGGTCCCGATCCCCATCGTGATCGCCCGCAGCGGCCACGACTCGGGGGGCACGTGCAACGAGGCCGCGAGGCCATCGGGAAGGCGGGTGACGTGCGTGGGCGGGCTGATCGGTCCCGGCATGTTGTAGGCGACGTGCCCGTCCACGCCCACGCCGAGCAGGGCCAGGTCAAGGCCACCCGCGGCGGAGATCGCCTCCTCGTAACGCCGGCACTCCGCGGCGAGGTCGGGAGCGTCGCCGTCGGGTATGTCGCAGCGGTCCCTTCGCAGACCCGTGCGTCCCCACGCGTGCTGCTCCATGAAGGCGCGGAAGGTTCGCGGATCCGACCGCGGGAGGACGAGCTCGTCGAGGTTGAAGCCGCGGGCGCGGGAAAGGTCGCACTCGCCGCGCGCGCAGCGGGCGGCCAGCTCGTCGTAGAGCGGGATCGGCGTGCGGCCGGTCGGCAGCGCGAGGACGAGATCGGGCCGGCGGGCGGCCGCCGCGGCCACGTCGGCGGCGACGGCTCGGGCCACCGCGTCCGGGCCCTGAAGGACGCGGGTCCTCAAGCCTGGAGCTGCCCGAAATGGATGAGGCGGACGCCGGATCGCTGGACGGCCTGGCGCACGGCCCCGTTGGTGAGCACGTCCAGCTCCCGCGTCCGCGCCTCGGCGTAGCCGCTCGTCGAGCGCAGCTCTTCGTCCACGACCGCGGGATGGCACATGATCTCGCTCGTGCCCGCGGGCAGGTCCTCCACGATGCCTATGAGGTCGTTCAGCGTCGCGCCCTCGGCGTAGAACTCCTCGACGAAGTGGTCCGGGGTGGGGATGCCCTCGCGGCGGAGCCGCTCCGCCATCGCCGGGCCCGCGTTGCGGACCGGCAGCCCCGTCTCCCACGCCACGGCGAGGATGGCCTCGAAGACCGCGGGGACCTCACGGTGCGAATGGTGGTGGCTGTCGAAGTGGGTGGGATCCCGGCCCATGATCTCGCGGAAGCGCTTGAGCTGGGCCCGGACCTCGGCCAGCACCTCGACCGGGTCCGCGGCCGCAAGTCCCTCCGGCTTCGCGGGCAACATCCCTTTGCTGTCCACCATGCTTCGCAGGTACTCCGGCGGCAGCGCCGGCACTCCTCCGCTCAGGGCCACGTGGAGACCGATGCCGAGGCCGGGGCGGTCGCGGGAGAGCACCGCCACCCGCCTGGCCGCGGGGTAGTTGACCATCATCGTCGCGCTCGTCACGACACCGCGCCGGTGAGCGTCGAAGATCCCCTCGTTGATCCCTTCGGTCCGCCCGAGGTCGTCGGCGTTGACGATGAGCTTTTTCGTGCTCACGCTCGCCTACTTGAGGAGGTCCAGCGCGAGCGCCACCGCGCCGGAGGCCGGCTCGGTCGCCAGAAGCGAGGGACGCGCGCCCGGAAGGTCCAGGTGACGGCTAAACGGCTCCGGCAGCGTTGGGCACGCCTTGAACACGCCGCCGGCGAGCACCACCGGGAAGGGCTCGCTCCCGAAGTCGAGCTGGCGGTGGACACTGCGGGCGGCCAGGGCCAGCTCCTGCCCCGCTTGCTCGACGAGCTGCGCCGCCAGCGGGTCGCCACGGAGCCGGGCCTGCTCGACGAGCGGGGCCAGGGCCGCGATGTGGTGCTTGGGCAGGCCCTTCTCGTAGACGAGAGGCACCAGGTCGGCGACCGTGTCGACTTCGAAGGCCTCGAACACGAGCGGCTCGAGCGGCGTCTTCGGCCCTCGGCCGTCGTAGCTGCGCACGGCCGCGCGTAGGATCTGATGGCCCAGCCAGTAGCCCGACCCCTCGTCGGCGAGCAGGAAGCCGTAGCCGCCGGAACGGGCGGTGCGGCCGGAACGATCCGCTCCGAAGGCGATGGAGCCGGTGCCCGCGAGCACGACGATCCCGACCCGGCTGGGGGCGCCGGCGGCCAGGGCGATCGCCGCGTCGTTGACGACCCGCACGCCGTCGCGGTGGCCGAGCCGGCGCAGGATCCCGCGGATGACGGCCTCGTCGTGGGGCCGGTCCACCCCCGCGATGCCGAGGCACACCGCGGAGATCGTGTGATCGCGCCCGAGGGTCTCGATGATGTCGTCGAAGACCTTCTCGACCCCGAGCTCGCCATGGGTCTGCAGGTTGGCGCCGCCGCCCCGCGCCTCGGCCACCACGCGGCCCTGCTCGTCCGCGAGCAACCCGACGGTCTTGGTGCCGCCGGCGTCGATCCCGAGCACGTAGCGCATTCAGTCCGCGCCGTAGATGACGATGTCCTTGAGGTTGCGGTACTTCTCGTTGTAGTCGAGGCCGTAGCCGACCACGAAGTGGTCCTCGATGGAGAAGCCGACATAGTCGACCTTCACCTCCACGAGGCGGCGGGAGGGCTTCGAGAGCAGGGCGGCCACCTTGAGCGTCCGCGGCCCGCGGGCCTTCAGCACGTTCAGGAGGTAGTTCAGGGTGAGGCCCGTGTCGACGATGTCCTCGACCACCAGGAGGTCGCGGCCCTCCAGGCCCTGGTCGAGGTCCTTCACCAGCTTCACCTCTCCGGATGATTTCGTGGCCGCGCCATAGGACGAGACCGCGATGTAGTCCAGCGTCAGGGGAAGGTCGACGGAACGTGCCAGGTCCGTCATGAACGTGCAGGCACCCTTGAGCACCCCCACGAGGTGGGGGTCGCGGCCGGCGTAGTCCCGCGCGATCTCGCGCCCCATCTCGCGGATGCGGGCCTGGATCGCGTCGTGGGAAAGCAGCACTTTCACGGGGACCCTCCTCACTGAGCCGGGGGGCGCTAGCGGCGCGCCCCCCAAACCCCCCGCTCGCTCCGCGGGAATGAATCCCGCTTCGCTCGCGGCTGATGGCAGTGGGGATTATATCGACCCCGGTGGAAAGCCTGAAGCGCAGCGTTGACTCCGGAAAGAGGGCAGCGGTACTATCGCGGGCGAATCCCCGCCCGACAGGAGAGTGAACGTGAAGAACAGCGCCCGCTTGGCGGCCCTGGCTTTGACCGGTGTCCTCGCCGCCGCTTCCGTCTTCGCGCAATCCCAGGCCACGACCGGAGAGATCCGGGGCCGTGTCGTCGATGCGACCGGCGGCGTCCTCCCCGGCGTGACGGTGGTGATCAGCGACGCCTCGCGCGGCATCAGCCGGACCGTGGTCACGGACGCCGACGGAACCTTCGTCGCGCCCCTCATTCCGCCCGGCACCTACGAGGTGACCGCCTCGATCGCCGGCTTCCAGCCCGCGATCCACAAGGCCGTCAAGGTGACCGTGGGCTCGCA
>Ga0210378_10001778_pt1 | contig 11163 bp, 10 predicted proteins | sample PLM1_60_b1redo_FD_155465 | JGI IMG/M metagenome (GOLD analysis project Ga0210378, IMG submission 155465) | Groundwater sediment microbial communities from an aquifer in East River, Colorado, USA - PLM1_60_b1 redo | ecosystem: Environmental > Terrestrial > Soil > Riparian zone | place: USA: East... | reverse complement strand
GTCGCCGACCACGATCGCCCTGCTGGTGGCGGTGCATTTCTGCCCGGCGTAGGCCATGGCGGCGCCGGCGATGGTGGCCGCCGCCCGCGCCGGGTTGGCGTCCGGCAACACGATCGAGGCGTTCAGGCCGCCCATCTCGGCCTGGCAGGGGATGCCGCGGGCGGTGGCGGCGACCGCCACCTGGCGCCCGACCTCGACCGAGCCGGTGAACGAGACGCAGTCGGCCTGCCCGATCAGCGCCGTGGCGGTCGCCGCGCTGCCCGGGACGACCTGGAAGAGCCCGTCGGGCAGGGTGGGGGAGAGCAGCTCGGCCAGGCGCATGGCAAGGGCGGTCGCCTCGGACGCCGCCTTGAGGACCACGCCGTTGCCGAAGGCGAGCGCTGGCGCGGCCTTCCACAGCGGGATGGCGACCGGGAAGTTCCACGGGGTGATCAGCCCGGCCACCCCGCGCGGCCGGCGCCGGCTCAGCAGCAGGGCGGCCGGGCTGGGGCCGGGATAGGTCTCGCCGTCCGGGTCGAGCACCTGCTGGGCGTAGTAGCGCAGGATGCCGACCCCGCGGCCGACCTCGGCGGCCGCCTCGGTGACCGGCTTGCCGACCTCGCGGACCATCAGGTCGGTCACCTCGCCGGCCGCCGCGGCCAGGGCGTCGGCGGCGGCGACCAGCGCGGCCGAGCGTTCCATGGCGGGCGCGGCCGCCCAGCTCCTGGCCGCCGCCCTGGTGCGCTCGACCACGCCGGCGACCTCGCCGGCGCTCGTCTCCTCGAACTGGAGCAGCAGGTCGTCGGGTCGTTGCGGGGAACGGCTCTGCAGCATCGAACGCCTCGCCTCCGTTCGGTCGGGGCTGCCTGCGCGCCAAACAGTAGGCGCTCCCAGCCTGCCCGGTCACCCCTGCCACGCAACGGCTTGGCGTCATGCGGCCGCCTTGACGGCGTCCGGCCGCCGTGATGCCATCCAGCAGCGATGACGCTTGCGCAACCCCGCGACTCGACGATCGCGGTCGTCGGCGACGGGTTCGGTTCGGGGCTCGTCTACACGACCGCCGTCTATCTCGGCTTCCGGCCCGAGCAGATCACCGTCTACGGGCCCAACGACAGCCCGGTCGCGACCTACCAGCAGTTCGCCTACAACCTCGGCCAGACGATCCTCCGCTCGGAGTCGGAGTCGCACTTCCTGCCCGCCGACTGGCCGACCTTCGCGCAGCTCGACGCCTGGGCCCGCCGCAGCCTGGCGCCGCTGCTGCGGTCCGTCCGGCGCCGGTACAACCCGGGCGTTGCCGAGATCCTGGCCGAGGCGAGCACCGTGCAGCGCCGCCTGGGGTGGAACGAAAACCGGCTGCCGGTGCGGATCGGCTGGCTGCAGCGCGAGCACCAGCCGGCCCCGCACTTCACGCTCTACGACGAGCAGGCCAACTACGCCGGCCGGGCAAGGCACGTCATGCTCGCGCTTGGCCACGGGCCGCTGTCGTTCCCGCCCGCGCTCGCCAAGGCCAGGGAGGACGCGGAGCTCGCCGACCGCGTGGTGCAGGCGTACGAACCCAAGGCCTACGCCGCCGGCGGCCGCTACGTGGTGATCGGGGCGGGCATCGCGTCGGTGAACGAGTGGGCCAACGCGCTGGACGCCGGGGCCAAGGTCATCTCCCTGCTGCGCGGTCCCACCCCGGAGGAGCAGGACCTCAACACCCCCCGCTGCTTCTTCGAGGCCCTCGGCATCGACGCGTTCCAGGGGCTGTCGTTCGACCGGCGCCTGGAGTTCCTCGGCCAGATCCTGAAGGGCACCGCACCGCACCGGCGTGGTTGGGAGCAGCGGATCCGGGAGGGGCGCCAGGAGGGCCGCTTCGAGCAGCTCATGGGCGAGATCGACGAGGTCCGCCAGGGGCCGGCCGGGCTGCGGGTCCACATCAGCAGCCGCCACGGTCCCGACACGGGCTGGCTCGACGTGACCGGCGTGGTCGCCGGCACCGGGTTCCAGAAGTCGGGCCTGACGCTGCCGCTGCTGCGGCGGCTGGTCCAGTTCTACGGCCTCCCCCTTCAGGAAGGCCGCCTGCTGCTGCGCAGCAACTGCGGGATTCCCGGGCTGGACCTGCCCGAGTCGCGCCTGGGCATGATGGGCATCCACGCCAACCCCGTGATCCCCAACGGCGACACCATCGCCGGCCTCAAGTACGTCGCCCGCCGGTTCGTGGCCGACTGCGCCCGCGCCGAGCGGATCCGGGACCGGCCGTTCGCCTCCCGCCTGCGGCTGCAGCTCTCCCTGGCCTCCAGCTCGGCGCGGGCCATGCGCCAGGTCCGCCACGCGGAGCAGCTCGCCTGATGTGCCCGACGGTGCTGGGCCGCGTCCAGACCCGGGTGGCCGTCCTGGTCGGTCCCGCCATCCTGGCCGCCATCCTCTCGCTCCTCAGCGGCGACGAGGGCTGGATCGTCACGATCGGGATCTACCTGCTCGTCGGGGTGGCGCTGGACACCACCTTCTACCCCCGGGTGATCAAGTGGCAGCCGCCGTGGCTGACGTTCCTGCTGGCTGTCACCGAGTTCGCCATCGTGTTCGTGCTCGTCAAGGTGCTGCAGCCGGGGCAGCCGGGCTTCGGCGACCCGGAGGCGCTGCTCGGCCCCGCCGACGCCAAGCCGATCCTGCTGTTCTGGGCGAGCTGGCTGCTCGCGGTCGCCACCCGGATCGTGGTGCTGCCCATCGTGTCGCTCTCGTGGCTCGAGAACGGCGGCGAGTTCCGGGTCACCGGCTGGTCGGTCCCGCCAGAGGCCGAGTCGCTGCCGCTGCTTGCGGCCGTGAGCCCCGAGGCCGTCCAGGGCAGGCTGGTCCGCGAGTTCTCCTCGGTGCACGAGGCGCCGGTGCAGCGGCGCCCGCCCCTGTCCGGGGCGCACGCGCGGCCCACTACCGGGCAGTCGCCAGATAGATGATGACCACCAGCGCCACCAGCACGAACAAGGCTAGCGGGGCAGTCCTCGCCTTGCCCTTGGTCCGCGAGTCCAGCAGCGAGTCCAGCTCGTGCCGCGGCGTTCCGCCATCCACCGGGGGGCTAGGCTTGAGCCCCCCGGACCCCCCGTCCACCGGGGGGCTAGGCTTGAGCCCCCCGGACCCCCCGCCCACCGGGGGGCGCGCCGGGTCGGCCCCCGACCCGGCGGGCAGGTAGTCGGGCGTCCGCTCGGGCACCGCCAGCGGCGGCGGGACCGGCTGCACCGCCGACGGCCGCTCCGCGATCTGGGTGGCGCTGCGCAGCTCGACCAGCGTCACCCCGACCTGGAGCTGGTCGCCGGGCACCAGGCGGGTCGGGCCGTGGATCTGGTTGCCGTTGACGAAGGTGCCGTTGCGCGAGCCGAGGTCCTCCACGACCGCGCCGGCGCCGCGCTGGCTGACCCGCGCGTGCCAGCGTGAGACGAGCTCGTCAGCGAGGACGAGATCGGCGTCGGCGGCGCGGCCGACCGTCAGCGGCGACACCACGGCGACCCGGCGTCCGGCGTCGGTCCCCTCGACGATCTCCAGGCTCAGCTGGTCCACCGTGACCACCTCCGCTCAGGTACCGGCCAGGCAGCCGGCGATCGCCGCCGGCGGCCCGCGCAAGCCGCCGCCGACCGCACGCCAGTCGGCCGGCCGGTAGCCGCGGGTGTCGTAGGGCGCCTCCGCCACCACCCGCGGCGCCTCGTCCGGCTGCTCCTCCACCAGCCATCGGCCACGCAGCGACCGGTCGTCCTGCTGGTAGGCCTTGACATACCAGCGCTTCGACCCGTCCGGTCCGGTGAACAGGCGCATGTCGACACCGGCGAACTGGCCGCTGACCCTCAGCCGCGCGCGCGCGGCGTCCAGCGGCGCCACCCGATCGGGCGTCCCCACCGCCGGCTCGGTCCAGGCACACACCGACGCGGTCCCGGCGGTCGTTGCGGGCACGTCGTGGGTGCCCGGCGGCGGCCGGCTCCCGGTCGACCGCGCCATGAGCTGCACGGCAGCCAGGTAGGCGATGACGGGGAGCAGCAGCAGGGCCAGGACGGTGAGCCACCGCCGGCCGCCGGAGCGGGGGGTGCCCGGCTGGCCCGGCCGGCCCTGAGAAGGGGTCGGCGGCTCGGCGACCGGGGGCGCCGGCCGGGCGGCGACCGGCTCGGTCCTGGCGGCGGCTCGCGGGGTGGCCGTGCCGGCGCCCAGCGGGGCGCCGGCCGCCGGCGCCGGCGGCCGGCGCATCGACCTGGTCTCGTCGTCGACCAGCGGGGCCCGCACCCGGCCGCCGGCGGCGACCTGGGCCGCGGCGGCGGCCACCAGCGCCGAGCAGGTCAGGTAGCGGTCCTCCTTCGACCTGGCCATGGCCCGGACGATGATCCCATCGAGCGCCGGCGGCAGGCCGGACACGCGGCTGGACAGCGGCGGCGCCGCGCCACGCAGGTGCGCGAAGACCACCTCGACGTCGGTCTGTCCCTGGTAGGGCACCGAGCCGGCGAGGCACTGGAAGATGGCGCAGCCGAGCGAGTAGACATCGGTGCGCCCGTCGATCGCCCCACCCTCGACCTGCTCTGGGGCCACGTAGGGCACGCTGCCGACGAACTGGTCGGTGGCGGTCAACGCGCTGTCGGCGTGCATCTCCTTGATGAGCCCGAAGTCGCAGAGGTAGCAGTACTCGCTGGAGCCGCCGGCCGCCGGGGCAAGCAGGATGTTGGACGGCTTGACGTCGCGGTGGACCAGCCCGCGAGCATGCGCGGCGTCCAGCGCGCCGGCCACCTGGGTCATGATCGCCAGGGTGCGGCCGAGGTCCAGGCGGCCCTCGCGTCGGAGCAAGGTGGCCAGGTCGGAGCCGTCCACGTACCGCATGGCGATGTAGAGCAGCCCGTCCGCCTCGCCGGCGTCGTAGATCGGGATGACGTTGGGGTGATCGATGCCGGCGGCGATCATCGACTCGCGGAGGAAGCGGCGGCGGAAGACGTCGTCGGCCGCCAGGTCCGGGCGGAGGACCTTGAGCGCGACCTTGCGGCCGAGGCTGAGCTGCTCCGCCCGGTAGACCTCACCCATGCCGCCGCGCCCGATGCGAGCCTCGATGCGGTAGCCGGTGACGTGGATGCCAGGGTCGCTCTGCGTGTTCACGGGACAGTTGTAGCATCCGCGCCGAGGCGGGCAGAAGAGCGTCGCTACTCCAGGCGGCTCGGCCCCACCGACGACCAGGTGAAGCGGGTAAGGCTGTCGCGCGGGGCCAGAGCTCCCTGGCGGGAGCCCCGGCGCACGAACAGGGTGGGTGCCGGCGCCGTCCTGGCGATCTGCGACCGCACCGGGCCGAGGCCCTCGTCGCGCCACTGCTCGGACAGGCCGATGACCAGCAGCCCGGCGCCCTCTGCCGCGTGGAGGACCCCCTCGCGGCCCGGCTCGATCAGCAGCGGCTCCGCTGCGATGCCGGCGAGCTGCTGCAACACCAGGGAGGCGTTGGCGAGCAACCTGCTGGCGTCGCGCCGGCTGTCGTCATCGGCGGCGGCGCCCAGCAGCCGCAGCGGCGCCCCGTAGGAGCTGGCGATCCAGGCGCCCAGCTCCAGCGCGGCCCAGTCGTGCTCGGCGCCGCCGAACGGCACCAGCACGGGATGGTCAGGGTCGATGGCGGGCACTCCTGCTTCCCGTTCCACCAGCACCGCGACGTCGCAGAGCGCCCGCAGCAGGACCTCGCCCACCGGGCCGCGGGGCACACCCTCGCCGAGCAGGGGACGGCGGCCGTCGAGCAGGATCAGGTCGACCTCCTGCTCGGACGCCAGCCGCAGTAGGTCATCGGCGATGTCGGCGGAGGTGAAGGCGACGCCGCGGACGGCCAGCCCTCTGGCAATGAGCCGGGCGCGGCGGCGGTGCAGGTCGGCGGCGACCCGGACGAGCTCGTGGTCGTCGGCGGCCAGGCCGGTCGCGATGCGGGTGGAGACCAGCAGCCGCGCCACGATCAGCTCCCGTCTCGGCTCCGAGCGGGCCAGCGGCTCGGCCAGCGCCAGCAGCGAGTCCAGGTTCTTCCCGTCCTGCGGGGCGACCAGGATGGCCTTGTCCGGCGCCGCCTCGGTGGCAGCCTGCAGCTCCTCCTCCGGCCGGACGCTGAGCTTGCGTTGCGGGTCGATCAGGCGCAACGCCGGGCCGGTCATGAAGGTCGTGACGAGGGCGACGATGACCATGGAGGTGAACAGCGCGGGCGTGATGACGCCGAGCTCGAGCCCGATGTTCAGCACGATCAGCTCGGTGAGGCCGCGGGTGTTCATCAGCGCCGCGATCGCGCTCGACTCGCGCAGCGAGAAGCCGGTGAGGCGGGCCGCCGCAAGGGCGCCGGTCCATTTGCCGGCGATCGCCACCAGCAGCAGCACCAGAGTGAGCAGCCACAGCTCCGGGCTGTCGAGCAGGCCGACCTCGACGCGAAGGCCGGTGACCACGAAGTACAGCGGCAGCAGCACCGTGACGACGAAGTCCTCGACTCGCCTGGTGATGTCGTGGGTCAGGTCTGCCCGCCGCGGCATGATCAGGCCCATGACGAAGGCGCCGAAGATGGCGGCGATACCGATCCGCTGGGAGGCGAACGACGACAGCAGCACCCCGACGAAGATGGCCGCGATCCAGCCGCCGGGCACGTGCCCGGCCTCGTCGTAGGCACGTGACACCCTGGCCAGCAGCGGCCGGCCGACCAGCACCATCAGCGCGCAGAACGCGACCGCGAGGGCGACGATGCGGACCACCGCGAGGGCCGAGCCGCTCCCGGCAACGGCCGACGCCAGCGCCAGCAGCCCCCAGGCCGTCACGTCGTCGACCGCAGCCGCCGCCATGGCCATGGCCCCGACCGGGTGCCTGAGCATGCGGCGCTCGACGAGGATGCGGGCCAGCACCGGGAACGCGGTGATCGACATGGCGACGCCCATGAAGAGCGCGAAGGAGACGAACGAGGTGGCCGGCGCCACCAGCTCGTACAGCGGCAGCGCCACCGCGATGCCGAGCCCCAGCGGTATCGCGATGCTGGCGTGCGAGATGAGCGCAGCCTGCTCGAAGCGCTCGCGGAGCAGCTTCGGGTCGAGCTCCAGGCCGACCAGGAACATGTAGAAGGCGAGGCCGATCCAGGCTGCAGCCCGGATCAGCGGCACCACGAAGGCCGGGAACAGCAGCTCGGTGAGCCGCGGGGCGACCGTGGCGAGCAGCGTCGGCCCCAGCAGGATGCCGGCGAGCACCTCGCCCATCACCTGCGGCTGCCCGAGCCGTGCCGCGGCCGCGCCCATGCCCCTGGCGGCCAGGATCACGGCAGCGATGGCGAGCATGAGCTGACCGAAGGTCTCCTCGGCGCCGGGAGCCCGCTCCGCCGTCGTTGCCGCGACCTCGGCCTGCTCCAGCCTGGTCGCCGTGACGACAGGACTGGCTTGCGGAGCTGCAGCCCCGCCGTCGACCGATCCGCGCAGGGACGTCCCGTCGGCCTGCAGGGAGAGCCGGGCGTCGCCGCCGTCGCGGCAGGCGACGCTCCCGCCCAGCCGGCCGCCGCGCAGCCGCAGCTCGGCCTTGACCGCGCCGGGGCCGCGCAGCTCGACGAACTGGCCCGACTGCTCCAGCCGGAGGCGCTGGTCGCGGTCGCCAAGGCATGGCGAGCTGCCGTCGAGCCGGTACACCCCGGCGATCGCCGGCGCCGGCAGCCGCTGGCCGCCGACCTGGAACACCACCAGGCCGACCGCGGCGACGAAGCCGAGCAACAGGACGTAGGCGAGCGCGATCCGGCGGCCGGATCGTTCGCCGATGCCGCGGTCCTCACCCATGCCGGTATGATAGGCGGTGCACTCGGAGGCCAGAATTCGCCCCGAAACTGTCGGTCCCATTCCTGAGGTCGGCCAGCGGCTCGGGCCGTACCGAATCGAGGCGCGGCTGGGCGAGGGCGGAATGGGGATCGTATTTCGCGCCAGGAACGTCGACGACGGCCGCACCGTGGCGCTCAAGGTCCTCCGCGACGAGCTCAACCACGACGACGCCTACAAGCGCCGGCTGGCACGGGAGGCCAGGGCCGCGGCGGAGGTCGACCATCCCAACCTCGCCCGCGTGCTGGAGGTGGGGGAGGCCGGCCGCCGCTCCTACCTGGTGGTCCGCTACGTGGCCGGCCGGTCGCTGGCCGAACGGCTGCAGGCCGAGGGACCACTGGCGCTGCCTGGTCTGCTGCGCCTGGCCGCCGAGGTCGGTGCCGGCCTCGACGCGCTGCACGAACGCGGCCTCGTGCACCGCGACGTCAAGCCGGCGAACATCATGCTCGCCGCGGACGGCAGCGCGGTGCTCGGCGACTTCGGCCTCGCCAAGGGTCTGGCCTACACGGTGCTGACCAAGCCTGGGCAGGTGCTCGGCACCCTCGACTATCTTGCCCCCGAGCTGATCCGCGGCGAGCCGGCCGGGCCGATGAGCGACCTGTACGCCTTCGGCTGCGTGATCTTCGAGTGCATCGCGGGCGCCCCGCCGTTCGCCGGCCGCGGGCTGCTGCGGATCGGTATGGCGCACCTCCAGGAGGAGCCGGGCGATCCTGGCTCCGCCCGCGCCGACCTCCCGCCCGCCGTTTCCTGGACGGTGCGGCAGGCGCTCGCCAAAGACCCCAGCCGGCGCCCGCCGACCGCGACCGCGTTCACCCGTATGCTGCGCCTGGCAGCCACCGACAACCGAGCCTAGCCGGCCGAAGGAGGTCGAGATGCGCAGGGTCGTCTTCACGAACGGCCCCCTTGCCGGCCGTCAGGTCGAGGTGGCCGCCCTGCTCGTGCTCGGCCGGGAGGCTGCCGACCTCGCCATCGACGATCCGGAGGTGTCCAGGCGGCACGCCGGCCTCCGCCCGTCCGGCGATGGCCTCGAGATCGAGGACCTCGGGTCCCTGAACGGCACCTGGGTGAACGGCACCAGGATCCAGGGCACGGTCCGGCTCTCACCCGGCGACCGCATCCAGCTCGGCGCCACGTCGTTCGAGGTGCAGGGAGAGCGGGCGCAGCAGACGGTGGCCAGCCCGCGGCCCGCTGCCCGCATGGCGGAGCGCCAGGCGTTCAGCCCGCCAGCCCAGCGCGTCACACGTCGCCGTCCCACGGTGGCCAGCAGGCGCCTGACGCCGACGCTGCTCTCGTTCGCGGTGGTGATCGCCACGGCGATCGCCCTGGTCCTCTATTTCGCGATGCGATAGAACCGAGGCCGGGAGGTTGGATCGATGTCCGTCGTGACCGAGCACCTCGAGCAGCGCGGCAGCGCCTTCGAGTTGATTCCTCACCAGCAGACGTACACGTCCATCGACGAGGCGCGAGCGCTCGGCATCGACGCCGACGACGTGCTGAAGACGCTGGCGGTGTGGACCCGATCCGGCTACGCCCTGATGGTCGTCCCCGCGTCGCGACGTATGGACCTGCACCTGGTCCGCGAGGCCGTTGGCGACAACCACGCCCGCCTGGCCACCGAGGACGAGTTGGGCCGCGACTTCCCCGGCTACGAGCTGGGCGCGCTGCCACCGCTGGGGACGCTGCTGGGGGCGGCGGTGTACGTCGACCCGGAGGTGCTGGGCCACGACGTCGTGGCGTTCGCGGCCGGCAGCCAGACCGAGTCGGTGAAGCTCCGCACCGACGAGCTGTTCGAGCGCGAGCAGGCGACCACCGTGCCGCTCGTGCGGCGAGCCGAGCGCGGTAGCGAGGACCCGCTCGAATAGGCCGAGGGGCCCCCATAACGAGACGGTTGCGTATCGTAGTCGAGCAGGGTAGCGTGGCCGAGTAGCGATACGAAGCGGTTCCGTATCGATTCTGGTGGCGCCGATGACGCTCAGCAGACCCACTCGGCCGCCCGGGCGCCCCCGCAGCGCCCGGGCCCACCAGGCCATCCTCGACGCGGCGGTGGCGCTGTTCGTCGAGGAGGGCTTCGAGGGGATGAGCGTGGAGGCCGTGGCCGCCAGGGCCGGCACCGGCAAGACCACGATCTACCGCCGCTGGCCGTCCAAGGAGGACCTGGTGATCGACGCGATCGCGCAGGTCCTCGCGGCGCCGCCGACGACCGACACCGGCAGCGTGCGCGAGGACCTCGTCCGGCTCGGTCGCGAGCTCCACGGGCTGATGAGCTCCAGCGTGACGGGCGGGGTGTTCCCCAGGATGACGGCGGAGGTGGCCACGGGCTCGCGCCTTGGTCGCCTCTACGGGCAGCGGGTGATCGGGCCGCGCCGGGAAGCCCTGGCCGTGGCCCTCCGCCGCGGGATCGACCGCGGGGAGCTTCCCGAAGACGCCGACGTCGAGCTGGCGATCGACCTGCTGGTCGGAGGGCTGCTGCTGCGGAGGCTCACGGGACGGCTGCGGCGATCCGACCCGACCCCGGATCGCGCCGTGGACATGCTCCTCGCGGGGCTTGCGCGGTGACCGGCGGGCGGAGGTGATGACGGCGACCGCCGCTGGCCGGCCGGGACGCTCGACCCGCAAGGCGGCGCTCGGGACGATCCTGTTCGTGCTGTTCGTGGGCCCCGGCCCGGTGATCGGGCTGGTTCCCCTGCTGCTGTCCGGCTGGAGGCTGCGGCCGCCGTTGCTCGGGTGGGAGCCGTTCCGCTGGGTCGGGGCGGCGCTGGTGCTGCTGGGGCTCCCGCTCCTCGCCGACGCCCTCATCGGCTTCGTACGGCGCGGCCGGGGCACGCCGGCCCCGATCGCCCCGCCCGAGCAGCTCGTCGTCGCCGGCGCCTACCGGCACGTCCGCAACCCGATGTACGTGGCGGTGGTGGCCATGATCCTCGGCCAGGCGCTGCTGCTGGGGAGCAGGCCGGTGCTGGTGTACGCGGCGGGTGCCTTCCTCGCCTTCCATCTGTTCGTGGTCCTCTACGAGGAGCCGGACCTTCGCCGAAGGTTCGGGGACGGCTACCTCGCCTACACCCACCAGGTCGGTCGCTGGATCCCGCGACTCAGACCCCGTGCTCGGCGGGCAGCCGGCCGGCCTTGACGGCCTGCTGGAGGGCCTGGTGGTCGGCTTCGGTCTGGTCGGCGTAGGCGCGGGCGAAGCGCGCGAACGCCCGGTCCGAGGTGTCGGCCTTGCCGAGGTAGCCGGACAGGAGCGTGGCGCCGGTGGAGCGGGCGTGACCCTTGGCGAGCAAGGTGCCGCAGACACGGGCGTAGTCCAGCAGCGCGGAGCCGTCCATGCCGTCCACCGTGACCGCACCCTTCATGTCGCGGAACTGGCGGACGTAGTAGTCGCGGTTGTCCACCGTGG
>Ga0210378_10001777_pt1 | contig 11163 bp, 8 predicted proteins | sample PLM1_60_b1redo_FD_155465 | JGI IMG/M metagenome (GOLD analysis project Ga0210378, IMG submission 155465) | Groundwater sediment microbial communities from an aquifer in East River, Colorado, USA - PLM1_60_b1 redo | ecosystem: Environmental > Terrestrial > Soil > Riparian zone | place: USA: East... | reverse complement strand
AGCATCCCCAGCCCGGCCAGCGTCATCGGGGTGAGCAGGCCGACCGCGCCGCCCCACTCGTTGGTGTAGGTGAACGGGGCTGCCGGCCGCGGCAGGTCGTAGCCGATGAAGGTCTGGACCTGGGCGAGCTTGGCGCTGAACAGGTCCTGGGCGAACGGGTTGGCCGCGATCGAGTCGGGCAGCAGCATGGAGGCCGGGGTGGTGACCCTGGCGTCGGGGGCGACCAGGGCGACCAGGCCGAAGCAGATCACCGTCCCCCAGAACAGCGTCAACACCAGGATGATCCGCTTGGCCGGCACCGCCGCCCGCGGCAGGTTGTAGACATAGAGGAACATGACCGTCATCGACAGGTAGAGGACGGCCCGGTAGGAGAACGCGTACCAGCGCCTGGCCTCGTCGAGCTGGGTCGCCGACAGCAGCATCCAGAACAGGAAGGCCAGCCACAGCCCGAACCCCTTGGGCACCCGCACCCGGCCCCTGGCCAGCAGCCAGGCCAGCATCGGCAGGGCGAGCACGATCCAGATGAGCGAGGACAGGCCGAGCGCCCACCAGACCGGGAAGGCGCCGAACAGCAGCAGCACCGGCCAGCCTTCGGGCAGGCCGGACCGCCGGGGACCCGGCCGCGCCGCCACCCCCGTCGAGCTCACCTCGCCAATGCGCTCGGGCACCCGACCAGGATAGGCGGTCCGGTGCCCCAGCGACAGGTCGGCGCAGGCTAGTGCAGCCGGTTCAGGTGGGCGTCGCGGCCGATGTCGCGGTAGGCGGCCACCGAGGCGCTGGAGCTGGTGATGCGCCAGTCGCAGTTGTGGTCGTTGTTGAAGTAGACCAGCGCCTTGAGCCGGGTCCGGGTGGTCCTGAGCTGGATCAGCTCGTCACGGAACCAGTCGGCCTTGCTCGGCATGCCCGCCGACTGCTCGCGCAGGCCGTACTCGGCCAGCATCAGCGGCTTGCCGGGGGTGTTGGCGGCCGTCCAGTCGTAGAACGGCTTGGTGATCTCGGCGAACGAGCGGCCCCGCTGGCCGGCCCTGCAGCCGTACCAGTTGTAGGGGTCGTAGGCGATCCAGTCGACGTACTGGTCGCCCGGGTACAGGGTCGGGTAGATGTTCCCGTAGCCGCCGACGTACCCCATCATGTTCCAGACGAAGAGCACGTTGTCGGCGCCGACGCGGTTGAACACGTCGACCACGCGGCGGAACGCGCGGGCGTAGTCGGCCGGCTGGCCGGCGGCGCCGATGTCGTTCTCCGGCTCGTGGTGGAAGCCCAGGAACAGCTTGCGGCCGAACGCCTTGAGCCGGGTGGCGGTCTCGGTGATCTGGCCGTCCTGGCTGCCGTTGGCCACCGCCGGCCAGGAGCCTGGGGACTTCCAGTTGATCAGCAGCAGCCGTCCCTCGGCGGCCAGGGAACGCTCCTCGGCGGTCGGGAAGTCCTGCGTCCACTGGTGGTAGAAGTGGACGATGTCGAACTTCCGCCCCATCTGCGCTTCCCAGGCCCGGTCGAACTTGCTGGTGCCCCACAGCGCGCCCGAGTTGGGGGCCATCACGCTGCTGAACCCGGCCGGTCCTGGCGAGGGCGCACTGCCCGGCGAGGAGGTGGGCTGCGTGGTCGACGGGGGCTGGCGGGTGCTGCTGGTCGGGGACCTGGTCGTGGTGGTGCTGGTCGGCGGCAGCGGCGTGGTCTGGAAATGCGGGTCGAGGGCCAGCCGCTTGAACCCCTCGATCGAGCTGCCGGAGGAGGCGACCCGGTAGTCGCAGGCCTTGGCGGCGTCGAAGTAGATCAGGGCCTGGACCCCTGGCATCTTGGTGGTCAGGTCCCTGGCCGCGTTGTCGAACCAGGCGGCCTTGCGCCCGGCGTCGGCGGCGTCCTCGACCGAGCCGGTCTCGCCGATCATCAGCGGCTTGCCGTGCGAGCTGCCCCACACGTAGAAGTCGCCGAAGATGTCGGACAGCTCCCGCCAGGTGGTCTGGGGCCGGCAACCGGGGGCGTTGTAGCCGTCGGCGGCGATCCAGTCGACCTGGTCGTCGCCTGGGTAGAAGCGGTCGGCGGAGTCGCTGGCGAACGCGGCCGCGGTCGGCGCCCACACCAACGAGGCCGGCAGGCCGGCGAAGATCTCGCGGACGTGCCGCCAGGCGGCGACGAAGCGCTCCGGCGAGCCGACCCAGGAGCTGTTGCGCGGATCGTCCATGCGGTGGGCGTAGCGGAGGTAGACCGGCTTGCCCAGTCCGCGCACGCCCTCGGCCAGCTGCCGCAGGTAGACGTCGTGGCGGCCCTGGGCGATCTCGGCCGTGCTCGCTCCGTTGCCGATGGTGATCAGCGGGATGCGCCCCATCTCCACGTCCCAGGCGGGACGCCAGCCGAGCTGGCTGCCGAACGGCACGTAGGTGTGGTCGATGGCCAGCCGCCGGCCGATGCGGCCCTCCAGCTCGAGCACGGCCTGCTGCTGGGCTGCCCTGGTGTGGGAGCCGGTCGGCTGGACGTAGGCGCCGAGCCAGGCCGCCGTCGGGGTCAGCCCCGAGGAGCCCTGGGCGCCGAACGGCGGGAACGCCCGGGCCGAGACGGTCAGGGCGCCGACCAGGCCGGCCAGCAGGAGCAGGGCGGTGAGGACACGGGGACCGCGACGCGGCCCCTGGCCATGTGCCCGGACGTGACGGGGACCGGCGGGGCGGCGTGCGGGCTGCCGACAGTGGCGGGGGGATGGGCGCAACGCTGGCTCCTCCTGGTGAACGTCTCACCATGGACGGGAGGCTTGGAGCCTCTGGCCGTACACGGGCGACCCTCGGGGGGGTCCAGGCGTCCCTGGCGGGGCGGGCCGCTCGGTGCTGCGGTGGGTACAGGACGTACGGCGGGGCGGCCGCAACCGGGGGTGGATGCGGCCAGGTCGAGCCTTGGGGGAGGCTCGCAACCTGCTGTTGGGGGACGGAAAGGTTGGGCGATCTATACCAAGAGCAGGATTCGCCGGTCAAATCCCGGCATGGCTGGCAGCTCCGCTAGATGCCCTTGCCGGCCGCGTGGGCCAGGCGTACCACCGTCTTGACCCTGACCAGGCGGAGGCTGACCGCCAGGGCCAGGTAGGCGCGGCGCTCGCGGCGGTTGAGGGACAGGGTCTGGCGGGCCCAGCTCCTGGCCGGCCCCCGCTCCCCCAGCGCCGCGTGGGCGAAGGCGATCTGGCCGTAGATGCGGGCCAGCCCCGACGGCTCCTGCTGCAGCTCCCGGTGCTTGTCGACCAGGTAGGTGAGGGCGGCGATGATGGTGCGCCAGCGGTCGGCGAAGAACGACGACTGGTGCCAGTGGACCACCACCAGCGCCTCGGGCACGGCCAGCACCGGCGCGTGCCTGGCCGCCCGCAGCAGCCACTCGTAGTCCTCGGCGTAGCTGCCGGGGATCTGCTCGTCGACCAGGCCGATGCTGTCCAGCAGCTGCCGGCGGCGGGCCAGCACGGTCGAGGGATGCAGCTCGGTCATGCGCGACAGCAGCAGCTGGCGGTGGGTGACCACGGTGGTGGGGGCCAGCCGGGTGGTGGTGCGGTCCCGGTAGCGGACCAGGATGCCGGTGGTGGAGACGGCCGCGTCGGGCCGGGCCATCAGCTGCTCGACCTGCCTGGCCAGCTTCTGTGGCAACCACTCGTCGTCGTCGTCGCAGAAGGCGACCAGCTCGCCGGTGGCCCGCATGATGCCGCTGTTGCGGGCTCCGGCCAGGCCGGGGCTGCGCCCGTTGCGGATCAGGACCAGGCGGCGGTCGGATGGCAGCTCCGCCCATGGCAGGTCGGGGTCGCTCTGGTCGAACACAACAACGCACTCGATCGGCCCCTGGTAGGTCTGCCCGAGGATCGCGGTCACGGCCCGGCGCAGCAGCTCCGGCCGGTCCCGGGTGGGAACGACCACGCTGACCGGCGGCACCGCCTCAGCGGCCACGGCCGCTTCCACGAAGGTAGCCGTACCGCAGCAGCAGCGGCCAGGTCGAGGTCAGGGTGAGCAGGCGGTGCCGGCGGCGCAGCTCGCCCCGCCACTCCTCGTCCAGCCGGAGCGGGACGCGGCCGCTCCGGAAGCGCATCGGGTTGCCGGCCAGCGCGTGGCTGGGGCCGAGCTCGACCCAGCCGTCGCCGATGAAGCCGAGCTCGCCGTCGGCCGGGGGACGGCCGGCGTGGTCAAGGACGCGGGTCAGCTCCCGCGCCGGGTCGCGCACCAGCGACTCGTAGCGCAGCAGGACGGTGGGCACGCGAAGCCCGCGCAGCAGGTGGAACAGCAGGTTGTAGCAGACGTAGCGGGCGCTCATGCGCAGCGGGGTGTCGGTGGCCATGAGGGCGTCGCCGTCGACCACCTCGGCCCGGCGCATCAGCTTGGTCCAGGAGAACGCCACCCCACGGCTGTCGCGGACCAGGTGGACCAGGCGCAGGTCCAGTCCGCGCATGCGCCGGACCAGGAAGGCGTGGGAGGCGTGCTTGCTGGCGTCGACCAGCAGCGGCCGGCCGGAGACCTGCCTGATCGCCTCGTACAGCCGCTCGAGCAGATCGAGGTAGCGGCGCTGCCGGGCCCGGTAGGAGGGCCACAGGGCGGGAAGGACCATCAGCGGGACGAACCGGTTGCGGTCGACGGAGACCTTGAGGGCCAGCACCTCCTCGACGTCCAGGACGTCCCAGCCACCGAACGCCACCTCGCCGACCCGGTGCCAGAACTGGCAGTCATGGAAGCGCTGCCCGCAGCCGCAGCGGTTGTTCTCGGCCAGGCCGCGTTCCCAGACGTGGACCAGCTCCCCCACCGACCAGACGTCGTCGAGCCGGCCGAGCATGCGGTCGAGCAAGGTGCTGCCGCTGCGCCCGAGCCCGCCGATGAACAGCACCCGCACCGGCCCTTCCAGCCGGGGCCGCCCGCCAGGGGCCCGGGACGCCACCGCGTCGGACCTCATCTGGCCGTCTCCGGCCGGGGCGCGCGCCGGTCGCTGACAAGGCCGTCGACCAGGCGGCCGAACTCGCGCACGGCCGTGGCCGTGGCCCGGTCCTCGGGGCCGGCCCGGAAGGCGGCCGGCTCGGCGGCCACCCGGTCGAGCAGCCGGTGCAGGTCGGCCTGCGTCTCGGCCAGGAAGACATCGCCGCCCTCGGCGGCCAGCCGGCGCGAGAAGGCCACCTGGTGGTCGTCGACGTGCTCGCCCAGCCGATGCTGGCGCGGGACGACGATCGGGATGGCGCCCAGGTGCCGGGCCCCCAGGATCGTCCCGGGGCCGCCGTGGCAGACGACCGCCGCCGCCTCCCGCATGGCCGCCTGCAGGGCGTCGAACTCGAGGTAGGCCCGCCAGTCGGCGGGGCCGGCCGGCGGGGCCGAGGTGCCCGTCTGCATCAGGCAGCGCAGCTCCCGCCGACCGCCGGCCAGCCAGGCGTCGACCCAGCGCACCAGGCGGTCGAACGGGTGGTGATCGGTGCCGACGGTGACCAGCAGCAGCTGCCCCGGTGACCCGGGTGCGGTCACAGCAGGCTCCCGATGACTTTGCCCTTGGGGTAGTTGCGGCGCTGCTCTTCCCACTGGAGCAGGAACAGGTCGCTGAACGGGTAGCACAGGCGGCCGGTCATGGTCGGCGAGTCGATGCGGTCGTAGACCTCGACGTAGACCGTCCGCTTGCCGAACAGCTTGGCCATCAGGAAGAACGGGAAGGCGACCCCGGCGCCGCTGGAGACCACCACGTCGGGCCGGTAGGAGCGCAGCAGCTTCCAGGCCAGGGCGGTGTTGCGGACCAGGTTGCGCAGGTTGCGGGTGGTCGGGTGGTACGCCCAGGCGACCTGCTCGCCGGCGAGCAGCGAGGTGCTGTCCAGCTTTTCGAAGGTCACCCATCTACGATCGTGCTGTTCCCACCATGGCTTGAGGTTGTGGAGCTGGATCAGGTGGCCACCGGAGGAGCTGACCAGCAGGACGCGCATGGCGGCGGCCTAGTAGGCGCCCCTGGCCGAGACCAGGAGCGGGACCGTCTTGGACAGGATGAACAGGTCGTAGGCGATCGACCAGTTCTCGACGTAGAACAGGTCAAGGCGCACGTAGTCCTCGAAGGAGAGCTCGCTGCGTCCGCTCACCTGCCACAGCCCGGTGATGCCTGGCCGGACCTCGAGCCGGTCGTGCTGCCACTCCTCGTACAGGGCGACCTCGTCGGCCAGCGGCGGCCGCGGCCCGACCAGGCTCATCTCGCCCTTGAGCACGTTCCAGAGCTGGGGCAGCTCGTCGATCGAGTAGCGGCGCAGGATCGCGCCCACCTTGGTCACCCTCGGGTCCTGGCGGAGCTTGAACAGCGGCCCGTCGGCCTCGTTCTGGGCGCGCAGGTCGTTCAGCAGCAGGTCGGCCCCTGCGACCATGGTGCGGAACTTGAGCAGCGTGAACGGCCGGCCGCGCAGCCCGATCCGCTCCTGGCGGAAGACCACCCGCCCGGGCGAGGTCGCCTTGATGGCCACGGCGACGGCCGCGAACAGGGGCAGGAGCAGCAGCAGGCCGAAGCCGGAGATGAGGATGTCGCAGAAGCGCTTGGCGGCCGCCTGGAAGCGGGTCAGCTGCAGGACGTTGACCGACAGGGTCATCACCCCGCCGATGGTCTGCGGGGCCAGCCGGCTGGACAGCACGGTCGGCAGGTTGGCGGTGAAGCGGACCTCGACGTTCTCCAGCCGCCTGGCCTTCATGATCTGCACGACGTCCTCGGGCGTGACCGCGCTGGAGGCCACGAACAGGCAGTCGGCCCTGGTCTCGCGGATCAGCTCGCGGATGCGGCCGACCGGGCCGACCACCCGCTGGTCGTCGAGGTGCAGGGCGTCCATGCTGCCGGCGACGAACCCGACGGGCTGGAAGCCCAGCTCCCTGGTCGTCATGGTGGCGGCCAGCCGCTCGGCCTCCAGGTTGGCCCCGACGATCAGGGTCCGGAAGGTCAGCTTGCCCTTCAGGCGGATGCGCCGGATCCGCCAGTGCCACAGCCGCCGCACCGAGAGGGCCAGCACCAGCCCCAGGGCCCACGACAGCAGCATCCACATCCGCGAGAACGAGGCCTTGGACCAGAACGACACCATGACCGTCGCCGAGATGATCAGGCTGATGGCGACGATGATCCGGCGGACCTCCTCGGCGGTCGAGTACTGGTGGACCCGGTACAGCCGCATGGTCAGGTACACCACCGGGGTGATCAGCGGGACGGTCAGCAGCAGCAGCCAGAAGTCCAGGGTCGGCAGCAGCTCGTCGAAGCGGAGCTGGTAGGCCAGCAGCATGGCGGAGAACACCGCCAGGCTGTCGGTCAGCCCCATCAGGATGTAGTGCGAGCGGTACTGGCGGCTGATGTCGGACCGGACGCCGGCCAGGCGGGAGGACGTGACCAGGCTGCTGTGGAAGGGTGGTTCCAGCCCTACCGTCTCGGTCAAGGCCCGCCGCACGTCGCCCGTCCTTTCCGATCCACCGTAGTCCGCAGGGATGGCAGGGTCGGTCGGAAGACCAACACGGGGGTGTTGCTGAGGCGACGGCGGCACCGGTTGCGACTCCCGAGTCCAACTCTGCTGGTGCATCAGCACCACGCTGAGCATCTCCCGCTGGAGGGGCCTGGCACATGCGGTGGTTGAAGTAATCTCCTCACGCATCTGAAGTAGCCATGCGCCAGACCACAACGGGTAGTGCGCCCCCGGAGGGGGCGCACTAGGTAGTGATGGTCCGTGGCGGCGCGTTCGGGCTAGTCGTCGCGCTGCTCGTAGTAGTAGGCGCTCTTGCTGGCCTGCTTGGAGCGGTTGAGCACCGCGCCGACGATCTTGCCGCCGACCTGCTCGAGCTCGTCCTTCAGGCGGGTGATGGTGTCGCGGTCGCTCTCCTTGGCGTCGGCGACCACCAGCACGGCGTCGGCCAGCGGGGCCAGGGCCATGGCGTCGGCGACGACCAGGGCCGGCGGGCAGTCCAGGATGATGAAGTCGAACAGGTCCCGCTGCTCCTTGAGGAACTCGCGCATGGGGTCGGAGTCCATCAGCGCCGACGGGTGCGGCGGCAGCGGCCCGGAGAGGATCACCCACAGGTTGGGCGCCACCGACCACAGCTCCGAGGCCATCTGCCTGCCGTCGGCGATCGGGCCCCGGCGCTTGTTGGGCGGCGTGCCGTCGGTCAATAGATTGGCAAGGCCTGACTTGTTGGCCAGGCCGAAGAACTGGTGCACCCGCGGCCGGCGCAGGTCGGCGGAGACCAGCAGCACGTCCTTGCCGGTCTCGGCCAGCACCACGGCCAGGTTGGCCGCGGTCGTGCTCTTTCCCTCCCCGACCCCGGCGCTGACCACCATCACCGAGTTGATGTCGAGCTGGCTGGCCAGCCTGGCCATCCGGGTCCGCAGGGTCCGGTAGGACTCGGCGGCCGGGCTGTTCGGCTGCTCGAGGGTGACGAGGCTGTTCTTGCGGCGCCGCTTCCAGCGCAGCTTGCCCTCCTGCCGCACCCGCTTGGACAGGGGCGGGATGGTGGCCAGCACCGGCCGGTCCAGGCGCTCGGCCAGGTCCTCGCGACCCCGCAGGCGGTCGTCGGTGCGGTCGCGCACGAACCCGAGCACGACCCCGAGGAACAGCCCGACGAGCAGGCCGATGCCGACGTCCAGGCGGTGGTTGGGCGTGGCCGGGCTGTCCGGCAGGTCGGCGGCGGCAATCACCCTGCCGGAGGTGAAGTCCAGCGCGAGGAAGCCGTTGAGCTGGTCGAGCAACTGGTCCAGGCGGCCTCGTAGGAAGGTCAGCTTGGCCTGGGCGGCCTGGCGGTCGCTAGAGGAGGCGTCGGGGTTCTGGATCGCCTTCTCCGCCTCGGTGGCCTGCTTCTGGAGCCGGGTCACGTCCTGCTGGAGGCTCTTCTTGCTGGTCGTGGCCTGGGCGCGGGCGTCGGCCTCGCGAAAGGCCAGGTAGGCCTTGGAGAAGGCGTCGGCGCCGCGCTGGGCGGCCAGCGGCACAGTGTCGCGGTAGTGGATCCGGAGGATCTGGGAGTTGGCCGGCACGTCGACCTTGACGTGCTCCAGCAGCTGGGCCGGGGTGGCGGTGGTCCCGAGCGACTTACCCGCGACCTCGGCGACCGGCTGCGACTGGGCCAGCTGGCGCTGGTTGAACATGTTCAGCTGCTGGTCGATCCGCTGGCCGGGGTCGAAGGCGTTGGTGGTGATCGCCCTGACCAGGACCGAGGTGCTCGACTCGTACACCGGGGTACGCCGGAAGGAGTAGGCGGCGGCGGCCGCGGCGCCGAGCAGCGCGAGGGCGACGATCAACGCGAACTGGCGCTTGAACACCGCCAGGTAGTCGCGGAACTCCACCGATCCCGTCGGCGTCGGCTCTGCACTCACCGCATCGACCGCCTTCTCGAGTTGCGTCGGGCCCCCCAGAGGCGGCTCGTCCAGCCAGCGACGGATGCATACCTCCCGCGCTCACGCTAGCGGGTAGCTATCCGTTTTTCCTCCGTCGGATTGAGCATCGTCTCCCGTCGCTAGGGACTAGATACGAGTACGTAGCTCACCGCTTCGGCATGCCGCACGTAGGGTAGCCGACCATGGTCGCCAGCGTTGCCCTACCTGTCGGCAGGGACCGCCGCAAGCTGAAACCGTTGCCGCGCGACGAAACGGGGCCGCAAGCCGAACCCGTCACGGCGCGGCGAAACGGGCCGCAGGCTGAACCCGTCACGTCGCGGCGAAGCGGGGCCGCAGGCGACGGTAGGTCTCGTCCAGCAGCTCGGGCAGGACCTTGGTCTGGCCGATGATCGGCATGAAATTGGTGTCGCCGCCCCACCGCGGCACCAGGTGCAGGTGGAGGTGGTCGGCGATGCCGGCCCCGGCCGCCTGGCCCAGGTTCATGCCGAGGTTGAACCCGTGGGCGCCGGAGTCCTCCCGCATCGCCCGGATGCCGGTGCCGGCGAAGGCCATCATCTCGGCCAGCTCGTCGGCGGTCAGCTCCTCGTAGTCGCCGATGTGCCGGTAGGGCGCCGCCATCAGGTGCCCCGGGTTGTACGGGAAGGCGTTGAGCATCACGAAGCTGACCTTCCCGCGGGCCAGGAGGTGGTGCTCCTCGTCCTGGTCCTCGCCGGCCGCCGGCAGGTCGCAGAAGATGCAGCCTCCCTTGTCCCCTTCCGCGCTGTCGCGGCGGATGTAGTCCATCCGCCACGGCGACCACAGCCGCTCCGGGTTCACGGGTCCTGGCCGGGCAGGCTGGCGGTGGTCGCCTTGGTCGCGACCTCGGCCTTGAGGTGGCTGAGGAAGTCCGGGAGCGGCACGCCGCGCCGCTCCGACCCGTCGAGCAGGCGCACGCTGACCGCCTCGGCCGCCTCGTCGCGATCCCCGAGCACCAGGGTGTAGGGGACCTTGGCCAGCTGGGCGTCACGGACCTTGGCCTGCATGCGGCCGCCCGAGTCGTCGATCTCCGGCCGCAGCCCCGCCGCCTTGAGGGCTCCGGCCACCACCGCCGCGTAGCCGAGGTGCCGGTCGGCGATCGGGACCAGCCGGACCTGCACCGGGGCCAGCCACGGCGGCAGCGCCCCGGCGTAGTGCTCGAGCACGATGCCGAGGAACCGCTCCAGCGAGCCGAACAGGGCCCGGTGGATCATGAACGGCCGGTGACGGACGTTGTCGGCGCCGGTGTACTCCAGATCGAAGCGTTGCGGGAACTGGAAGTCGACCTGCAGCGTGGACAGCTGCCAGCGCCGGCCGATGGCGTCGCGGACGTGGACATCGATCTTGGGCGCGTAGAAGGCGCCTTCGCCCTCGGCGACCACGAACGGGATGCCGGCGGCCTCGATGGCGGCCCGCAGCGCGGCCTCGGCCTGCTCCCACTCCTCCGGCTCGCCGACGAACTCCTCCGGCCGGGTGGCCAGCTCGGCCTGGAAGTCCTCCAGCCCGAAGGTGCGCAGCAGCCGCAGCACGAACTCCAGCAGGCTGGCCAGCTCGTCGACCAGCTGCTCGCGGGCGCAGAAGATGTGGGCGTCGTCCTGGGTGAAGCCGCGCGCCCTGGTCAGCCCGTGCACCACCCCCGAGCGCTCGAACCGGTACACGGTCCCGAACTCGAACAGCCGCATGGGCAGCTCCCGGTAGGAGCGGCCACGCGACCGGTAGATCAGGATGTGCATCGGGCAGTTCATCGGCTTGGGGTAGTAGCGGGCGCCCTCCAGCTCCATGGGCGGGTACATGCCCTCCGCGTACCACTGCAGGTGGCCGGAGGTCTCGAAC
>Ga0210378_10001775_pt1 | contig 11187 bp, 12 predicted proteins | sample PLM1_60_b1redo_FD_155465 | JGI IMG/M metagenome (GOLD analysis project Ga0210378, IMG submission 155465) | Groundwater sediment microbial communities from an aquifer in East River, Colorado, USA - PLM1_60_b1 redo | ecosystem: Environmental > Terrestrial > Soil > Riparian zone | place: USA: East... | reverse complement strand
AGACGGGCGTCACCTTCCCGCCCGGCGACAAGCATGCGTTGACGGAGGCCGTGGTCGGCTTGCTCGACGCGGAACCGCGCCGCGCACTGCTCGGGGAAGGAGCGCGGCGGGTGGCGGTCGAGCGCTACTCGTGGGACGACATCGCGCGGCGCCTGCTGGAGATCTACGAGCAGGTCGCCGAGCGCCGGCCCGAGGCGGCGATCGCATTCTGAGGTTGCTCCGCAACGTGTGGGTACGCGTGGCCCTTGCCGTCGCGGGTCTCGCCGGCGCCGTCGCGTTGCTCCTGTGGCGCGGTCCTGCGTGGAGCGCGATCGCCGATGCGTTCACCGCGGTCGAATGGGAATGGGTTGCGGCCGCGGTGGGGCTCAACCTGCTGTCGGTCCTCGTGCGCGCGGTCGCCTGGCGGACGGTGATCGTCCAGGCGTTCGACCCGCCGCATCCGAGCTTCATGCTCGTCTTCTCCGCGTTCTCCGTCGGCCTCTTCGCGAACGCCGTCCTGCCGGGACGGATCGGCGAGCTCGCGCGCGTGGCGGTGCTGAATCGCCGCATGCATCAGGAAGGTGCGTGGGCGCGCCTGCTCGGCACGGTCTTTGCGCACCGGGTCTTCGACCTCGTCGCGGTGATCGGGCTGATCGCATACGTGCTGGCGACTGCGCACATCCCCGAGTGGGCGGTGACGGGCTTGATTGGGATCGTCGTCCTCGGGGTGGCGCTCTTCACGATCGCCGTCCTCGGTGCGCCGAACGCTCGGATGCCTGGGCTCGAGGATGGGCTCGGCGCCGTGCGGAAGGTCGTACGGCTCGCTCGCTACGGGCTCAGCGTGATGCGCCGTCCGGGCGCTGCCGTGCTCGCTTGCTCCTTCCAGATCCTCGGCTGGGCCTGCCAACTGTTCGCGGTGTACACGGCGATGCGGGCGTTCGGAATCCACGAGGGGCTGCCGGCTGCTGGCCTCATCCTCGTCCTGATGAACGTTGCGACGATCTTCCCGCTCTGGCCCGGCAACGTCGGGCTTGTCCAGGCCGCGGTCGCGATCCCGCTCGCGACCTACTACGGCGTCGCCAAGGGGACCGGCATCGCGTTCGGCTTCGGCCTGCAGGCGATCGAGGCCTCGGTCGGCGTCGGCGTCGGCTTGATCTTCCTCGCGCGAGAAGGCCTCTCGTTGGCGATGCTCAAGGTCATGCCCGACATGGCCCAGGCGGAGATCCCCGACGGGGGGGCCGAGGCCGAGCCGCGTCCGGAGGCCGATGCCGAGCGCCCGCGTGCTCGCATGTCCGGCTAGCCTCAAGGGCGTCCTCTCGGCAAGCGATGCAGCGTCCGCGCTTGCGGAGGGTCTGCGCACATGGTCGGAGGCGGACGAGTTGCCCGTCGCGGACGGAGGGGAGGGGACCCTCGACGTTCTGCACGCGGCGGTCGGAGGCGAGTGGCGGGAGGCGGCCGTGCACGACGCGTTCGCGCGCCCACGCACGGCGCGCTGGCTCTGGCACGACGGCAACGCGTACGTCGAGGCGGCCGAGGCAATTCCGTTCGATCCGTCGCGGCTGGACGCGATGAAGGCGTCGTCGCGCGGACTCGGCGAGCTGATCGCGAGCGTGGGAGCCCCTGTCGGTCTGGTCGTCTTCCTCGGTGGCACGGCGAACGTCGACGGCGGGGCAGGGCTGCGCGAGGTCGTGCACGAATTACCGGCACCGACCGTCGTCATGTGCGACGTCGACGTGCCGCTCGTCGATGCGGCGCGCGTCTTCGCCCGCCAGAAGGGGGCGACGGACGAACAGGTTCGCGAGCTCGAACAACGACTACTGGGGCTGGCCGAGCTGCGACCCGTCGCCGATCTTCCGGGGGCGGGCGCAGCGGGCGGCCTCGGCGCGGCCTTCGCGGCGTTGGGTGCAACGCTACGGCCGACCGCGGCTCCGTTCCTCGACTTGATCGGCTTCGACCCCTCGGGCTACGACCTCGTTGTCACCGGCGAGGGCACCGTCGACGCCACGACTCCACGCGGCAAGGCGCCGGGTGAGGTCGCGCGCCGCTGTCGAGCAGCCGGAGTCCGTTGCGTCGTGTTCGGCGGCCGCGTCGTCGACCCGGTGGCGGGAGTGGAGACGGTCGCGCTGTCGGGCGACCCGGAACATGCCCCCGAGGATCTGGTCCACCTGGGGATGGACCTCCGCCGGTACGTGTCTTCGTGGAGGGACCCGACAGGGTAGGACGCTCGTACGCGAGGTGTGACCCTTCGGGTACCCGTCGCGCTCGCAATCCTGATCCTCAGCACGCTTGCTTTGGCTCCCTCCGCAGGCGCGGACATCGGCGTCCGCTTGGGGACAAGGGACGTCCGCGTAGGCGGGACGTTGCGCGGCTGGAGCAACGGCAGCGGCTTCCCGGTGTACATCGTCCCGTCCACGCTCGCTCCGAAACGGCATTCGTGTCACGGCGGAACGGCGATGTGTGAGCCGACGGTGAAGCGCCCACCCGGTAATCCCTTCGTGTTGCTCGGTCACGTCCCGGGACGAATTGGCGACTACGGGAAGCGCCCTTTCGCGTTCCATGTGCCGCGTGTGCGGCCTGGCGTCTACCGCGTCTTCGTCTACTGCCGCCCCTGTGGCGGCAGCCTCATCCAAAGCGGCTCTCGCATCGACGGCGAGACGATTCGGATTCGCGTCGCTGGGTTGCCGCTTAGGCTCGCTCGGGCGCCGTATGTCGGTCTCGCCTGCCGTACACCCAACTCGCCCGTCTGCGGCCGCATCGGCATCGCCGTGTGGTTGCGCCGTCCGGCGCTTGGCGCGACGGCCGTGCTCGGCGGCGTTCGCGTCAAGCTTCACGCGGGCGGGCTCGGCGGACGCGGCCCGAAGTACTGGGAGGGTTACGTCCAGTTGCCCAGGGTGCACTACCGCCAAAGTCGTACAACGGCGATCCTCCCGTCTTCCTGCGGCTGCACCTCGCGCTGCGCTACCCGCGGGGTGCAGCACGCGGCGGGGTGCGCGTGTTTCTCCACCCAGGTTGGGGCTGACGCCCGGGAGTTCCTTCCGCGGCTAGGGCTCCGCCGCTTCCGCGCGGCCGGTGTCGGCTGCGTCGTGTTCGGCGGCCCGTGTCGACGAGCCCAGGTCGAGTGTCATGGCAAGAGAGGCAACGACCGGCAGCGCAAGTGAGAACGTCGAGGGGACGAGGAGAGAGACCGTCATCACAATCCAGCCGATCCACCGAAGACGGAGCGCGAGGTCTCCGTGTCCGAGGAGCGTGCCGACCAGGTAGGTCACTGCACCTGTGCAGATCGCTGTCGTCAGCACGTAGGCGAGCGCGTCACTGTCCGGGCTATTCGCAAGGTGATTGAGCCAGAGGGCGGCGCCCGCCGCGATCGCCGCAGCGAGCATTGCCGCAATAGCTCGAACGAGCCCGGGCCCCTCCTGCGCGGGTACACCCAACTGATCACGGGGCCGCCGCACGGCGTACAGAACGACCGCGAAGAGAGCGAAGGCCCCGAGGAGAATTAGAACGCCTTCACGGTCGCGCCTGCTCGGCGCGACGAGCTAACTCTTCGATCCTTCCCTGGGCGGCGTCGAGCTTGCCGACGGCGACCTTGTAGAGCTCCTCGCCTCGTTCCCAGAGCTTGATCGCCTCATCGAGGCCTGCGTCGCCGTGTTCTAGGCGCTCGACGATCTGTTCGAGCTCTCGCTGTGCGTCCTCGAAGGTGGGCTCGGCGCTCACTCGACGCGTGCTCCGAACCGGCCGTCGGCGACCTCGACCTCCACCGCATCGCCGGCAGTGACGTCCTCGGCGGAACGGACGATCTCGTCACCGCTGCGGACGATGGAGTAGCCGCGTTCGAGCGTTGCGCGCGGCGAGAGCGCACGCAAACGGCCAGCCGCGAGCTCCAGGCGCGCGCGCTTGCGCTCGACGGCAAGTGCCGGCGCACGCTGCAGCCGGTCGCGCGCGTGCGTGAGGCTTCGACGACGGCGCTCGACGACGCTCTGCGCGCCGCGGGCGAGACCGGCGCGCGAGCGCTGCAGCCGCGCGATCAGCTCGGCCGCGTCGGGGACGACCAGCCGGGCGGCCGCGGTCGGCGTGGACGCACGCGCATCGGCGGCGAGATCGCACAGCGGTGTGTCCTGCTCGTGCCCGACGGCCGAGACCACAGGCACGGGGGCGGCTGCGAGCGCGCGCAGAAGCTTCTCGTCGCTGAATGGGAGCAGGTCCTCGAAGCTGCCGCCGCCGCGCGCGAGCACGACGACGTCGACCTCGTCGGCGGCGCAGATCTCACGCAGCGCCTCGATCATCGCCGTCGCCGCCCGTGGGCCCTGGACGTACGTCTCGGCAACCACGATCCGCGCAGCGGGGAAACGTGTGGTGATCGTCGTGAGCACGTCGCGCTTCGCGGCGGCGTCGTTCCCCGTCACGAGGCCGATGCGCCGCGGCAGGAACGGCAGCGGCCGCTTGCGTTCGAAGAGACCTTCCGCCGCGAGCTTCTTCTTCAGCCGCTCGAGCGCGGCCAGGTGATCGCCGAGCCCGAATCGCTCGATCGACAGCGCCCGCAGCCGGAAGTCGCCGCGCGCCTCGAACAGCTCCGGCCGTCCGAAGATGTGCACGCGCTCGCCATCGGTCAGATCGAGTCGCAGCGCGTCGAAGCGCCCGCGGCCGATCGTCACGCCGAGGCAGGCACCGTCGGCAGGATCCTTGAGCGTGAAGAAGACCGACTGCCAGCGCGCATTGCGTCGCAGCTCCGTGACCTCGCCCTCCACCCAGATCGTCGGCAAGCGCTGCAGCCACTCCGCCACACCGCGGTTGAAGGACGCGACGGAATACACCTTGCGGTCGCCGTACTGGATCGCCTCGACCTTCATCGTCCGCATTGAACCACCTGAGTAGATGTGTAAAGGTCATTCACCGACCGGGCGTCACAAGAGAGGGGAGACATGAGGAAAAGACTGCCGCTGATCGTCGTGGTGATCACGGCGCTAGTGCTGTCCGGGACCGCGCTGGGGGTCTCGCACCTGCCTGACACCGACGGCATCCCGGACCTGGTCGTCGACCAGAAGGTGCTCCAGAACCATTGGCTGGTCCGCGACGAGGGGTTCTTGGCGGACGACTGCGCCGCGCAGGAGGGCGGGATCTCTGCCGGCGAGCACCGCGTGCTCCGCTTCGCGGTGTCCACCCCGAACATCGGCACTGCCGACGTCGCCTTGGGTGACCCAAACGCGCATGTGGCGGCAGACGACGGGTTGTACGAGTTCGCCACCTGTCACCAGCACTATCACTTCAGGCACTACGCCACCTACGAGCTGCTCAGCGCGACTTCGAACAAGGTGTGGCGGGCTGCAAAACGCGGCTTCTGCATGATCGACGTCGTGCCGGGATCACAGGCGTACGAAGGTCCACAGAAGACCTGGACCTACCGTTCCTGCGGACGCATCGGAATCCCCGGTAACCAGGGGATCAGCGTCGGCTGGAGCGACGAGTACTGGACCTTCCTCGACGGCCAGTACTTCGTGATGGATGGTGGCGACGGCCAGGAGGCCATCCCGCCCGGGCAGTACAGGATCCGGATCACGGTGAACCCGCCGTACCCGGACGGGCTGCCAGGAGAGAAGGCAAAGTGCAACAAGGACACGAACGGCTTCTGTCACCTGCTGGAAGAGTCCGACTACACGAACAACGTCGGCATCTCCCTCGTCAACGTCCCGGACCATCCGGGCCGCGACGGCTGGGGACCGGCAAAGGGCGAGACGGAGCCGAAGCCTGACAAGGGCTTCAACTTCGTCCTCGACGAACCCAAGTAAGACGTTCTCTGCGGGGCTCCCGTCTCGGCGGGAGTCCCGCGCTCTTTCTAAATCAGGATCTCGGCCGCGGTCTCGGGCGCGCAGCCCTGACCGACCAGCTCGACCGCGCGGTGGAGATCGGCCTCGCTCCCGGCGACGCGCTCTGCGAGCGGAAGCGGGTATCCCGCCTCCATCAGCACATGCAGGCGCCAGCTCTCGACCTTTGAGCGCTCGCCGCCTTCCTGCTCGATGATCTCGGTCGTCTCTCCCACGCCTGCCTCAGTTGCGTTCGGTTCGCCGTTTCATAGACGAACCCTCCCGGTGTTTGTTTGCCGGGAAGCGCCCCCTGAAACGGGAAATCAGGTGCGAGCGAGGGTTTCGTCGATCCGGCGCGCCAGCTCGCGGAGCCGGGCCTCGAGGACGGCCCGCTCCGCCTCAGTGTCCGCTGCGAGGCCGTCCAGGCGCTTCCGGAGCTCCTGTTCAGCGTTCAGGAGCCGGGACTCGAACTCTGCGACCGTCTGCGCCCGCTGGCGCTCCAGGCCCTCGCCGGCCTGCGCCATGCGCTTCTCGAGCCGCATCGCGCCGCTGTCGCCGACCTGGGCGAGCCGGTCCGCCAGGACGGTCTGGGCCTCACGCGCGAATGCCTGGACGGCGCGGTCCAGCTCTCGGGAGAGTCGCGTTCCAGCGTGCTCGCGCGCGGACTTGACCGCATCCGCGAACTCCTGCGTCGCCGCGTCGGAGTAGCTGGTCGTCGCGCGTGTGAGGATCCGCTCGAGTTGCTCGACCTGCCGGCGCTCGACCTCGGTAAAGCTCGTTTGGATCCGGCGGACCGCGTCGGTCTCCTCACGTTCGATCATTTCCATGAGCTGTCGCTCCCGGCGCCGGATCCGCTCGTTTAGCTCGTGGAGTGCGCGCCGCCGTTCGGACCCGTAGCTCTCGAGCTCGGCGGTCCCCGCCTGCACGGTCTCCTGCGTCGCGCGCGCGACCTCGTCACGCAGTCGGACGAGGCCGGCCCGCTGCTGCTCGGTCTCGGCCTGGAGCCGCTCGGCGTCGGCCGCGATCCGCGCCTCCGCCTCGGAGATGAGTTGCTTCTGGCGCTGCGCCAGCGCTTTGAGCTGGTCGCCGACGGCGCGCTGGGCGCGCTCCAGGTCGTCCCGCCAGGCCCCGAGCCGCGCTTCCACCTGCTGTTGTGCGACGGTCAACGCCTCCCCGAGCTCGTCGCCGGTGGCACTGGCGCTCTCCGCGGCGGCCGCGCGCCGCTCCTCCACCAGGCGGCGCTCCTGCTCCGCCAGAAGCGAGATCGAGTCGGCGCGGGCTCGTGCAAGCGTCCGCTCGAGCTCCACGCCTCGCTCATCGGCCTCGCGGGCAATCAGCGTGCCGAGGCGTGCCTGGGCGCGTGCGAGTTGTTCGTCGAAGCGATGCGCGGACCGGACGAGCTGGCGAAGCTTCACGGCCGCGATTTGCGCTCCGCAAGCAAGTGTGATTCCGCCCGCCGCGACGGCGATGCCCCGGTCCGGTCGAAGCCCGAACGCCACCCAGGCTGCTGCTGCGGCGAGCCCGAGCAGGACGGCTGCGCCGACGAGCACACGGCTCGAGACCCGATCGAAGACGGCGCCGAGCAGCGACAGCGTCGCGACCACTGCGGCTGCGACGAACGCGATCTGGACGATCTGGACGAGCTCCACGGGCGTCAGGTTACGCGGAGGATGACCAGCGCGAGCGCGAGGGCCACGACAGCGCCGCAAAGAGCGCGCATCGCACGCTCTGTGTCCTCGGTGAACGTCTCGCGCGTGATCGGGAGTGCGGAGCCGTCGGCAAGCTCGATCCGGCCCGACACTGCGACCGCGCGCCGCCGCAGCAGCCGGACCGGCGTCGAGAGGCGGCGTTGTGCATGGCTGAGCAGTGCAGCGAACGTGGCGGCCAGAACCGCCTCCAGCCGGATCGTCTCGGCCGCGGCGAAGTAGGTCGCGAGCACGGGGAACGCTCCCCACATCAGGGAGAACCAGGGATCGCCGTGCAGCCGTCCGCCGAAGAGCTCGAGGTTGTACGCAACTGCGAGCAACGTGCCCACGGCGACGAACGCCAGGAGCCACAGGCTCGTGCGAAAGGCTGCGGCGATCCCGATCGCGGTCGCGCCTGAGAGAGAAACCACCGCGAGCGCGACGAGTGTCGTTCGCCCGATCCGCGTCTGCAGGGGGCGTCCGTGGAGCTCGTCCAGCGCATGGGCGCCCACGCCCATCGCCAGGAAGAAGGCCAGAAGCCCGAAGCCGAGGATCCACGGACGGAAGTCCGGCGCCAGGGCCGCGCCGATGGCGACGTAGGACAGATGCCAGAGCGTGTACGGCGGGTGGAGGAGCGTGACGTAGTCGCGCCAGCTTCCGGGCGCGAGGGCATAGAAGGCCGGCCGGGCGGTTTCGTTCATGCGCGGCGGCCCCAGGTGACGATCCCCCCTCCGAGACTGAGTCGGCGGCTCTGGACGTCCTCGATCCCGGCCTCCCGCCAGAGCTCCAGCAGCCGCGGTTCGGGCCAGCGCTTGTAGAAGTCGCGGATGCTCGGGCCGAGAAAGCCGCCTACGTCTCGCCATCCCGGCGAGATGGCGTGGCCGGCCAGCGGCAGGCCCGTGCGCACGTACAGCTCCCAGGGCGGGCGCCAGATCCCGCGGGGCACTGCGAACTCGAGGCCGGCGATCGTCCCGCCCGTTCGCACCACGCGTGCCAACTCGCGGACGGTCGCCGACGGGTCGGAGACGTAGCGCAGGAGATACGTGAACGTCAACGCGTCGAAGGACGCGTCCGGGAAGGGCAGTGATTCCGCGCTCGCCTCCACGAGCTCGACGCCTGCGGGTAACCGGCGCCGCGCCTCCGCGAGCATCTCCGGGCTCTGGTCGAGGCCGACGACCGTGCAGCCCTTGCGCGCGAGCAGCTCGCGCGCGACGGCGCCGGTTCCGGTGGCGACGTCGAGCACGGTGTCTCCCGGGCGTGCCTCGACGCGCGAAACGAGAAATCGCCGCCAGCGGCCGTCTTGGCCGAACGAGAGCAGAGCGGAATAGCGGTCGTACGTCGACCCGAGTGGAGCGAACAGCGCCCGCGCAACGGCGGTTTCTCCCACGAGCCCGAGTCTATTCTTGGCCCTCATGTCAGTGATCGACGACGTGCGCAGAATCGCCGAGGCGGCGTCGCGTTTCGCCGCGCCGGGCGAGGAGCTGGCCGCCGTCCTGCCGATCGAGCCGGCACTCGGCGAGCGTCTGTACCTCTGCGCCTACGTGGATGCGGACGGCGCGCAGACCTGGCTTGCCCTCGACGACGGCGCCACACCGGTGACGAGCCGGAACCGCGTGCGCGACGCGGCGTCGATCGCCGCGCTCGTCGAAGTTGCGGAGGAGAGCGCGGGGGAGCCGAGGAACGAGCCGCGCGTCGCGTCGGCGTCGTATCTCGACGCGCTCGGCGTGACCTTGCAGGGCGGCAATGTGGTCGGCGCTTTGCAGAGCGCCCTGCCCGCGGTCGAAGAGCTGACGCGGGACATCGAGGGCAACTACAAGCTCGAGCTCAAATGAGCGCAGACTTTCTCCGCGCCAACGTTTTCTTCACAACGCTGCGCTAGCTTCGATTCGTGCAGCTGAGCGCAGTCCTCGCCGCGACGGCGGCTCTCGCGAGCCCTGCTCCGGCGCCGCTTCCCCACGGGCTCCTCGCGTTTTCCGATGCCTGCCGCGCGTGTCCTGCAGCAGACGAGCCCGGCGTTTTCGCCATCCGCCCCGGCGGCCAGCGACCCTACCTCGCCGTTCCGAACGCATCCGACCCGCGTTGGTCGGCCAGCGGCCGGGAGTTGGCATTCGACCGAAACACGGTTACGGGAAGCTTCCCGCAAAGCGAGATCTGGCGGAGTCGCCTGGATGGCTCGGGCAGTCAGCGGCTCACGTCGAGCCACGGCGACGAACAAGCGGAGTGGTCGCCTGACGGACAGCGGCTCCTCTTCGTGCGCATAGATCCCGATGCTGCACCTGCTGCCCGGAGCGCGCTCTGGACGGTGCTGCGGGACGGCTCTGGTGCGCGCCTCCTTCTTCGTACCCGGATGGGAGGCGTGCGCGATCCCGAGTGGTCTCCCGACGGCCGCCGAATTGTCTTTGCAGCCAGCGCGGACCGCCTGTACGAGGTTGGCAGCAAGGGACAGGAGTTGCGGCTGCTTCGCATCCGCGGGCGAACCGCGCGATGGTCACCCGACGGACGAAGCCTCGCGTTCGTCGCACCCACGAAAGACGGGGCATCGCTGAGGGTCATCGATCGGAGGACCGGCCGGATACGAACGCTGGACACGCACAAGACGGGTCTGGTGTCAACCGCGCTCGCCTGGTCCGCCGACGGACGGTGGCTTGCTTACGGCCGGACCCGTGAGGTTCGAGACCCGATCGGAGGGATCACCTACACCCGCGATCTTTGGTGCGTCAGGGTTAGCGACCTTCGCCGGCGACTGATCCTGCGGACCGTGGACCTAGAGGGTCTGGACTGGCGCCGTAGCTAGACCTATCGCGAAGCGGCTCTAAGCAGGCGGATCGTTCAGCACCGGCGGGCGCCGGATGAAGCGGTCGCCCCAGGCCTTTCCGTACCGGTGCAACAGCATTCCCTGCAGGAAGATGCCGAGTCCGACAGCGATCAGCAGCAGCGCAAACGGCCAGCCGTCGCTGTCGAGCGAGTCGTTGAGGTAGTGCACGATCGCGGCGTAGTAACCGACAACGCCGTATACCGTCCAGGTCGCGCGGCGCATCGGACCTGATGCGATCGTCATCAGCAGGCCGACGACCAGCATCGGGATCCAACCCCGTTCGGTGTCCCCACCCGGATCGACCGCGAAGAAGACCAGTCCGGCCGCGACGCTGAACCAGCCGAGTGCGTGGAACCAAAAGGCGTCGCGGCGCCGGCCGAACGCGTCGAGGAAGACGCCGACGATCACGACGAGTGCGCCCGCGATGAGCGCTGCGGTTGCGCTGTCATCGCCGCCCGGATTCTCGAATCCGGTCACGAGGAACTGGGCGGCGAGCAACAGGGACAGGACGACGATGGAGAGGATGAACGAGAAGCGCGTGTAGATGAACGCCGCGATGCCGAAGAGCGCGGTTGCGAGCGCGACACCGAACACGTAGCCGCTGAAGTTCCCGAACGGATCGAGCGACTGGTCCTCGGGCCACACGTCGATCAGCTGGAGGAAACCGATGGCGACCCCGGCGAAGGTCGTAACCGCCAGCCACGCCGCCAACCCTCCGGGGACCCACCAGCCGAGCCTCAGCAGCCAAAGCGACGCGAACGCGAAGGCCAGCAGAAAACCGAGCGACGCGAGGAAGAGCCAGAGGCCGTTGTGCGATTCCGGGATCGTCGAGAGGAGGGCGCTGACGCCGACCGCGATCGTAATCGCCCCGCCGAACCAGAGGACGTTCGGAGGATCCATGCGCGGCCGA
>Ga0210378_10001774_pt1 | contig 11188 bp, 10 predicted proteins | sample PLM1_60_b1redo_FD_155465 | JGI IMG/M metagenome (GOLD analysis project Ga0210378, IMG submission 155465) | Groundwater sediment microbial communities from an aquifer in East River, Colorado, USA - PLM1_60_b1 redo | ecosystem: Environmental > Terrestrial > Soil > Riparian zone | place: USA: East... | reverse complement strand
GCCAGTCGCGTGAAGCTGAACAAGAGTCCGCTCCGACGGAAGCGGGAGCTCCGCCGGCAGGTTCGGTCGGTGTTGTTCGGGCCGTTCGACCTGCCGGTCGTGATCGGCGACCCTTCGAAGCGTCGCGATCTCATGGACGAGGCGCTCGTCGCGCTCTGGCCTCTGAAAGACGGGATCTCATCCGCCTACGACCGCGCGCTTCGCCAGCGGAACCGCCTCCTCAAGGAATGGGAGGGCGGGCGCGGCGGGCCATCGGGCATGGATGCGTGGGACGAAGAGCTGATCCGCACGGGGGTGCCGGTGATCGAGGCGCGCGGCGAAGCCGTCGCGCGCCTCGCCACCGGCGCCTCCCTCGAGTTCGAGGAGCTCTCCGGCTACGGCCTCCTGGTCGCTTACGCGCCCAACGTGACCGGTCCGGGACCGGCCGAGGAAGCCTTCCGTGAGCAGCTCGCGGCGCGGCGGGCCGACGAGCTCGTCCGCAGGACGTCGCTCGTCGGCCCGCATCGCGACGACCTCACCCTGGCGGTGCGAGACCTCGGCGCACGGGCCTTCGGGTCCCACGGCGAGACGTGGGCGGCGGCACTGTGTCTCCGGCTCGGTCTCGCGGCAGCGGTCGCGGCCGAGACCGGCGAGCCACCACTCCTGCTCGTCGACGATCCCTTCAGTGCCCTCGACCCGAGCCGCCGAGACCGGATCGCGCAACGCCTCGCGGAGAGAGGCGGCCAGGTCGTGATCAGTGTCGCGGACGAGGCCGACGTGCCGTCGGCCACTTCCGCGGTCTGGCAGGTCGAAGCCGGCGCGGTGACGGTGAGGTCCTGACATGCCGCATGCCAAAGGGTTCCGGCGGCGCAGCGGCGATCCGAGCTCGGAGCCGGTCGAGCTCGGCGACGTGATCGACAACTTGATGGCCGATCAGCTCTTCGCGCGAGGCATGCCCGTCGCGCAGCTGGCCGCCGCGTGGTCGTCCGTGGTGGGGGAGAGGCTCGCTTCGGAGACCGCACCGGCCACCCTCGAAGGCGGTGTCCTGACCGTGACGGCGACCTCCGGACCCTGGGGGGCGCAGGCCCGATTCCTCCACGAGGAGATCCGCCGCCGGGCCGACGAAGCGCTGGGCGGCGACCAGGTCACCGCGGTCCGGATCATCGTGCGAAACCGCAGGTAGACGGCCGAATTCGGCGAGTCGAAACGCCGTTCGAGTCACCTCTGATTGGTAGAATCTAGGGGTTCGTGCGACGGCCCCGCGCACGCCCCCAGCTCCGATGCGTGGGGCGGCCTGCGCGGGGCACCGACAGGAGGACGATTGGCCACCGCGAAGGCGAGAACAGAGAGCTACGACGCGCATAACATCCAGGTCCTCGAGGGCGTCGAGCACGTCAGGCTCCGCCCGGGGATGTACATCGGCACCACCAGCTCCCGTGGGATGCACCACCTCGTCTACGAGGTCGTCGACAACGCCGTGGACGAGGCGATGGCCGGGCGCGCCACCAAGATCGTCGTCACGATCCACACCGACAACAGCGTGTCGGTCCATGACGATGGTGCCGGGATCCCGGTCAAGCCGATCCCGAAGGCGAAGGATCGCCGTCCCGCGGTCGAGGTCGCGCTCACGACCCTGAACGCCGGAGGGAAGTTCGGCGGCGGCGGCTACAGCATCTCGGGTGGTCTCCACGGCGTCGGCGTCTCCGTGGTGAACGCGCTCTCGGCCAAGATGACCGCGGAGGTCCAGCGCGACGGCTTCTCGTGGACCCAGGCGTACGCGCGCGGGCGCTCCACGTCCAAGCTCCTGAAAGGGAAGGCCACCAAGAAGACCGGCACGTTGATCCGATTCTGGCCCGACGCCGAGATCTTCACCGAGGAGATCGAGTTCAAGCGCTCGGAGCTCACGGACCGACTCCGCGAGCTGGCGTTCCTGAACGCAGGTCTCGAGATCCAACTCGTCGATGAGCGCGAGCAGCCGGTCCACAAGGACGTTTTCAAGTACAACGGCGGGCTCGTCGACTTCGTGAAGCATCTCGCCACTGGCAAGGACGCGATCACGCGGGTCATCGCGATCGGCGACAAGGCCGAGGACGCGGAGGTCGAGCTCGCGTTGCAATGGACGGCGGGTTACTCGGAGTCCGTGTATTCGTTCGCCAACACGATCAACACGCACGAAGGCGGCATGCACGAAGAAGGCCTCAAGAAGTCGCTCACCAACGTGCTGAATCGCTACGCCCGATCCAAGGGCCTCCTCAAGGAGAAGGAGGACAACCTGATCGGCGAGGACGTGCGCGAGGGTCTGGTCGCGATCTTGTCGGTCAAGCTCCGCAACCCGCAGTTCGAGGGCCAGACCAAGACCAAGCTCGGCAACGCATCGATGCGTTCCTTCGTGGAGACGACGGTGAACGCGCAGCTGGCCGAGTGGCTCGAGGAGCACCCGACCGAGGCGCGCCGGATCGTGCAGAAGACGCTGGCGGCGGCCAAGGCGAGGATGGCGGCCAAGCAGGCCCGCGACCTGACCCGCCGCAAGTCGTTCCTCGAGGGTGGGTCGCTGCCCGGCAAGCTCGCCGACTGCCAGCTGAGCGACCCGGCTGCATGCGAGCTCTACATCGTCGAGGGTGACTCCGCCGGAGGCAGCGCCAAGCAGGCGCGCGACCCGGCGACCCAGGCGATCCTGCCGATCCGAGGGAAGATCCTGAACGTCGAGAAGGCGAGGCTCCACAAGATCCTCGAGAACATCGAGATCCAGGCGCTGATCACGGCGATCGGGACCGGGATCGGCGACGAGTTCGAACTGGACAAGGCTCGATACCACCGGATCGTCCTGATGGCCGACGCCGACGTGGACGGCGCGCACATCCGCACGCTTCTGCTCACCTTCTTCTTCCGGAACATGCCCCAGCTGATCGATGCCGGCTACATGTACCTGGCGCAGCCGCCGCTCTACCTGCTGAAGAACGGGAAGGCGGAGCAGTACTTCTATACGGAGCGCGAATGGGACACGTTCCGAAAGAAGAACGGCAACGGGGCGAAGAAGCTCGACCCGCAACGATTCAAGGGGCTCGGAGAGATGGACGCGCACCAGCTCTGGGACACCACGATGGACCCCGAGCGGCGCACGCTGCTGCAGGTGACGCTCGAGGACGCGACCGCCGCCGATCGGCTCTTCACGATCCTGATGGGCGAAGACGTGCCGTCCCGCAAGGAGTTCATCGAGACCAACGCGAAGTACGTCCAGAACCTGGACGTGTAGGGGGGATATGTCGCAGGAAGGATTGTTCGCGGGCCGCGTCGAGCCCGTCCAGCTCGAGGAAGAGATCCAGCGGTCCTACCTCGACTACGCGATGTCCGTCATCGTCGGGCGCGCGCTGCCGGAGGTTCGCGACGGGCTGAAGCCGGTCCATCGCCGGATCCTCTGGTCGATGCTCGAGCAGGGCCTGCGACCAGATCGTCCTCACCGCAAGTCCGCCAACGTCGTGGGTGGCGTGATGGCCAAGTACCACCCGCATGGCGAGGCGCCGATCTACGACGCCCTCGTGCGGATGGCCCAGGACTTCTCGCTCCGCCACCCGTTGATCGATCCGCACGGCAACTTCGGATCCGTCGACGGAGACCCGCCGGCGGCATCCCGGTACACGGAGGCGCGATTGGCGCCGACGGCGATGGAGATGCTCCGCGACATCGATTCCGAGACGGTCGACTTCGTCCCGAACTACGACGGCTACGAAGAGCAGCCGGTGGTCCTTCCGTCGCGCTTCCCCAACCTGTTGGTGAACGGCTCGGGCGGGATCGCGGTCGGCATGGCCACGAACATCCCTCCGCATAACTTGGGCGAGGTCATCGACGCGGTCGTCCATCACCTGGATCACCCGGAGGCCACGCCGAAGGACCTCATGAGATTCGTCAAGGGACCTGACTTCCCGACGGGCGCGATCATCATGGGCCGCGACGGCTTCCGTGACGCGTACGAGACCGGCCGCGGCTCGATCAAGATCCGCGCGGTGTCTTCTGTGGAGGAAGGGTCGGCCGGCCGCGCGCGCATCGTCGTCACGGAACTGCCCTACCAGGTGAACAAGGCGCGACTGGCGGAGAAGATCGCCGACCTCGTGAAGTCCGGCAAGGTGAAGGACATCGCCGACCTGAAGGACCACTCGTCCGGGCGGGCCGGGATGCGCCTCGTGATGGACCTGAAGCGCGGCGCGAACCCTCAGGTCGTGCTCAACCAGCTCTACAAGCACACCCAGCTCCAGGACTCCTTCGGAGTGATCATGTTGGCGCTGGTCGACGGGGTGCCCCGCACGCTGAACCTCGCCGAGATGATCGGCTACTACGTCGACCACCAGATCGACGTCGTCACCCGGCGGACCCGCTACGACCTCCGCAAGGCAGAGGAGCGCGACCACATCGTCCAGGGCCTCCTGATCGCCCTCGACCACCTGGACGAGGTCATCAAGGTGATCCGGGGCTCTCAGGACGCGGAGCAGGCGCGCACCCGGCTGATGTCGAAGTTCAAGCTCTCGGAGATCCAGGCGAACCACATCCTGGACATGCCGCTCCGCCGGCTCACCAAGCTCGCGCGCACGGAGCTCGAGCAGGAGCACAAGGAGCTGCTCGCGAAGATCAAGTACCTGAAGGCGCTCCTGAAGGACCCGAAGAAGATCCGCGGCGTCATCAAGGACGAGATCCTGGAGATCAAGAAGAAGCACGCGAATCCTCGAAGGACCCAGATCAAGGCCGACGAGGGCTCGTTCGACATCGAGGACCTCATCGCCGAGGAAGACGTGGTGATCACCGTCAGTCGGGCCGGCTATGTGAAGCGCGTGCCCATCGACTCGTTCCGGCGGCAGGGCAGGGGCGGCAGGGGCGTCCGGGGGGCAACCCTGAAGGAGGAAGACGTGGTGGCCGACGTCTTCACGACGACCACGCACAATTGGCTCCTGTTCTTCAGCACCAAGGGCAAGGTGTACCGGGTGAAGGTCCACGAGGTGCCCGACTCTTCGCGGACGGCTCGCGGGTTGTACGCGGCCAACCTCCCCGGTGTCGCCATCGCGGGTGACGAGCGAGTCTCCGCCGTCCTTCACCTGAAGGAGTACGACCCCAAGCGTTTCCTCCTCTTCGCCACGAAGAAGGGGATGGTGAAGAAGACCCCGCTGTCCGACTACGAGTCCGCGCGCACCGGCCTCGCGGCGATCAACCTGAAGTCCGGGGACGAGCTGATCGATGTGAAGCTCACCGACGGGAAGGACGAGGTCTTCCTGGTTTCGCGCAAGGGGCAGGCGATCCGGTTCAAGGAGCAGCACGTGCGCCCCATGGGTCGGGCAACCGCCGGTGTCATCGGCATGAGACTGGCCGAGGACGACGAGGTCATCTCCCTCAGCCTCGCCTCGGACGGCGAGGAGATGATCAGCGTCTCGCAGCAGGGCTACGGCAAGCGCTCGCCCCTCAAGGACTACCCCGTGAAGGGTCGCGGCGGGAAGGGTGTGATCGGTCACCAGATCACGAAGAAGACCGGCCTGCTCGCCGGCGCGTTCGTGGGCTCGAAGGAGCAGGACCTCTTCGCGATCTCCTCGAGCGGGACCGTGATCCGGGTGCCGGCCGAGCAGATCCGCAGGGTCGGCCGATCCAGCCAGGGCGTCCGCACGATGCGCGTCGAGGAGGGCGCCCTCGTCGTCGCGCTCGCGCCGGTGATCATGCAGATGGAGGAGTAGGTCCTTCGTCTCAGGAACCAGCCAAGGAACCAAGAGGCATCGTCGGTCGTTACTGCGATGATGTCTGCACTTCCCATGAACATCGGACTCGGCTTCCTGGTCGAGGTCGTCGCGTTCGTGGCGGCCGCCTACGTCGTGGTCGCGCTTCGGCCTCGTCTCCCGCGACAGACGACCGACCTCGTGCTGGGCGCCGTCGGCTGCGCGATCGGAGCCGGTGCCCTGCTGTTCCAGCAGGACGTGAGCCTCGCGGGAGGCGTGCTCGCGCCGCTGTTCGCGGCCGCCCTGCTCGTGGCTCACGTGCGAGTGTTGGATGCGGTCGGTGTGACGCTTCCTGCGTGGGTGAACATCCCCCCGTTCGGCCGCAGGCGGGCGTACGCTAGCGACCCAATCCAGTCCCAGACGATCGAGGAACCCATGCGGCAACCGAACCCCACCACGCAGCCTGAGCCGGATACCGGCTTCGACCCGGAGGCTCTCCCCGACCCGGAGCCGTTTCCGGGCGAAGAAGAGCTCGTCCCACCGCTGGACGCTCTCCCTCCCGAGGAGCCGTGGCCGTCGACGATCGTCAGGGCGCCACTCGAGACGCGACTTCCCAAGCGTGGAGCGCGCCGAACGCGCGTCGAGATCAGGCGGCTCGGCCCGGTCTCTGTCCTGAAGTTCTCGCTGATCTTCTACTTCTGCGTCTTCCTGGTGGTGTATCTGGCCCTCGCGATCATCTGGGTGATCTTGTCCGCGAGCGGCGTGATCGACTCGTTGGAGGAGCTTCTCGGCACGATCTTCCCGTCGGGTGCGGGTCTGTCACCAACGGGGGAAGTCAGTACTCGAGGCGCGGCCCCGATCCAGATCGATAGCGGGCAGGTCTTCACGTGGTTGTTCTTCGCGGGGTGCGTCGGGGTGGTGATCTGGTCGTTCATCAACGTGTTCGTGGCCGTGATGTACAACCTGATCAGCGACATCGTCGGCGGGGTGGAAGTGACGCTCGCCGACCGCCGTGACTGACCCACTCTCGGATTGACAGGGTTTCCGAGGCCTGTCTACCCTGCGACAGGGGCTCGGGGCCCTCGGGCCTGTAGCTCAGCTCGGTTAGAGCGCTTCCCTGATAAGGAAGAGGTCGATGGTTCAAGTCCATCCAGGCCCACCGCCTTGGCCAGGCCCACTGCTTTGGCCAGGCCCACCGATCCGATAGGAGGCTGTTGCTCGTGGGAGACGACACCGAAGGCACGGAAAAGAAGGGCGGTTTCTTCCGGAAGCTTCTGAAGCTCGCGTTCATCGGAGCGATCGTCGCCGCCGTCGTCCAGTTCATGAAGCGACGCCGAGGCGAGGACCTGGACGATGTCGAATGGCAGGAGCTGCCGCCGCCGGCCGGCGGGTAGCCAAGCATCGCGTGCGTTCCGGAAGGCCCGCCGGCCGGCGGGCCTTCTGCGTGCTCAGTGTCAGGTGAGGGACGAAGCCAGCGGCACCGTCGATAGACTCGCCCGAGTGGACGAGCCCGGACCGGCGTGGGGCCTCGCCCGCTCGGCGGCCGAGGCGGCGAACGTGGAGCTCCGCCCCCTTTCCTCTCTCGACCAGTTCGATGACGCGATCGGGATCATGGTCGCCACCTGGGGCGGGTTCCAGCTGCCCCCGCGAGAGGTGATCACCGCGCTGGCGCACAGCGGGAACGTCCCGCTGGGTGCCTACGACGACGAACGTCTGGTCGGCTTCGTCCTGGGATGGGCCGGCGTGGACGAGGAAGGACTCCACGTCCACTCTCACATGCTCGCCGCGCTCCCCGAACGCCGCCATCGCGGGGTCGGCTACGCGCTGAAACTCGGTCAGCGCGCGCAGGCGCTGGCTCAGGGCATCCACGTGGCCCGGTGGACGTTCGACCCGCTCGTCGCGCGGAACGCGTGGTTCAACCTCGGGAAGCTGGGGGCCGTCGCCGATCGGTTCGCGCGCGCTTTCTACGGGGACATGTCGGACGACATCAACCGAGGCGATCGCACCGATCGCCTCGTGGTCCGCTGGGAGCTCGATCCGGATCCCGTCCCGAGGCCCGTGCCGGAGGGGCTCCCGACCGTGCTGGCCGCCGAGGGTGATCCCGACGCTCCCGTCCCCGTGGCGGGGTCGGCGCCCTCGGCCAGCGGCGGCCTCATCGAGGTGCCGCGGGAGCACACCGAGCTTCGCCGGCGAGACGCCGATCTTGCGTCTCGCTGGCGGGACGCGGCCGCCACCGCCTTGGAGGAGTGTTTCGGCGCCGGCCTGATCGTCGTCGCCTTCGACCGAGAACGATCCGCGTACGTGCTGAGGCCCGAGGGAAGACCGTGAGCCGCGTTCGGGTCGTCGAACTGCTCCTCGTCGAGCTGCCGCTCGTCCGCCCCTTCCGGACCAGCTTCGGGGAGATGAGTGACAAGCGTTGCGTCCTGGTTCGCGTGGAGACCGACGACGCCGAGGGCTGGGGGGAATGCGTTGCCGACTCGCAACCGGATTTCAGCGGCGAGTTCAACGGGGGGGCGTGGCTCGCGCTCCGCGACTTCTTGGTGCCCTCGTTGTTCCGTGCGGGCGATGTGGACTTCGCTGCTGCGGAGCGAGCGTTCGCGGAGGTCCGCGGCAACCCGATGGCCAAGGCGGCGCTGCTCGATGCCTTCATCGATGCGGAGCTGAGGGTGAGCGGAACGTCTTTGGCGTCCTGGCTCGGCGCCGAGCGCGACCGCGTCCAGTGCGGCGTGAGCATCGGGATCGCATCCTCCACCGACGCCCTCCTCGAGCAAGTGACGGCGTACCTGGAGCAGGGCTACCGGCGCATCAAGCTCAAGATCGAGCCCGGGGTCGACGTCGACCGCGTCCGCTCCGTGCGCGGCGCCCATCCCGGCATCCTGCTGTCCGTCGACGCGAACGCCGCGTACTCGCTCGCCGACACGGACGTCTTCCGCTCGATGGACGACGCGGATCTCCTGATGATCGAGCAACCCCTCCATCACGAGGACCTCCTCCGGCACGCGGAGCTGCAGGCTCTCCTTCGGACCGACCTCTGCCTCGATGAATCCATCCGGTCCGCCGCCGACGCGGCCGCGGCGCTCGATCTCGGTGCCTGCCGGATCGTGAACATCAAGCAGGGACGGGTCGGTGGCGTGCTGGAGGCGAAGCGGATCCACGATCTCTGCCTCGAGCGAGGGGTCCCCGTGTGGTGTGGCGGGATGTTGGAGACCGGGGTGGGCCGGGCTCTCAACCTCGCCCTGGCGGCCTTGCCCGGCTTCACGCTTCCGGGCGACACGAGCGCGTCGGGTCGTTACTTCCACGAGGATCTGACCGAGCCTTTCCAGCTCGCGCCCGACGGCACGATGGCGGTCCCCACGGGGCCCGGGATCGGCGTGGCGCCACGGCCGGACCGGCTCCGGGCGTGCGTGATCCGACGCGAACTCCTCCGCCCTCGGGACAAAGAGTGACAAAACCGACGTGCCGCGCTTGACGGCCGACCGAGGGGACCCGTATGGTTCACGTTGAGAGACCGCTGGAGCCCTCGGGTTCCGGCGGTTTCTCACTTTCCGGGGGTTTCTCACTTTCCGGGCCTCCGGTCCGTTCTCCGGCCTGGTTCGCGGCCAGGACTCGATCCGACCCGTACCCGCCCGGGCTCGTGCCTTGCTTGTGTAGGACGCTCCCGCGGGCGACGATAGACCGACGCCTACAGTCCGGGCGTCCGACTATCCGATGAAGAAACGTGTCATCAGAGCCGAGGAGTTCGAGGTCCTGGATGCTGCGGGGCGGGTTCGGCTACGGATCGGTCTGTCGAACGACGAGTCTCCGTTCTTCTCGATGCTTGACCCTGAAGGGCAGGTTCGCGCCCGCTTCGGGCTCTCGTCGGACGGTTCCGCGGGTCTCGCGATCGGCGACGAGAACGGCAAGGTCCGGGCGACGCTGGGACTCTCCACCGACGGTTCCGCCAGCCTCGCGTTCGGAGACCGGAACGGCAAGATCCGCGCCAAGTTCGGCCTGGCCTCGGACGCTTCGCCCACGCTCGGAGCTCACGTCGAAGGGGATGAGGTGAGCCACCGGTACACGTTGGCGGACCAGGGATCGCCGACGCTCGGTTTGTACGACCGCGCCGGGCGGGTGCGCATCCGTTTGGGCCTCGCGGCCGATGGGTTCCCCATCCTCCGGCTGCTCGACGCCGACGGCGAGCTCCGTGCGCTCGTCGGCCTGGCCGATGACGGGAGCCCGTTGATCCAGTTCATGGACGAACGGAAGCAGCCGACCTGGACGATGCGATGACCGGATGGTGGACGGCGGCGTTCGTAGCGCAATGGGTCCTCCTGGTGGTTCTGTGCGTGGTCGTGGTGGCGCTGGCCCGACAGGTCGGGACGTTGCACCTTCGGCTTGGTCCATCAGGGGCGTTGGAGATCGACACTGAGGGGCCGGCTCTCGGGGAGGCATTGCCACCCGTCGAGGCCCTCGGCGCCGACGGCAGATCGCTCATCCTCGGTGGAGCTGGCGGGCGACGGCTCGTCCTGTTCTCGTCGCCGACCTGCATCGTGTGTCGCGAGGTCGCTCCGGCGATGCCCGCCGCGGCTCGGTCGGCGGACCTCGTGCCGCAGATCGTGCACGATCCCGATGCGGAGCGAACCTTCGAGGTTCCTGGCACACCGTTCCTGCTCGTGCTCGACGAGCTGGGGATCGTTCGAGCGAAAGGCACCGTGAACACCCTCGAACAGGTCGAGGGCTTGGTGGACACCGCGGACCGGCGGATGCGCGAGGAGGGCGAGCGGTGGGCGAGCTGATGCCGATCGAGCGAGCGCAGCGGGCGCTCGCGCGGCGGACGAGCCGGCGAGGGTTCCTCGGGCGGGTCGGCCGCGGCGTGGTCGCTCTGGCGGGTGGCTCCCTCGTCGCCACGGCATTGGCGCCGGACCGCGCGGAGGCGCACCACATCTGCGGCCACACGTACACGACCGGATCGTGCCCACATCCGTACGCCCCGCTGTCGCGGACCGATCGGTACGGCTTCCCGGTACACCCGACGTATGGATACCCCGTCGACAACCGCGGGAAGTTCTACCGGGACCCGGCCACACAGGAGCGATCCAGGACCTGCGAGAAGAAGGTCCGCGAGGTCTACCCCTTCGTGAACGATTCCCGATACGGCGGAGGCTGGACCCGCTGCTGCTACGGGCGGCTGCGTCACATCCAGGACTGCTGCTCGCGTTCGAGGATCCGGATCAACGGTGACTACGCCGTGCGCGGCTACTGTCCCTCCGGGCTCAAGGTCTTCTGCATCACGTACCGGGAGCTCGCCAAGCCGTGTTGACCGACGCCGGGGCGGGGGCCCTGGCGGTCGCCGCCGCGATCGCCGGCTGGTCCGCACTCTGGGGGCCCTGAGGACTTTCGATGGTGGAGACCATCAGCCCCGTCGTGTACGGGACGCGAACGAGGTGGGTGGGCGCTCTGGCGCTCCACGCCGCGGGGGCGGCGGCGACCGCGGCCGCCTTCGGGGCCGCGGTCGCCGCCGCCGCCGCCCTCCTCCGGCCGCC
>Ga0210378_10001773_pt1 | contig 11188 bp, 11 predicted proteins | sample PLM1_60_b1redo_FD_155465 | JGI IMG/M metagenome (GOLD analysis project Ga0210378, IMG submission 155465) | Groundwater sediment microbial communities from an aquifer in East River, Colorado, USA - PLM1_60_b1 redo | ecosystem: Environmental > Terrestrial > Soil > Riparian zone | place: USA: East... | reverse complement strand
CGCCGCAAGGACCTCGCCATCTGAGGCGTACCCTGCACGCCACACAGGGGCCGTAGCCCAACAGGCAGAGGCACTGGATTTAGGTTCCAGCCAGTGGGGGTTCGACTCCCCTCGGCCCCACGGTTCTCTACCAGCGCAGACAGCTCATGTGCCTGACGGCGACCATCAGAGGCACGGACAAGGCCGCAAGGAAGCGCGCCGAGGACAAGCTGTCCGAGTTCCGCACCCAGGTCCTCAAGCAGCGCAATGCACCGACCTCGGTCACCGTGGCCCACGCCCTGGACGAGTGGCTGCGCACCAGCGAGGTCGAGGACAGCACCCGCGACGGTTACGTCAACTACGTCGAGCGCTACATCCGCCCCACCCTCGGCCCTATCGCCGTCCGCAAGCTCGAGGCGCACGCCCTCGAGAGCTTCTACACCGAACTGCGCCGCTGCCGCGTGCGTTGCGACCGCAAGCCGTTCATCGAGCGGCACGCGAACGACAAGGAGCACGACTGCGTGGCCGCCAAGTGCACGCCGCACGAGTGCAAGCCGCTCGCCGCGTCCACTGTCCGCCAGATCCACTCCGTCATCAGCGGCGCCCTCTCCGCCGCCGAACGCTGGGGCTGGATCGAAGCAAGCCCCGCCCGCGTCACGCGTCGCCCCCGTCCCAAACCTCCCGAACCCGACCCGCCGACCCCGGCGGAAGCCGCCCGCTTGGCCGAAGAGGCATTCCGCATGGACGACGATTGGGGAACCCTGGTCTGGCTGGTGATGACCACAGGAATGCGTCGCGGCGAGCTGTGCGGCCTGCGCTTCTCCCGCATCGACTTCAACACCGAAACCATCGACGTCCGCCGCAACTGGGTCAACGGCAAGGAAAAAGACACCAAGACCCACCAGAGCCGCCGCATCGCCCTCGACTCCGAAACGGTCGCCCTGCTACGCGAGCACCGCACCCGCGTCAAAGCTCGCGTCGAGTCCCTAGGCGCGACGTTTTCTGACGATGTGTTCGTCTTCACCGGCTCCAAGACGCCCGACCACTCGCAGCCGTACCCTCCGAACGCCGTAACGCAGCGATACAAAGACATGGCCGCCCGCCTCGGCATCGCCACTCACTTCCACGCTGCGCCACTACTCCGCCACCGAGCTTCTCACGGCCGGCGTCGACCTCCGCACCGTCGCCGGTCGCCTCGGCCACGGCGGAGGAGGCGCCACAACGCTCCGCGTCTACGCAGCCTGGGTAGCGGCATCTGACCGCAAGGCCGCCGAAATCCTCGGAGCAAGGATGCCGAAGCGGGCAACTAGCTCGAAGCGCGACAGACCAGGCTGATCCCATGCGCCTTCAATATTGCGACACGCCGTCGGCCCACCAGATCGTTCGACAAGCCGAATGAGACCATGGACGGTCATAACCGGCGGACGCACGTGACCGCAAGATCTTGCGTCCGCCTGGCGTACTGGAGGTCCAATGTGCTAAGAAGCGTACAGCTTCAAAACTTTCGGACATTCAAGAATTTCACCACCCGTTTTAAGGGTAGCGCGTATCTGATCGGGCCGAATAACGCGGGCAAGTCGACAATACTCACCGCGCTACGACTTGCAGATCACTTGCTGCGTATAGCGTATGCCCGAAAGCCAGCTTTGCGCGTGTCGGATGAAGGAATGCTTCGCTACGCATACGAAGTGAGCCTGACCGACTTCCCCGCCTTACAGCAAAGTCTACGCAACGAATTTCAAAACGTCGATGTCCGACTCGTTGTTACGTGGAGCACAGGTCACCAGCTTATCGCAGTGTGGCCTGAACCGGAGCCCGACGAGTACGACAACTTGCAAGGATACTTCTACCTTCGAAAGGAGCGCGAGGTTCAACCTACCACACCTAGTCAAGTACGCCGCATTTACCCCAGTCTAGGCGTGGTTCCGATTCTTGGCCCCGTCGACCAAACTGAAGCGTTGCTCAATCCCGAATACGTCAGTCGAAACTATTCAAGCAGATTGAGCAGTCGGCACTTTCGAAATCAGCTTTGGCTCCTACAGCAGAACAGCGAACTGCCGAACTTTTGGAACTTCGCACAGCCGTGGCTCCCCGAGCTAGGGTTCGACGAACTAAACCATTACTCTGTAGACAAAGCTGAAGCTCTCAGCCTACATTTAACGGAGCAAGGAAGTCGTGTTCCCAAAGAAATCAGCTGGATCGGCGATGGCATGCAGATTTGGCTTCAAATCCTGTTCCATGCTTACAGGTTGAGAGACCGGAGAACAATTGTACTTGATGAGCCTGACGTGTACTTGCACTCAGATCTTCAGCGCCGACTGGTGAGGTTCCTAGAATCGTTGGACCTCCAGTCCATACTCGCGACGCACTCGCCCGAAATTGTTGCAGAGGCACCTCGTGCACAGATTCTTTGGGTTGACCGGTCTAGGCGTTCCACGACCGCCGTTCATGACGAAGCGCTGCTTGAGCAGCTGACCAACACGATCGGCACCCAATTCAACCTGAAACTTGCACGAGCGATGCGCGCCAAGGTCGTAGTCATGGTCGAAGGAAACGATATGCAGCTCCTACTGCCGATCTGCAAGACTATTGGCGCCGAGCGGGTGGCTCATGAAACAGGAGTGGCTGTTATTTCGCTGGCTGGCTATAGCCATTGGGACAAGATCGAACCCTTCGTATGGCTAGTGAAGGACTTCTTGCAGGATTCAGTGAAGTGCTATGTCGTTCTCGATAGAGACTATCGGCCGCAATGCGAAATAGATGCGCTCGTTTCAAGGTTCGCTACAATCGGCATTGATCTCCACGTTTGGGAGCGCAAAGAGCTGGAGAGCTATCTGCTGTGCAACCCCGAGGCATTGGCCAGGATAGCGAAAATGCCCGTTGGCGATATCATTGCTGCGCTTGACACTAGTGCGGCATCCATGGCGAACGACGTTTTCTCCCGAATGCTTGAAGAGCGAATTCGAACAGAGAAATCCGCATCGAGGCACGAGGTCACGATTATGTCTGAATTTAAGGGGGAGTTCGATGCGTCTTGGGCTGACAAGGCTTGGCGCCTGAGTGTATGTCCACCGAAACAAATGCTTAGCCATCTGAATACGCACCTGCAATCCACAGGGAAAAAGGCGCTGTCATTTGCTCGGATAGCTCGTGAGCTTCGAGCAGCGGAAGTGCCACCCGAAATGCGCGACCTGCTGCTGTCAATCGACCAATCTGTCAGCACTGCTGCTAACGCAAGTCCTGCCTAACGTGAGCGTATGTCCACCGGGCCGGTGGCAACCGACTATCGACCGGATGATGGGTCGGGTTGGGGGTGTGTTCGGCCCGAGTCGAGCCGCGGCGCAGCGCCTGGGTAACCCTAACCGAATTGAATCCAAGCAAGATCACGCGGTGGCCGACTCAAACACCGACTCCCGCACCAATCGTTAGATGACAGGTTGAGAGGAGCTGATATGGGTTCAGCCTACATCTCAGTTCTGATCGGCGGTCTAATTGGTTCGATGTCAACCCTCCTCGGATCAATCATTTCCCACCAATTTACCCGAAATCGTGATCGCCGGGCAGTGGCCCTTCAAGGCCTAAGAGAGTTAGCCGTCGTGCGGCTACGCATGCAAAGACGAGACGCGCTGGAGTTCGAGGCCGATCTCGCGACGATTCAATATCAGTGGGCAATAGCAGGGATATCAGCTCGGATGATTTCCATCTACCTTTTTGTCGCACGACATGGGGCAAGCGTCATGCGTGCGGGTCAGAAGCCGAGCGATGACTACTTTCGATTGCTGGCGGAGCTTGACAATTTGATGTCTGCGGAGCTCGCGAAACCTTCCCGCGGTCGACAAAGGGCTCGCTGTGAACAGGTTGCCAAACGTATAGCCGGCACAATTACATCGGAAGGAGCCTGACTTTATATTTTGCGGAATGCAGCACATATTTGCGCTTTGTGTCCCAGGCGACATGCAATGGTCTGCGGCCACGTCGTCGCATAAAGAGCGAAGAGCCGGGTGCTCGTCCCTTAGTTAGGAGCACCAACTCGGCCCAGGCCGCAGTCGATTTCCGAGCGGACTACAGCACGCAGAAGGTCCAATACGAAGGCTGATTAGCCGAGAACCATCTTACTAAAGGTCGTTACAGTAGGGAATCCCTCCTCGACAGCACGCAATAGCCCTCTACGCGTCAAGGCAAGGGCACAGTCGTACACCTCACGAATCTGCGCTCTATCTGGATACTTGGAGCCGTGCACGAGGCGGCTGCGCATCTCGTAGATGCTGCTGAGATGCTTGGCGATCTCATGCCGCTCGCTGACATTTTCTGACAGGTAGTGTGCGCCATGGATTCGAAATCGGTAGCCGAGATCGCCACGGCGGGCGCTCTCGTCATACGGCAGCAGCAGCGCCTCCAAGGCAATCGTGAAGTCGAGACTGCATCGGCGTCGGTGTTGCGCGACAACGCGGCGACGAAGCGATGTAGTGCTAAATCGTGCGCGGATCCAGGTTCACTGAGGTGGTAGCACGCTAACTGATTTGCCGTAGCCACCAGCGTCTGAAAGTCTTGCGCGGTCAGGGCGGCAACGTCGCGTGGCCGCTGTGGCAGCACGAGTGGATTGTATGACACGCCACCGTAGACCCAGGCAGGATCGGCATGCTCGGCAACATAGCGTGCCGCCACGTGATGGCCGCGCAATTGGAAGGCAGCCAACAGCGCCGTTATCCGCTCCTGCGAACGCATATGGTGCGCACGGCGCGGCCCAGACTCACGAAGTTCCAAAGCCGTGTAGGAAAGCTCGGTGAAGCTGTCTGTAGGTGAGACTGGGCCACCCCGGGTCTCCAAAATCGTACCTTGCTCTGCCGGGGAAAGTGTCCGGATGCAGACGTTGCCGACGGTCAGCGCTTCAACATCTTTCAGATAGACACCACTGAGCGGCACGCTGACGAGATGGTGCAGATCGGCTGCGGTTACCACAGTCAGCACTTCGTCGGCAAACCCCTCGGCGGACACCCGCGTCCGCAGCGTCCACATGAGCCAGCGCCGCGAGGTGGTGATACAGCGCTGGCAGCACAACGGCTCGTGCAGTCCAACCTGCCGGATCCTGCTCGAATTGTGGACCAAGCAGCCGGACATCCAGCAACGGTCCGACCGGCCCCGGAAGCGGCGCCCAATACGGCAGCGCATCACCGGCAAGCTCGACGAGTCCGGTTGCGCAGCGCATGACCGCAGCGACTTCTTTCTCACCCAGCCATGGAGCCTTGGGCAATGCCGGATGATCGACCCTTAGAATGCTACGGAGGCACGTGCGGCGCACCGCAGACCAGCGGGTAGGGCTCTCGCGTTCAATGACCCATTGCTGCACGTCGATGGCCTGCGGAACATCAGCATCCTGCAGCCGGCGTGCCACCGGATCTCTCACTGCGGTGTACGTTTCGACGAGGGCTCGCTTCGGCTGTCAATCGTCTTCGTTGTGCACCTCCACAGTATTAGCCGATCACGAGGCGTTCGCCACCGAAGTCGGCGACGATCTCCATTCGTCCGCCGAGAGCTCTGATATAGGCGGCCAGTGTTCTCAGTTCGCTAGTGTCGACCTTGGCCCGCTCAATGGCAGAAACGCGCTCCTGGCGCACATTCATCCGCTCGGCAACCTCGGCCTGCGTCAGACCAAGACGCTTACGCATCTCCGCCAGGCGGTGGGCCCGACTGATGTTGACAAGAGCCTGAGCGCCCGCCTCGACCTCGGCCCTGTCGCCAGTGTCGGGAAAGAACTCCGAGAGGAAGCCTTCGCGGTCGTAGTCGTGCGTGCTGCTCATCATCCCTCCTTCTCCTTCAGATATGTCGCGTACCGGGCTTCAGCGAGGGGGATCGCCTGTCGGTACCAGGTCTTCCATTGCCCCGCCTTGTCACCGGCGACGAGGAGGACTGCATTGCGGTCAGGATCGAAGATAAACAAGATCCGTATCTCGGTCGTCCCGGTCGAGCCGGGACGCAGTTCCTTCAGGTTGTGCAAGGTTGAGCCCTTCATCCGGTCGACCAGCGGCCGGCCGAGGCTCGGCCCTTCCTCCAGTAGTGCGGTGATGGCCTGGCCGACCAGAATGGCGCTGGCACGGTCGGTGCGGCGAAGCTGATGGAGCCACTCCCGCACCTCCGTGACGATCTCCAAGCGACAGGCCACTGAGCCATGGTACATGAGACAAGTACACATAGATACTATCGATCTTCTCAGTGTGGGCAGCGACCCCGCCTGCACACCGGCCAGTCCTACGGCCCTCAGATAGCGGTCACGACGTGGTGCCCGCTGTCCATGAAGCTGTCCATGAACCGTGGGTTAACGATGCGACTGGAGTACCGTCTAGCGCGACCACCGGTCGCGTCTGCGCTGGTAGTGCCCAGGTGACGCATCGTGAAGGCGATTTAGGTTCCAGCCAGTGGGGGTTCGACTCCCCTCGGCCCACGATCGGGCATTCGCACAATAATGTCCGAATTTTGTGCTGCGCTCGATCGGGCAACCGCTTGTGACTCTCGCCGCTGACCTGCAGGTTCAGCCAATCGGGACGGTGTTCGCGCGGTGTTTGCACCAGGTGTTCGCGCACCATGATCCGGCTGTCGGGGCGCTCGGGCGGGGCGAGCAGCCGCAGCGGACGTGTATCAAGCCGGCGTACGACCAGGTCGCCCGCGTGGCCGCGCGGATCGCGGCAGAGTCGTGCGGTGGGCCGTGCCCTGCCGGGCGGGCCCCCGCTGGTGCTTGCTCTGAGGCGAGCGGGTCGCGGCATAGAAAGACGTTCCTCGGGGCACCTCGGACCAGCGCGACCGGCGTACCAGAAAGTCCTTGAAAGACACCCGGGAGGCGGTGTCGGATCGGGGCAGAGGCGTTCGTAGCAGGGGTGAGAGGCCGCCCACGAGGGGCGCCCCGAACCACAGGAGATGATCCGAGATGCAGTACCTGGTTTCCGTGATCGACGACGGCACCGGCTTGGCCACCCCGGACGAGGAGGCCGACATCGACGCGTTCAACGACCGGCTCAAGGTGGAGGGTCACTGGGTTTTCGCCGGTGGCCTCGGGTCCCCCGACCCGGCCACCGTCGTCGACAACCGGGGTGACGAGGCGGTGTTCACCGACGGGCCCTTCCTGGAGTCGAAGGAGTACCTCGCCGGCTTCTGGATCATCGAGGCGCCCGACCTCGACGTGGCCCTCAAGATCGCCGCCGACGGGTCGAAGGCCTGCAACCGGAAGATCGAGGTGCGGCCGTTCCTGTGAGTTTGGTCGACATCGGGGAGGCGATCACTCAGGCACACCACGAGGAGTGGGCCCGGGTGGTCGCCTCCCTGACCAGGCGTTTCGGTGACCTCGACATCGCCGAGGAGGCGGCGGCCGAGGCGTTCGCGACCGCCGTTGAGCGGTGGCCGGCCGACGGCGTACCCCCCAACCCCGGCGCTTGGCTGACCACCACCGCCAACCGCAAGGCCATCGACCGGATCCGGCGCGAGAACAAGCGCGACGACAAGCAGAAGGAGGCTCAGCTGTTGTACGACGACGACCCACCCGAGCCTCTCGACGCCATCGACGACGAGCGGCTCCGGCTGATCTTCACCTGCTGTCACCCGGCGCTGGCGATGGAGACCCGCGTGGCACTGACGCTGCGCATGGTCGCCGGGCTGACCGTGCCCGAGATCGCCCGTGCCTTCCTGACGCAGGAGACCACCATGGGGCGGCGGATCACCCGCGCGAAGGCCAAGATCAAGGCGGCTCGCATCCCTTATCGGGTGCCGTCCGCAGACGATCTCCCGGCCCGCGTCTCCGGCGTACTCGCCGTCCTGTACCTCGTCTTCAACGAGGGCTACCTGGCGACCGGCCCCGACACCGATCCCGTACGTCACGACCTGACCGCCGAGGCGATCCGGCTCACTCGCCTGATCCGTGCCCTTATGCCGGAGGACGGTGAGGTGGCCGGGCTGCTGGCGCTGATGCTCCTCACCGAGGCCCGCCGCACCGCCCGGGTTTCGGCCAGCGGCGAACTGGTCACCCTCGACGAGCAGGACCGTGGGGCCTGGGACGCGGTGCTGGTCGCCGAGGGTCACCGGCTGGTGCGCGAGCGCCTGGCCGCCGGGGTGGCTCCGGGTCGCTACCAGATCCTCGCCGCGATCAACGCTGTGCACACCTCCGTGCGCGACGTACGCGACACCGACTGGTCGCAGGTCGTCGCCCTCTACGACCAGCTCGTCCGCCTCGACCCCTCGCCGATCATCGCCCTCAACCGGGCCATCGCGGTCGCCGAGCTCGACGGCCCGGAGGTAGCACTGGCGGCCGTCGACCGTCTTGAGGACAAGTTGGCCGGCTATCACGCCTACCATGCGACCCGCGCCGACCTGCTGCGCCGGCTGGGCCGCAGCCAGAAGTCGTGCGCGGCGTACGACAAAGCCATCGAGCTGGCCGGCAACACCGCCGAGACCGCCTACCTGATACGCCGCCGCGACCAGCTCGGGTAGTGCCCGTCCGCAACGGCGACCGGGCGCACTGACATCGGCGTGAGCGCGCATCGCGGCTAGATAAGTGCGGTTGGACTACTCGTAGCCGGTGGCAGCGGCGATGATCGTCGAGGACAGGGGTCACATCGCACCCCGCGGAGGCCGCACGGCCGGGGGGCCGGGCTCGGTGAGAAATTTCTGTCGACAGCCTGTCGGATCCGCAGCGAGGCGTTCGTAGAAGAGGTGAGAGGCGGCTGGAAGAGGCCGCCGGGACAAGGAGTCATGGGATGACGAAGTACCTGATCTCGTTCGACGACGGCGCGATGACCTTCCCCGAGGAGGAACTGCCCGACGTGGCCGATGCCGCGCGCGCGGTGAGGGTGGAGGCCAAGGACGCCGGGGTGTGGGTCTTCTCCGCTGGGCTGGAACATCAGGTGCCGAGCGTCGTGGCCACCGACGGGACGGTCACCGACGGGCCCTACCCGGAGACCAAGGAGCACCTCGGCGGATTCGCGGTCGTCGACGTGCCCTCACGCGAGGAGGCACTGGAGTGGGCTGCCAAGATCGCCGCCGCCTGCCGCTGTGCGCAAGAGGTCTTCGAGCTCCTGCCCGACCCGACCGTCTGAGCGAAGGAGGCCCGCCACGCCGGAGGTCGCGGGTTCGCTGGCGGGACGTCATACGAGCTGGGCGCCACCACTTCGTATGACGTCCTCGCGCGCCGACGACCGACCATCGGCTATGAGCGGACGCTGGTTGATCTTGTTCGCGAGCTGTTGTCCGTGTGCGTGGCACGGCTCGGTCGGCATTGGCCTGGCCTTGCCCGGCCGAGTTGGCCTCGTCAGCTGTTCTTGAGGCGTTGCAGGGCCAGGATCACGAAGCCGCGCAGAGCGCGATCCCATCCGGCCACCGCCGGCAGGCGATCCTGGGTGGACGCGTCGATCAAGATCGACCGCGCCTGATCCGGTAGGTGGCCGCCGAGGCGGTACGCCAGGGCGATGCCGGCGGTGATGGCCACCGGCTCAGCCGGCACGTCGAGCAGATCGTGCAGCTGTTGATCGATTCGGGGATCGGGTTGCGGCGAGTGGGCCAGCGCGAGGTTAGCGCTGGCGCGGACTGGGACCCGCCGCGGTGGCACGTCGATCAGGACATGCGACGCCGCCGGATCAGGCGGCAACCGGGGCAGCAGGGCCGCCGACCGGGCAGCGACGTCGTCGTCCGGGTCGGCGACCCAACCGATGATTACCGGCAGGAAGCCGGAAGCTACGGATGGGCCTTCTCGGTGTGATCAGTCAAGGCAGAATCTCGACGTACCCGTCGGTTCCGTGCACGCGGATCCGCTGCCCATCGGGGATCAGTCGGGTGGCATCCACCACTCCGACGACGGCCGGCAAGCCGTACTCCCGTGCGATCACTGCGCCGTGAGTCATCAATCCTCCGACCTCCGTCACTAAGCCTGTGATGGCGACAAAGAGGGGCGTCCAGCTGGGGTCCGTGTGGGTCGTGACTAGGATGTCGCCCGGTTCGAGATCGGCCTGTGCCATGTCCAGGATGACGCGGGCTCGCCCTTCGATGGTCCCGGCGGAGACCGGTAGGCCGATCAGCGCGCCGGCCGGCAAACTGTCGCGTCGGTACGCCCCGGCGATGACCTCGCCATCGGATGTGAGCACCCGGGGCGGCGTGAGCGCTTGATACGACCTGAACGCGTCCTTACGCCGGCAGATGAGCTGGTCATCCACGCGGTTCGTGCGCACGACGTCGTGGAGTTCCTGGAACGTGAGGTAGAAGAGGTCTTCCTTCTCACGAAGTACGTGGGCCTGCACGAGGCGCTCGGCCTCTTTCAGCAGGGCCTGCTTGTACACGAAGTAGCGGCTGACCATGCCGTACTTCGGGTACTCCCGGTACCCGATGAAGGTCCGGACCCGGTCGATCATCCGCTTGGCCTCTTCGGCCTTGCGCTCCCCGTCCGGCAGGGCCCGCAAGCGCTCCAGCACGTCCTGTTCCTTCGCCCATGCCTCCTGCCGCCCTTGCTCGAAGCGCCGCGCGCCGGCGCCCGGCTCGAAGTTCTTGATGTTGCTGAGGATCATGGGCACGAGCGTGGAGGGGCGTTCGCTCCAACGCGGCCGCGTGATGTCGATCTCGCCGACGCAGCGCATGCCGTACTTGTCGAGCCAGGCCTTGATGGCGTCTCGCGCTTCCCGCCCGCCCGCGAGCTTGGGCAGCTCGTCCAGGAAACCCTCGTCCTCGACGTGTCGCAGAAACGCCACCACGTCCGGATGCGGGCGGATCACGTCCGCGACGTCCAGCAGCGCCAGCCCCATCTCCGATGTGACGTTGTGGGGCACGGACTGGGTGAGCGTGTCCGCCGCGTTCTTCTCGCCCAGCCACGCCTGCAGCTGATCGTTGAGCCACCACGCGGCCTGCATCGCCGACATGAACACCTGATGGCTCTGCGGATCGAACAGGATCCGCTTCAGCTCCTGGATGTCCGCCAGGATGAAGTCGAGCAGCGCCTCTCCGGACTTCGTGCGGATGTCGCGTTCCGAGGCGGCGATGGATGCCTGGCTGCGCCCGATCAGCTCGGTGACGATGGCCGGATCGGTCTCGATCGGAGCTGGCGCGCCGCCAAACAGTGGCCCGGGGGGACCCTCGTCAGGGAGCGGCCGGACGAAGCCGTCGCGCTCGAGGATGGTCTGCAGCGCGTCCCCGGTCAGCGGATCGGATCTCCCCAGGGCCGCCAGGAGGCCGGCGCGGCTCGCCG
>Ga0210378_10001772_pt1 | contig 11189 bp, 7 predicted proteins | sample PLM1_60_b1redo_FD_155465 | JGI IMG/M metagenome (GOLD analysis project Ga0210378, IMG submission 155465) | Groundwater sediment microbial communities from an aquifer in East River, Colorado, USA - PLM1_60_b1 redo | ecosystem: Environmental > Terrestrial > Soil > Riparian zone | place: USA: East... | reverse complement strand
TCCATGCCCACGAGCGTGCCGAACCCCGGCCGAGGTCCGCAAACGTCGTTGCTGCTCCGGCAAACCGAGGATGGCGAGATGGCGAGGTGCACTAAGCCGATCGAGGCGATCGCTCGCCCCGCGGCAGGACAGTGCATTCGACTCCCTCGGTCCTGAATATTTATGCTGTCGGTGTCCGGCGTGAGGAACAGCCGCGGCCAGCGGCTGCGGGGGAACCGGTCGGCTCAGCGCGGCTTGCATCGCCTGGTCGGCGCAGCAGGGCGGGCCGGGCGACCTGGCGGCGCAGCACGGCCGGCTGGTGGCGAAGGAGGTCGGCGTCCTTCGATGGGTGGCTTCGGCTGAGCAGCCGGACCCACCCCATGACCGGTCTTCCCATTCGGAACGTCTGACAAGATCGCCGGCCAGGCGGTCCTGGGCCGGCCAGATACAGGGGTAGGCGTCGGCTCGTCCTGCCGGCGGGCGAGCCGGGTCGCACCACGGTCGCCGTGTCGCTGTGCGGGGTAGTCCGGAGTACTGCGCCGGCTGGTTCGGCGACAGCGATGTGTTTGGCCAGCGCATGGGGTGTGTCGGAAGTGTCTGCCGGTCGGTTGTTTGACCGGCTACGGTTCGCGTGTATCCGGTGCGCATGGGGCGGTCGGTTCCCACCGTATGGGGCCCGGGGGTTGGCGGTGAGCGAGGTCGTGGTCGTGCACGGGGTGGGCCAGCAGGTCAAGGGTCCCCATGTGCTGCATGCGGAGTTGTTCGCCGCGCTGCGCGACGGAGTGATGGCGGCTGGAGCGGACATCGCGGCGGGACAAGTGAGGTTCGCCTTCTATGGCGGGCTGTTCCGGCCGAAGGGCGAGGTGCTCGGCGATGAGGTGTTCTTCGTCGCCGATGATGTGCAGGACGGGTTCGAGCGGGAGCTGCTGGCGGCCTGGTGGGAACGTGCTGCCGCGGTCGACGCGCGGGTGGTGCCACCCGATGCGGAGGTGCTGTTCCGGTCACCGCGGTGGGTGCAGCGTGCCCTGTTCGGCATGAGCAACTCGAGGTTTTTCGCCGCTGCGGGCGAGTCGGTGTTCTCGCTGCTGATCGGCGACCTCAAGCAGGTCCGTGGTTACCTGACCGACGCGCGGATCCGCCGGGAGGTGCAGGACGTCGTCGCCGGTGCGGTCGCCGCCGACACTCGGGTGCTGGTGGGCCACTCCCTCGGCTCGGTGGTGGCCTACGAGGCGCTGTGCGCGCACCCGGAATGGCCGGTGCGGACGTTGGTGACCCTCGGGTCGCCGCTGGGCCTGCGGCTGATCTTCGACCGGTTGCGGCCCCCGCCGGCGCCCGGGCCCGACCCCGGCACGCGGCGGGGGGTGTGGCCGGGGTCGGTGACCGGGTGGACGAACCTCGCCGACGCTGGGGATGTGGTCGCTGTCGTCGAGGACCTGCGGCCGCTGTTCGGACCTGGCGTACGCCAGGTCCGGCTGCACAACGGCTCCTCCGCGCACGATCTGCGGCCGTACCTGACCGAGCCGCTGACCGGGCGGGCGATCGTGGCCGGGATGGGCGGCTGACGGTGGATCCGGGACGGGACGGGCGGCGCCGGTTCCTCATCGCGACCGGGGTGACCACCGGGCTGCAGGAGACCGCCGACGACGTCGCGGCCTCGGTCCGGCGGATGAGCGAGCTGCTGACCGGGCTGTTCGGTTACGAACCGGCCACCGGTCTCGGGCTGGACCCGGAGGCGGACCGGGTCCGGGACGAGCTGCGGGACTTCTGCCTGGCCCGCGAACCGGACGACGTGGTGGTGCTTTACCACACTGGTCACGCGGACCTGGCCGGTGACCTGCACCGGCTGTGGATGGGCGGCACGCGCGACCGGTACACCAAGACCCTGGCCACCCGCGAGCTCGCCGAGCTGATGCTGGCCGACACTCCGCTCACGACGGCGCTGATCATCCTGGACACGTGTTTCGCCGGTCACGGCGGCGCGGAGGCGCTGCTGTCGGGGATGCGGGTCAGTGCCCGCGCCCCGGACAAGACGCTGGCGGTGCTCACCGCCGGGCATCCCGGTGAGCAGGTGCGGGCCGGGGACTTCGCCGGGCTGTTCGACGCGGCGGTGCGCCACCCGGCCACCGCCGGTCACGAACCGCGCTACCTGCCGCTGGGTGGCGTGGTCGGGCACATCAAGTCCAGCAATGACCGGCCGGGCTGGCAGACGGTCTCCGCCAGCGTGCTGTTCCAGCATCAGCCGGAGCTGCCGTTCCTGCCCAACCCGCGCTACGACCCGCTGCTGCACGGCCTGGACTTGGCCACCCAGCTGCGGCTGGCCGAGGACCCGCAACGCGAGCACGAGCTGCGGGAGCATTTCCTGCCGCGCGCCCGCGGCGTGGAGTCCGCGGCCGAGGCGGCGTGGCGGTTCGTCGGCCGGCACGCCGCGCTGGCCGAGCTGGCGGCGTGGCTGACCGACCCCGATCCGCCCGCCCGGGTGGTCACCGGCGACCCCGGCTCCGGGAAGTCGGCCGTGCTGGGCCGGCTGGTGGTGCTCGCCGACCCCGACAGGCGCGGGTCCGTCCCGCTCAGCGGGGTGCCGCCGGGCACGCTGCCGCCGCCGGGAAGCATCGACGTCGCCGTGCACGCCCGCGGCAAGACCAGCGCCCAGGTCCTGCAGGCGCTGTGCGCCGCCGCACGGCTGCACGCCGACACGCCGGGTGAGTTCACCGCCCGGCTCGGCGACCGGCGGCTGCACGCGCTCATCGACGCCGTCGACGAGGCCACCGACCCGCCCGCGCTGGCCGGTGGACTGCTCCGCCCGCTCATCGACACCACCACCAGCAGCGGGCTGCGGCTGCTCATCGGCACCCGCCGCCACCTGCTGCCGGGGCTCGGCCCGCACACCGTCCACCTCGACCTCGACGCCGAGCGGTACGCCGACCCGGCCAGCCTGCACACCTACGCGCAGCGCTGCCTGCGGGAGACCGCGCCGGAAGGCTCCCCCTACCGCCAGGCGCCGGCCCAGACCGTCGCCGACCTCGCCGAAGCCATCGCGGAGGCGGCCGGCCGATCGTTCCTGGTCGCGCTGATCGCCTCCCGCACCCTGGCTGCCGGCGCCGACCTGCCCGACCCGGACGATCCGGCGTGGCGGCGCGGGCTGCCCGCCACCGCGGCCGACGCCATGCGCAACGACCTGCACACTCGCCTCGGCGACGACGCCGGGCGGGCCACCGACCTGCTCACCCCACTGGCCTTCGCCCTGGGCGCCGGCCTGCCCTGGGAAGACCTGTGGGCCGCCCTCGCCAGCGACCTCACCGCGACCCACTACACCGACGAGGACCTGGTGTGGCTGCGCCGCCATGCCGGGTCCTACGTCGTGGAGGCGTCCGAAGCCGGCGGGTCGGTGTACCGGCTGTACCACGAGGCTCTGGCCGAACACCTCCGCCACGGCCACGACCCACAGCGGGTCCACGCCGCGATCACCCGGTTCCTCACCGCGCACACCCCGGCGACACCCGACGGCGAACCGGACTGGGCGGACGCGCATCCCTACACCCGCGCGCACCTACCCACTCACGCCGCCCGTGGGAATGTCCTGGACCCGCTCCTCGACGACCCCGCCTTCCTGCTCACCGCCGCCCAGCCCGCCCTGCTCGCCGCCCTCCCCGCCGCCCGCACTGACACCGCCCGCCGCAACACGCGGGTCTACCTGCGCGCCGCCCACCACTTGCGCGACAAACCCGCACACCAACACCCCGCCTACCTCGAAACAGCCGCGTTGACCGCCGGCGCCATCCCCCTCGCCACCCGAATCAACGCCCGCTACCCCACCCGTCCCTGGCACACCCTGTGGGCGCGCTGGCAAGACGAATCCGCCCACCAGATCCTCACCGGCCACACCAGTGCAGTGGCGGCGGTGGCGTGCACGACCCTGCCCGACGGGCGCCCTGTCGCCGTCACCGGCAGCCACGACACCACCGTGCGGGTCTGGGATCCGGCCACCGGCCGGCAGATCGGCGACCCGCTTACCGGCCACGACAGCATGGTGACGGCGCTGACATGCACAACCCTGCCCGACGGGCGCCCCGTCGCCGTCACCGCCGACTACTGCGGCACGGTGTGGGTGTGGGACCTGGCCACCGGCCGACCAGTCGGCAAGCCCTTCACCGGCCACCCCGGCGAGGTGGCGGCGGTGGCGTGCGGGACCCTGCCCGACGGGCGCGCTCTCGCCCTCACCGGCGGCCACGACCGCACAGTGCGGGTATCGGACCTGACCACCCGCCAGCCGGTCTGCAAGCCGCTGACCGGCCACCAGGTGGCGTGCGGAACGCTGCCCGACGGGCGCGCCGTCGCCCTCACCAGCAGCGATGACGGGACCGTACGGGTGTGGGACCTGGCCACCGGCCGGCAGATCGGCGACCCGCTGACCGGCCACACCGGCCAGGTGGCGGCGGTGGCGTGCGGAACGCTGCCCGACGGGCGCGCTCTCGCCCTCACCGGCGACGACGACCACACGGTGCGGGTGTGGGACCTGGCCACCGGCGAGCCGGTCGGCGACCCGCTCACCGGCCACACCAGCTATGTGAACGCGGTGGCGTGCGGGACGCTGCCCGACGGGCGCGCCGTCGCCGTCACCGGCAGCCACGACGGCACGGCACGGGTCTGGGACCTGACCACCGGCGCAGAGGACGGCGACCCGCTCACCGGCCACACCAGCTATGTGAACGCGGTGGCCTGCGGGACGCTGCCCGACGGGCGCGCCGTCGCCGTCATCGGCGGCCACGACGGCACGGTGCGGGTCTGGGACCTGACCACCGGCGCAGAGGACGGCGACCCACTGACCGGCCACACCAGCGGGGTGGTGGCGGTGGCCAGCGGGACGCTACCCGATGGGCGCGCGGTGGCAGTGACGGCCTACAACAAAGGCACGGTGCGGGTGTGGGACCTGGCCACCCGTCAGCCGGTCGGTAGGCCGCTCACCGGCTACCCCGACCGGGTGGACGCGGTGGCGTGCGGGACGCTGCCGGACGGCCGCGCCGTGGCCGTCACCGGCAGCCGCGACAACACGGTGCGAATGTGGAACCTGGCCACCGGCAAGCCGGTCGGCAAGCCGCTCACCGGCCACACCGACCAGGTGAAAGCGGTGGCGTACGGGATGCTGCCGGACGGCCGCGCCGTGGCCGTCACCGGCAGCTGGGACAACACGGTGCGGGTGTGGGACCTGGCCACCGGCAAGCCGGTCGGCAAGCCGCTCACCGGCCACACCGGCCAGGTGAAAGCGGTGGCGTGCGGGACTCTGCCCAACGGGCGCGCCGTGGCCGTCAGCGGCAGCTGGGACAACACGGTGCGGGTGTGGGACCCGGCTACCGGCCGGCAGATCGGCGACCCGTTCACTGGCCCCACCGGCCGGGTGGAGGCGGTGGCGTGCGGGACTCTGCCGGACGGCCGCGCCGTGGTGGTCGCCGGCAGCGACGATCGGACGGTGCGGATCTGGGACATCCCGGACCGCCAGGACAAGACCACGCGCCCCGGCGCCGGCCCGGCGCCGGTCCTCGTCATCGACGTCGACGCGGCCGTCGTCGCCGTCGACCTCCATGCCGACACCGCGTGGGTCATCGCCACGCCAAACGGCCTCCTCGCCCTCACGGCGGTGGACGTGGCACCCATACACCCCCATGCCGGGCTCAGCCAGCCGGCCGTCCTGGTCGAGGACGTGAGCCCGGACCCGCGGTGGGCCACCGAGCGAGAACTCTCCGACCCCGACACCGGCGCCGTCCCCGACCGCACCCACGCGCGCCCGCCCACCCCGGAGTGGGCCGGGGCCCTGCACGCGGCGGCCGCCGATGCCAGATCTGCCCTCGCCGGGTCCGCGTTGGCCAGGTGGGTTGCCGATCGCTGGGCCACCCGCCCGGGTACAACAGCGCCGGCCCGACCCTCCCGGTGGCCGCGCGGGCGACGCCTCGCCCTGCCCCGGGACTGGAGGCACAGCCGGTGGCGATTTTGGCTCGGTCTGGCCGCCGTGCTGCTCATCCTCGCCACAGTCGCCGGGGGCAAGCTGCTCTCCCACGACTTCGGCGCCGCCGACCCGCCAGCGGAGACGGCGGGCGAGCAGGCGAGGCAGGTGAACCAGCTACTCGCCCGCTCCAGCGCCGACCGCCGCAGGGTCAGCGAGGCGATCAGATCCATCAGCGCGTGCAGGTACGGCCGGTCCGCCATCACCGACATCGAGAAGGCCCTCAACGGGCGGGCCCGCGGGCTGGAACAGGCGCAGGCACTCCACGTCGACAAACTCCCCCACGGCGCCGAACTGCGAACCGCCATCGCCGAGGCGATGCGCCTGTCACGCGACGCCAACACCGCACGCCTCGAATGGGCGAAGGCGCGCGACTGCGGCGCCCCCGACCGGTGCAAGAACACCTACCCACCCGGCTGGTGCGAGGAGAACTACCGCACCGCCAGTCAGAGGGCAAGCGCCTCCGAAAAGGCCAAACAGAGAGTCGTCAAACTCTGGAACCCCATCGCCCTGGTCCACGGATACGACGCGCTGGACAAAGACGCGATCTGACCGACCCACGCCACCGCTACGCGCGCTGGCGAGCCTCCCACTTTCCGGACAACGGACCTTATAAGGTCCGCCCCGGAATGGAGGATGGTGAATGCCGGAACGGCGTAGGAAGTTTAGTCCCGAGTTCAAGGCTGAGGCCGTGAAGATGGTGATCGAGACGTCCCGTCCGGTCGCCGAGGTGGCTCGGGAGATCCACGTCAATGAGGGGACCCTCGGGAGCTGGGTCAACAGGCACCGGGCCGAGCACGCCGAGGATGAGCCGCCGCTGACGGTTTCGGAACGGGCCCGGCTGCGGGAATTAGAGCGGGAGAACCGGGAGCTGCGGATGAAGACGGAGTTCCTGGGAAAAGCGGCGGCCTTCTTCGCCCAGGAATATCGGTGACCGCGAAGTTCGAGTTCATCGACGGAGAAGGCGAATTACCCCGTCCTGCGTGCCTGCGCCTGGTTGGGCGTGTCCCGGTCGGGCTACTACGAATGGCGGGATCGGCCGGCCTCGGCGACCGCGAACCGCCGCGAACGGCTGAAGCTGCTCATCCGGACCGTGTTCACCGACTCCGACGGCACCTACGGCCACCGGCGGGTGTACGCGCAGTTGGCCCGCTGGGGCGAGGCGGTCAGCCCCGAGCTGGTCCGGGTGCTGATGCGTGAGTTGGGCCTGGTCGCCTGCCAGCCGCGGCCGTGGCGGCCGACCACGACGATCGCCGGCGACGCCGGGGCGATCCCGGATCTGGTCGGCCGGGACTTCACCGCCGATGCTCCCGGCACCAAGCTCGTCGGCGACATCACCTTCATCCCGACATGGCAGGGATGGCTCTATCTGGCGACCGTGATCGACTGCCACACCAAGGCGTGCATCGGATACGCGATGGCCGACCACCTGCGCACCAGCCTGGTCACCGACGCACTCGACATGGCCGCCCGGAACTACCCGCTGACCGACGGGGTCATCTTCCACTCCGACCGCGGCATGCAATACCAATGCCGCTTAGTTAGGCGATCTTCGGGGTTCGAAGGACGAGGGTTGGGTCGTATGTACTTCCTTTGTGTTCGGGCTTCTTGATGGCGAACGGATGTCGGTTGCCGCGTTTAGCGACCCGGGGGTAGGTGCGTTTGCGTCGTCCTGTCGTGACGCGTTCGAGGATCTCAGTGAAGGCGTCGATCCTCGCCCGGTTGATCGTCGCGGGGGGAAAATCCCGCCTGATTCACAACCTGGCGGCGGATGACGTTCAAAGTCCGTAGGAACGAGAGCCGATCGGGGTCGAGGCCGGCGGTGTCGGCGGCTTCGACCATGAGGGCTCTGATGGCGTAGTGGGCGATCAGGAGTCCCCATATTTCCTGCCGGACGAGTGCGGGTTTCTTGGATCGAAGTCCGTGGCCTGATTCGAGGAGCTGAGTCTCGATCTCCCGAAGCGACAACTCGTACTCCCAGCGCTGCTGGTAGGCCGCGGCGAGTTCAAGCGCGGACGCGGCCGTGGGGTCGAGGATCGTCGTGACCAGCCGAAGGACTTCGGAGGTTTGCGCGCCGTGGCCGGTGACGGTGTATTCGATGACACGGACCGGGATATGCGTGGCGTCGCGGGGATCGGCCACCGCCGAGAGTGGTATCTGGTAGCTGCTGCCACGAGTCCGCTTCGACGAGATGACCGACAGGTAGGAGCCGTCGGCGAGCGCCTCGGTCGCTTCCAGCTTGATCGTCGCGGAGACCCGCCACAGCAAGGCTGCGCCGGTGACCATGTACTGCTGCCACAGCTCGAAGCTGAAGAAGCCACGGTCGGCGAGCACCAGCATGTCCGCCTCGACGGCGGGCAGCAGGTCCTTCGCGAGCTCGCGTTCACCGTCGTAGATCGTCCCGATCCGGGCGGCGACGACGGCGTGGGTGCCGCTCTCACCCAACCCGATCACCCGGACCTGCGGAAACGGCCGACGTGTCCCATCGCGGTACTTGCCGAACTCTCCGAGATTGGCCGGCGTATCCGGGACGTCGATCTGCACACCGTCGATGGCCACCAATCGCCACGAGCGCAGCCACCCGCCGCTGGTGCCGGCCCGGGCGAGCGGAACCGCAATACGGTCGAACAACTCTCTCATGGGTGCCTCGCCGAGCCGCTCCCGTGCCTGCGATACCGCACCCGTCGTCGGGACGACCCAGTCGTCCCGCCAGTTACCCAAGAACCGCAGCCCGCCGACCAGTTTCCGCAGTACTTCCTCGTAGCCGTCCCGGAAGATCGCCATTGCGATCACGAAGTACACGACAACATGTGCCGGCAGCCTACGGGCTCGCTGTTCCCGCCAGCCGGTCACTGCGAGGACCTCATCAATCGTGGCGCGGTCGACTACCCGGCCAAGAACGCCAATCGATACCCGATCAGTCAGACGCGGTGGATCAGATCGAGCTCCACTGGAGGCGTTACCCACGAACAAACAATAGTGCTCAAAGAAGTGTCGCTCTGCTACTCGAGCACACGACACGCCACGCCTCTTGCCTCACGATTCGAAGCTGTCACGCCGCCTTAACTAAGCGGCATTGCATGCAATACACGTCGCAGGAATTCGCCGACCACACCAGCGCGCTCGGTGTGCGCCGTTCGGTCGGCCGTACCGGGGTGTGCTGGGACAACGCCCAGGCCGAATCGTTCAACGCCGCGGTGAAAGTTGAGCGAGTCAACCGCACCGCCTACCCCAGGGCCCCGGCAAGTTGGCGTTGTGCCCAGGTTGATCTAGTTCGGGTGGGGCTGTCCCGAACGACGGCGGGTGTTTGAAACGCAGGCACGGCACCGGTAGATCGCGAAGTCTCTGACGCTTCGGACCCGGGGATGCCGTGCCTGCCGTGCCATCATCGCCTACCGCCGGTGTCGGCGAGAAGACCCTCGACCCCTGCGACGCCGCGCAGGTCGACAGCCTCGCGGCGGCGTTCGCCACGGTGCCGGACCCGCGGTCGGCGAGGGGCCGCTGGCATCCTTTGGCGGCAATCCTTTTGATCGCCGCCTGCGCGGTGACCTGCGACGCGGACGGTTTCACCGCGGTGTGGCAGTGGGCCCACGACACCCCACAGGAAGTGCTGACCCGGCTGAGGGTGCGGGCCGACCCGCTGACCGGGCTGGCCAGACCACCCTCCGAGCGCACCATCCGCCGCACGGTCGCCCGTGTCGACGCCCGAGCCGTCGAAGACGCCGCCGGCCGGTTCATCGCCTCCCGGCTGCGGGTGGCCGGTCTGGGCAGCACCGCCCGGACCCCGGCCGAACCGAGGTCTGAGGACCCTCCCACGCTCACCGTTCCACCAGTTCCGCAGCGGCCACGGCGCCGGGTCGCCTTCGACGGCAAGGTCGTACGCGGTGCGAGACGTCCCGACGGGACGCGGGTGACCCTGCTCGCCGGCGCCGACCACGACACCGGCACCGTCATCGGCCAGCGCCAGATCGACGACAAGTCCAACGAGATCCCCGAACTGCGCACAATGGTCGCCGGCCTGGACCTGACCGGCGCCCTGGCCACCGCGGACGCCGCGCACTGCCAGAAAGCCACCGCCGCGCACATCGTCGCCGCAGGCGGGCACTACCTGCTGACGTTGAAGGCCAACCAGGCCGGCCTGCTCAACACGGTGGCAGAACTGTTGGCCGGCGCCGACGCCCAATGGGCCACCGGGAGCCACCACAGCACCGACCGCGGCCACGGCCGCACCGAACAACGCACCGTCCGCCTCACCGCCGCCGCCGGCCTGGACTTCCCCCACGCCGCGCAGGTGTTCCGCACCGTCCGCTACCGCGGCGGACTGGACGGGCAGCGCACCAGCAAGCAAGTCGTCTACGGCATCACCAGCCTGCCCCCCGACGCCGCCGGCCCCGCCGACATCGCCGCCGACCAGCGCGGCCACTGGTCGATAGAAAACCGCACCCACCACGTCCGCGACACCACCTTTGACGAGGACCGAAGCCAGATCCGCACCGGCAACGCCCCCAGAACAATGGCCGCATTCCGCAACCTGGCCATCGGCGCCTTCCGCGCGAAAGGCCACACCAACATCGCCCACGCCCGCCGTCACCACACCCACGACTACAAGCGCGTACTCGACCTGTACGGGCTATGACACCAACACGGACCAATCAGGACAGACATCAAACTTGCCGGAGCCCTGCCGCCTACCCCACCCGGGAACACGCCCGGAAAGACGTGGCCCGGTACATCGAGTTCCGCTACAATACCCGCAGGCTTCACTCCGCACTCGGCTACCGCACCCCACACGAAGCCTACAACGACTACCTGAACACGCACCGGGCAGCATGAACTGACCACGAATCAACTGTCCGGAAAATGCGAGGCAGACCACGCGGCCCTCGACAGCCGCGGCCAGAACTGGCCTGTGCGGGTGAGGTGCTGCCGATACTCCGCCCCGAACTCCGAACCCGACAGCCGCACTGCACGACCGCAGAGCTGGATCATCGATTGCGCTGACCTCCGTGTACCTGGAGCCGGTTGCCGGACGCCGCTCCCTTGCCTATGTCAGCGCATTCCCCCATGCGCCGTGATGTCGGCGCCCACTGATACGACTAGAGCGGCTCGGAAGAAATTGCAGTCTCGTCAACCAGCTCATGAAGATGCGAGAGTCAGCATCTTATGCGCCTGAGCAACGTACGACTTTCGGCATGGGCGTGAGATCGACGGACGC
>Ga0210378_10001771_pt1 | contig 11189 bp, 14 predicted proteins | sample PLM1_60_b1redo_FD_155465 | JGI IMG/M metagenome (GOLD analysis project Ga0210378, IMG submission 155465) | Groundwater sediment microbial communities from an aquifer in East River, Colorado, USA - PLM1_60_b1 redo | ecosystem: Environmental > Terrestrial > Soil > Riparian zone | place: USA: East... | reverse complement strand
GGCGGACGTACGGGTGATCGAGGTCCTGTTCCAATCGGCGGAAAAGCGCGCTCCGGTGCGGCTGGCCGAGCCCCGGCCGGGCTCGCCGCCGAGCCCCGATCAGGTCATCGAGCGGCCGGGGGTGCAGGAACCGGAGCTGGTGAAGGCGACGCCGCCGTCCGGCAAGAGCTGATCCGGGGGAGAGTGGTGCGCATCACGTCAACGTGAGGCGCACTTGCCCTACCCTGGTCGTTGAGCGATGCTCAACAAATGAGCTCGAGGGGCCTTTCGCTGCAATCCGAGGAGGCGAGCGAGCCGGCGCGGGGTCGGAGCAGGGGTCTCGTCGTTCTCGTCGTCCTCCTGCTCCTCCTCGTCGCGGCGCTCGGCTTCCTCGCCTACGAGAGCCGGCAGCGGACAGGTGCGATCGAACACCAGCTCGCCAGCCTGTCCGGCAAGGCGGACCAGACGACGGCTCTGGCCCGACAAGCGATGGATCGGGCGGTCGCCGCCGAGGCGGCCGCCCGGGCGGCGGCGGAGGGCCGGCAGTTGGCGGAGGCGCAGACCGCCGACGCGCGCCTACAGGCCGAGACGGCGCGCCAGGAGGCGAGCACAGCCCAAGAGACGGCGGCTCGCGCGCAGGCCGAGGCGGCAGGCATTCGCAAGAAGGCCGAGGCCGAGGTCAACCGGCTGGAGGCGGCCCTCGGCCAGATCGCGGAGACGCGGCGCACGGCCCTCGGACTGACGATGAACCTCGGAAGCGACCACCTGAAGTTCGAGTTCGACAAGGCCGAGCTGAAGCCGGAGGATCGGGAGCTGCTGAGCCGCATCGCCGGCATCATCATGACCTCGCACGATTACACGATCTCGGTGAACGGACACACCGACGACGTCGGTTCGGACGCCTATAACCAGAAGCTGTCCGAGCGTCGCGCCGAGGCGGTGCGGGATTACCTCGTCAAGGCCGGATTGTCGGCGGAGATCCTCTCAGTCCAGGGGCACGGCAAGGCGCTGCCTCTCGTGCGCGGAACCTCCGAAGTGGCCCGCGCCAAGAACCGCCGGGTGGAGCTCGGCCTCGTCAACACGCAGATCCGCTACGGGCGCTGACCTGTCCGGGTCGTTGAGGAGGGTGATGTCGTCCAACGAGGTATGCTAAACGCTATGAAACTCCGTCCGTACGAGGCGGACACGCCCTGTGCCGATCCGGACATCGATGAGAACGGGGTGGACCGTGCCCAGATTCGCGCGATGCTGCAGCTCACGCCCGAGGAGCGGTTGTTGAGAGTCGAGGAGTTCATCGAGTCCATGATCGAGATACGGAAGCTGAATGAGGAGCGCCCGGTCCGCTGAGATCCTTCGCCTCCTTGCCCGGAGGGAGGTCGAGTTCATCGTCGTCGGCATGACGGCCGGGGTCCTGCGGGGGGCTCCCGTGACCACCGTCGATCTGGACATCGTGCACCGGCGTAGCCCCGAGAACGTCGCGCGCCTGCTGGGCGTTCTCGCCGAGCTGGACGCCGTCTACCGTCACGATCCCCGAAAACTGCGCCCGAACGAGTCTCACCTCCTGGGTCCCGGTCACCAGCTCCTGACGACGATTCACGGCGACCTCGACTGTCTCGGGGCGATTGATCAAGACAAGCGCTACGAGGACTTGCTGGAGCAGGCGACCGAGATGAAGCTGGCCGAGGGGCTGTCGGTCCGCGTCCTTGCCCTGACCGCGCTCATCGAGATCAAGGAGCGCTCGGGACGGCCGAAGGATCTGGCGGTCATTCCCGTGCTGCGGGCGACCTTGGATGAGCTGAACCGCAAGCCCTGAAGCGTTCGCCCTCGACCGTGCTTCTCCAAGACTTCCGTGCCGCATCGATGATGGAACGCGCGGTACGCTTCTGTTAAGGTGCCCGCCCGTGTCCCTCTCGATCCTGCCCGCGGTCCTCACGTCCCTGGTCGTGGCCGCCTCCGCTCCCCTGGTCGAGCGAGACGTGGCCGTCCGCATGCGCGACGGCGTCGTCCTTCGCGCTGAGGTGTGGCGTCCGGCCGCGGCAGGCCGCTTTCCGGTGCTCGTCTATCGCACACCCTACGACCGGCGCCGCGCGCAGGGGGATGGGTCCACCGTTGCGCGCGCCGCGAAGCGAGGCTACGCCGTGGTCGTTCAGGATGTGCGGGGCCGATACGGCTCGGAGGGCGAGTTCGAGCCCTACCGCAACGAGGGCCGCGACGGTTACGACACCATCGAATGGGCGGCGGCCCAGGCCTGGTCCGACGGAACGGTAGGAACGTTCGGCCTGTCGTATCCGGGTGCCGTGCAGTGGCTGGCGGCAGTGGAATCGCCGCCTCACCTCAAGGCCATGGCGCCGGCCATGACCTTCTCCACGCCGCGCAACTTCTTCTATTCGGGCGGCGTGTTCGACATGTCCTGGACGACCTGGATCTGGAACAACATCGCGCCCGACGTGCGCGTGCGGCGCGGGCTCGCCGGCCCGCGCACGGGCGAGGAGGCGCGCGCCGCGTGGGATCGCGTGCGCGGGTCCGTGCTGAGCCGGCTGCCGCTGTCCGCGCTGGACGAGTTCCGAGACGTGGCGCCCTACCTGTTCACGTGGCTGAGCCACCCCGCGGGTGAAGCCTGGTGGGACTGGGCCGAGCTGCGGGGCCGGTACAGCCGCGTGGGCGCGGCGGTGCTGAACCTGTCGGGTTGGCACGACGAGGCGTACGGCCCGGAGGGCGCGCTCACGAACTTCCTCGGACTCCTGTCCGCCCGAGCCGGCCAGCCCAACGCGCGAACGAGCCTGGTGATCGGACCCTGGGTGCACGGCGGCGTCATGGACGCCGACGAGCAGTCCCGCTCGGGTGAGCGCGCCTTCGGCCCCACTGCCGTCATCGACTACGACGAGATGGTCCTGAGGTTCATGGATCGCTACGTTCGCGGCCTCGACAACGGCGTCGACCGTGAGCCGCCGGTCAGGGTCTTCGTCATGGGTGAGAACGCGTGGCGCGAGGCCGATCGCTGGCCCCTGCCCGGGACCATGCCGCGGACGCTGTTCCTCGACGGCATCGCCTCTCCTGGCGCCGGACGCCTGGACTGGCGGCAGACCCCACAACGCCGAGGGTTCAGCTCCTTCGTCTCCGATCCGGCCAGGCCGGTCGAAGACCCGTATGCGGCCGATTACGGCGCGCACGACTACCGCCAGCTCGTCCAGAGAAAGGACGTGGCCGCCTTCGACACCGCGCCTTTCGAGAGCGACTTGCGGGTCATCGGACGCATGAGCGCCGAGATGTACGTCTCGACCGTGGACGCGAGCGATGTCGACATCTGGGTCAAGCTCTTCGACGTGGCGCCGGACGGTACCGCCTTCAACCTCATGAGCCCCGGCCTCGACGTCGTCCGCGCAAGCTACCGCGACGGCGGGCCGCGCCGCCGGTTGCTGCGGCCCGGCCGTGTCTACACACTGCGCCTCGAGAACCTGATGACGGGGAACACGTTCCGGAAGGGCCACCGGCTCCGGCTGGTGGTCTGCGGCGCTTTCTTTCCCCATTTCTCGCGGAACCTTCAGACGGGCGCGCTCGAAACCGACTCCCCGGCCTCCCGGCCCGGGCTGATCCGGGTGCATCACTCGCCGCGACATCCCTCGCGCCTGGTCCTTCCGGTCGTGAGCTCCCAGGCTGCGCCCGGAGACACTTAGCCGAACAGCTGTTCCCCCCTCCGACGGAGGATGGCCCCCAGGCGCCCGAGGTACCGCGCGGTGTCGAGGTGGTCGCCGGGACGGCGGCGGGAGATCTCCAGGGCGCGGCGCGTGACGGCTTCGGCCTCCGAAAGCTCGCCCTTGTCGTCGAGCACCTCGGCCAGCCGGTCGAGGGTGGAGGCTAGCTCCGAACCGTTGCCGCCGGCTGCTTCGCGGAGCGCGAGCGCGCGACGCAGGAGAGTCTCCGCCTCGGCGTACCGGTTGCGTCGGATGAATTTCCGGGTCCGGTACCGGATGGTGTCCTTCCTGGCTCGCACGGTCAGGCCTTCGAGCTGCCGCCGCAGGTCGTCCGCGAGCTGCTGCGCGTCCACGAGTGATCATTGTTGAACACCACGCCGCCGGCAGAACGCGCGGGCGCTCCGAAGAGGACGCGCTCAGCGTCCGAAATCCAATAGCCTTCACCGAGTTGGGGCCCGAATCCTCCTCGTGCGCTGGAGTGCCATGCGGCGTGCCATGTGGCGGGCATGAGTTGGAGAGGAGCTTCCCCCTGGCGGCCTACCCGCGCTACCGGACGCTGGCGCTTCCTGGCCGATGCGAGCGTGGCGCTCGACACGTCGATCGAGTACCAGCAAACCCTCACCAACACCGTCAGGCTCGCGGTCCCGGAAGTCGCGGACTACTGCGTTGTCATCCTGCTCAACGAGGACGGCTCGACCCGGTGGGCTGATTCGGCCCATCGCGACCCGACCAAACAAGTCCTTCTCGAGCGCCTTCGCGGGTACGTCCCGCCGATTGCGTCGCCCCAGCACCCGGTCGCCAGGGCGCTACGGACCGGGCAACCGCAGCTCGTCACCGACACCGGCGGCCAGCTCCTGAAGTGGTGGGACGGAAGCCGGCTGAGCATCGTGCGCGCGCTCGCGCCGGCTTCGTCCATCGCCGTCCCGATGATCGCGCGCGGGCGCACGTTCGGAGCGATCCTGTTCGTCGTGACGGCGGAGTCGGGACGGCGTTACGGCGGCCGGGACCTCGAGCTGGCCACCGACGTGGGCCGGCGCGCCACATTCGCGATCGATCACGCCCTGCTCTACCAGGCCGCCGAGCGCGCGGCGCGGTCGCGCGACGAGCTCATGGCCGTGGTCGCCCACGACCTCAAGAACCCGCTGAACAACATCCAGCTCGCCCTGCGCGTGCTGCTCGAGCACGACCGGTTCCGCGGCGACGAGAAGGACGGCCTGGAGCGTAACGCGTTTGGGAGCCGTCCAGAGGGCCTCGGAACGGATGTCGGCGCGCGCGAAGCAGCACAGGTCAACGGTGAGCGCGCTCATTTCCGGCTTCATCGCTGGTGCCGGAATCCAAGTGACCACCAATTGGTATCGCGGTACCCCAAATTGGTATCGGGTGCTCCTGGAGTTCCGCCGCCCCGCGATGGTCCCTTGACCAGGTCTCCGGTCCGCTCTGGCGGTTAGGCAATCCGTCGAGCAAGATACACGCCTCGCTCATTGTCCGGCGCTTGGGTGATCGGCATCATGGTCAGGCATGGTGCTTGCAAAACAAAGAAACATCATACGGCTGCAGCCCAGCTCGGGGCACAGCCGCGGCAGGCTCTTGCCTCATTTATTGGCCGTTCCCAGAAGGCGGTCATATGAGACAGGAGAAGAGGAGGCAGCTATGAGAGCGGTGATCGCGGTCGTGACGTTGGCGTTGAGCATCGGGATAGTGGCCGCGCCGGTGGGAGCGGCCGCCCTTCACACGACGTTCCCCGTCGCGGGGACGTTCATCAACCCCTGCACCGGTGAGGCGATTGCCTTCACCGGGAACATGCAGGTCCTGATCGGGCAGTCGGACGACGGGGCGGGAGCGCTCGAGCTCACCATGCACAGCGACTTCCACGGCGTGACCGGCGTGGGCGTCCTGACCGGGAAACGGTACGAGATCCCGATGGACTCCGGTCAGATCATGTCGGTAGGACGGCCGCCGGTGACGGTGACCCAATCCAACGACTTCCGGGTGATCAGCGGCACAGAGAGTTTCAGCGGACGATTCCCGCTGAGGGTGACGGTCAGCCTCACCGATGGGTTGAGAATGAGCGTCGGCCCGTTGCAGCTGGCCTGCGAGTGATCGGAAGGGAGGCGACAATGAAACGGCTCGGATCGTTCCTCACGCTCCTGGCGGTCGGGTCGCTCGTGGTGTCCCCGCCGACGACCCATGCCGCCACGACTCAGAGCTTTGAACGTGACTTCAGCGCAGTCCTGACGCCCCCCTGTGACGGGGCCGAGGCGGTAGAGCTGCAGGGGTCTGTGCACCTGACGGCGGGGGTCACCCAGGACCAGAGGGGCGGCCTGCACTTGCGCGTGCACGTCAATTATCAGGGCGTCACCGGCACCGGCACCGTCTCGGGAGCCACGTACGAGGTTCCGACAACAGTAAACCTTAACACTAACCTAGGTTCGGCGACTACCTTCACCACCACCGTCAATGTGCGCTTTATCAGCCATGGATCCGCCCCGAACTTCAACATGCACCAGAACGTTCACATCACGATCAATGCGAACGGTGAGATCACGGCAATCGTCGACAACAACTTCGAGTGCAGTTGATGGCCTGACTGAGCAAGAGAACGGTGACTATGTCGTGTCGGAGACGCGTGTCTCCTCGACTCGATCGTGTCACAACTATTTGATGAACAATGAATTAGATTGGTCGGGGCGGCCGGATTTGAACCGCCGACCACCTGCGCCCAAGGCAGGTTATTGGCCCTCTAATAAGGTCTTGACCTGGCGTCGTCTGTGAGCTATAAATCCTTGTTAATCAATAAGAAGAGCGCTGTTCAGGAGGTTTCAGGAGCGTTCACAGAAGGTCACGCTGTTTCGGGGATTTGGGTAGATCAGCGGGTAGATCAGAAAACCGCTCATGCCGGGTGTTCGACTCACTGCCGAGAGCGTCGCGAGGCTGAAACCGCGACCGGGCCGCCGCGCGGAAACGTACTTCGATCGCACGAAGGGCGCTCCGTCCGGCTTCGCACTTCGCGTGACCGCCACCGGTGCGCGGACCTACTACCTGATCTATCGGTCTTCGGGTTCGGAGAAGAAGTCGTTCCTCTGGGTCGGTGATGCGACCACGATGTCGCTCGCCGATGCGCGCGATCGCGCGCGAGAGGCAGACCGGCTGCGCGGGCAGGGCTCCGATCCGGTCCAGGAGCGCAAGCGCGAGGAGCGGACGCAGCGGCAGCGGCCGACGGTGGCTGCCCTCGCCTCAGCATTCGTCGAGGCCGGCGAGAACCGCAAGAGCGAGAAGACGCAGGCTGAGTACCGGCGCATCGTCGCGGCGGAGCTGAGCGGCACTCCCGTCGGGGCCACCACGGCGAACGACGTGACTGCGCCTGAGCTGGACGCCGTGTGCCGCAGGATCGCCAAGCGCAGCCCGACGATGGCGATCAACGTCTACAAGCTCATTCGCGCTGCGTTCCGCTGGGGCTTCAAGAAGGACCTCGTCGACCGCGACGTGTCGGCCAAGCTCGATCGACCGGCGGAGGAGCGGCGCCTGCCCACCGAAGAGCGCACGCTCAACGACGAAGAGCTGCGCCGGCTGTGGCTGGACGTCGAGGCGCTGGGCCGGGAAGCGGCGACCTTTATCCGGCTTCCGCTCCTGTGCGGGACGCGCCGAGGCGAGACCGCCCTGGCCGAGTGGGATGAATTCGATCTACGCGAGCAGGGGCCGTCCGTGTGGCGGGTCCGTGCCGAACACAGGAAGGGCCAGCGCGGGAAGAAGCGGGGCCTGGTCATCCCGCTGCCGCCGCTTGCGGTCCGGTTACTGGTCGCTCTGCGTGAGGAGACCGGCCGCGGCGCGAGGGTGTTTCCGGTCGTCGGCGAGCGCTTCCTCGAGAACCTCTTTCGGAGCACCGAGGAAGTGCGCGAGGCGACGGGCGTCCGGTTCACCCTTCATGACCTACGCGCGACGTGCGCGACTGGAGTGCGCCGGATGAGCGGGCTTCCGCACGTCCCCGCGCTCGTCCTCGGCCACCAGGGCGTTCCCGGTGTGCCCGATGTGACCTCCCGCTACGACCGCGCCGATACGGTGCCGGAGGTCGCCAAGGGCCTGAACGCGTGGGCGGCGTACATAGAGTCGCTCGTCAAGCAAGAACTGCCGCTCCGGGTGGTATCGATGCAATCAACACGTAAGCGACGGCGGTACAATATCCCGTGAGGTCAGCGCAATGACGATCGACGTGGACGCGGTGTACGAGGACGGCGTCTTGAAGCCCGAGCGCCCTCTTGCGCTCAAGGAGAAGGCCAGGGTCCACGTGACCATCGAGGCCAAGGCCGAGGAGCTGCCGGACCCCGACGACCCCACGGGCTGGAAGGCCGCGCGGGAATTCATCGGCATGTGGAAGGACGCGCCCGCGCGTTCCAGCACCTCGCTCTCGGAAGATCACGACCGAGCCCTCTACAGGCGCAAGTGATCTTTGTCGACACCAGCTTCTTCGTCGCGCTGCTCGACCCGCGCGACAAGAACCACGCCCGCGCCAAAGCAGCCTTCGAGGAATTCGCGGGCCGCCGGCTCTCTGACCAGCTCCTTACCACCAACAACGTCGTCCTGGAGACGATCACGGTGGCCCGCTACGAAGCCGGCCACCGCCTGGCGGTGAGGACCGGCGAGATGCTCTACGCCGAGAAGCTGGCGCGGCTCCACCGCACGACGGCCGAGGAAGAGGCGGCCGCCTTCGAGTACCTGAAGAAGTACGCCGACAAGGAGTACAGCGCAGTGGACTGCTTGAGCTTCGTGGTGATGGAGAAGCTCGGCATCCGCGAGGCACTCGCCTTCGACAGCGACTTCGGCCACCGCTTCGTCATCCGCCCCGGGCCGCGCTCGGGGTAGGGAATAGCCGGCGTTCAGCGCCTGTGTCGGCGCGCTCGCGCTCGACGACGCGCCGCTACAACCACCCGTTCCGCTCCCAGTCTTGCAAGCTCATCTGGCCCTCCCACGGCGAACAGTCGCGGCTCCTGCGGCACCCTCGTCAGGACGTGATGGCCGTTGTGGATCTTCTTGCGGAATTCTTCGGGCGGATAGACGGTGGGATTGACGTCGCGCCCCAGGCGTGTCTGCGCTGTCGCCAAGGCGTTCGCTACGGCGGTGAACGACGCGTCACCCACGACGAGCACGTCTACGTGGCTATCCCGGCGCAGTTCGCCCCGCGCCGCGGAACCGAAGACGAATGCCACGCGGATCTGGTCCGCCAGCGGCGCCAGGGCCTCACGGAGCACGTCGACGAGCCCGGCCGTCTTGAATAGCAGCGCCTGCAACTCGGGATATATCGGGCTCTCACGGTTGGCCTGAAAGTACACTTGGCGTCCTTCTACCGTGCGTCGCAGGATTCCCGCCCCGGCGAGCAGGTGCAGCTCGCGCTGCACCGCTCCCTGGGCGGCGCCCGACAGACGCACGATCTGCCTGAGATAGAACCTCTCATTCGCGTGACCAAAGAGCAGCGCCAGGACTCGGCGCCGGGTCCGGCCGAAGAGGACGGCCGATGCGTCACCTGTCGGTCGCCGGTCCGAGGAGGTTGTACCCATTTAGGGTACGAGTGTACCCATTCTGCGTACAGGAGTCGGGTCAGAGGTCGTAGCTACCGAAGCGAAGCCGATCCGTCAGGGCTACCCCTTGGAGCTGCGCCCACGAGGTCGTCCACGCCGGCCCTTCACCGCCGCCAATGCCGCCGCCTCCGCGGACCCGCCCCACGGCCACGTCGCGCGGGGATGCGGGGCGGTGAGGACGACGCCCCGGCCGGCCTCGTCCTCGTAGCGAGCCTGGACCGGCTGCGGCAACTCGTCGGCGGCGAAGATTCGCCCGTGCTCTTGGACGAATCGGAGGAGCGCCGCGAGGAGGACGGCGGCAAAGGCGTAATCGTGATCGCCCAACGGGCGCAGGACCGCATCGGGATCGATGTGGCTGGGGGTGGGAAAGCCACCGCGCTCGACGGGCCAGCCCTGGCGCTTGGCCTCCTGCCGGAGCCGGCGTGGCACTTCACTGGCCTGGTCGAAGTTCACCGCAAAGGTGGCGACACCGAGACCGTTCACGGGGGCGCGCTGGCGGAGCGCCATGCGCAGGACGGACAGGTAGTCCTCCATCGAGGCATAGACGAGCAGCCCGAAACTCTCTCCGAGCGCGCCGATGATGGAAAGGCAGGCCCCCTCGTACCCGAACCGCGGTGCGTCGACGGCGAGAACCTGTGCATCGATTGCGACGCGCCAGGGAGCGGCGCGGAAGACGGGCGCCGCGGCCGCGAAGAACCGCCCGACCACCTCTGGCGTCGCCCCGTCCGCGAAGTGACCGCCCGCGCCGGGCGGAGCACTCAGCGATGCGGTGAGCGAAGCCAGCGCCTCCTCTGCTTCCGGAGTGGGACCGACGACCACATCCCAATCGCCCGCGAGTTTCTCCCGCAGCACAGGTGCGAGCTCGTGATCGTTGATGCGGAGGCGCCGGTGCTCGACGTGGGGTAGGCCGGCCACCTGGTCGGCGATCCAGCCCGCGAACCCGTCAATCGGCTCCGACGGCTTGAAGGTGTTCAGGTTGACCACGAGGCCCGTGACCGGATCCATCAGCAGCACGAGCTCGGGCCGGTATGGCTCCGGATCCATCACCCACGCTGGCACCTGCCGCCGCACGGCAATCAATTCTCCGCGGGCCGCGAATGCGGCCACGCCTCGTGGTCTGTTCAAGCTCGCCTCTCTCGGGATCCGCGCCGGGCCCTCCGACGGGCGCCCGGGACGATAGCGCTTTTCGCCCGGCGAGGAAAGGCTCGTAGCGCGGCGGGCTCTAACCGACCTTCGGCCAGTACTTCATCTCTGGCGAGTACCGCGCTCGCGGAGACCACGCAGTAGCCACAACGCATCCCACACCGCCTTCGGGATTGCCCGGGACGCCAGGCGAAACACAGCTCGCCGCACCGCTCGCTCGGGATCCTGTTCCCAACGGAGGCGACGCCTGCCGAACCGCAGCCACTGCTGCGTCCAGCCGTTCCTCTGCGCGAGCCATCGTGATCGTCGCGCTGTCGCGAACAACTCGAGCTGACCGTTGCGGCGTGGCTTCGCGCGCGTCGGGAAGAGGGGCAGGGGAGACCGCGCTTCGCGATCGCGCGGGCGAGGCGTCGGCGTATCAGTGAGGATCTCACGAGCTCGAATGAGTCGGCGCTCCTGGCGCTCCAGACCGTAGAGAACCTCTCTCCCCCAGCGCGTCTTGATTCGCTGGATCCGCACGGGAGATATGTGGACCGCATGAAGCGGAAGTAGGCTGGATTCCGGAGCCCGCGGCCGTCATCGCGGAGGGCCTTCCGGATCGCTCTCTCGTCACCCCGCAAGGAACGGTATCGCTCGCCGATCCCGTACAGGTCGCGCCGCTGGCCATCCGTCAGTGCCTCCTCCCGGTGAGCGATGTAGCGGACCTGGCCGCCGGCCCGATCCGGATCGCGGTGATAGCGGGCTTCGACGAAGAACATGTCAGCTCTCCTCTCGCTGCGGTGCTCGACTCGAAGTCTCGGGCAAG
>Ga0210378_10001770_pt1 | contig 11197 bp, 8 predicted proteins | sample PLM1_60_b1redo_FD_155465 | JGI IMG/M metagenome (GOLD analysis project Ga0210378, IMG submission 155465) | Groundwater sediment microbial communities from an aquifer in East River, Colorado, USA - PLM1_60_b1 redo | ecosystem: Environmental > Terrestrial > Soil > Riparian zone | place: USA: East... | reverse complement strand
CTTCTCCTTTAGAGACAGGAACACCCCTCGGACGATACGCGCGTCGTACATCCAGAAGAACAGGGACAGGATGAGCACGATGTGGAAGACGCTCCCGCCGAAGTGGAGCTTCTCGACGAACTTGGAGCCGATGATCAGCACGACCAGGAACGGGATGGCCAGGAACAGGTCCGTCACGCGCATGAGGATGTTGTCGATCCAGCCGCCGTAGTAGCCCGCGAGCGCCCCCACGACGGCGCCAATCACGCCGGCGGAGAAGGCCACCGTCAGCCCGACGGTGAGGGAGACCCGCCCTCCGTATAGGACACGCGTGAACGTGTCGCGTCCTAGCTGATCGGTCCCGAACCAGTGCGTGGAGTTCGGGGCGCGGACCGTCTCCAGGAGGTTCTGCTCGTGGGAGTTGAATTGCGAGATGACACCGACCAGGATCGTGGCCATGCCCAGCAGGAGGAGGAGGACGATGCTCACGATCGCAAGCTTGTGGCGCTTGAACCTCCGCCAGGCGAGCTGCCGCGTGCTGAGCGCCCTGTCGGCGCCCATAACGGTGGCCAGGGTCCCCGGGGCGGGGGCCGCGCCCTCTGCGTCTACAGGTAGCGCCTGAGAGGCGGCCGGCATGCGCTCGATCTTCTGCTCTTTACGCATAGCGGATCCTGGGGTCGAGGATGGCGTAGAAGATATCGGCGATCAGGTTGAAGGCGACCACGAATGTGACCGCAACCATCATCCAGGGCAAGATCTGTAAGTAGTCTCCCCGGTTTATCGCGTCCACGAAGAACTTGCCCATGCCGGGATATTCGAAGATGGCCTCGGTGATGATGAGGCCGCCGGCGATGGCCCCAACGTCCAGCGCGACCTGGGTGGTAAGAGGAATGAGGGCGTTCCGCATGGCGTGACGCACGATCACCCGGCGCTCGGAGAGTCCCTTGGCCCGGGCGGTCCGCAAGTAGTCGCTGTGCAACACCTCGAGCATGCTGGCCCGCATGTACCGGCTGTAAACGGCGATGATCTGCACCGCCAGGACCGCCATTGGGAGGATCAGGTGCCGAATCCGATCTACAAGGTGGAAGCCCGTGCTCCCAGGTTTACTCAGGCCGGCCGTGTAGAAGATCGGCTCCCTCAGGTTCAGCCATCTGGTGAGGTAGATGCCGAAGAAGATCTGCAGCAGGAGCGCGAACCAGAAATTCGGGATCGACAGCCCGAGGAAGGCAAGGCTGGTCGAGAAATGGTCGAACCAGGAGTACTGGCGAAGGGCGGAGTAGACGCCGATCCCCACGCCGATCGCCAGCGAGACGACGGTGGCGAAGATCCCCAGGATTGCGGTGTTCGCCAGGGCGGTGCGGATGTCGGCGAAGACGGGGCGATTGCCCAACGACCTGCCCCAGTCCCCCTTGAGGAACAGCGAAAGCCACTTCCAGTACTGGATATAGAGGGGCTTGTCCAGGCCGAACGTCCTCCTGAGGCGCTCGATGTCCTCCGGGCGGACCCTCGGGTTGATGATGAGCCCGGCGAACGGGTCGATCGTCGATCGGACCACCACGAAGACGAGGATGCTCGAGATGAGCAAGACCGGGATGGCGAAAATCATCCTTCGGATGATGTAACGGAACATCTCCTGCTCCTCATCACCAGACGCGCTCATTATAGATCGGTGGGGCCGGGTCCGGCGGTTTCCCGCCGGACCCGGCCTCCCTACTTTCCGTCAGGACTCAGGCGCTATGCGGGAGTCGCGACGTACCACTCGTTCATGTTGAACCAGAGCCCGAGGTTTGACCTCGTGTACACTCCGATGGGGCCGGCGATCGCGTCGGTCCGCCATACGGAGACGTTCGGGAGGTCGTACAGGGGCAGCGAGATGAAGTCCTGGGCCTCGAACGCGTAGATCTGATTCATGAGGTCCAGGCGCGCAACGTTGTCGAGCTCTGTGTCGCTCTGCCGCATCAGCGCCGTGGCGTCCTCGTTGCACCAGTGGTTCCAGTTGCCTCCGGCATAGCTGTTCTCCTTCGTGGGGATGAAGTCGCATGCGAAGGAGCTGGTCACGGTCGGGTCCAGGGACCCACCCGAGGCGTAGTCCGCGATGTCGAACTGCCCGTGTGGAGCTATCTCCCCGAACAGCGTGGTGGCCTCGTAGTTCTTGATGTCGAACGCGAAGCCGGCGGCGAGCACGCTCTCCCCCAGGAGGTCCTGCGTGGTGATCCGTCGGCTGTTCGTGGACACCGTGGAGTATCTGAGGGTCAGGGGCTTGCCGTCCTTGGTGCAGGCCTTGGCCTCATCGGTGCAGTCGTAGCCGGCGCCCGTAAGGATCTCCCTGGACTTTGCCGGATCGTACGTGAAGCCGTCGAAGTAGGTGGTCTCACACCATGGGCCGATGCCCGGGTAGGAGAGGAACCCACAGTTCAACACTTCAGCGTCCGGCTGGTTCAGTTTGATGATCGTATCGATGATCGCCTGTCTATCGACCGCGTACATGAACGCTTCCCGCACCGCCGGGTCGCTCAACGGGCGGGGCGACTCGTGCTGGAACCAGAGGGCCTCGAAGTAGGTCCCCGGACCGCTGTCCACCTTGACGTTGGAGTCGCCCTCCACCTGAGTCAGGATGCTCTGGTCGGAAGGCTGCGGGTAGATCGACGAGACCTCTCCGCTCAGCACCGCAGTGATCTCGGTGTCGAGGTCCTCGCGCGGAACGAACGTGACCTTGTCGAACAGGGCGGGCCCTGTTGGCCCGTACCAGTTGTCGTTCCGGGTGAAGACCGCCTGCTCCAGGCTCCAGGACTTGAGGACCCAGGGGCCGCCCGAGAATGAAACGCTGTCCTGCATCTCGTCCTTCAGGTCGGGCTTGGCAGCATCCGCCTCGGGGAACATGGCCTTCTCCAGGATCACCGCGTACGTGCCGCCGAACAGGTCGCCCCAGTCGGTGTAGACGCCCTTGAAAACGATCACCGCCGTCTTGGGGTCGGTGGTGTCGATCGACTCGATCTGGTCGTAGCCGGCCGTGTTGTACGTGCCGGTCGTGTTCAGGATGGCGAGCCGCGTGAACTCGATGTCCGCCGAAGTGATCGGCGTCCCGTCCGCCCAGTTCGCGTCTGGGTTCAGCTTGTACGTGACCGTGAACGGGCTCTGGATGAGCCCGCCGTTGTCAAGGGTTGGCGCCTCGACGAGAAGCGGCGACGCGACCAAGTTCCCCTGAGGGTCGGCGACCATAAGGTAGGGCGTGATGTACTCCCATACCGTGTAGTACAGCCACGTGGCGGACGAGCATTGCGTGAGCGGGTTGATGCATATCGGCCACTGCTCGGCTCCGAAGGTCACCTCTCCCCCCGCTTGCCCGACCGGGGTCGTTGTTGTCGCCGTCCCAGACGGCGTCACAGCGGATGGCGTCTTCTTCTTGCTGCAAGCGGCCCCCACCAGGCCCAATATCGCCACGATGGCGATCGCGCGTATCAGAAACTTAAACCTCATACCCCTCCTCCTTCCTCGCGTGCCCCCTTGGGCAGCACGCGAAAGCCTACAAACAAGTCGCCCCGGTCGCAATTGGGGTGCCTATCTCTCTATACGAGATACGTCCATTGAAAGGATTGGAGCCAATCAGCCAATTGAAGACTATGCCCGCAGGAGCTCCACTAGCCGGGGGACGATGTCAATGCCGGCCATCGTCCCAAGGGCACCGGCCCGCACGGCTCGCTCACCGAAGGCCTCGCAGGCATCCGCCGGCACGCCTGGGCCGACCACGAGCAGCGGGACCGGGTCCGCGGTATGCGCCTTTCGCACGCACGAGGTGGAGTGGTCGGCCGTCACCGCCAGGATCGTCCGCGCGTGGTCGATGGCCGGAAGCACCTGGCCGAAGAAGGCCTGGTCGATGTCCTCGATCACCCGAACCTTTTCGTGCGCCCGGCCGTCGTGGGCCGGCACGTCCGGCCCCTTGATATGTATGTAGAGGGCGTCGTAGCCGCCTAGCGCCTCGGCCGCCAGCGAAGCCCAAGCCGCGTATTGCTCGGCTCGAGGCATCCCGGTGGGCGCGTCCACCGGCGCCATCCCCAGGACGAGGGCTATCCCCCGCTCCACCGGCATCTCGACGAAGCATCCCCAGGACGGACCGAAACGCTCCTTGATGGGGACCAGTCGCGGGATGCGATCGCCGCCGTCCCTTGTGAGGATCAGGTTCGCGGCCAGCCTGCCCTCACCGGTTCGACGCGCATTGATCTCGGATCTATCCAGGATTCGAGCCGAGCCCTCGACGAACAGGTTGGTCAGGTCCGCCGCCCTGCGGGCGCCCTCCGAGCCGTCGAGCGGCTCGCACCTGGCGGCGCGGTTCTCGAACGTCTCCAGGGCCACCCCGAGGCTTCCCTCCTTCGCGTAGGCCGGGTCGGTGTTGGTCACGTTCGCCGACAGCGGTTCCTCCCCAGGGTGGATGACCAGGGCCCCGCGGTGCTCGACGGTGGCCCGGAGCTCGAATGTGGCGCCCGGCAGCCGGAGGTCGCGGTTCACCTCCCCGGCCAGGGCAACGGCATCTTCGCTGGGAAGGTCGCGCCCGACCCGGCGGTCGACGATGGCTCCGTCCTCCTGGGTCGCGAAGTTCACACGGAGCGCCAGGTCGCCGTCTTCGAAGGCCATCCCTGACCCGAGCGCCTCCAGGACGCCGCGCCCCGAATGCTCCTGCCGTGGGTCGTAGCCCAGGATCGCGAAGACCGCGATGTCGGACTCGGGTGCTATGCCGCGGGCGACCGTGTGGACCAGGCCCTCGCTCCCCCTCCTGGCCAGACGGTCCAGCTCTGGTGTCCGAGCGGCCTCAAGCGGCGTCCTGCCTCCCAGGTCCGGCACCGGATCATCGCTCAGGCCGTCGAGGCAGACGTACAGCAGCTGTTTCATCTGTACTTCACTATGAGGGCGAACTCCTCAGCATCCAGGCTCGCGCCGCCCACCAGTGCGCCGTCGATCTCCGGGTGGGCCATGAACTCCCTTATGTTGCCGGCCTTGACGCTGCCGCCGTACTGGATGCGCATGGCGCCGGCGGCTTCGGTTCCATACATGTCCGTTACCACCCGGCGGATGAGCCCGACGACCTCGCCCGCGTCTCCCGGCTCCGCGTTCCGCCCCGTCCCGATCGCCCAGATCGGCTCGTAGGCGACCACGGCTCGCGCCGCGCGCTCCGCGTCGAGGCCGGCAAGCCCGGCCCGGACCTGCCGCACGACCTTGTCTTCGGTGCGGCCGGCATCCCGCTCCTCGAGGGTCTCCCCCACGCACACGATCGGGGTCATGCCCCCGGCGAAGACGGCACGGGCTTTCTTCGAGACGGTCTCGTCGGTCTCCCCGAAGAACTGTCGCCGCTCTGAGTGGCCGACGATGACGTATGAGCACTTGAGCGCGGCTAGCATCCCGGGTGAGACCTCCCCGGTGAAGGCCCCCTTATCCTCCCAGTGGACGTCCTGCGCTCCGAGCCCGTAAGCGAGCCTGTCTCCCTCTATGAGGACCTGGATGCTCCTGAGGGCCGTGAATGGCGGGCAGACCACCACCTCCACTACCTCGGCATCCTTCTTGTCCAGCAGGTACGAGAGCTTCTGGACCGCCTGGATGGCCTCCAGGTGCGTCTTGTGCATCTTCCAGTTCGCCGCGATGATCGGCCTTCGCTCCGTCACCTAAGTCCCCTCCTCCATCAGCACGGCGATCCCTGGAAGTTCCCGGCCCTCAAGGAACTCCAGTGAGGCTCCCCCTCCCGTCGACAGGTGGTCGATCCGCCCAGCCAGCCCGAATCTCCTGAGCGCCGCAAGGCTGTCGCCGCCCCCGACGACCGTGAAGCCTGGCGACCTGGCGACCGCCTCCGCGATGCCGCGGGTGCCGGCCTCGAACGGCTCCAGCTCGAACATCCCCATAGGACCGTTCCACAGGATCGTTCCAGCGCTGCTGATCGTCCCGGCGAATGCCCGCACAGTGGCCGGCCCGATGTCCAGACCCATCTGGCCCGCCGGAATCTCCTCCACCCCGAAGACGTTCGGGCGGGCATCGGCTCCAGGTTCCGGCGCGGCCAGGACGTCCTCGGGCAGCTGTATGCGAACGCCCCTGGCGTTGGCCGCCCGACGAGCTGCCCGGACCTCGTCGAAACGGTCAGGCTCGACCAGCGATCGCCCCACGGCTACTCCCTCTGCTGCCAAGAACGAGAAGGCCATTGCTCCGCCTATCAGAAGTGCGTCCACTCGCTCGACCAGTGCCGTTATGGTGCCGAGCTTGTCCGAGACCTTGGCCCCGCCCAGTATCGCGACGAACGGGAGGTCGGGCGCGCCGCGCAACCGGCTGAGCACCTCCACCTCGCGTTGCATGAGCCGCCCGGCGGCCGATGGTAGGCGAAGGGCGACGCCGACCACCGAGGCATGCGTCCGGTGGGCCGCCCCGAAGGCGTCGTCGACGTAGAGGTCCGCGAGCGAAGCCAGGTCGGACGAGAACTCAGGGTCGTTGGCTTCCTCGCGCGGGTCGAAGCGGAGGTTCTCCAGCAGGGTGACCGAGCCGGCCGAGGCTGACATCACCGCCCGCTGAACCTCCGTTCCCGTCACCTCGTCCAGCTTGCGAACGGGCTGCCCGAGTACCTCGCTCAAGCGGGCGGCCACGGGATCAAGCCGCAGCGCGTCAACCCGTTTACCGTTTGGCCGGCCCAGATGCGAGCACACGACCAGCGTGGCTCCTGCGTCGAGGAGCTCCTGCAGCGTCGGGGCCGTGGCCGTGATCCGCAGGTCGTCGGTTATCCGGCCGTCCTCGAGCGGGACGTTGAGGTCGGCCCGTACCAGCACCGTCTTGGTCGCGAGGTCACCCAGGTCCTCGATGGTGCGAAGGCGCGCCGGGGCCAACTGCCTACAGCTGTGAGGCGACGAGCTGCACCAGCTCGACGAGCCGGTTCGAATACCCCCATTCGTTGTCGTACCAGCCGATCACCTTGACCAGGTTCCCGATCGTCATCGTGGACAGTGAGTCGAACGTGCACGAGAACGGCGTGCCCACGATGTCCGAGGAGACGATCGGATCCTCGCTGTATGCGAGCTTGCCGGCCAGCGATCCCTGCGACGCGGCCGCGCGGAAGGCGTCGTTGATCTCTTCGACCGTCGCTTCGCGCTTGAGGACGCACACCAGGTCGGTTACGGACCCGTCCGGCACGGGCACCCGCATGGCCAAGCCGTCCATCTTCCCCTTGAGCTCCGGGAGAGCAAGGGACGACGCCTTGGCGGCGCCGGTCGAGCTCGGAACGATGTTCACGGCGGCGGCCCTGGCCCTGCGGAGATCTTTGTGCGGCAGGTCAAGGAGGTTCTGATCGTTCGTGTAAGCGTGGATGGTGGTCATGAACCCACGCTCGATCCCGAACGCATCCCCCAGGACCTTCGCCATGGGCACAACGCAGTTCGTCGTGCAAGAGGCGTTCGAGATCAGGTGGTGCTCGTCAGGCTTGTAGTCGCCCTCGTTCACCCCGAGCACGATCGTGATGTCCTCACCCTTTGCGGGGGCGCTGATGACGACCTTTTGGGCGCCCGCCTCGAGGTGCTTGGAGGCGTTATCTCGGTCGGTGAAGAGGCCGGTGGACTCCACGACTATCTCGGCGCCGAGTTGCTTCCAGGGAAGGTTCGCTGGGTCGCGCTCGGCGAGGACCTTGAGGCGATCTCCGTCCACGAGCAGCCCCTCGTTGTCGAACGACACCTGACCCGGATAGCGACCGAACACGGAGTCGAACTTCAGAAGGTGTGCCAACGTCCTCGAGTCGGTGATGTCGTTGATCCCGACGAAGTCGAAGCCCGCGCCCTGCTCCTTCGCGGCCCGGAAGAAGTTGCGGCCGATTCGACCGAAGCCGTTGATACCGACCTTGACCGTCATGACGTCCTCCTCGAATAGTCGTTCGCTGCACGAGGCCCTTCTGGGAGGGCCCGTCAATCCTAGTACCCGGCCGCTCCCGGCTAGTCCCTCTCCATATCGCGATGCTGGACGGCCACCTGGTGGCCGTGCTTGCGGAAGTAGTGGGCCAGCTCATCGGCCACCACCACGGACCTGTGCCTGCCTCCCGTGCAGCCGACGGCGATCGTAAGGTAGGACTTCCCCTCAGCCACGTAGCCGGGCACTATCACGTTGAGGAGGGACCGGAGCTTCCGTATGAACTCCCCGTAGGCCTCGTGGCTCACCACGTAGGACCGCACCTTCGGGTCGGTGCCCGGCAGCGCTCGAAGGCGCTCGATCCAATGGGGGTTGGGCAGGAATCGGACATCGAGCACGAGGTCCGCGTCCCGAGGCAGCCCGTACTTGTAGCCGAAGGACACGAGGGAGACCTGGACCCTGGTCTCGGTTGGGCCTCTGGCGAATGCCTCCCTTACGCGATCTCGGAGGGTGTGCGGCGACATCCCGGTGGAGTCGATGATCAGATCGGCGCTCTCCTTGAGGGACTGCATCATCAGCCGCTCCTTGCGGATCCCCTCTACCACCCGGTCCGCCGGGGCCAGAGGATGTCTGCGCCTGGTCGCTTCGAACCTCTTGACCAGGTCTTCGTCCGAGGCCTCCAGGAAAAGAATCCGGTACGGGATCTTCAGCTCGCGCAGGTCCTGCAAACCTCGTGACAGCTCGGTGAAGAACACTCCGCCCCGGACATCGGCCACGATGGCCACCCGAGCCGGGCTGCCCGAGGCCGAAGCCAGCTCCGCCATCTTGCCTATCAGCGCCGGAGGGAGGTTGTCGACCACGAAGTAACCGAGGTCCTCGAAGCACTTGGCCGTCTCCGAGCGCCCCGCGCCCGACTGCCCAGTGATGATCGTGAACTCGACCTGCTGGGCTTGCTGCTCGTGCGATTGCTCGCGTCGCGACGCGGTGGACATCAGCCGGCCCTCCTGGCCTCTACCGGCTCCAGACGATGGATGCGTTCGTGGATAGCCCGCGCGAGGGCCGGCCCCACGCCAGGAGTTGCCTCTATCTCCTCGACGGACGCCTTCCGGAGGCGGGCCAGCGAGCCGAACCGGCGGAGCAGCGACTTCTTCCGCCCCGGCCCGACCCCCTGGACGTCGTCCAGAGGAGACTGGAGGGCGCGGCGGGCCCTCTTGACCCTGTGATAGGTGACGGCGAATCGGTGTGCTTCGTCGCGGAGGTGCTGGAGAAGGAAGAGCGCCTCGGAGCCCCGCGGTATCGTGAGAGGCTGAGGCTGGCCCGGCAGATAGACCTCCTCCAGCCGCTTGGCTAAGCCGGCCGCGGGAATCCCGAGGCCGAAGTCGGCCAGCACGCGCTCGGCTACTGCAAGCTGCCCCCGCCCTCCGTCGACCACCACGAGCGCCGGAGGGTAGGAGAACCTGCCCCGCCGCTTGGGTCCGGACAAGGTGTTCGGTCCCGCCCGTTGGCGCGCAAACCGCCGGCGAAGCACCTCCTCCATACTGGCGAAATCGTCCTGTCCGGGCACCCCCTTGATCTCGAACCGGCGATAATCCGCCTTCTTCGGCAGACCGTCTTCGAACACCACCATCGAGCCCACCTTGTCCGTGGGCCCCAGGTTCGATATGTCGTAGCACTCGATCCGGAGTGGGGCGCCGGGCAGCCCAAGGACATCCCCCATCTCGGCCAGCGCCCGGGACCTGGCGGCGAAGTCGGAGGCACGCTTGAGCTTGTGGCGGACGAAGGCCTCCTTGGCGTTGTGGGTCACGGTCTGGAGCAGCCTTCGTCCTTCACCCCGGGCCGGCAAGGAGATCCTCACGCGGCCGCCACGAAGGCCGGCCAGCCATTCCTCCAGGACCCCCCGGTCGGCCGGCCACGCCGGCACCAGGACCCTGGGCGGGACTTCCTCGTCGCGGTCCATGTACAGCTCGCGCAGAAAGGTGTACACAAGTCTCTCCGTGTCGATGTCCTCGACCTTGTCCACCACCCAACCCCGTCTGCCCATGACTCTCCCGCCCCGGACATAGAAGACCTGGAACGCCGCTTCCAGGTCGTCCTCCTCCACGCCCACGACGTCCAGGTCGTCCTTGCGTGCCAGGACCATCTCCTGGCTCTCGATCGCCTTGCGTGCGGCGGCGAGCTGGTCGCGAAGCTTGGCCGCGCGTTCGAACTCCAGGACCTCTGCCGCGGCGTTCATCTCCCGGGCCAGGCCCGCGAGGACCGGCCGGTGATCACCGGCCAGGAACGCGGCGAGGGCCTCGACCTGTTCGCGGTAACTCTCCTCGGTCACCCCGGTCAGCTGAGGCACGCACGGTCCCGAGCACCGCCCGATGTCGTAGTAGAGGCAGGGGCGCTTTGCCCGGGCACGCTGATCGAAGAAGGAATTCGAGCATGTCCGAACCGGGAAGACTCGCGTGAGCGTGTCGAGCGTCTCCCTGATCGCGTAGGCGTGCCCGTAGGGTCCGAAGTACTTGACACCCTTGCGCTTGGGCCCCCGAAGGACACGGGCACGTGGCCACCGCTCCCCCACTGTCAACGCCAGGTAGGGGTAGGACTTGTCGTCGCGGTACCGCACGTTGAACCGCGGCCTGTGCGTCTTGATCAGGTTGTACTCGAGCATGAGCGCGTCGACCTCGGTGGAGGCGACGATCCATTCGACGGACCGGGCGTGCTCGATCATCGCTTCTGTGCGCGGGTGAAGTGGCCGCCCCCAGTAGGACGCCAGGCGCTTGCGGAGCGAGAGCGCCTTTCCGACGTAGATCACCCTGCCGTCGGAGTCCCGGAAGAGGTAGGCTCCCGGCGCGTCGGAAATCGAACCCGAATCGGGGCGGATGAGACTCACGAACCCATTCTAGGAGGGTGATTCGGTCCGATGCGGAAAGAGACGGCCGTGCCTACTTCGAGGCGATGAAGGTTCCCGTCATCGTCGTCGGGTGGACGTCGCAGTGGAAGTAGTAGGTCCCAGGATCCAGCGCGTTGACCCGATAGGTCGTCAACTCACCCGCTGGGACGAGATCGGAGGCCGAAGGCGCCCCGCCGAGCCGGGTGGTTGCCGATGAGTCCGTGAAGATCGCGAAGTCGTGGATCGTTTGGTCGTTGTTGGTGAACTCGACGGTGAACTCCTCTCCCGCGGGCACCGCCAGGCAGGTCTTGTCGAATCCGGAGGCCGACGCCCCGCTCGGAGCGGTGATCTGCAGCGCGCTCCCGTCCGGCTCGCAGGTCTCGCCGCCCGTGGTCGCGCCGGTGGGGAGCGGCGGGCGGGTCGTCGGGTAGGCCAGCGCGAGACCTCCGGTGGCCGACTGGGCGACGTTCAGATTGGAGTTGT
>Ga0210378_10001769_pt1 | contig 11198 bp, 10 predicted proteins | sample PLM1_60_b1redo_FD_155465 | JGI IMG/M metagenome (GOLD analysis project Ga0210378, IMG submission 155465) | Groundwater sediment microbial communities from an aquifer in East River, Colorado, USA - PLM1_60_b1 redo | ecosystem: Environmental > Terrestrial > Soil > Riparian zone | place: USA: East... | reverse complement strand
TGCTGTTCGACCGGGTCACCGCGCTGGACGCGATCGGCCCGTACGAGGTGCTCAGCCGCCTGCCGGGGGCGCGGGTGCACTTCGTTGCGACCGAGCCGGGGCCCAAGCGCACCGACACCGGCGCGCTCGCGCTGGTAGCCGACGTGGCGCTGGACGACCTGCCGTCGCCGGCCGTGCTGGTCGTGCCGGGCGGGCCTGGGCAGGTCGACGCCATGGGCGATGACAAGCTGTTGGACTGGGTACGGGCCGCGCACCGCACCAGCACCTGGACAACGGCGGTGTGCACCGGTTCGCTCATCCTCGGCGCCGCCGGGCTGCTCACCGGCCGGCGCGCCACCAGCCACTGGCTTGCGCTCGACGTGCTGCCCGAGTACGGCGCCCGGCAGACCACGGAGCGGGTGGTGTTCGACGGCAAGGTGGTCACCGCGGCCGGCGTCTCCGCCGGCATCGACATGGCCCTGCGGCTGGCCTCCCGCATCGCCGGCGACGAGGCCGCGCAGGCCATCCAGCTTGCCCTGGAGTACGACCCGCAGCCACCGTTCGACGCCGGCTCCCCGGCGAAGGCCCCCGAGCACATCGTGGCAAGGCTGCGCTCAGCCAGCCGCTTCCTCCGCTCGGGCTGACCTGTCCTGCATCCGGCCGGGCGGCACGCCACCGCCGGGCACCCGCTAGGGCCGCCGACCGGCATACCGCGCTGGTCGGCGGCCCCACCTGGGTCGGGTCGGACTACAGGTCGAGCGTCCAGCTGTCGATGAAGCCGGTGTTGCCCGCGACCACGTCCTGCACCCTCAGCCGCCAGGTGCCGTTGGCCACCTCGCTGGACAGGTTACGGGTGTAGGTCGTGTGGATGCTCTTCTTGCCGCCACCGGTGCGGTTGTGCAGGTTGTACACCGAGCCGTCCGGTGCGACCAGGTCGACGATCAGGTTGTTGATGTGGTTGTGGATGATGTCCACGTGGATGGTGCTGCTGGCCGAGGCGTTGCCGGTGCAGCCGGAGATCGCGATCGTCGACTCGGCAGTACCCGGGTCCGGGATGGCCACGTCCGTACCGTTGGTCACCGCGGCGCAGCCCGGCGGTGCGCCGGCGCCGACGAACAGCAACCGGTTGGGCGAGCCGGTGCCGGGGTTGACGATGTGGTTCAGGGTGGCGTTGTTGAACATCTGGGTCGCCACCTGTGCCGGGGTGAGGCTCGGGGTGGCGCCGAGGATGAGCGCGGCACCGCCGGCGACGTGCGGGGTGGCCATCGAGGTGCCGCTGATGGTGTTGGTCGCGGTGTCGCTGGTGTTCCATGCCGAGGTGATGTTGACGCCCGGCCCGAAGATGTCGGTGCAGGTACCGAAGTTGGAGAACGAGGCCCGGTTGTCGTTGATGTCGGAGGCGTTGACCGTGATCGCCTCGGCGACCCTGGCCGGGGTGAAGTTGCACGCGTCGGAGTTGGAGTTGCCGGAGGCGATGGCGTAGACGACGCCGTCGGCGATCGAGTTGCGCACCGCGTTCTCGGTCGCGGTGTCGCTACCCGCGGCGCCAAGGCTCATGTTCGCAACGGCCGCAGCCCCGGCGGCGTGGTTGCCGGTCACCCAGTCGATGCCGGCCGCGACGCCGGCGAAGGAGCCGGAACCGGCGCAGTTCAGCACCTTGACGGCGGTGAGCTGGATGGCCTTGGCCACACCGTAGGTCGAGCCGCCGACGGTCCCGGAGACGTGCGTGCCGTGCCCGTGGCAGTCGGTGTTGATCCCGTCGCCGGTGGTGTTGGTACCCCAGACGGCCCGGCCGCCGAAGTCCTGATGGGTGATCCGGATGCCGGTGTCGATGATGTAGGCGCGCACGTTGGACGCGGTGTTGGGGTAGGTGTAGCTGTTGTCCAACGGCAGGTCGCGCTGGTCGATGCGGTCAAGGCCCCACGACGGCACCGGTGTCTGGGTGGCCGCGAGCGACACGGCGCCGTCCTGCTCTACGTACGCGACGGCGGGATCGGCAGCCAGGTCACGTGCGGCGCGCTCGCTCATGGCGCCGGCGAACCCGTGCAGCGCGTACTGGTAGGTGTGACTGATCGTGACGCCATGTGCGGCGGCCAGCCTGCTGGTCAGAGCATCAGCCTTGGCAGCAACGCCGTCCTTGAAGACGACGATGTAGCTGCCGGGGATCGCGTTCGGGTTGCCGGCGCCGAGTATGGTGCCGGCCGCCGCTGGTGACGTGGCGCTGAGGGTCAGGGCAAGGGCCGCCGCCGCGGCCGTCCCAAGACCGGCCAGTCGCCGAGCCAGAGGCGCACGGATTTTTCCCATGGCAGGGTTCTCCTCGTGCATGGTCATCCGACCGATCGGCGGGGTCGCCGATCGGTTAAGGAAACGGAATTGGTACGTTCACGCGAACGTCAGCTAACATTAGGATAGGTCGCCGCCGAAAACAATCGTTGAGCCAGCTGTTAGCCTGGTCGGCCGCAATTCCATTGCACAATTCGTTGTACTGTGGTTGCAACTGGATGCACCAAGACCGATGCGCCGAATGTCGCGGGTGGCATAGCCTGCGGGTGTGAACGCTGCAGGCCGGCTGGTGCTGGCGGCCACCCCGCTCGGCAACGCGGGGGACGCGTCAAGGCGGCTGGTCGAGGCCCTGCAGGCGGCCGACGTGGTGGCCGCTGAGGACACCCGGCGGCTGCGCTCGCTGGCGGCCGCGCTCGGCGTCACCGTGGGTGGCCGGGTGGTGAGCCACTACGAGGCCGTCGAGGCCACCAGGGTGCCCGCGCTGGTGGACGCCGTCCGGGACGGCCAGACCGTGCTGGTGGTCACCGACGCCGGCATGCCGTCCGTGTCCGACCCGGGGTTTCGGCTGGTCGCGGCGTGCGTGGACGCCGGGCTGCCGGTGACCTGCCTGCCAGGCCCTTCTGCGGTGACGACCGCGCTCGCGCTGTCCGGGCTGCCGTCGGACCGGTTCTGCTTCGAGGGCTTCGCACCTAGGCGGGCCGGGGACCGTCGCCGGTGGCTGGCGCAGCTGCTGGAGGAGCCGCGCACCACGGTGTTCTTCGAGGCGCCGCACCGGCTGGCTGCCTGCCTTGCCGACGCCGTGTCCGTGCTCGGCGCCGACCGGCCGGCCGCGGTGTGCCGCGAGCTGACCAAGCTGCACGAGGAGGTGCGGCGCGCTCCGCTGGCCTGCCTGGCGGCCTGGGCCGCGCAGGAGCAGGTGCGCGGTGAGATCACGGTCGTGCTGGCCGGCGCGGCGGCGCGGCCCTCATCCGTCGGCGAGCTGCTCCCCGCCGTCCAGGCTCGGGTGGCCGGCGGCGAGCGCCTCAAGGACGCCGTCGCCGCCGTCGCCGCCGGCTCCGGCTCCGGCGTGAGCAAGCGCGACCTGTACGCCGCCGCGGTGGCCGCCCGTCCTGCGACTCACGCGCCACCCCGCTAGCCCGTTCGGCGCAAGCCCGTTCTGCGACGCATTTCCCACATAGAGCGGGGCAATGTCACATCGTCGCAGTTACGGGCCGGCCGTGGCGCCGCCGCCGAGCAGGTCGAGCAGGGGGGCGGCCTTGTGCAGGCACTCGGCCCATTCGGCGGCCGGGTCGGAGTCGATGGTGATGCCACCGCCGACGCCGATCCACCCGGCGCCGCCCGGCAGCACCTCCAGGGTGCGGATCGCCACGTTGAGCTGCAGCCCGGCGACCGGCGACACCAGGCCGACGGCGCCGCAGTATGCCTCCCGCGGGGCCGGCTCCAGCTCGGCGAGCAGCCGGAGCGCGCGGAGCTTGGGGGTGCCGGTGACCGAGCCGGGCGGGAAGGTGGCGGCCAGCAGTTCGGCGTCGCGCACGCCGGGTCGCAGGACGCCGGAGACGGTGGACACCAGGTGCCAGACGCCGGGAGCCGGGTGCACGGCGAGCAGCTCGGGCACGGTCACGGAGCCCGTCGCGCAGACCCGTCCAAGGTCATTACGGACGAGGTCGACGATCATGATGTTCTCGGCGCGATCCTTCGCGGACGCCAGGAGCCTTGCCGGGTCGGTCGGGTCCGTGCCCTTGATGGGCGAGGAGGACACCTGGCGGCCCTGGCGGGCCAGGAAGAGCTCGGGGGACAGCGAGGCCAGCGCGCCCCAGCCGCCGGCGAGGTACGCGGCGCGCGCCGGTGCGTGCTTGGTGACACCGGCGGCGAAGGCCTCCAGCGGGTCACCGACCAGCACCAGCTCGTACCTGGTGCACACGTTGGCCTGGTACACCTCGCCGGCCCTTATCGCGTCCATGCACCGGCGTACGGCGTGTTCGTGCTGGTCACGGCTCGGTGGGTGCAGGCGCGCCGGGTGCCACCGCGCCGGCGGCGGGTCGTCGCCGGCACCGACCAGCACGGCCAGCTCCTCGGCCAGCCGCTCGGCAACGGCAAGGGCCGCGCGGTCGTCGTCAACCAGCGCCTCGAACCACCAGCGGCCGTCGCGGTCCCTGCGCAGCACGTGGTCGGCCCAGCCCCACGCGGCGAGCGGCAGGCGCCTGCGCTGCGCGCCTGGGTCGGTCAGCCCGAAGCCGAGGTAGCCGACCCAGCCGCCGCCGACCGCCCCCGGCGTGGCGTCGTCGGGCCACGGGCCGGCGAGCACCGGCTGCCGGTCGGGCACCGCGAACGCCTCGGCCGCCGGCACCGGCGCGATCCGTACCGATGGCGCGAGCACCGCCGTACCGTCGAACCAGTCGCCGATCAGGGCCGCCGGTGGTGGCAGCCCGCGGCGGCGGGCGCGCGCCGCGAGCCTGCGCAGCAGCGCCTCCGGCGCCGGCTCGCCGCTCAGTGCCCGCGCCACCACCCGCGCCGCCGCCCGCGCCGCCCGTGTCTGCCGCACGGCCGCGATCCTCGCACCCGTGCGCGCCGGCGTCCGCACGGCCGCGATCCTCGCACCGGGATGTGCCACCTGCACGGAGCGGCCAATGGCTGTAGTTAAAGGGCCAACAACGGCGCAATGGTGGTACTTGCAGGCCACCCATGGCCGGGGTCAGGCGTTCTCGCGCTGGAACGTCCTGGTGCCCCAGGCGGCGGCCACCACGACCAGGCCGATGGTCACCAGGCCGCCGACGAGGACGGCGCGGGAGTCGAAGTCGCCGAGGAAGGCGGCGCGCTCGGCGTCGACGACGTGGCTGAACGGGTTGATCCTGGACAGCGTGTACAGCCACTGCGGCGCGAGCTGCATCGGCAGCAGGATGCCGGACAGCAGCACCAGCGGCAGCACGACGGCGTTCAACAGCGGCGCGAAGGCGTCCTCGCTCTTGACCGGTAGAGCACCGGCTGGGTCAGGCCGAAGATCAGCCAGACCGGGTTGCGCAGCAGCTGGCGGATGGCCCTGCCGAAGACCAGCAAGGTGTCTCGCAGCATCAGCGGCCTCCTCGTGTCGACGCGGCGGCCGCGGCGGCATCAGCCTGGGCCTCGGCCTCGCGAAGGGCACGGCCGGTCAGGGTCAGGAACACGTCGTCGAGCGTCGGCCGGTGCACTGCCATCGCCGCCAGCGACACGTCGGCGGCGTCCAGCTCGCGCAGCAGCGCCGGCAGCGCGGCCCGCCGCCCTGGGCCACGTAGCCGATGCGCCTGCGCACCTCGGTGGGGTCGCGCAGCAGGTCGACGCCGGCCACGGTCGCGGTGCCGGCCGTCGGGTTGAGCAGCGTGGTGAGCATCCGCAGTGTCGTGGTCTTGCCAGCGCCGTTGGGCCCGAGAAAGCCGACCAGCTCGCCGGGGCTGCACGTCGATGTCGACCCCTCTGACGGCCTCGACGGCGCCGCGGCGGGTCTTGAACGTGCGGGCCAGCCCGCGTGCGTGGATCACTAGCCCACAGTAGCCACCGGCTGCGGATAACCGGATGAGCCCGCTGGGTACGGGCGAATACCCTTGGCCGACATGAGCATCCCGGTTCTCACCGCCGTGGCCTGGCCCTACGCCAACGGCCCTCGGCACATCGGCCACGTGTCCGGCTTCGGCGTCCCGTCGGACGTCTTCTCGCGCTACCAGCGGATGGCCGGCAACCGGGTGCTCATGGTCAGCGGCACCGACGAGCACGGCACCCCGATCACCGTGCAGGCCGACCAGGAGGGGGTCGGCCCGCGCGAGCTGGCCGACAAGTACAACCGCGTCATCGCCTCGGACCTGCAGGGGCTCGGGCTGTCCTACGACCTGTTCACCCGCACCGTGACCACGAACCACTACGAGGTCGTGCAGCAGATGTTCCTGGCGCTGCACCGCAACGGCTACGTCGTGCCGAGGACGACCATGGGCGCGATCAGCCCGTCCACCGGCCGCACGCTGCCGGACCGCTACATCGAGGGCACCTGCCCGATCTGCGGCTACGAGTCGGCCCGCGGCGACCAGTGCGACAACTGCGGCAACCAGCTCGACCCGACCGACCTGATCAACCCGCGGTCCAGGATCAACGGCGAGGCCCCGGTGTTCGTGGAGTCCGAGCACTACTTCCTCGACCTGCCGGCGTTCGCCTCGGCACTGGGCGACTGGCTGTCCACGAAGGACACCTGGCGGCCGAACGTGCTCAAGTTCTCGCTGAACCTGCTGGACGACCTGCGCCCGCGGGCCATCACCCGCGACCTGGACTGGGGCGTGCCGGTGCCGCTGGACGGCTGGCGCGACAACCCGGCGAAGAAGATCTACGTGTGGTTCGACGCGGTCATCGGCTACCTGTCGGCGTCCGTGGAGTGGGCGCGCCGGTCCAGCGACCCGGACGCGTGGCGGCAGTGGTGGACCGACCCCGCCGCGCAGGCCTACTACTTCATGGGCAAGGACAACATCACGTTCCACTCCCAGATCTGGCCGGCGATCCTGCTCGGGCACAATGGCGCTGGTTCCCGGGGTGGCAGCGTGGGGCCGTACGGCGTGCTCAACCTGCCGACCGAGGTCGTGTCCAGCGAGTTCCTCACGATGAGCGGCGCCAAGCTGTCCACCTCGCGCAACAAGGTGATCTACGTCGGCGACTTCCTCCGCGAGTTCGGCCCCGACACCCTGCGCTACTTCATCTCCGTCGCCGGGCCTGAAACCCAGGACACGGACTTCACCTGGGAGGAGTTCGTCCGGCGTACGAACTTCGAGCTGGCCAACGAATGGGGCAACCTGGTCAACCGGTCGATCTCCATGGCACATCGCAATGTCGGCTCGGTGCCGGCGCCGGCGCGGTTGGAGGGGGTCGATCAGGAGCTGCTGGCGCTGTCCTCCGCCGCGTTCGGGACGGTCGGCGGCCTGCTGGCGCGGTCGCGCTTCAAGGCCGCGATCGCCGAGGCCATGCGGGTGGTCGGCGCCGCCAACAAGTACATCTCCGAGCAGGAACCCTGGAAGCGGGCGGACGACCGGCAGCGGCGCGACACCATCCTGCACACCGCGCTGCAGGTCGTCAGCGACGCCAACACGCTGCTCACGCCGTTCCTGCCGCACGTTGCCCAGCGGGTGCACGAGCAGCTGGGCGGCCGCGGCGTGTGGGCGGCGCAGCCGGAGCTCCGTGAGGTGGACGACGCCGACGGCTCCAGCTACCCCGTCCTCACCGGCGCCTATGACACCGAGCAGGCATCGTGGCGCTCCGTACCCATCGAGGTCGGCCGCCCCCTTGGCAAGCCGACGCCGCTGTTCGCCAAGCTCGACCCGTCCCTCGGCGACACGGGCCCGGAATGGGCACCGATCGGACGTTGACATGTTGTAACACGTGTGCGCGGTTGGGGAGACCGGAGGAACATTATGACTGTGGCCGTGGAGGGTCGAATCGTTTACGCAGGCGTCGTGCGCGAGGACGGCAGCCTCGTTGTGCCGGCGTCGGAAATTCGTTCGTTGGGCCTTGTTCCCGGCGACGAGGTGAGGCTGAGGATCGTCGTGCCGCGTCGCGACATGTATGGCGCGCTCGCCGACAAGATTCCCGATGTGTCGCTCGAGGAATTCGAGGAGTCGTCCGGTGACGCATGGGAGGGCCGGACTTGTGGCTGACGAATCCGGTCCGCTCGTCGCGGATACCCACACCTTCGCCTGGTACGTCAAGGCCTCGCCCAGGTTGTCGGATCGCGCTCGCGAACTGCTCCAAGAGGCCACACTGGAGACGTTTCCGATCTTCGTCTCGACGGCTTCCATGGTCGAGCTACGCTATCTCGTCGAAAAGGGCACCTTAACCGAGGAACACTTCGACGCAATGCTGGCTGCCCTGCTTGCGCCCGACTCGGCGTTCGAAATCGCACCCTTTGACGGTGTCATGGCCCAAACCGTCGCCGAGATACCACGTGATCCGGTAGGTGACCCGTTCGACCGGATGATCGCGGCGACGGCGGTGGCGCTGGGCGTGCCACTGGTCACGTGTGACCGGAAGCTGCGGGCGTTGCCGGCGGTGGAAACCGTCTGGTGACGCGTCAGGGCGATCCACCGCCGGTGCCGGAGCCGCTGGCGGCGGTGCCGGTGGTGGACGCACACACGCACCTGGACGCGTGCGGGTTCCGCACGCCGGCGGAGGTGCGGGGTGCGCTGGACCGGGCGGCCTCGGCCGGCGTCGGGACCGTCGTCACCGTGTCCGACGACCTGACCGCGGCCCGCTGGGTGGTCGAGGCCGCGCGGTGGGACGAGCGGCTGTTCGCCGCGGTGGCGCTGCACCCGACGAGGACGGCGCGGTTCACCGACGAGGACAGGGCCGAGCTGGAGGCGCTGGCGGCCCAGCCGCGGGTGGTCGCGGTCGGCGAGACCGGGCTCGACCACTACTGGGACTACGCGCCGCATGACGCCCAGGAGGCGGCCTTCCGCTGGCACATCGACCTGGCCAAGCGGCTGGCCAAGCCGCTCATGATCCACGACAGGGACGCGCACGACGACGTGCTGCGGGTGCTGGACGAGGAGGGCGCGCCGGACACGGTGATCTTCCACTGCTTCTCCGGCGACGAGGCCATGGCCCGCCACTGCGCCGGCAAGGGATACCTGCTGTCCTTCGCCGGCCCGGTGACGTTCCGTAACGCGACGCGGCTGCGCGCCGCCGCCAGGTCCGTGCCCGCGGAGCTGCTGCTGGTGGAGACCGACGCCCCGTTCCTCACGCCGCACCCCTTCCGCGGCCGTCCGAACGAGCCGTACTGCATCCCGTACACCCTCAGGGGGCTCGCCGAGGTCCGCGGCGAGGACCCGTCGGCCCTCGCCGAGGCGACGGCGGCCAACGCCGAGCGGGTGTTCCGGTTCGCGGATTCACCCATGCTGATCACCGGTTGCGACCGCTAGGCGACCAGAACCGGCCTCTCGGCGGGACAACCCCCACGTTCGGCCCAGCCGGCTGGCCACTGGGCGCCCCGGCCGTTACGGTCCCGTGACCGTGCCGCCGGATCGGACCTGTTCCGGTTTCGGCGGCACGTGACAGCCGGGATGGGGACATCCCGGGCGCACCGCGGCCAGTCGGGGCTGGCACGGCTCGCGGTGGTCGGGCGGCGAACGCCGGCCCGTCCGCGACGCGCCCGCCCCTGCCCGGATGCCCGACGACTGGACGACTGGTGGACAAACACACGATCGTCAGGGCAGCGGTTGCTGCCACCCTCGTGGTCCTCACCTCCGGCGGCGCCGCCGCCATCACAGTGGACAAGTCGGTCACCATCACCCTCGACGGCCAGGCCCGCTCGCTGCACACGTTCGCCGCGACCGTCGGCGGCGCGCTGCGCACGGCCGACCTGCGGGTCGGCGAGCACGACACCCTCGCCCCTGCGGCCGGCACCGACATCGACGACGGCAGCCAGATCGTGGTGCGCCGCGGCCGGCTGCTCACCATCCGGCTGGACGGCCAGCAGCGCTGGGTGTGGACCACGGCGCTCACCGTCGAGGAGGCGCTTCGCCAGCTCGGCATGCACGCCGGCGGCTTCGAGGTCTCCGCGGACCGCTCGCGCCGCATCCCGATCGACGGCATGGCCTTGGACGTCCGCAGCGCCAAGAAGGTGATCCTGACCGACGGCGCCGAGCCGGCCCGCGAGGTGTCCTCCACCGCGCTGACCGTCGAGGAGCTGCTCGCCGACCTCGGCGTCGCGCTGGACAGCACCGACACGGTGGCCCCCGAGGCGGCCACCCCGCTGACCGCAGGCATGACCGTCGAGGTCACCAGGGTGCGGCTCAGCGAGGTCACCGAGACCCAGGCCGTCGCGCCGCCGGTTGAGAAGACCGACGACCCGCAGCTGCTCAAGGGCGAGGAGAAGGTCGTCGAGGACGGCACGCCCGGCGAGCGGATCGTCGTGTTCAAGGTGACGACGACCAACGGCAAGGTCACCAACCGCGAGGAGATCTCCGTCGAGATCACCAGGGAGCCGACGGCCCGCAAGATCATCGTTGGCACCAAGCGCCCGGACAACCCGCCCGTCAGCGACGGCACGACCTGGGACCGGCTCGCGCAGTGCGAGTCCGGCGGTAACTGGGCGATCAACACCGGCAACGGCTACTACGGCGGCCTGCAGTTCGACGTCGGGACCTGGCGGGCCTACGGCGGCACCGAGTACGCCGCCTACCCGCACCAGGCCACCCGCGAGCAGCAGATCGCGATCGCCACCAAGCTGCGCGACGACCGCGGCGGATACGGCGCGTGGCCAGCCTGCGCCCGTACGCTCGGTCTCCCGACCTGAGGCCCAGGCCGACGTTGGCGGCGTTCTCCCTCGCTCGCGTGCCATTGCACGCGTCGCTGCACCCCACGAAGACGCTTCGCGTTTCCGCGGGGGCCCCTATCTGCGTGCGGCCTTGCCAACCTCGCCCTGTGACCCAGGCTCACTCCGTAGATTGAACGTCGTGAGCGAACGAGCGTCCGCCGGTGCCCGGCTGTTGGGCCCGGCGGACGTTCGGCGTCTGGCGTCCGAGCTGGGCGTGCGGCCGACCAAGAAGCTCGGGCAGAACTTCGTGCACGACCCGAACACGGTGCGGCGCATCGTCTCGGCCGCCGGGTTGCGCGACGACGACGTGGTGTTGGAGGTCGGCCCCGGCCTCGGCTCGCTCACCCTCGCCCTGCTCGGGTCCGCGCGGTACGTGACCGCGGTCGAGCTCGACGACGTGCTGGCGTCGCGGCTGCCGGCCACCGTAGCCGAGCGGGCCCCCGCGGTTGCCTCGCGGCTGTCCGTGTTGGCCGCCGACGCCCTCCGCGTGCGTGCCGATGAGCTGCCGGGCCCGCCGCCAACCGCGCTGGTCGCCAACCTGCCGTACAACGTCGCCGTGCCGGTGCTGCTGCACCTGCTCGCCGAGCTGCCGTCGGTCGCTCACGGGCTGGTCATGGTG
>Ga0210378_10001768_pt1 | contig 11201 bp, 7 predicted proteins | sample PLM1_60_b1redo_FD_155465 | JGI IMG/M metagenome (GOLD analysis project Ga0210378, IMG submission 155465) | Groundwater sediment microbial communities from an aquifer in East River, Colorado, USA - PLM1_60_b1 redo | ecosystem: Environmental > Terrestrial > Soil > Riparian zone | place: USA: East... | reverse complement strand
AAGCGGCCGAGAAGTTCGGCGAGGTCTGCACCAACACGACCGAGGCCAAGGTGACGGGCACCGTGTCCGAGAAGGAAGGCCGGAAGTGGATCACCGCCTCGAAGGTGGAGGCGTCGAAGAGCTGAGCAACAGCACTGCGGGCGGCCCGGCGAACCGGCTCCTGGCCCCCCCGAACCAGATGAGCGCCATCAGCAGGAGCACGCCGCCGACGATCCAGGCCGCCTTCTCGTTGGGGGGCTGCATGCCGACGAAGATCAGGGCCACGCAGCCGAGCACGCTGACCGCGGCCAGGGGCCGGTACCAGCGGCCCAGATTCCAGGGGCCCATCGCCGTCCAGCCCCGGCCATGGGCGCGCAGGCCCAGAGCCGTCGGCAACACGTACGAGATGTAGAGAAAGATGGCGGTGACCGCCGCCATGATCTCGTACACCGGCGTGTAGACCGTGGCGACGGCGGCGGCCAGGGCCACCGTCCAGATGGCGATCGCCGGTGTCTGGTAGCGCTCCGACACGGTCCGCAGCTTCCGCGACAGCGGCATCCCGCCATCGCGCGCGAAGGCATACGCGAGGCGCGAGACCGACGTGACGGCGGCAAGGCCGCACAGGTACTGGGCGAGGGCGATCCCCGCGAAGATGAAGTAGGCCAGCCCGCTCGGCAGCACGCGGCGGACGATCCCGCCGAAGCTGCTCGGGCCCAACGCCGCCGCCTCCGCCACGCTCGGGGTCGCCGCCACGACTGCGCAAAGCATCAGCCAACCCGACAGTCCCGAGACGGCCACCGCCCTCACGATTCCTTGCGGGACGCGGACGGCCGCGCCCACCGTCTCCTCCGCCGTGTTGGCGGAGGCGTCGAAGCCCGTAATGGTGTACGCGGGCAGCAGGAAGCTCAGCGCGAAGAGCAGCGCGATGCTGCTGGTTTCCGGCCACACGTTACCACCCCGTTCGCCGCTGAAGTTCGAGAACGTCACGAGCGACCGCGGGTGGAGGTCCGGCGCGAAGTAGAGCATCGCAATCGTCAGTAGCGCCGCCACCCCCAGGATCCAGTAGCCGCTGAAGTCGGTGAGGCGGGTGGTCAGGCGGATGCCGAGATGGTTGACGAGCGCCTGCGACGCGCAGATGGCGAAGACACCGGCGATGGCCACCGCCGTCTGCGTGGCCGGCGCCCACTGCGACGGCTCCAGCCCCAGCCCGGGCCCGACCGAATCGAGCGTGAAGCGCAGCGCGCCCAGGTTGATGGCCGCCAGCGCAGCCACCAGACCGAAGAGGTTGAGCCACGCCGTCGTCCATCCCCAGCCCTTGCCGCCCAGGATGGAGGCCCAGTGGTAGAGCCCACCCGCGGTCGGGAAGCTCGAGGCCACCTGGCCCATCGTCGCCGCCACCGAGAGGGAGAACAGGCACACGAGGGGCCAGCCCAGGCCGAACGCGGCGCCACCCACGCTCGAGAGCCCTTGATGAAACGACGTGACCCCGCCGGCCAGGATGCAGATGATCGACAGCGAGATCGCGTAGTTCGAGAAGCCGCCCATCTGGCGGGCCAGCTCCTGCTCGTAGCCGAGGCTGCGGAGGACCCGCGCGTCCTCGGACGCGTCCTCCCGCACTACGGCCGCGCGCCGCGCAAGTGCCAGGCCTTGGGCTGCACGAAGGCGCGAATGCCCTCGCGGCCCAGGGTCGAGCCGAAGCCCGAGTGGCCGCGCCCGGTCCAGGGCAGGCGGGGGCTGACGCGGTCGCAGCAGTTCCAGTAGACCGACCCGCTGTCGACGCGGGCGAGGATGCGCCGCGCGCGCTCGCGGTCGGGAGTGTAGACGCCCGCGGTCAAGCCGTAGGGCGTGTCGTTCATCAAGGCGACGGCCTCCTCGTCGCCCGACACGGACTGGACCCCGATGAGGGGGCCGAAGCTCTCGTCCCGCATCAGCTCCATGGAGTGATTCGCGTCCGCGACGACCGTCGGCTCGAACCAAGCGCCAGGCACGTCGATGCGCCGGCCCCCCAGGAGCACGCGGCCGCCCTTGGCGCGGGCGTCCTCGACCTGACGCTCCAGCAGCGCGACCTGGGCCGGCCGCGCGAGGGGACCGATGAAGGTCTTCGGGTCCATCGGATCGCCGACCACGTACCCGCGCACGTTCTCGACGAACGCCTCCACGAAGCGGACGTGAACGGCCTCGTGCACGTAGACGCGCTCGACCGCGCAGCAGCTCTGCCCCGTGTTGTAGAAGGCGCCCTCGGCCACCGAGGCCGCCGCCGTCCTCAGGTCCACGTCGTCGGCGACGTAGACGGGATCCTTGCCGCCCAGCTCGAGGTTCAGCCGGATGAGCCGGCTGCCCACCTCCTGCGCGATGCGACGGCCCGTCGCATACGATCCGGTGAAGAAGATCGCCTGGACGTCCTGCTTTACGAGCGCGGCCCCCGTCTCCCCTCCGCCCGTGACCACGAGGAAGACGTCCTCCGGAACGCCGGCCTCGCGCAGCAGGCCGCCGATGGCCAGGCCGGTCAGCGTCGCGTACTCCGAAGGCTTGTAGAGGACGGCATTGCCGGTGAGGAGGGCGGGCACGAACACGTTCGATCCCACGAAGTACGGGTAGTTCCAGGCGGAGACGTTGGCCACCACGCCGAGCGGCTCCAGGGTGATGGTCTCCTCCAGGTCCTCGCGCCGCAGCACCGTCTCGTCGCGCAGCACCGAGGGCGTCGTCTCGAGGAAGAAGTCGATGCGCCCCGGCGTCGCCTCCAGCTCGTTGCGGGACTGCGTGACGGGCTTCCCCATCTCGCTCGTGAGCGTACGCGCGAGATCCTCGCGCCGCTCGACGAGCAGGTCGCGGAAGCGCCGGATCGCGGCGGCCCGCTCGTCGTAGGCCCGAGCGGCCCAGCCGGCCTGGCCGCGCCGCGCGCGCTCGTGCTTGCGCGCGACCTCGCTGGGAGGATCGTCATCAATCTCCCGGATCGGCGCGCCGGTCGCCGGGTTCGTGACCTTCACGCGGGCGAGGCGGTAGCGAAGGCCTCGTCCCACAGACGCCGGAAGTCCGCCGGCGTGCAGGGCCGCGGGTTGTTGAGATGACACGTGTCGGCGAAGGCGAGCTCCGCGAGACGGCCCCGTTCCTCCGGCTTCACTCCCGCCTCCGCCGGCCCCCGGGGAATGCCGATGCGCCGCTTGAGGTCGGACAGCCAGCTCAGGAACGCCTCGCCGTCGCCCTCCAGGCCCACGGTCTGGGCCATGATCCGGAACCGCTCCGGCACCGCCTGCAGGTTGAAGCGCAGGGCCGGCTCGATCATCAGCCCGTTGGCGAAGCCGTGGTGCAGATCCGCCACCGCCGAGAGCGCGTGGGCGCAGGAGTGGACGACGCCCAGCCCCTTCTGAAAGGCGATCGCGCCCATCATGGAGGACATCATCATCGCGCCGCGCGCTTCCAGGTCGGCCGGGGTCTCGACGCAGCGCGGCAGGGCGCGCGCCCCCAGCCGCAGGCCCTCGAGGGCGATGCCGTCGCAGATCGGGTGGTAGGCCTTGGCCAGATACGCCTCGATGCAGTGCGTGAGCGCGTCCATGCCGGTGGCGGCGGTGACCGGCTTCGGCAGGCCGACCGTGACCTCAGGGTCCGCGAAGACCGCCCTCGCGAGCAGGCGCGGCGAGAAGATGACCTTCTTCACCTTCGTGCGGTCATCGGAGATGACCGCGCTGCGGCCGACCTCGCTGCCGGTACCTGCGGTCGTGGGCACGGCCACCCAGTACGGGATCGCCTGGTCCACGGCGCGCGCGTCGACGAGGCCGTCCTCGTACTCGAACAGCTCGCCCGGATGGCGCGCCATGAGCGCGATCGCCTTGGCCACGTCCAGCGCCGCTCCCCCGCCGATGCCGATGATCGAGTCCGCCTCGTGCGCGCGAAATGCCTCCACGCCCGCGCTCACCTGCGACGCGACGGGGTTGCCCCCGACGCCCGAAAACGGGGCAGCGGCGAGCGCGGAAAGCGAGCCGAGCACCTCCGCGAAGACCGGCAGCGCGGCGAGACCGCGATCGGTGACGACGAGCGGCCGCTTCAGCCCTTGCGACTGGAGGTGCTCGCTGATGCGCAGGCGAGCGCCGGGCCCGAAGTGGATCGGCGTCGGGAAGTTGAAGGTATAGAGCATTCAAATGATCTCGAAGTAGCGCTTCAGCTCCCAGTCGGTGACGGCCAGCTGGGCCTGGCGCCACTCCCATTCGCGCGTCCGGACGAAATGATCCACGAACTCCGCCCCGAGCAGCTCGCGGGCCAGGCTCGAGCGCTCCAGACGGTCGGTGGCCTCCTGCAGCGTCCTGGGCAGCCGCACCGCCTTCTCCGCCTGGTACGCGCTGCCTATCACCGGCTCCTCTTCCAGCCGGAGCTTCTGCTCGATCCCCCAGACCCCGGCCGCCACCGACGCCGCCATAGCGAGATAGGGGTTCAGGTCCGCCCCGCCCACCCGCACCTCGACCCGGGTGGACTTCGCGCTGCCAGGGATCACTCGGAAGGCGACGGTGCGGTTGTCGACACCCCACGTGACGCGCGTGGGGGCCCAGAAGCCCTCGACGAGCCGCTTGTAGCTGTTGACGGTGGGCGCGAAGAAGGGAAGCAGATCGGGAAGGGCACGCATCAGCCCGGCGAGGTAGCTCTTGAACGTCGCGCTCATGCGGTGCGGGTCCTTCTCGTCGTGGAAGACGTTGCGACCGTTGCTCCACAGGCTCTGGTGCAGGTGGCAGCCACAGCCGGGCAGATCCTTGCTCCACCGCGCCATGAACGTGGGCATGACGCCGAAGCGCTGCGCGATCTCCTTGACCGCGGTCTTGAACAGCACGGCCCGGTCGGCCGCCTCCAGGCCCTGCGTGTGCAGGATGGCCGCTTCGAAGACGCCCGGCCCCGTCTCGGTGTGCAGGCCCTCGAGGGGAACGCCGAAGGCGGCCAGGTCGTCGAAGAGCGCCGTGAAGTAGGGCCGGTTGTGCGCAGGACGCACCATCGAGTAGCCGAACATGCCGGGTGTCAGCGGCTGCGGCGACGTGTGGCCTTTGGCCGCCCACGTCTGCGGCGTCTCCTGGAAGTTGAACCACTCGTACTCCAAGCCGGCGTCGGGGATCAGGCCGCGGGCACTCGCGTGAGCCAGCACCTGCTTGCAAAGCTGGCGAGGGCACACGCCGAGCGGCTTCCCGTTGCCGTCCTCGAAGTCGGCCAGGAAGAACGGCACTCCCCCTTCCCAAGGAACCGTGCGGTGGGTCGAGAGGTCGATGCGCGCGAGGGCGTCCGGGTATCCGCTGTGCCAGCCCGTGTAGCTCGCGTTGTCGTAGCAGACGTCGGAGGAGTCCCACCCGAAGACGACGTTGCAGAAGCCGAAGCCCGACTCCGCGACCGAGAGGAACTTCTCCTTGTGGACGTACTTCCCGCGCAGGATGCCGTCGACGTCGGTTATGGCGACCTTGACCTTCTGCGCGGGCGACCGGCGCACTTCGTCGAGGACGTCGGCCGCCTTCTTTGCGCCGCTCATCGGTTTTTCAGGGGGGAACACTGCGCCGTGTTCCCCCCTAGGACCCCCCTCGCTCGCTACGCGCGAGTGAATCGCGCTCCGCTCGCAGCCGTTGCTACCGACTTCGATTATGCCGTAGTCAGGCTACTCCGTAACGCGTAGACGCGCCCGTCGCCGGGCCCGCGCGTTTCCCTCGTTGCTGCCCGCGGGTATAATCCGGCCGCTTTCCAAAGAACCGAACGCCCGAAGGAGCGAGACACCACATGGTGATCCTGCCGCGCACGCGTGCCGCTTGGCTGCCGCCCCTCGTACTGATCGCCGTAGCGGCCTCGGCGTGCAACCGGCCCGCCCGCGACAGCGCGAAGCCGATCCGGCTCGTCGATGCGTTCGACACCAAGCGGGTGGAGGGCTCTTCTACGAAAGCGGCCGTCCCCGTCCGGCGCACCGAATGGCGGTTCGACGGGCCGGCCCCGAGCCCGCCCCCACTCCCGGCCCCTCCCGCCCGCCCGTCGCCCCCGCCGTTCGCCGCGACGCGCGGCTGGGAGGCGGGTCCCGGCGTCAGCGGACTGGCCGTTCGCGACGGCGTGCTCGTGGGCCGTACGACGACCGACTTCCCCATCCTTCACCTCGAGCGCACCGACGGCCTGGAAAACGCGGATCAGGTCCACGCGGTGGAAGTCCGGCTGCGCGTCTCGGGCGGAGCCAACCTCTCGCTCACGACCTCCCCCGGCGCCACCGTCGACTTGCAGCGGCAGCTGGCGGTGGCCAACAGCATCCCCTGGCTGATCAAGACGCCCGTGCTGCCCGGCGACAAGGTGCAGACCTACACGATGACGCCGCCGGCTCCGATCTCGGGGCCGCGCATCCGCCACATCCTGCTCCGGCCGACCGACGCCGCCGGCGCCGAGTTCGCGATCGAGTCGGTGCGGCTCATCTTCCGCCGCGAGCATCTGGCCAGCGTGCCGTCGGGCGTGAGCTGGCAGGGGCTCCGCGCCGTCTTTCGCGAGACGCTCGTGACCCGGTCGCCCGAAACGGTCCGGTTCAACGTGACGATGCCGTCGCGGCCGGTTCTCGACCTGTCGATCGGCACTCCGGATGACGCACCGGTGACCTTCCGGGTCGCCGTGCGCCGCGGCGACAAGGACGCGCCCGTGCTGACGCGGACCGTGACCAGCCCGTACCGCTGGGAGCGGCAGTCGGTGGATCTCGCGGACCTCGCCGGCGAGTCGGTCTCGCTCTCCCTGTCGGCGACCTCCGACAAGGACGGCACGATCGCCTTCTGGGGCGCGCCCGCCGTCCGGCAGCGCGCGGTGAAGGATGGCGGGAGCGGGGGGCCCGCGCAGACCGTGATCCTCATTCAAGGGGACACGCTGCGAAAGGACCATCTCGACGTCTACGGCTACGAGCGGCCCACGGCCCCGACGCTACGGAGGCTGGCCGAGGACGGGGCGCGCTTCGACAACGCCATCACCCAGACGAGCTGGACGAAGGCGGCGGTGCCTTCGATCATGACGTCCCTCTACCCCTCCACGCACGGCGTGCACCAGATCCCCGATCGGCTGCCGGCCTCGGCCACCACCATCGCCGAGGTCTTCCGTCAGGCGGGATACGCGACGGTGTCGTTCGCATCGGCGGGCTTCACCGGCGCCTTTACCAACCTGCACCAGGGATTCGAGGAGCTGCACGAAGTGGAGTCGACGTTCGGACGGGCGGGGCCGGCGGGCGGGGGTAGCAAGACGTCGCGTGAGTACGTGGACCGGCTGGTGGAGTGGCTCGACGACCACCACGACGTGCCGTCCTTCGTGTACCTGCACTTCATGGACCCGCACTCCCCCTACGAGCCGTACCGGCCCTACGACACGATGTGGGCCGACCCGAAAGGGCGGGAGGGATACCTGCGCGCGCAGGAGGCCCTGAAGAAGTTCGTCGGCAGCGCTTTCCTGGCCGACCGCGGCATGGCCACGCACGAAGAGCTGGTCAAGGCGGGCCTGGACCCGGATGCCTTCATCCGGTTCTCGAAGGACTGGTACGACGGCTCGATTCGCGGAATGGACACCGAATTAGAGCGCCTGGTCGAGCGCATGCAGGAGCTGGGGCTGAGGGACCGCTCCGTCATCGCTTTCTACGCGGACCACGGCGAGGAGTTCCACGATCACGGGCGGATGTGGCACGGGCAGAGCGTCTACGGAGAGATGGTCCGCGTGCCGCTGATCCTGTGGGGGCCGGGACGCGTGCCCAAGGGCGTCAAGGTCGAGGAGCCGGTGGAGCTCATCGACATCATGCCGACGCTGCTCGAATACGCCGGCCTTACGCTGCCGCAGGGGTTGCAGGGACAGAGCTTGCGGCCGCTGCTGGGAGCGGACGGTGGCGGGGGCGGAGTGGCCGCGGCCGGAAGCAGCTGGAAGCGCCGGCCCGTCATCGCCGAGAAGCAGCCGCAGGGCGGCAGCGGGCATCCGCTCGAGACCGAGTGTTACGCCATCGTGGACGGCAACTGGAAGCTCATCCACAACGTCGCCCGGCCACCCGAAAGGCCCGAGTTCGAGCTGTTCGACTTCTACAAGGACCCACTCGACCAGAAAAACGTCGCCGCGGAGCACCCGGACGTCGTCGAGCGACTGGGCAAGACGCTGGACGCCTGGCACCGCATGGCGCTCCAGGCGAAGCTCAAGCCCGACAGCGAGGAGACGAAGGGGATGACGGCCGAGCAACTCGAGCGCCTGCGCAGCCTGGGTTACGTGAAGTAGGGCCGGTCAGGACCGGTTGCGGTAGAGCTGGACGTCCACGACCTGCGCCATTTTCTCGACGTCGAGCGGGCGGCCGAGGAACTCGGCTATGCGCTGCGCCTGCGGCCGCGCGCTGTTCAGCGTCTCGCCATAGTTCAGCTCCAGGACCTCGAACTGGGGGCGCCGCAGGAAGAAGCGGGCGTCCCGCACCTGCTCGTCCAGGAGCTGGACCGCCCTGTCGTCGGACGTGTCGTTCTTCTCGTTGCGGCGGACGAGCATCTTGTTCTGGGAGGCGACGATCTCACGCAGGTTGCGGTGCATGAAGAGCACCTGGTAGTTGTGGTCGGCGGGCAGGCTCTTCAGCAGGAACGAGATGATCTTGACCACGCGGCCGCGCGCGTCGCGGAGCCACGCCTTGTCCGTCGCCTGATGGAGGTCCTTGACGCGCTCGTCCTCGTAGTAGCCCTTGGGGTTGTCCTCGTCGGCGCTCCGCAGGCCGTCGGTGACGACCGGGAGGCCGCCGGCCTCCAGCATCTTCATTGCCATTGACGTCCCGGAGCGCGGCAGCCCCGAGACGACCACGATCGGCCTCCCGTATCGGACGCGGCGGTAGAGGTTGGGCACGATCGGCAGGATAGCTTAAGATGACGGGTTCGCTGTAGATGAGCTCTTCTTGATCCCACCCCTGCTCGCATACATCGGCCCCGGCGCCGGCGTGGCCCTGCTGTCCTCGTTCCTGGTCATCCTGACCACGATGGTGCTGGTCCTCTTCAGCCTTCTCGTATTGCCGTTCCGCCTGTTGTGGCGGGCGGTGCGGCGCAAGAAGCGGCTGAAGCCCTGGGTCAAGCGGCTGATCATCGTGGGTCTGGACGGTCAGGACCCGCAGCTCACCGAGCGCTTCATGAAGGAGGGCAAACTCCCAAACTTCTCGAAGCTGGCCGCGATGGGCTGCTACCGCCGGCTCCGGACCACGTTCCCGTCGCTCTCTCCGACCGCGTGGTCCAGCTTCGCGACCGGGACCAACCCGGCCAAGCACAACATCTTCGACTTCCTGGGCCGCGACACCCGGACGTACCTGCCGGTGCTTTCCTCGGCCCACATCGGCGACGTGGACCGCTTCCTGAAGATCGGCAGGTACCGCATCCCCCTGCGCAAGCCGGAGCTGCGGCTGCTCCGCAAGTCGAAGCCGAGCTGGACGATCCTCGGCGAGCACGAGGTCTGGAGCACCGTCCTCCGGGTGCCGATCACCTTCCCGCCCGAGGAGTTCCACGGCGCGCAGCTCTCGGCCATGTGCACGCCGGACCTGCTCGGCTCGCAGGGGACGTTCTTCCTCTACACGACCCGGCCGGCGGACAAGAAGTTCAAGGAGGGCGGTATCCGCGTCGCGCTGCCCGCGGGCGGCGACCGGTTCCAGACGAGCGTCAAGGGTCCCGAGAACGCCTTCCTCGAGGGCAAGCCGCCGCTCGAGGTACCGATGAGCATCGCGCTCGACCGGGCGGCGCGCCGCGCTCGCGTCCAGCTCGACGGCGCCGCCGTAGACCTGAAGGAAAAGGAGCTCTCGGACTGGGTCACGCTCACCTTCAAGGCCGCGCCGGGTATCAAGGTGAGCGCGAACTGCCGGATGATGGTCACGGAGATGGACGAGCACTTCTCGCTCTACGTGACACCCCTCAACATCGACCCCGAGCACCCGGCGATGCCGATCTCCCATCCTTCTTATTACGCGACCTACCTGGCCAAGCGGATCGGCCCGTACTGCACGCTCGGCCTGGCCGAAGACACCTGGGCCCTCAACGAGGGCGTGATCGACGACGCGGCCTTCCTGAGGCAGTCGTACGACATCGACCGCGAGCGAGAGCAGATGTTCTTCGTCGCCCTCGACAAGCTGCGCAAGGGCACTCTCACCTGCGTCTTCGACGGCGTCGACCGGATCCAGCACATGTTCTGGCGCTACTTGGAGAAGGGCCATCCGGCCGCGCGGGGCGGAAACGGCCACGAGCACGCCGACGCCATCGAGAACATCTACCGCCACAGCGACGAGCTCGTCGGCAAGGTCCTCGGCCGGCTCGGCAAGGACGACGTGCTCATGGTCGTCTCCGACCACGGCTTCGCGTCTTTCCGGCGCGGCGTGAACCTCAACGCCTGGCTTCTCGCGCAGGGCTGGCTCGCCCTCAAGGAGGGCGGCGACGGATCCGCCGAGTGGCTGCGCGACGTGGACTGGTCAAGAACCCGGGCCTATGCGATCGGCCTGACCGGAATGTTCCTGAACATCGAGGGGCGCGAGGGCAAGGGGATCGTCAAGCCCGGCGAAGACGCCGCGAAGGTGAAGGCCGAGATCATGGCCGCCCTCAAGGGCCTGCGCGACACCGAAGGCGGCGACACGGCGATCAACGAGGCCTTCGACACCGCGAAGCTCTACAATGGCCCGTACCTGCAGAACGCGCCCGACCTGATCATCGGCTTCAACGCCGGCTATCGCACCTCGTGGGACGGGGCCACCGGGGTCGTCTCGGGGCCGGTCTTCGAGGACAACGTCAAGGCGTGGAGCGGCGACCACTGCATCGATCCCCGGCTCGTTCCCGGGGTGCTGTTCGCGAGCCGGAAGATCGATCGCGCCGACCCGTCGCTCGTGGACATCGCGCCCACGGTCCTGCGCCTGTTCGGCCTCGACCCCCCGGCCCACATGGACGGGAAGCCGCTTTACGAGAAGGCGTTCGAGCGTGAGTAGCCATCCCCCTCACCCTACCCTCTCCCCCAAGGGGGAGAGGGCTAGCAATCCCCTCTCCCTGAAAGGGAGAGGGGCAGGGGTGAGGGTAAGGACATGGGCTGCTGTGCTCATGCTCGCTTTGGCCGCCCCGGGATGCAGCGGCACCCGCGCGAGCGGGAAGCCCACCGTGATCGTGCTTGGTTTCGATGGCATGGATTACCAGCTGACGAAGCAGATGATGGCCGAAGGTCGCCTGCCCAACCTGTCGAAGCTGGCCGCGCAGGGCACGTTCCAGTCCCTCGGCACGTCGATGCCG
>Ga0210378_10001766_pt1 | contig 11210 bp, 11 predicted proteins | sample PLM1_60_b1redo_FD_155465 | JGI IMG/M metagenome (GOLD analysis project Ga0210378, IMG submission 155465) | Groundwater sediment microbial communities from an aquifer in East River, Colorado, USA - PLM1_60_b1 redo | ecosystem: Environmental > Terrestrial > Soil > Riparian zone | place: USA: East... | reverse complement strand
TCGGGTTGCGCTCGCCGGCTACGCAACGCCCAGATCGTCGAGCGCCATGGCAGTCGCCAGGCGGCTGTAGGTGTCGAGCGTGGGACTCTTGCGGCCGCGCTCGATGCGGCTGATTTCCGACTGTGCGGTTCGCCGGCCGCGGTCCGGCGGACGGTGGCCCTCGGCGACGGGTGATTGGGGATCTTCTGTTCGGCTCGACGCTTCGCCGCCACGGTCGAGCAGATCCGCGCCGAGGCGGACCGGACCGGACGCCCGGTGCCGCCCTGGTACGGGCTCAACGTGTGGTGCGGCCTCGACCGCGACCCGGCCCGAGCACGGGAGTTGCTCGCCGGGGAGATGCAGCAGCTCTACCAGCTGCCGTACACCAAGTTCGAGCGGCTCGCGCCCGTCGGCACACCTGCTCAGGTAGCCGACTGGTTGCAGCCATACGCTGAGGCGGGCTGCTCGCTTTTCACCCTGGTCGCCCGATCGTCGAGCTGGCAGGCCGGAGCTGACTACGCCGGCGAGGTGAGTCAGCGGCTCGCCGCGGCCTGCCGATGAACCTGCCAGCAAGGAGGACGTCCCATGGCCGACCTGTCCGGGCGCACCATGATCATGTCCGGTGGCAGCCGCGGGATCGGCCTTGCGATCGGCATCGCCGCTGCCCGGCAGGGCGCGAACGTGGTGCTGCTGGCCAAGACCGACGTCCCGGATCCGCGGCTGCCTGGCACGGTCCACACCGCGGCGGCCGAGATCGAGCAGGCCGGCGGTCAGGCGCTGGCCGTGGTCGGCGACGTGCGCGACGAGGAGTCGGTGGCCGGCGCGGTGGCCCTGGCGGTGCAGCGGTTCGGCGGTATCGACATCTGTGTGAACAACGCCAGCGCCATCGCGCTGGACTCCACCGAGAACCTGCCGGTGAAGCGGTTCGATCTGATGCAACAGATCCAGCTGCGCGGCACCTACCTGCTCACCCGTGCCTGCCTGCCGCACCTGCGCGAGGGCACCAACCCGCACATCCTCAGCCTGTCCCCGCCGCTGAACCTCTCGCCGAGGTGGCTGGGTGCGCACCCGGCCTACACCCTGGCCAAGTACGGCATGAGCCTGCTCACCCTTGGCTGGGCCGCGGAGTACGCCGAGGCGGGCGTGGCCGCCAACTGCCTGTGGCCGGAGACCCTGATCGCCACCGCCGCGGTGCGGAACCTGCTCGGCGGCCAGGCCGCGATGACCAAGGCGCGTACCCCGCAGATCGTCGCCGACGCCGCGCTGCACATCCTCAGCCAGCCGGCCAGCACCACCACCGGGAACACCTTCATCGACGTCGACGTCCTGCGACAGGCCGGCGTCACCGACCTGACCAGCTACGGCGGCGGCGGCGATCTGGAGTACGACATCTTCATCGACCCGGCCGGGCGTCAGCCCGCTGGGCGTCAGCCTGCGCTGTAGTCACGGAGGCGCTCGGCGTACCTGGCGCTGAACCGGGTGTACCGGTCACGGAGCTCGGCTCCCGGCCAGTCCGCGGGCAGCAGCTCCGGCGGCAGGTAGGGGTCGATCAGCAGGTGCCGGATGACCTCGGCGATGACCATGAATCCGGCGGTCAGGCTGTCGGCACCGTCGAGCTCGGCGCGCAGGCGGCGTGCTTCGCGGGCCCATCCTGCCAGGTCCCACAGCCTGCCGACCAGGTCAAGCGGCTCCGGGTAGCTGGCGAGGAAGAACGTGCACTGGTCGACCACGATGCCGTCGTGCCGGCGGAGCAGGTTGTCCGGGCGGATCCACACGCCTTCCCGGAGCTCGGCCAACCGGATCCCGACCATGCTCCTGCGCAGGGCGACTCGTTCGGCAAGGGGCCTCACCGGCGCCGTGACGATGGCCATCTCCCAGCTCCCGTCCCATTCCTTGGATCGGGGTGAGCCAGCCTCATCCTGTTGCGCCTGGCGCCGGACAAGTCGGTCGGTGAGGCGGTACACGCCGTCTTCGGCGACGACATCGCCGTCCGCGACCATCCGCGTCAGCGCCACCCTGGTCGTTCGCTCCGCGATGCCGAACAGCGCACCAACCCTGGCCAGCGCGCTGACCGGGAGTGCCGGCGGGTGGTAGCCGAGGAGGGTGCTGAGCGCGACCGAGCGGGCGGTGAGGGGCTTGATTGCCGGCAGATGACGGTCCTGCACCGCGAAAAACCTACACCCTCGTACCCGCTCGACTGGCGGGTCGTGACAGCACCACGCGACCGATGATACACTCATGCATCGCACGATGCAGGGACGTGACATCTCATGCCTGACACTCGGCCATCGGCCTCGACAGTCCTGCAGGAAGCCGACGATCTCCGGCACCCGCCGGCCGAAGGCGTCAAGGGGCGAGACAGCCTCTACTTCAACCTGATGCTGCCCGAGCTCGAGATCGGCGTGTTCGTCTATACCTGGGTCGACCAGCAGGGCGTCGCAGGACGGCTGGTCACCGCCTGGGATCCCGGTGAGAAGCCGCTGGCGTTCGAGGTCGAGCACGGCATCGACATGGGCGAGGCGGACTTCGACGACTGGAACATCGCGGGGCTGCGGGTGCGCCATCCCGAGCCACTGCGCACCGCCGAGGTGCGTTTCGCCAGTGAACAGCTCGATCTGACCTACGACTTCGCGGGCAGCCACGACGCGTTCGCCTACACCCGCAATCCCGGAGGCTGCCCGCAGTGGATGGCGGTCAACCGGTTCGAGCAGACCGGCTGGGCGCGCGGTGAGCTGCGCCTCGGCGACCGGGTCATCCCCTTTGGCCAGCCCACGCACCGCGACCACTCGTGGGGCCGCCGCAACTGGCGGATGCCCCAGCACTGGAAGTGGGTCGTCGCACAAACTCCGTCGGGCAACGGTCTCAACCTGTTCCAGTGGGTCGTGCGCGGCGAGACTGGGACCAACGGTTACGTGCTGCATGGCGGGACGCCCATCGCGCTGGTGGATGCGCGCTGCCACGCCATCTACGACGGGGACATGACCAGCCGGAGCCTGCACGCGACCCTGTTCGACGAGTCCGGTGGCGAGACCGAGCTCGTCATGGGGCGATACGGGACGGTTGCGCTTCCGGTCGGGTCGGACACGGTGCTCAACGAGGCGGCCTGCCGGGCAAGCATCGACGGTGAAGCCGGCTGGGGCCAGTTCGAGACGCAGTGGCCCAGCTCGTATGTCGCCCACCTGATCAGGACCGAGACATGACCGGCTCCGGCAGCGCCGGCGCACCGCTGCCGTTCGACATCGGTGCGCTGCAGAGCTGGCTACGTGCCAAGGGCCGCTGCGAGCGGCCCGTCCGGCTGAGCCGGATCGGCGACGGTCACTCCAACCTGACCTATGCGGTGGCAACCGGCGAGCGGACGCTCGTGCTGCGCCGGCCACCCCCGCCTCCGCTGCCACCGGGGGCGAACGACGTGCTGCGTGAGGCGCGAATCCTGCAGGCGCTGGCGGACACCGACGTCCCGGTGCCACGGATACTCGCCGTCGCCGAGGCCGGCGAGGTCATGGACGTGCCGTGCTACCTCATGGAGCACCTCGACGGTGTGGTCGCCACCGATGCCCTGCCTGCGGAGCTGGACACCGCCCAGGGACGATCTGCGGCCGCCGAGGCGTTCATCGACGTCCTCGCCGCGCTGCACGGCCTCGACTGGCGCGGCCTCGGGTTGGGCGACCTTGGCCGGCCGGACGGTTTCCTGCAGCGCCAGCTGAGCCGGCTGCCTCGCCTGATCGCGGACCGGGACGGCGCACTGGCCCCGCCGTTCGACGTGATCCGCGACCGGCTCAGCGCGTCGCGGCCGGAGTCGGGTGAGCCGGCGCTGCTGCACGGCGACTTCCGGTTCGGCAACATCATGCTCGCCAAGGACGGGCCCGCGCGGGTGCTCGGAGTGCTCGACTGGGAGCTCGCCGGCATCGGCGACCCACTCGCGGACCTGGCGTACGCGCTGGCCACCTACGCCGTTCCCGGTGAGCCGCTGCACGCCCTGACCGAGCTGTCCACCGTGACGCTGCGAGACGGCTTTCCGGGGCGGGATGCGCTGGCCGCGCGCTACGCGGGTGCCGCCGGCCGGGAACTGTCCCGGCTGCCCTGGTACGAGGCGTTGCAGCTGTTCAAGCTCGCGGTCCTGTTCGAGTACAACCGCCGCAAGACCACCGCAGGCGGGGGTGACCCCTACTACGCCGACCCGGCGCTGGTCGACGGCCTGCTCGGCGCCTGCCGCCGCGCCCTGGACGAGGAGTGAGGAAGCCGCCATGCCCAAGGTTCGCTACGAGAAGCGCGGCGAGATCGCGTACATCACTCTCAACCGGCCGGACAAGCGCAACGCCATCGACACCGAGACCGATGAACTGCTCTTCCAGGCGTGGAGCGACTTTCGCAACGACCCGGACCTGCGGCTTGCCATCCTGACCGGCGCCGGAGACCAGGCGTTCTGCGCCGGCGCCGACCTCGCCACTCACGTCGACGGGTGGCTGGAGGGAGGACCCGGCCTTGGCCGCGGCCTGCTGGGACGCGGCTTTGCCGGGGGGATCACCCGTGGGCTGCATCGCACCAACAAGCCGATCATCGCCGCACTCAACGGGTGGGTGATCGGCGGAGGCATCGAGCTGGCGCTCGCGTGCGACATCAGGGTCGCGGCGGACGACATCCAGTTCGGCTTCTACCACATGCGGCGCGGCATGCACTTCGGTGACGGCGGGATCGTGCGGCTGGTCAACACCTGCGGCGTCGGCATCGCCATGGAGCTCGAGCTGATGGGCGAGCCGATCACTGCCGAGCGGGCCAAGGAATGCCACCTGGTCAATCGCGTCGTCCCGAGGGAGGAGTTGATGTCCACCGTGGAGGACATGGCGGCGAAGATCCTGCGTAACCCGCGGGTCGCGGTCGAATCGGCCAAGGAGACGATACTCGAGGTCGTCGGCCGGCCGCTGGACGACCAGCTACGCCTCGAGTGCCTCTACAGCTACTCCACCATGGGCAACCCGGAGATCGTTGATCGCAAGGACGCCTTCCTCGGGCGCCGGGACACAGCGGGGCAGGGCTGAGCCGATGAGCACCGGCAATGTCCGCTTCGGCGTGAACCTGATGCCCCAACTGTGGGTCGACCAGCCCGTCAGGTCCGGTCCGGCGCTGATGGCGCACCGCTCGCGGCTGCTGCGCCGGATTGCAGAGGCTGGCGTCGACCATGTGATGGTCGGCGACCACGTGATGTTCCACGGCGGGATCGGCAACGACGGCCTGATCGACGTGGCCTCTGTGGTGACGGCCACCGACGAGCTTGACGTCTACCTGGCGGTCTATCTGATGGTGCTGCGGCACCCGTTGCTCGTGGCCCGCCAGATCCTGACGGTGGCGCAGTTCGCCCCCGGCCGGCTCTCGCTCGGTCTCGGCATCGGAGGCGACGACAGGCGGGAAGTCATCGCCTGCGGGGTGGATCCCACGACACGAGGGCGCCGCATGGACGAGTCGCTCGGCCTCCTCCGTCAGCTGCTGACCGGAGAGACCGTCACGCACGAGGGCGAGTTCTTCTCGTTGGCCAAGGCCCGGCTCCGGCCGGCACCCGAGCAGCCGATCCCACTCGTGGTGGGCGGCCGGTCCGACGCCGCGCTGCGCCGCGCGGGCCTGCTTGGCGACGGCTGGCTCGGCATCTGGACCTCGGCCGCGCGCTGCGCGGAGGCGATCAGCACCGTCGAGGGGCATGCCGCGGACGGGGGCCGCACCGATGTCGACTGGAAACACGGCATGACGTTCTGGTGTGGGTTCGGGACCGACCGGGCGCAGGCGCGCAGCCGGGTCGCCCCGGCCATGGAGGGCCTCTACCGCACCCCGTTCGACAAGTTCGAGCGCTACGTCCCGCACGGCACGGTGGACGAGGTGGCCGAGTTCGTCGCCCCGTTCATCGAGGCCGGCTGCGCCACCTTGAACTTCATTCCCTTCGCCGGCAGCGACGAAGCCGGCGTCGACGCCGTGGCCGAACTCCGCAAGATGCTGGAGGCATCATGAGCACCTCTGACCAGCTGGGCCGATCCGCCGAGTACCGGGCGGCCGGCTACTGGGGCGACGACACCTTGACCACGGTCATCGACCGATGGGCCGACGATGACCCTGGTCGTCCCTATGTCTCCGATGGCACCGAAAAACTGACCTACGGCGAGTTCCGTGCGAAGGCGTGGAACCTAGCTGCTGCCTTGGCCGAACACGGCGTCAAGCCGGGTGACCGGGTGGCCGTTCAGCTCCCGAACTGGCACGAGTACCTCCTGATCTATGCCGCATGTGCCCGGCTGGGGGCGATCATGATCCCCATCGTCGCGGTCTACCGCGCGAACGAGGTCGCGTTCATGGTCGAGAACTCGGCTGCGGTCGCCCTCATCACCTGCGGAGAGTTCCGGAATTTCGACCACGCGGCGATGGCCGGCGAGGTGGCCGCATCCGCGGGCAGCAGCCTGCGGTTCCGGGTGGTCGTGCGCGGTGAGCCGACGGACGGGGCACTGTCGTTGGCGGAGCTTCTCGCGACGGACCATGACGCCGGCCTGCTGCCGGCCCGGCCCTCGGCTGACGACCCGCACCTTATTCTCTACAGTTCCGGCACGGAGTCCCGGCCGAAGGGCTGCCTGCACACCTGGAACTCGAGTTCGTTCCTGCCCAAGCAGGCGGTCAGCGCTCTGAAGCTGGACCGCTCGGACGTGATGTTCATGCCCTCGCCGGTCACCCATGCCCTTGGTCTGACGTTGGGCGTGATGGCCCCGACGCTGGCCGGCGCCTGCGTGCATCTGCTGGACGTCTTCGATCCGAAGACGGCATTGGAGCGCATCGCGGAGCACCGGTGCACCGGTGCCGCGAGTCCGGCTCCCTTTATCCGGATGATGCTCGACGCCTACGACGCCGAGGCGCATGACGTCTCGCGACTGCGTTTCTGGCTCACCGCGGGTGCTCCCATCCCCGCCGCGCTGGTCGAGGAGGCCACCCGCAAGTTCAGCGGCTGTCGCGTGGTCAGCGCCTACGGCTCCAGCGAGGTGATGATGGCAACCGTGTGCCGGCCGGAGGACCCGGTGCAGCGTGTCGCCTCATCCGATGGCCGGCCCGTTCCCGGTGTCGAGGTGCGGATCGTCGGGCACGACGGTCAGCCGGCCGCACCAGGGGTCGACGGCGAGATCCGGTACCGGGGTCCAGGTCGGCTGCTCGAGTACTGGCTCCGGCCCGATCTCACCGCACAGGCCATCGACGAGGAAGGCTGGTGGTGCACCGGCGATCTCGGCAGGCTTGACCAGACCGGATACCTTCGCGTCACGGGGCGGATCAAGGACGTCATCATCCGCGGCGGCTTCAACATCAGCGCCCGGGAGGTGGAGGAGGCCCTGCTGTCACATCCCAAGATCGCGAACGTGGCGCTGGTCGGCGTTGCGGACCCCGTTGTGGGCGAACGGGCTTGTGCGGTGATCGAGACGAGCGGCCCGACCGGTATCACCCTCGATGAACTGCGAGATTACCTGACCGATGACCGCAAGATGGCCATCTGGAAGGTCCCGGAGCGGATCGAATTCCTTTCCGAGTTCCCGGTCACCGCTACCGGGAAGGTCCAGAAGTTCGTGCTGCGAGAACGGTTCCGCACAGTCGAAAGTCGGGACCGATGAACTTCTCCACCAGCCCGGAGCAGGACGCACTTGTCGACGTCGCCCGCCGCTTCGGCCAGCAGCATCTCGCGCCGTTCTACAAGCAGCGTGAGCGCGAGGGAGCTTTCGACCGGCCGACCCTGCGCGAGATGGGCAGGCTGGGGTTCTTCGGGGTCGAACTGCCCGAAGAGTACGGCGGTCTCGGACTCGACTGCGTCACCGCGGGGCTCGTGCTCGAGGCCCTCAGCGCCGCCGACTACAACATCGGGCAACTCCTGGTCACCGTCTCGCTCGCCGGGACAATCCTGGCCAGACACGGCGACAGGGAGGTCGTCCGGCCGTGGCTGCGGCGCATGCTCGCAGGCGAGACGATCCCGGCGATCGCGCTCACCGAACCAGGTGGCGGCTCCGACGCTGCCAACCTGGTCGTACGTGCGCGCCGGGACGGTGACACCTACGTTCTCGACGGTGAGAAGACCGCCACGAGTTTCGCCACCCAGGCGGGCGTCGCGGTGGTGTGGGCGCGGACCGGCCCGGCCGGCAGCGGAGCCCGCGGGATCAGCGCCTTTCTGGTGCCGCTCGACCTGGCCGGCGTAACCACCAGCGAGTTCGAAGATCTCGGCGGACGGTGCGCCGGACGCGGATCGTTGTACCTCGACGGCGTGCGGGTGCCCCTGTCCCACCTGCTCGGCCAGGAGGACCACGGCTTCGTACAGGTGATGCAGGGCTTCGACTACAGCCGGGCGCTCATCGGTCTGCAGTGCCTGGCCGTGGCACGGCAGTCGCTGGACGAGACCTGGGCTTCGGCCGCGGAACGCACGAGCTTCGGCAAGCCGCTCACCGCACATCAGGGTGTCTCGTTCCCGCTGGCCGAGGCCGAGACACACGTGCACGCCTGCAGGTTGCTGTGCCTGCAGACCCTCTGGCTCAAGGATCAAGGGCTGCCGCACACCACGGAGGCTGCGATGTGCAAATGGTGGGGACCGAAACTCGCATTCGAGGTCGTGCAGAACTGCCTGCTGATCAATGGCCACGGCGCGTACACCACCGAGATGCCCTATGAGCAGCGCTTGCGGGACGTGCTCGGCCTGCAGATCGGCGACGGCACCGCGCAGATCATGAAACTGGTGATAGCCCGTCACAAGGCAGGGCGAAACGCGGTTGCGACCTGACAACCCTGCCGGACGATCAAGGAATCCGGCTGGCGTGCGGTGCGGCGGTCCTCGACCTTGACGCAGAGGCCCAGGTTAATTATTATACTCATTTCGCGGATGGTTCACAGAGGGCCACATGCTGTGACTCCTCGGTGACGGCGTCGGCCGTGGCTCGGTTCGGCCCCACTTGACGCATGACCGGCTGACACTCCAAGCGACCTCGATCGGTCCGGATGAGCAGGCAGGGAGGCGGATGTCCACGATCGGTGTGACAGCGGAGACCGCGCCGGGCGAGTCCAGGGTCGCGGTGATCCCACAGGAGGCCGAGGCCCTCGCTCGGCAGGGGCACGAAATCCTGGTGCAGATGGGTGCGGGGTCGCCGGCTGGCTTCCCGGACGAGGACTACGCGGCGCGAGGTGCGCGGGTGGTGAGCCGGGCAGAGGTGCTGCGGGCCGAGGTGGTCGTGCAGGTCCGCACCCCGGGAGCCGGCGCCGGTGACGTGGCGCGGCTGGTGGCCGAACTCGCACCGGGCGCCATGGTCGTGGGACTGGGTGATCCGCTGGGCAATCCGAAGGCGGCCCAGCAGTTGGCCGATCGCGGGGTGACCAGCTTCGCCCTCGAGATGCTGCCACGGATCACCCGGGCTCAGGCGATGGACGTCCTGTCGTCGCAGGCCGCCATTGCCGGATACAAGGCCGTGCTGGTTGGCGCCGCCGAGCTGAACAAGATTCTGCCGATGCTGTCCACGGCGGCCGGCACCCTGCCGCCAGCCCGGATCCTTGTCGTCGGCGCCGGCGTTGCCGGTCTGTCGGCGATCGCAACCGCACGCCGGCTCGGTGGCGTGGTGCAGGCCTACGACGTGCGGCCGGAATCCCGCGAGCAGGTGCAGAGCGTGGGCGCCACGTTCGTCGAACTGGCGCTGGACACCTCGGCCGCCGAGGGTACGGGTGGTTACGCCGCCGCGATGAGCGAGGACTTCTACCGGCGTCAGCAGGAGCTGCTGGCGTCGGTGGTGGCTGGCAGCGACATCGTCATCACCACGGCGCAGGTGCCGGGCAAGCCGGCCCCGAAGCTGCTGTCCGTCGAGATGGTCGCGGGCATGGCGCCGGGTTCGGTCATCGTCGACGTCGCGGCCGCCGCGGGTGGCAACTGTGAGCTGTCCCGCCCGGACGAGGCGGTGACGGTGGGCGGGGTGCGAATCCTGGCCCCGACGAACCTGCCGGCCACGGTGGCGACGCATGCGAGCCGGCTGCTGGCCAAGAACATCGGCAACTTCCTCCGGCACATCCTCGGCGGGGATGGCCTGGTGCTGGACCGCGCCGATCCCATCGTGGCCGGCAGCCTGATCACCCACGACGGTGCGGTGGTGCATCCGGCCGTACGGGAGCTGCTCGGCCTGCCCGCCGACGGCAGTGCAACGAGCGCTTCGAGCGAGGGCACGGACAGGAGCTGACATGCCGGACTACATCGAGACCGGGTTGTACGTGCTGGTGCTGGCGACCTTTCTGGGTTTCGAGGTGATCCGCCGGGTGCCACCGCTGTTTCACACACCGCTGATGTCGCTGACCAACGCGATCGCCGCGATTTCACTGGTTGGCAGCCTGGTGCTGGCCGGGTCCGGGCGCGGGACGCTCACCACGGTGCTGGGGTCCATCGCTGTCGCCGCCTCCACGCTCAACGTCGTCGGCGGCTTCATCCTCACCGACCGGATGCTGCGGATGTTCCGTAGCCCTGCGGCCAAGGCCGCCAAGGCCGCGAAGGCCGCACGGACCACGGCGGAGACGAGATGAGGGACGCCTTCGTCGCCGTCGCATACCTGGTTGCGAGCGCCCTGTTCGTTTTCGGCCTCAAGGGGATCAGCCAACCCAAGACCGCGCGGCGGGGGCTTCGGTGCGCCGAGGTGGGCATGCTCCTCGCGGTCGTCGGCACCCTGGTCAAACACGAGATCGTCGAATTCCAGTGGATAGCCACCGCGATGGTGATCGGCGCGGCCGCCGGCACCGCGATGTCGTGGACCATCCCGATGACCGCGATGCCACAGCGGATCGCACTGTCCCACGCCTTCGGTGCCCTTGCTGCCGGCCTGGTGGGCACCGCCGAGTACTACGACCGTCACGAGGCCCTGTCCCGGTTCACCATGGGCGCCATCGGCCTGGAGTGCCTGCTCGGCTTCCTCACCTTCACCGGCAGCCTGATCGCCTTCGCCAAGCTGGCGGAGGTGTTGCCCGGCCGGCCGTGGATCTACCGTGGGCAGAACTACGTCAACCTCGGCGTCCTCGCCGCCGCCGTCGCGGCCGGCGTCTGGCTCGTCGTCGATCCCGGCCGGACAGCGATCTTCCCGGTGCTGGTAGGGCTTGCGCTGCTCTTCGGGGTGTTCCTGGTCGTCCGGATCGGCGGCGCCGACATGCCGACGGTCATCTCCCTGCTGAACTCCTATGCGGGTCTGTCCGCCGCGGCGATGGGCTTCGTGCTGGAC
>Ga0210378_10001765_pt1 | contig 11221 bp, 8 predicted proteins | sample PLM1_60_b1redo_FD_155465 | JGI IMG/M metagenome (GOLD analysis project Ga0210378, IMG submission 155465) | Groundwater sediment microbial communities from an aquifer in East River, Colorado, USA - PLM1_60_b1 redo | ecosystem: Environmental > Terrestrial > Soil > Riparian zone | place: USA: East... | reverse complement strand
CAGGCAGCGGCCGGGACCAGCAGGTCGGCGGTGTCCCGGCGATTCGTCGCGGCGACCGAGACCGCGCTCAAGGCCCTGCTGGCCGCGGATCTGTCCGCTGTGGATCTGGTGGCGGTGATGGTGGACGGGGTGCACTTCGGTGAGCACTGCTGCGTGGTGGCGCTCGGGGTCGGCATCGACGGGACCAAGCACCCGCTCGCCCTGGTCGAGGGCTCGACGGAGAACGCGACCCTGGCCACCGACCTGCTCGTCGGCCTACGCGAGCGGGGCCTGGACGTCACCCGGCCGATCCTGGCGGTGATCGACGGGTCGAAGGCGCTGCGCCGCGCCGTGCTCGACGTGTTCGACCGGCCGGTCATCCAACGCTGCCAACTCCACAAGATCCGCAACGTCCGGGACCGGCTGCCCGAACGGCTGCGCTCGGTGGTCGAGGCTCGGATGCGCCGGGCCTACCACGCCGACTCGGCGCTGGCCGCCGAGGCCGAGCTGACCGCGCTGGCCGCCGAACTCGAGCGGACCCACCCCGGCGCCGCGGCCAGCCTGCGCGAGGGCCTGACCGAGACGCTGACCGTGCTCCGCCTCGGCGTGCCGCCCACCCTGGCCCGCACGCTGCGGTCCACCAACGTCATCGAGTCGATGATCTCCATCTGCCGAGAGCACGCCAAGAACGTGAAGAACTGGCAGGACGGGCAGATGGCGCTGCGCTGGTGCGCCGCCGGCATGGCCGAAGCCGGCAAACAGTTCCGCCGCGTCAACGGCCACCTGCACCTGACCGCACTCCGCGCCGAACTCGGGCGTGTCACCGCCGAAACCCTCGTACCCGACCATCAGAATGACACCGTCAACGCCGCCTGATCACATCGGGCCGCCGCCACCGAAGTTCCACGAACTTCGAGACAACCTCCAGTGCTGCCCGGTCGCGTAGTGCTGCGTCGAACGGTGCAGGCCACGTGCGCAGGGACGTCAGGACGAGAGCGAGCGACTGCAGGGCGGCAAGCAGGGCGGCGCTGACCACGGCGGGCTCGCGGTGATGACCAAGCAGGGTTCCCAGCACGAAGGCGCCGAGCAGGGTCGCAGCCACCAACAGGTGCGGCACCACCAGCAGGTGGCTCGCGGTGCGGCCCTTCGTCTTGCGTGTGAGGGAGTAGGCCCAGTCCCGTGGGCGCAGCGCCTCGAACAGCGCCACGAGGACAACCGGCCACTTCGCCGCCCGCAACAGTCCCGCGCGCCAGTGCAGACCCCGCTCGGAACGACGGAGGAAGAACCGCTGCCGGAACACCTCGCACAGCTGAAGGGCGGCGATCAGCACCAGGGCGTACGGAATGGTCTGCCAGGAGAGCACCGCCGGTGCCGTGAAGGTGATCAGGAGCACGGCAAGCAGACTGACACCGAGCGCGCTGGCCAGCCCGTGCAGGTAGTACAGCCCGTGGGCAAGGCTGGTGACCCGTTCGACGGGCGACAGCCGACGGGCGACCTTGAGATAGATGCGGAACTTGACGTCCAGGACCGACCGAGCCCAACGCCGCTGCTGGGTCAGGTAGCCGTCCCAGTCCACGGGCGTGATCCCCGTGGCGAGGACCTCGGGGACGTAGACGCCAGCCCAGCCGGCGACCCGGTAGTAGATGGTGATCAGCAGGTCGTCCGCCTCGTGCGCCGCGAACCCGCCGACCTGTTGCAAGGCTGTGACCCTCTGTGCGGTGTGGCAGCCTGTCACGATCGGGTAGCCCAGCGCGTAAGACGTCATCTGGACCGAGGAGTAGTAGGCGTAGGTCTCCTCGGCGGCGCCCCGGGCGACGAAGCTCGCCGGTTGGTTGTAGTACACCTGTGCCGCCTGCACGTAGGCGATCCGCTCGTCATCGAAGTACCCGAGCGTTCGAGCGAGGAACGTCGGTTCCGGCACGTGGTCCGGATCGAAGTTGACGACGAGGTGGTACCGCTCGTAGCCCACGGCGTCCAACCAGGCGTTGTAGTTTCCGTGCTTCGTCCGGCGCTCGAACCGACCGCTGTCCGCTTGGTAGGCCTTTACTCCATGACGGCTGAAATGCTTGGCGCCGAGCCGGGCGCACAGCGCGCGCACCTTCGGATCATCGCCTTCATCGAGGACCCACGTGTCGTGCGGGTAGTCCAGGGCCACCATGGCCGCCACGGACTGCTCCAGCATCTCCATCGGCTCGGCCGACGGGACGAAGGTGGTGGCGACGCCTACCCGCCATCCCCGCGAAGGCTGTCGGTGGATCGGGCGACGCATCAAGGGCATCAGCACCCACCGCGCTCCGTATGCGCACAGACCGGCGAACAGCGGAACCGTCATCAGGGTGAAGACGACCGGTGTCCGGGACCAGTCTCCTTGCGAGAACCAGTATCTGGCGAAGACGAGGACCGAGAGCAGGAGGACGACGCTCAGTACAGCGTGGATGGCGACGTCCGACCGGCGGAACACCCGCTCAGTTCCAACCGGTACCCCTACGGCTGGCCGTCTGTACCTCGACACGGAGATCTCCTCGGAGTGGACTCCCGCAGGAGTAGCCCAAACCTGGCGCTGAGGGTTGACCACAGGCGTGCAGTCACGGCCAGGTCGTCCGTGCCTACGGTGTCGCTGCAGCTGTCCCGCGGACGACGCACGTCGTTACCCCTGTATACCTTCTACGGCGGCACGGAAGCATGTCGATCTGGTCAGACGCTGGCCCCTGGTAGGTGAGAGGCCGATCACGTCGAGGACCGCCGTGTCGGCGGCTTGAGATAGTTGTCGAGGCGACGTCGTTGGCAGATGGCGAGAGTCTCGCGAGGGCGGTCTCGGACGTTCTTTGCGAGGGTGCAAGCGCGAAGTTCGACGTGCTTGAAGTGCGACTGAGCTGATCGCGCCACCCATCCCCGTGTGGAGGTTGTCCCGGGTCTCGTAGAAGTTGAGGTGGCGGTCCCCCGCCTGAGACCTGCCGTGAGGTAGGTACTCGGGTGCTCCGCCAAGAACGACCCGAGGAAGGGGACCGCCGTGCGGAAGACCTACCAGACCAAGCGTGTCGAGGCTAGGGCAGCGGCCGAGGCCGTCGTCCCGCGGGATGTAGCAGTCGCGCTGGGTGAGATCGTTGAGTCGGCGAGGGAAGGCCTGCTGGCGCTGGCCGTGGGTGCTGGCCTGCAGGTGATGGCGGCGATGATGGCTGAGTCGGTGACCGGGCTGTGTGGTCCGGTCGGCCGGCACCACCCGGACCGGGTTGCCTACCGGCATGGCACCGAGGCCGGGTCGGTGACGTTGGGCGGGCGGCGGGTGCCGGTGCGCCGGCCTCGGGTGCGTGCCGCGGACGGTTCCGGGGAGCTGCCGGTGCCGGCGTACGAGCTGTTCGCCGGCACTGAGGTGCTCGGGCGGATGGCGATGGAGCGGATGCTGGCCGGGCTGTCCACCCGCCGCTATCCGGTCGGGCTGGAGCCGGTGGGCGAGGCGGTAGAGCAGGCAGCGGCCGGGACCAGCAGGTCGGCGGTGTCCCGGCGATTCGTCGCGGCGACCGAGACCGCGCTCAAGGCCCTGCTGGCCGCGGATCTGTCCGCTGTGGATCTGGTGGCGGTGATGGTGGACAGAGCACGCCAAGAACGTGAAGAACTGGCAGGACGGGCAGATGGCGCTGCGCTGGTGCGCCGCCGGCATGGCCGAAGCCGGCAAACAGTTCCGCCGCGTCAACGGCCACCTGCACCTGACCGCACTCCGCGCCGAACTCGGGCGTGTCACCGCCGAAACCCTCGTACCCGACCATCAGAATGACACCGTCAACGCCGCCTGATCACATCGGGCCGCCGCCACCGAAGTTCCACGAACTTCGAGACAACCTCTCGATGCGTGCATGCCGAAGTAGTCGCGCATCAGCCGGTCGCCGGCCAGGCCACCCGTCGGCGTACACAGCGAGGACAGCGGCGTCGTGCCGAGCACCAGCAGCCGGCCGCCGGGCCGCAGCAGCCGGGCCGTCTCGGGAACCCACCGGTGCGGGTCGCAGCCGGTCAGGCCCTCCCAGAACGCGCGATTCCGCGCGAGGTAGTCGTCGGGCTGCGGAAATTGGTCGGCCGCGGTCACGGTCGCATCACACGCGGGCATGGCGGAACAGTCAACAACCCGCCCGCAGCCTGTCTGTGTGGCGGCGGCCGCTCACGCTCGACACCGCCCGTCGCCACAGCCGCTGACCCCACCGCACCAGTCGCCATTGGACGAGGACGTCGTCCTGACCACCGCTGTCGGCCGGCCGACGGCTCTCGCTCCCATGTCCAACCTCCTCACCGTCCACTGAGGACTCCACTCAGTCGGGTGCCTGCCCGCTCTCGGGCGGGTTCGCATGCTCGCCCCGGCATCCGCGCCGGCCGTCCGGTGTCCCTACTTCTGTTGCGCTATCTGGATCAGGTTGCCGCAGGTGTCGTCGAGCACCGCGGTGGTCACCGGTCCCATGTCGACAGGCTCCTGCGTGAACCGCACCCCGAGTTGCCGCAGCCGTGCGAACTCCTCCTGGAGGTCATCCACGGCGAACGACGTGTAGGGGATTCCGTCGCTGACCAGGGCCTCCTTGAAGGGTCTGACGGCGGGGTGCCCGTCCGGCTCGAGCAGCAGCTCCGTGCCGTTCGGATCGTCGGGTGCAACCACGGTGGGCCAGCGAGCATTGCCCAGCGGGATCTCGGTCTTCTTCACGAAGCCCAGCACCTCGGTGTAGAAGCGCAGGGCGTTGCTCTGGTTGTCGACGTAGACGCTGGTCACGTTGATTCTCATCCGGTCTCCTCCGAGCCGTGCATGAGCCACCGGTCGGCGATGCGCTCCAGTGGTCGTCTGTCGAGGTGGTGGAACTTGTAGCGGCCCTCCCGGTGGGTGACGATCAGACCCGCGGCTTCCAGGACGTCCAGGTGTTGCGAGATCGCCTGCCGTGACGAGGCGAGCTGATGCTTCATGGCCAGCCGCGAGCAGATCTCGAACAGCGTCTGCCCGTCCCGTTCGGTCAGCTCGTCGAGGATCTTCCGGCGGGTGGGGTCGGCCAGAGCCTTGAAGACGTCACCCACGACGGAATCATATGCAAGTGATTACTTGCCTGTCGACCCCCGCTTGTACTCCAGCCGTAGATCGTGATCTTCATGGTCGGGCGGCTTGTCGCCGGTAGTGGCGGTACCTGCGCCCATCCGCGGCCCGACGCCTGCCTGACCCGCCGGGATGCAACAGACCCCTTCCACCGTGTGGCCCTCATGGCGAGCTCAGCTGCGGCAGGACCTTGGCGCCGAAGACGTCGATGAACTCATCGTCCTCACCGACGGGGTGCAGGTACATCTCCTCGAACCCGAGCTCCTGGAACTCGCGAAGCGCGCCGGCCAGCCGACCCGCGTCGGAGGAAGCGAGCACGTTGCGCGCGACCTCCTCCCGCGGCACGTGGCGGGTGGCCGCCTCGAACTGCTCAGGTGTCTCGAGCTCCCACGCAAGGCTCGTCGGCAGGCAGTTGCTGCGCCACCGCTCGTGTGCCACCGCCAGCGCGGTGTCGTCGTCGCGTGCCCAGGACAGGTGAACCTGCAGGTGCAGGGCGCCTCGGCCGCCGGCGTCGCGGTAGGCGTCGATGACGCGGCGGAGCAGTTCGGGGGGCTGGTTCACCGTGATGAGGCCATCGGCCCACCCGGCGGCCCAGGCCGCGGTCTCGGGACTGATCGCGCCCGCGACCAGCTGCGGTGGCTCGTCCGGGAGGGACCAGACACGGGCGCGGTCGACGACGACGAGCCCGCGGTGCGTGACCTCCTCGCCGCGCCACAGCGCCCGCATGACGTCGACGCACTCGCTCAGCCGCGCCATCCGGACGTCCTTGGTCGGCCAGGGATCGCCGGTGATGTGCTCGTTCAAAGCCTCGCCGCTGCCCAGCGCCACCCACGGGAAGCGTCCGGGGAACATCGCGGCCAGTGTGGCAATCGCCTGCGCGGAGATGACGGGGTGGTAGCGCTGACCAGGCGCGTGGAAAGCGCCCATCGGCACGCGCTCCGTCGCCTGCAGAGCAGCGCCGAGCCAAGCCCATGCAAAGCCCGAGTGGCCCTGACTCGTGCTCCAGGGGGCCAGATGGTCCGAGCACATCACCGCGTCGAAGCCTGCCTGCTCGGCATGCACGGCAGAATCGCGAAGGTCGCGCGGGTGGGCCTGCTCGTGCTGAGCGTGGAACCCGATGACCGGCATGGACCGGTCCTACCCCTCGACCTGATCGGCTCACGCCTCGCCGGCACGGCCCCTGTTGGTCTCGCCGCCGATCCGCCGGCTGCTGCAGAAGATCGTTCGATGAGCGTGCCGAACCGGGGGACCTCTGCCCGGTCCCCCGGTCGCTGGCTTGCCGGTCGCAACATCCGGATCCCCACCTGTTCTGGTCGTGAGGCGCGCGACATACGGGGTTTCCTGATCTCGACCTGCTGACCGGAAAGGTCATGGGGACGCTCGGCCGATGGCGCGTAACCACCCATCGAGGCCGGGCCCGCTAGCAAACGACCCCTGCGAAGCAGCCCAGTACCTGCTGGCGGACGATCCCGGCGCCGGGCGCAGGGAGGCGACAACTTCCCGGATGCGAGGCAGCACTCGTTTGCGGCGCGCCGGTTTGGGATCCGGTTGACAACAGCCGAGATGACGGCGATGGTGGCCGATCCGGTCGACGAACCAGGCGAATGACCGGCAACACCGTGCGGGTCGGCGAGTGCGGTGCAAGAGTCTTGTGCTGTGGTGGTGGATGCCCTGAGGGGCGATGTTGTAGGGCGTGACAGGGAGTTTGTCGCTGCTGGCGAATTTCTCGACGGGCTGGACATGGGGCCGGCGGCGCTCGTGTTTGCGGGGGAGCCCGGGATCGGCAAGACGACTCTGTGGCGGGCGACGGTTGAGCTCGAAAAGTCGCGGGGCTGCCATGTGCTGACCGCCCAGCCCGCCGAGGCGGAGGCCCAGCTGGCCTTTGCGGTGTTGGCGGACCTGGTGGAGCCGGTACTCGAAAAGGTTGTCGCCGACCTCCCGGAGCCGCAGCGTCATGGGCTGGCTGTCGCCCTGTTGAGGGAGGCGCCCGGCCCTGATCCGCTTGATCAACGTGCCGTTTCGGCGGCCACGCTGTCGGTCCTGCGGCTCCTTGCCGCGACAGCCCCGGTGCTGGTGGCCATTGATGATCTCCAGTGGATCGACCGTGCTTCGGCGCGTGTGCTGGAGTTCGTGGTGCGCCGCCTCGACCGGCTCCCGGTGGGCCTGGTCGCCTGTGAGCGCGTCAGCGATGGCGGCACGATCCGACTCGACCTCCGGCGCGCCATCCCCCGGGACCGCTACACGCGTCTCAGGCTCGGGCCGCTCAGTCTCGGGGCGCTGCACCAGGTGCTGAAGCAACAGCTGGGCCGGTCGTTCCCGCGTCGCACGCTGGTCCGTCTTCAGGGCGAGAGTGGAGGAAACCCGTTCTTCGCGCTCGAGCTGGCCCGCTGCCTTCCCGAAGACGCATCGACAGGGCAGGTGTTGGCCCTGCCGGAGAGTCTGCGCCGCCTGGTCGACAATCGCATCGCCGCTCTACCGAAGCGGACTCGAGAGGTCCTGCTGGCGGCGTCCGCCCTGCGCTCGCCGACGGTCGAGCTTGTAACGTCGGCGACGCCCGGCCGCAGTGCCGAGTCGTTGCAAGCGCTGGAGCGCGCCGCCGCGGCTGGGGTCATCAGCATCGACGGCCCGCGTATCCGCTTTGCCCACCCGCTCTTCGCGGCTGGGGTGTACTCGTCGGTCCCGCCACGGGTGCGTCGCCTGGCACACCGCCGGTTGGCCCCGCTTGTGGAGGGGATCGAGGAGCGTGCGCGCCATCTGGCCCTCGGTGCGGAGGCCCCCGACGAGGGGCTTGCGGGCACTGTTGCTGAGGCGGCCGAACATGCCCGCTGGCGGGGAGCGCCCGAGGTTGGGGCCGAGCTGGTCGAGCATGCTGTGGTTCTGACCCCGCAGGAGCAAACCCTTGAGCGGCAGCGACGCAGCATCCAAGCGTCGGAGTACCAATTCCACGCCGGCCAGGTGCGCCGGGCGCGCCAGACGCTTGAGGCGCTGCTGCAAGACGTGCCGGCGGGACCCGAGCGAGCGAATGCGCTGCGGCTGTTGGGTGAGATCCGCTACCAGGGAGACAGCTTCCCCGAGGGGATAGGCCTGCTGGAGGAGGCGCTGAGCCACGTCGGCGAGGAGCGGAGCGTTCAGTCGGCGATCGAGCTCAGGCTCGCCTTCGGGACGCTCGCCATGGCCGATTATTCAGCCGCCGCTCGGCACGCCCATCGGGCGCTGGACCTCGCCGAGCAGCTGGACGAGTCGGCCTCGCTGGCCGAGGCGCTGGCTTCGGCCACCTTCACGTACGTCACGTCGACGAACCACCGATCACCCGCTACGTGCCGGAGCGGCCGGGCGGCGTACGCGAACAGCGGCGTGGACCTCGACACATCCGCCCAGCGTGCTCCAGCCGGGCCCGGCCACCACGGCCGCGCTCGACGGACGCAACAGACCCTGTGCCACCCTGCGGCACCACGCTGCGGGGGTGGCGGGGCGGCGGCGCAGCACAGCGCCGCCGCCCGCTGCCTCACGGACCGTTGTACTGGAAGATGTACAGCCCGTGGTCGCGGTCACTGGCCAGGACGTACTTCTGTCCGTTCGGGTGCTTGTGCACCTCCACGCCCCAGAAGTTGTTGCCCCCCTCGTCGATGAAGCGGCCGACCTCGGTCAGGCCGTCGCCGCCGTACTTCAGCACCCGGAACCCGCCGGCGTAGTGCGAGATGTAGGCCAGACGGGTGTCGGGGTCGGTGGCCACCTCGTGCACCGACAGGTCACCGAAGCCCCGCGCGTACGCCGGGTCCTGGCCCTCCGGAAGGGCGTAGGTCCCGACCTCGGCCATCGTCGAGGCGTCGTAGAGGTGGACGTAGCCCCATCCGTCGAAGATCGCGCTGATGTCCACCGGAGAAGCCGGCCCCGGACTCCCCGCGAGCGTGCCGCTGCCGTCCTCGGAGCAGGTGTAGCCGTCCAGGCTCCTGCCCAGGATGCGGAAGCCGTCCGTCCGGGACACGAACACCGCCGGGATGCCCGCCTCCACGAGCATGCTGATCAGCGTCTCGCAGCCGTCCACTCCGGTGCGGTTGAAGACGATCGCTCCGGTGTAGCCGGCGGCCTCGGCGAACTGCACCTTGACGGTGAAGTCGCACACGCCGCGCTCGATGACCGCGACCTTCCCCGTACCGCTGCCGGCGGGAAGGGCCGAGCACGCAAGCCCCACGAACTCGCTGGGACCGACCAGGGACTTGGTCTCGTCGATCTGTGGGACGTCACTGCCCTGGATGGCCGTGAATTCCCTCCCCGAGTAGGGCCCGCCGGTGATCTTCGCGGTCACCCGATAGGGGTTGAAGTCCTCGTCGGTGGCGACGAAGTAGCGGTTGTCCCTGGTGAACTCCGCCTGGTGGGCGTTGCCCTCAGGGGTGACCTGCTGGCCGGCCGCCAGGCGCACCGGGTCCAGGGCGGCGAAGTCCGTGTCGGCGATGAACTGCGGACTTGCCGGGTCGGTCACGTCGAGCTTCGCGTACCCACCGTCCCAGTAGGACACCAGCATGATCTGCCGGCCGCCGATCTGCTTGACGATCATGTCGTGCAGGAAGACCGCGTCGCCGTGGACGGCGCCCAGCGGCTGCGCCGTCTCGTCGGTGAGATCGGTCTCGCTGATCAGCGTCGGGCGGCTCGGGTTGGTGATGTCGAGGATGTCGACGTCGGTGGCTTCCTCGTCGTCCACCAGGACGGCGTACGCCTTCGAGCCCGCCTGCCAGGCGAACGCACTGTGGATCTCGTTGGCGTGGCGCTGGCTCCGGCCCTTCACGGTGAAGTCGCCGAAGCCCTCGACGAGCTTCTTCGGGCGCAGCGGGTTGGTGACGTCGACCAGCGTGACGCCGCCGATGCCTTGCTCCGTGCCGGGGCAGATCTCGTTGTTGTAGACGAGGAGGTCGCCCTTGAAGCTGGCGGTGTTGAGGGTCACCACCTGCGACCCCTCGCCCGTGAAGGTGTCGGTGTGGCTGGGGATCCTGCTCACGCGCCGCGGAGCGGCGGGGTTCGAGATGTCGACCACGTCGATGCCACCGGTGCTACACGTCGGCTCGTAGAAACGGGCAAGGTACGCGTAGTTGCCCTTGGCCGACACGTCCCCGATCCGTCCCGCGCCGTCGGCCACCCCGACCTTGCCCACCAGGCTGACGTTCTTCTGGGTCGCGGGCAGGTGACCCTCCTGCCCACCGTGCTGGTCGTGGCCGTGCGTCTCCTTGGCCGAGTTGACGGCACCGTCATCGGACAGCTTCGAGCCATCCACCCCGTGGGCGGATGCCGGGGCCGCGGCCAGCAGGACTGCGGTGGCAGCGCCCGCCGCGGCTCGTCGGATCAGGTGCTTCATTGCGCCTCCTTGTCGGGCGGCTGCGTGCAGCGGCCGGTGACCGGCAGCCTATGTGGGTTCAGCGGCGGGTATGAAGTCCTTGGCCGGTTTGGCGCCGCGAGAATCTGGCGACCGAGGTCGTCTACGAAGGGTCCGCGCGGCCCTGGCACGGTTTGCGGGGCGTCGGGCGACAGGTCCAGCAGGGACATGAACGGCCTCGGCGGGGCGGTTCGGCAGGACGGTCGACATCCGCCGCGAGACGGCGGACGGCTTTGAACCGGCGGACTTCCTGCATCCAGCGCACGTAGATCTCGACCTGGCGGCGGGACGCGGCGAGGGGGCGAGGCGCCGGTCGGCGCGCCAGGCGAGGTAGGCGCGCAGGTCGGACTCGGCATGGTGACGTGGCCTTGAACCGGGCCAGGTAGGCGGCTATCGCCATTTGCAGCACGCGTAGGTCGTCGGGTCGGTCGGGACGGAGGCCGTAGGTTGTCATAGATCGACTGTCCGCCGCCCGCATCCCTCGGCCTTCTTCCGTCGCCCCTGGCTACCAGGGGGTGGACCGATGAAGGAAGGGTCGACCTCGTACTGCTGCAATCCGGCTTCATTCGTGTCGACGCTACTGGTGACTGGGGTGCGGGCGGTCCTATTGCGGTGATGAGCGCGCCGGTTTGACGCCTGCCCGGCCGCGAAACACAATGCCGGTACCCCTGCAAGCAATGCGATGCGGTTGAGGTCACGCGCTGAATCGGAGTAGCGTCCAGGCGTGCCGCTCGAGCCGGACGCTTCTGTCGAGCAGGTCCGCACCGCTGAGGTGATCTCGTCCCTGTGCCTGGCCACGGACCTGGGTGTGGGACTAC
>Ga0210378_10001764_pt1 | contig 11222 bp, 11 predicted proteins | sample PLM1_60_b1redo_FD_155465 | JGI IMG/M metagenome (GOLD analysis project Ga0210378, IMG submission 155465) | Groundwater sediment microbial communities from an aquifer in East River, Colorado, USA - PLM1_60_b1 redo | ecosystem: Environmental > Terrestrial > Soil > Riparian zone | place: USA: East... | reverse complement strand
CAACGTGCTCACCAGCCGGTCCACCAACGGCGGCCTGACCTGGGGGAACCCGATCACCACCGCCACCGGCAGCCTCGACAAGAACTGGATCGTCTGCGACAACACGGCGACGAGCGCGTTCTACGGCAACTGCTACACCCAGTACGACATCACCAGCGGCAACCAGATCCGGATGCGTCGCTCGACGAACGGCGGCCTCAACTGGGGGCCGGCGCTGGCCTCGAGCAGCGGCGCCACCGGGCTCGGCGGGCAGCCCGTGGTCCGGCCCAACGGCACGGTGCTCGTCCCCTACCGCGCCACGAACGCCAGCCAGATCCGCTCGTTCCGCTCCATCGACGGCGGCGCGAGCTGGCGTGCGACCGTGCTCGTCTCCTCCATCAGCCACCACACGGTCGCCGGCTCGCTGCGTGAGTCGCCACTGCCGTCGGCTGAGATCGACTCCGCTGGCACCGCCTACGTGGCGTGGGCCGACTGCCGGTTCCGCTCCGGCTGCGCTCGCAACGACATCGTGGTCAGCGAGTCGACCAGCGAGACCACCTGGGCCGCGCCCTACCGGGTGCCCATCGACGCGATCAGCAGCTCCGTGGAGCACTTCGTGCCGGGCCTGGGCGTGGACAGCTCAAGATCCGGCGGCAGCGCCCGGCTCGGGCTGACCTACTACTTCTACCCGAACTCGACGTGCACGGCCGCCACGTGCCAGCTGACCGTCGGCTTCATCTCCTCCACCAACGGCGGCACGAGCTGGAGCGCGCCCACCCAGGTAGCCGGGCCGATGACCCTGTCCTGGCTGCCCAACACGTCGCAGGGCCGCATGTTCGGCGACTACATCTCCACCTCGGTGCTGCCGGGCGGTAACGCCTACCCGGTGATACCTGTGGCGAGCGCACCGACCGGCACCACCTTCCACGTGCCGATGGACGTCCCCACCGGCGGCCTCGCAATCACCGGCGGCGCGCGCGCCGCGTCCGGCGCGTTGACGTCCGCACCAGGAAACGCGGTACCCGCCGTACCGTTGACGGCCCGCTGATGGGCCAACCGTAGGCGAAGCGGGCGAGGCCCACGGACCGCGGCTCTCGCCCGCGCTGGCGCTGCTGCACCCGCTGCCGGATCAGGTGTCCAGTGCCGGCGGCGGCATGGTGGAGCCGCTCGGCGTCGCGCTGTACGGCCGGTCCGGTCCCGTGCCAGCGCATCGTCCCACCCGGGGTTGAGCCGGGCGCCCAACCGTAGATGGTCGGTGACGCTCAGTCCGGCGTAGGTGGGGGTGCCCTGGGCGACGAACCCGACCTTGGCCAGCTGTGCAGGGCTGGCCCCGGGGCGGCCGCCGAGCACCTCGATGCTGCCCGAGGTCGGCGCCAGCATGCCGACGGCGAGGCTCAGCAGCGTGGTCTTGCCCGCCCCGTTGGGGCCGACCAGTCCGACGACCCGGCCGGCCGGGATGTCGAGGGTGCAGTCAGTCAGCGCCCAGTGCCGGCCATACCTCTTGCCCAGTCCCTGGGCCCGCAAGACGGCGGTCATGCTATGTCCTCCTGCGCGGCGGTCCGAAAGGTCGTCATGAACAGGGCCTCGATGCTCTCCTCGTCGAGACCGGCCCTGTGTGCCTTGGCCAGCCAGCGCCGCAGCTCCTGACGCAGGGGGTCGTGCGCAGCGAGCGAGGCGTCGGCGAGCGTCGCCGTCACGAAGGTCCCCACCCCCGGCCGGGCGGCCACCAGGCCCTCGTGCTCGAGCTCCCGGTAGGCCTTCAGCACCGTGTTGGGGTTGATCGCCAGCCGCGCCACCACATCCTTGACCGTGGGGAGCTGGTCGCCCTTACGCAGCAGGCCCAGCCGCAGCGCCTGCCGCACCTGGCGGACCAGCTGCAGGTACGGCGAGAGGCCGGACCGATCGTCCAGGTGGAACTCGATCATCCCGGGCCCTCCATTCATCTAATTACATAGCACATTAAGACCCTAGCTAGATGTGTTGTCAACCCGAGCCGGGCCACCGTCTTCCGCCGCGAGACCACCACGCTCCCCGCGACCAGGGCACCTCGAGACGGGCACGCGCGTTGGCAGGTTCGGCGTTGACGTCGCGGCGTTCGAGCAGGTTGGCAATCCAGCCTTGCGTAGGGCGGCGAAGGGCGGTGGCCTTGTCGTCATTGACGAGATCGCGCGCATGGAGCTGGCGTCAGATGAGTTCGTGCGGGCGCTGGAAACGGTCCTTGCGCGGCGCGGCCCAATCGTCGCAACCGTTCATGTGCATGAGCACCCCGTCACCGATGCTCTACTTCGCCGTCCGGACGTGGAGGTCATTCAGGTGACAGAGGAGAACCGCGACGAGCTGCCGACTCTGCTCTGCGCCCGATTCGCCAAGAGCTGAGCTGCGGAGCTGAGCGCCGCTGAGTAACGAGGCAGCGGCAGATTCGTTACGACAAAGAGATTCAGCATGTCATCTCGATCCATGAACATGATCTGACTTCTTTTCAAGGCATCGAGCTTGTTGCCGAGCCAGTTTCGCGCCGCCTGTGTGATCTCTCCTCCTGCGACTATGAACGCGTGGTCGACAAGGACGCGCCGGCCAAACCTCGGGATCGAATATCTCGTGTCCAAGCATCATCGTTACTTGGTTGAGAGATCGTCACCACCGGCATCCGCTTTCCCGCATGAACTCGATCATGGAGCAGTCGATACAGACCGGCAGGATCGAACTCCTGGACCGCACCCTCATCTGGAACCGCGGGCACCTGCTCCACGCGCTCCACGAGTTCGAATCGTTCTACAACGAGCACCGGCCCCACCGCGCACTGCACAGCGCGCTGCACCCCTCCGCTCGTTACCCCGACCGATCATTGTTCCCACCCAAATCGATCACCTCGAAGTCCACCGACAAGATCGACTCGGAGGCATCCTTCACCGAGTACCCCGTCGATTCTCCTGGGAACTTCGTTGTCAAGAGGCCGGCGCGCGGCGCTCGGCGAATGCGGTCTCGCCGCCGAAGCGGGCGTGCAACCGCTCGTCGTAGTAGTCGGCGGCGTCCGCCAGCAGGTCGCAGGCGTTGCCGAGTTCGGTAGCGGTGAGCGTGTCGGCGAGCAGTTCGGAGGCGGCGAAGACGGTGCCGTCACGCCAGAAGAGCCGCAGGAAGCTCAGCCGCGCGTTGAGATCGTTCAGCTCCACCAGCAGCTCGGGTGAGCGGTCGACGCGGCGCAGCAGTGGTGAGAAGACCCGGACCACGGCCGGTTCGGCGTCGACCAGCCGGACGTACACCACGGCCGTGCCGCAGCGGATCGCCGCCGGCTCGACGGCGAGGTCGGGCACCGGCGGTTGCCCGTCCAGGTATCCGGCGACGAGGTCGTGGACGTGGGCATGGAGTCTCTCGCCAATCGGCACGGGAACAGCGTAGAGCAGCCGCGCACGGGCTCCCGTCAGCCGGCCTTGCCCGGCCTGCCCGGAGGAAGGAAGCCCCGGCGTCGTGCCTCTTTGATCCAGCGGTGCGCGGTGGTAGCGGGGACACTGTGCGCCTCGGCCAGTTCGGCCGCCGGCCGCGCCGAGGTCTGGGCGAGGTCGAGATAGGCGCGGGCGATGTCGCGGTAAAAGTCGTCCGGCCGGCGGGTGCCGGTCGTGATCGTGGACGCGGGGGGCGATCGGCGGAGTGCCGCCCGGAGCGGGTCGGGCGCCTCCCAGCCAGCGTCGGACAGCTGCGGTTCCCGGGCGGCCGGTGCGTCCCGTCGGCCGGGTGGCGCGGCCGCGACGATCGCATCGTCGACGACGCTGAGCTGGGCGTTCGCCGCGGCCTCGATCCGTCCGACCGGGATGGCGCGGAGCAACTCGGCCGTGGGGGCGCCCTCGACGCGTAGGCCGGTGAGGATCAGCCGGCCACCCGGATCCGCCGTGACCCGGACCAGCACGGTGCCCGGGAGCGCCGGTTCCTGGCGCCACTCGCACCAGTCGTCCTCGACAGGGAAGAGGCGGCCATGCATGGGGTGAGCCTAGCCAACTACCAGGCCAGTTGCGCCAACCTAGACGTCTAGATACGCTTTTCCAGACCATTCCCCGAATCGGAGGCTCATGTGACCGGGGTCCTCGTTGCCGCCGGCGCCGCCGTCATCGCCGCGCTCCTGCTGCTGCTCGTGCTGTTCCGCTCCATCCACCGCATCGGCCCGACCCAGGTCGGCCTCGTCACCAAGCGGCTCGGGTTACGCCGGCTCCCCGACGACAACCCCGTCGCGTTCATGGGCGAAGCCGGCTACCAGGCCGCGCTCCTCATGCCCGGTACACGGATCAAGATCTGGCCCGTCTACACCGTGACCAAGTTCCCCTGGGTGCAGGTGCCCGCCGGCCAGATCGGCGTTGTCATCGCCCAGGTCGGCAAGCCACTGCCGATCGGCGCCAAGAGCGCGCGGTACCGGTCCGAGTTCGGGGGCTACGGCGATCTCGCCGGCTTCCTCCACCACGACGGCGAGAAGGGTGTACAGCGTCCGGTGCTGCCGCCCGGCACCCTAGTCCCGGTGCACCCTGTGGCGTTCCTGGTGATCACCGCGCACGAGGTGTTCGGCCTGCCGGTCGCCCCCGAGTTGGCCGTGCTCGCCGACAAGGGGCAGCTCGCGCCGGAGTCGTTCGGGCTAGGCAACGAGCAGCTCAACGTGGTGGTGATCGCGCCGCACGGCGACCGCGACATGATCGGGTTGGTCACCGTGCTGGAGGGCGAACCGCTGCCGACCGGCGACATCGCCAGCCGGCTCGACGGGTTCGCGGACATCACCAGGATGGAGAGCGAACCGGACACCACCGATGCCGAGCTCATCGACGTCCTGCTCGGCTCCAAGAACGACCAGCACAACAACTACCAGGACTTCCAGGCGTTCCTGGACTCCGGCGGCCGGATCGGCCTGCAGCACGATCCGCTGCTGTACGGGGCGTACCTGCTCAACCCGTTCCTGGTACGGGTCGAGATGGTACCGATGCTGGTGGTGAACCAGGGCCAGGTCGCCGTGATCAAGGGCTTCGTCGGCCTGCCCACGCTGGACACATCCGGCGCCGACTTCAAGTTCGGCAGCATCGTCCGCCCAGGCCACCGCGGCATCTGGCAGGAACCACTCCGCACCGGCAAGTACGCCATCAACCCACGGATCTACGCCGCCGAGATCGTGCCCACCTCGATCCTCACCCTCAACTGGGCCACCGCCTCGTCGCAGGCGCACAACCTGGATGCCCGGCTGGAACCGATCATCGGCAAGAGCCGTGAGGGCTTCGTCTTCACCATCGACCTACAGGTCCAGATCCACATCTCCGACACCCGCGCGCCCAAGGTCATCTCCTCGGTCGGCACGATCCTCAACCTGGTCAACGAGGTGCTGCAGTCGGCGGTCGGCAACCACTTCCGTAACACGCTGCAGAACCTGGAGGCGATCCGTTTCATCGAGACCCGCCAGGAGGTGCAGCGGGCCGCGTTCGAGGCGATCACCGGGTACCTCGCCGGGTACGAGGTGGAGACCAAAGGCGTCTACATCCAGGACGTGGTCTTCCCGCCCGAACTGGTCGACGTGCTCACCCACCGCGAGATTGCCAACCAGCAGCGCGCCACCTACGAGGAGCAACGCCGCGCCGAGACGGTCCGCATCGAGATGGAGAAGGCGCGCGGTACCGCCGACATGCAGGCCGAGCTGGCCACTGCGCAGGTCTCGGTCGAGATCAGCGGCAGCCGGGCCAAGGCGCGCGAGGCCGAGGCCGGCGGCGAGGCGGCGTACGTGCGCCTCACCGGTCAGGCCGAGGCGGACAGGGTGCAGGCGCTCGGACTCGCCGAAGCCAAGGCCGCCGAGGCGCTCGGGCTGGCCCGGGCCGCCGGCTTCGAGGCGCAGCGGGCGGCGATCGGCGAGATGCCGACCGCGCTCGTCGCGGTCGCCGGTGCCGTCGCCGATGGGCAGATCGACATCATGCCGGACGTCCTGGTCACCGGCGGGTCGAGCCTGGACGGGCTCGCTGCCACGGTCATGCGCGCGTTCGCGAACGGCAAGGCCGCCGAGTTGACCAGCCGCGGACCGGTCGCCGCGCCGGACGCGCCGGCCGACCAGCACTAGCCGCACGGAACGGGGGTCGTGGCCGGTGGCGGGGCATCCGCCGCCGGCCACGGGTAGCTTGCCCAGGACGGCTCTTAGCGTTCTCTGATCTGCCGCTGTTCCACTGTGGCTCGGGGACTGCGAGAGGGGAACCGGGCGATGACGACCGTGACGTTGGACGCGGCGGGCCTGACGAAGCGGTTCGGCGCGCGGACCGCCGTCGACGACGTGAGCTTCACCGCGCACCGGGGCGAGGTACTCGGATTGCTCGGCCCCAACGGGGCGGGCAAGACGACGACGATCCGCCTGCTCACGACGGTGCTCACGCCGACGGCGGGGGAGTTCTCCGTTGACGGCGTGCCGTGCAGCCAGCCGACCGAGATCAGGCGACGCGTCGGCGTCCTCGCCGAGAGCGCCGGCTACCCGGGACACCAGACCGGTCGCGACTACCTGCGATACCACGCGCGCCTGTTCGGGCTGGCGCGCCGGGACGCCGAAACCGTGGCCACCAGGCTGCTCACCGAGGTTGGGCTGGCGGAGCGCGCGTCGTCGCGGATCTCGACGTACAGCCGCGGCATGCGGCAGCGCCTCGGGATCGCCCGGGCGCTGGTGAACGATCCGTCAGTCGTCTTCCTCGACGAGCCGACGCTCGGGCTCGATCCAGCCGGTCAGCGCCAGGTGCTCGGCATCGTGCGCGACATCGCCGCCGGCCGGGGCGCGACCGTCGTCCTGAGCACCCACACGCTGCCCGAGGTGGAGGAGGTGTGTACGACCGTGCTGATCCTCAACGGCGGGCGGGTCCTCACGGTCGGCTCCGTGGCGGACGTGACCCGCGCGGTGGCCGCCGCCCCGCGCTCCGCGCGGTTGCGGGTGCCGTTCGAATCGGTGGACCGGGCGGCCGACGCCCTCGCCGGCGTGACCGGACTGCTCGTGCGGGCCGTCGACGAGCGGCCAGACCTGCTGACGATCTCGATGACCGCGGTCGGCGCCGACCTCAACGAGGCGCTCCGGGTGGTGCTCGCGGCGGGCATACCGGTCCTGTCGTTCGAGGTCGAGGGTGCCCGGCTCGGCGACGCGTTCGCCGCGATGACCACGGCGGGCACGCCATGATCGCGGCGGTGCACGAGCGCGTCGGCGCCGGAGAGAACGCGACCCGGGCGCGCGAGCCGGGCTGGTGGCTGGTGGCCGGGCAGGAGTGCCGGGATCTGTGGGTGAGCGGGCGCGGGCCGGTGCTGATCTTCGCGTTCAGCGTCCTGCTCAGCGTCATCACCTATCTCACCGCGACGAACCAGGTGCTCAACTTCCTCGAACAGCGGGAGGCCGTGAACCTGACGTTGCAGGTCGCGGTGGCGGTGGGCGTGCTCGTGACGCTCGTCGTCAGCGCCGACGCCGTCAGCGGCGAGCGGGAGCGGGGCACGCTGGAGAGCCTGCTGCTCACTCCGGTGTCCCGGCGCGGCATCGTGCTGGGCAAGCTGGCCGCCGCGCTGTCGCTCTGGTTCGCCGCGTTCGTGGTGGCGGTGCCCTACGTCTGGGTGCTCGGCCGTGGGGTGTCCGTCGTGGTGCCGGCGCTCGCGCTGGGCCTCGGTGTGGGCACGCTGCTGGCGTTGGCGCTCGCCGCGCTCGGGCTGCTGCTCAGCACGGTGTCCAGCTCGAACAAGGTGAGCCTGGCGGTCAGCCTCTTCCTGCTGCTCGCGCTGTTCGCGCCGACGCAGCTGCCCACGGGCGCGCCGCAGGGTTGGATCGGCGACGTGCTCGTCCGGGTCAACCCCGTCGCGGCAGCGCTGCATTACGTGTCGGCGGTTCTCGTCAACGGGCGGGGCTGGACGCGGGACCTGTCGTACCTCATCTCGCCAGTCGTTCTCGTCCTGCTCGCGGGCGGGGTGCTGGTGGCGGCCGCGCCCCGGATCGTCCGGCTGCACGGAGGGGTGAGCGGATCATGAGAGCACGATGGGCACTCGTCGCCGGCGTCCTGGCGGCACTGGCCATCCCAGCAGCCGCAGCGGCCACGCCGGACGTCACGTTCGACCAGGACAAGGTCGCCGTCGTGCTGGGCGACAAGTTCACCCTCCAGACCCGCGTCACGAACTCCGGCCGGGCGCCCACCGACCTGCTCCTCGCGCACCTGAACGTCGCCAGCCTGACCAGCGACGTCTACGTCGATCCCGAGGACTGGTCGTCGCGCCGGACGCAGGAACTCGGGCCACTCGCGCCCGGCGAGAGCACCACGCTCACCTGGGACATCCAGGCCGTCAACGCCGGGAGATTCGACATCTACGTCGTGGTCCTCCCGAACGGCGCCGCGTCGGCGGGGCACGGCCCGCTGACCGTGAGCCCGCCCGCATACGTGAGGGTCGCCGGGCGGCGGACGCTCGACGCCGGTGGCGCGCTTCCGGTGGTCGTCGTCGTCCCGGTCCTACTCGGACTCGCCGCCGGCGTGAGCCGATTCCGCCTCCGGCGCGGCGCGTAGGGTGAGGCGGTGCGGGTGGCAAGCCCGGGAGCGGCGCGCGTGCTCGTCGTGGAGGACGAGACGCCGCTCGCCGCTGCGCTCGCCGACGGCCTCGGCAAGGACGGCTTCAACGTCGAGACCGTCCAGGACGGGCTCGTCGCCCTCGACCTGAGCCTGGCCGGCTCGTACGACGTAATCGTGCTCGACCTGATGCTGCCAGGCCTGGCCGGGCTGGACCTGTGCGGCCGGCTCCGGGCGGCGGGCATTGACACGCCGATCCTCGTGCTCACCGCCCGGACCAGCGAGAACGACCAGCTCGCCGCGCTCGCCACAGGCGCGGACGACTTCCTGCCCAAGCCGTTCTCCTACCAGGTGCTGCTCGCCCGGCTCCACGCGCTGCTGCGTCGGATCGGCCCGCGGCGCGCGGCCGTGTTGGCGGCCGGCGACCTCGTCCTCGACCGCACGCTCCGGACCTGCCACCGGGGCAATGTCGAGATCGGACTCACGCCCCGCGAGTTCAGCCTGCTGGAGCTGCTGATGTCGCGGCCGGGCCAGGTCATCTCCAAGCGGTTCGCGCTGGACGAGGTGTGGGACCACAGTCTGGACGACGAGTCCAATGTGCTCGAGATGTACGTCAGCTACCTCCGCCGCAAGATGGACCTGCCGTTCGGTCGCCGCGCGATCGGCACGGTGCGCGGCATCGGCTACCGGCTCGACCCCGATGGCGGCTGACCGCTGGCGGGACCGGCTGACCACGGTCCGGGTACGGCTGACCGTCCTCGCCGTCGTCATCGTCGGGATCGGGCTGGTCGCCGGTGGGCTGCTCGTCGTCGTGCTGGTACGGCAGAGCCTGTTCAGCAACGCCGAGAACGAGGCCACGCAACGGGCCCGGGCCACGGCCGCTCTCCTCGCCCTCGGCACGCTCCCGAGCGAGCTGCCGGCAGCCGGCGAGGACCGGGCTGTCGTGCAGATCGTGGACCGGCAGGGCCGGGTCGTCGCGGCCAGCGCGGAGCTGCGTGGACGAGGCCCACTAGTGTCGCGCTGGCCCGAGCGCGACGCGTTCGTGGTGACCCTGCGCGACACGTCCTTCGGCGAGCGCGGCGACTACCGGGTGGTCGGGCTGGCCGCGACGCAGGGCCGCGAGCAGCTCGCGGTGTACGCGGCCAGCTCGCTGGAGCCGGTCAGTGAGGGCGTGAGCGCCACGGTGTTCGGGCTGGGCGTCGCCGTCCCGATCCTGCTCGTCGTCGTCGCCGGTACGTCGTGGCTGCTGGTCGGGCGGGCGCTGCGGCCGGTGGAGGCCATGCGGCGCGAGGTCGCCGCGATCACCGCGACGGAGCTGGACCGGCGCGTGCCCGAACCCGCCGTCCGCGACGAGCTGGGGCGGCTGGCCGCCACGATGAACGCCATGCTCGATCGGCTCCAGGGGGCGCACGAGCGGCAGCGCCGGTTCGTCAGCGACGCCTCCCACGAGCTGCGCAGCCCGCTCGCGACGATCCTGACCCGCGTGGAGGTGGGGCTGGCCCACCGGGACGACACCGACTGGGTGCGGTTCGCGCAGAGCGTGCACCGGGAGGGCGTGCGGCTCGACCGGCTCGTCGACGAACTACTGACCCTGTCCCGCGCCGACAATGGTGCGGAACCGGAGGCGTGCGCGCTGGTCGACCTCGACGAGTTGGTGCTCGCGGAGGTCGACGCGGTCCGCACGCGGGGTGGGGTCACCGTCGAGCTGTCGCCGTTCTCCGCTGCCCGGATCCGCGGCCACCCCGAGCAGCTGCGCCGGGTGATCCGTAACCTGCTCGACAACGCCGAGCGGCACGCGGCAGGCGCGGTCAGGGTCGGGCTCTGGGTGGCCGACGGCGCCGAACTGGTCGTCGCCGACGACGGCGAGGGGATCCCCGCCGCCGACCGCGACCGCGTCTTCGACCGGTTCTACCGGCTCCAGGCCGCCCGCGACCGCGACAGCGGCGGCGCCGGGCTCGGCCTCGCGATCGTTGCCGAGATCGTGGCCGGTCACGGCGGGCAGGTCTGGGTGGCGGACGCGCCGGGCGGTGCGGAGCTGCACGTCCGGCTGCCCGCCACAGTGGTCGAGCCGCCCGGCTAACGGCCGGGCTGGCAGGGCGCGCCGTTGACGGTGCAGTTCAGCGGAGCGGCGGTGCCCCGTGCGCCGAAGCCGAACGTGGTGGAGCCGCCGGGCGGGATCGTCGCGTTGTACGCCTTGTTTACGACGGTGTAGCGGTTGCCGGCGCGGGTCAGGGTGCCGTCCCAGACCGTGCTGACGGTCGTCCCCGATGGAAGGTCGAACTCGACGCGCCAGCCGGTGACCGCCGTGGCCGCGCCGTTGCGGATCGTGTAGAGCCCGTTGTACCCGGAGGGCCAGCTGTTGGTACGGCTGAAGGTCGCGGTCAGCGCCGCACCGGTCGGCGCGCTCGGCGACGGGGACGGGGAGGGGCTTGAACTGGGCGTGGGGGTTCCCGTCGGGCTGGCCGTCGCGGTCGGGCTGGCCGTCGCCGTCGGAGTGGGAGATCCCGTGCCGCCGCCGACGCGGATGAGGAAGAGCGAGTCGCCGGGATCCGAGCGCGTGGCGTCCACGCCGGCATTCGGCGCGGTGCCGTAGTCGACGGTCTCGTTCCTCGCCCAGTCGGCGAGCGGTATGCCGGCGCGGGCCAGGTGCCGCCATCCGGCGCCGTCCCAGCCGAACTGGAAGATCGTGTGCTGCCGTCCGGCGTAGGGCGTGTACGCGGCGAACGG
>Ga0210378_10001763_pt1 | contig 11228 bp, 6 predicted proteins | sample PLM1_60_b1redo_FD_155465 | JGI IMG/M metagenome (GOLD analysis project Ga0210378, IMG submission 155465) | Groundwater sediment microbial communities from an aquifer in East River, Colorado, USA - PLM1_60_b1 redo | ecosystem: Environmental > Terrestrial > Soil > Riparian zone | place: USA: East... | reverse complement strand
CGAGGCAATCGGGCGGACCGCCGTGCTGCACCCGAACGGCGAGCTCGCCGCCCGCCGGGTCGTCGCCGTCGGGCTTGGCCCGACCGCCGAGATCGACGCCGACGCCTTGCGAACTGCGGCCGCCCGTGTCTCCGCCGCTGCGGATCGCGTCGGCGGTGCCCTGGCCTGGCTCCTCGACGACTCGCTCGACCTGACACCTGCCGAGCAGGCGCGGGCCATCGTTGACGGCCTCGTCCTCGGCGCCTACGACCCCGGCCGGTGGAAGCACGAGGTGAAGGAGCTGCCGTTCGACCGGCTCGTCCTGATCGGGCCTCAAGAAGCGGAGCAGGCGGCACAGCGCGCCGTCACCGTCGCCGACGCGACGAACCGGGCGCGCGACCTCGCCAACACCGGCGCGAACGAGCTCACGCCCGAGAAACTCGCCGCTCGCGCACAGGAGATCGCGTCGGAGCGCGAGCGCGTCACCGTCGAGGCGCTCGGCCCCGAGCAGATCGAGCAGCTCGGCATGGGTGCGTTCGCCGGCGTCGCCCAGGGGAGCCACAACCCGGCGCGCCTGATCGTCATGCGCTACGACCCCCCGCAGTCGACGGACGACACCGTCCTCGGGCTCGTCGGCAAGGCCGTCACATTCGACACCGGCGGCATCTCGATCAAGCCCGCGCTCTACATGGAGGACATGAAGGGCGACATGGCCGGCGGTGCCGCCGTCATCGAGGGGATGGGCGCAATCGCCGAGCTCGGCCTGCCGGTTCGCGTGATCGCCGTCGTCGCCGCCACCGAGAACATGGTCGGCGGGGGCTCGTACCGGCCCGGCGACATCCTGCGTGCGATGAACGGCAAGACGATCGAGATCACGAACACCGATGCCGAGGGCCGGCTGGTCCTCGCCGACGCTCTCTACTACGCGCGCCAGGAGGGTGCGACGCACCTCGTCGATTTTGCAACCCTGACCGGCGCGATGGAGAAGGCACTCGGCGATCTCTACGCGGGCGTGTTCGGCAACGAGGACTCCTGGCGGGACGAGGTCGTGGCCGCAGGCGAGGCGAGCGGGGACCACGCCTGGCCGTGGCCGATGCACCGTCGTTACCGCGGATACATCGAGTCGGCGTTTGCGGACATGAAGAACTCGTCGGTGCGCGGCCAGGCGATCCCCGCCTACGCCGCGTCCTTCCTCGAGGAGTTCGTCGGCGAAGGCCCCTGGGCGCACGTGGACATGGCCGGGACGGGCTTCTACACGTGGCCCCGCAACGACTACCTCGGCCAGAAGGGCGGTACCGGCTACGGAGTTCGGCTCATCGTCGAGCTCGCGTCGCGCCTGACGAGATGAACTTCGACCTCTCGCCGGAGCACGAGCTCATCCGCAGCACCGTGCGCGACTTCGCGGAGGCGAAGGTGGCGCCGGTCGCCGAGGAGCTCGACCGCGAGCACCGCTTCCCGTACGAGCTCGTCGCGGAGATGGCCGAGCTCGGCCTGATGGGCATGCCGATCCCCGAGGGGTACGGAGGCGGAGGCACGGACACGCTGTCCTACGCGATCGCCGTCGAGGAGCTGACGCGAATCGACTCGTCGGTGGCGATCACGATGGCCGCGCACACCTCGCTCGGCACGATGCCGATCTTCCTCTTCGGGAGCGACGAACAGAAGCAGCAGTGGCTGCCCGAGCTCGCCTCGGGACAGAAGCTGGCGGCATTCGGCCTCACCGAGGCGGGCGCCGGCTCCGACGCTGGGGCCGCACGCACGCGTGCCGAGCTCGCAGACGGCGAGTGGGTGATCAACGGCTCGAAGATCTTCATCACCAACGCGGGGACCGACATCACAGCCTGCGTCACGATCACCGCGCTCACGAGCGAGGGTGAGATTTCGAACCTGATCGTCCCGAACGGCACACGCGGTTACGACATCTCGCCGCCGATGGAGAAGCTCGGCTGGCGTGCCTCTGACACGCGCGAGCTTTCGTTCAAGGACGTGCGTGTCCCGGAGGGCAACCTGCTCGGCCCCCGCGGGAAGGGGTTCCAGCAGTTCCTCGAGATTCTCGACGGGGGGCGCATCTCCGTGGCCGCAATGGGCGTCGGCCTCGCCCAGGGCGCGTACGACCTGGCGCTGAAGTACGCGCAGGAGCGTGAGCAATTCGGCAAGTCGATCGCGACGTTCCAGGCCGTCCAGTTCAAGCTCGTTGACATGGCCACGGAGATCGAGGCTGGGCGGAACCTCGTCTACAAGGCCGCATGGCTGAAGGACCAGGGTCGTCCGTTCGCCAAGGAGGCTGCGATGGCGAAGCTCTACACGGGCGAGCTGGCGCACCGCGCCGCGAACGAATCGCTCCAGATCCACGGCGGCTACGGCTTCATGGAAGAGTCCGCGATCTCGCGGCTGTATCGGGATCAGAAGATCCTGGAGATCGGGGAGGGCACGAACGAGGTCCAGCGGATGGTGATCGCCAAGCATCTCGGCCTGTAGAGGTTGTAGCCTCTACGTTCGTGCTCTTCCGCCAGTTCGTCGACGACGATCTCGGCTGCGCGTCCTACCTGATCGGCGACGAGTCCTCGGGGACGGCGGTTGTCGTCGACCCTGCCTACGCAATCGAGCAGTACCTCGCCGAGGCGAAGAAGCAGAAAGCGCGCCTCGTGCGCGTCCTCGAGACGCACACCCACGCGGATCACGTCTCGGGCCACGGGCGGCTGGCGCTGGAACGCGACCTGCCCGTTTCGGTACATCCCGCGGCAGACGCCGAGTTCGCCTCTGATGCGCTCGAGGACGGGCAGGAGATCGGCGTCGGAGAGGTGACGATCCGCGTCCTGCACACCCCGGGCCACCGCCCGGAGCATTGCTGCTTCGCCGTCATCGACCGCTCGCGCGGCGACGAGCCCTGGCTCCTGATCACGGGCGACTCGCTGCTCGTCGGCGACGCGGCCCGCCCCGACCTGGCCACAGCGGCCGCCGAGGGTGCACACGGGATGTTCCTGAGCTTGCAGCGGCTGCTCGAGCTACCGGACGGTGTGCAGGTCTACCCCGGCCACGTCGCGGGATCCCTGTGCGGAGCTGGGATGAGCTCGATGCATTCCTCGACGATCGGCTTCGAGCGCCGGTTCAACCACAAGCTGGAGCTGGTCGAGCGCAGCGAGAGCGAGTTCGTCGCTGAGACGACCGGCTCGTCGGCTCCACGCCCGCCGAACATGGAGCGGATCGTCGAGCTGAACCGCGGCCCGTTCGTCCCCGCCCAGCCCCGGCTCGAGGCGGCCGAAGCCGAAGGATCGACCGTGCTCGACGTCCGTCCGGTGAGGGAGTTCGCCGGCGGGCACGTCGAGGGCGCGCTCAGCGTCCCCGTTAGCGGATCGAAGTTCTCGACCAAGGCAGCCTTCGTGCTGAGGGCCGACGAGCCAGTCGTCATTCATGCGTCGTCGCAAGAGGAAGCGCTGCGCGCGACCCGCGGGCTCCACTCGGTCGGCCTCTTCGCCGTCCGCGGCTACCTAACGGAGGCGAAGCTGACCCAGACCATGCAGCCCGTTGCGCTCGACGAGCTCGAGCAGCTCGTCGAGAACGGCGACGCTGAGATCCTCGACGTGCGGGAGAAGGACGAGCGCGACGAGGGCTACATCGTCGGCAGCCGGCACATGCCGTACCGGATCGTCCGCGAGTTCGCCGGCGACTTCAACGGCGACCAGACCGTGATCACGATCTGCAGCACGGGCGCGCGCGCCGCAATCGCAGCGAGCGTCCTCACGGCGGCCGGCGTCAAAGCCCGCCCCCTACTCGGCGCCGGGGTCGACGACTGGGCCGAGCGCGGCGGCAACACGGTGCAGTTCCGCCGCTGCGGCAGCTGACTCAGGCCGAAGCGGCGAGCAGCGCCTCGCCCTCGCGGACGTAGGCGGTGGCGCTGACCGAGCGCCAGAAGGCGAGTGAGCGCTGCAGCTCGGCGTCGGCCTCCGCGCGCTTACCGTCCCTAACGAGAGCCTCCGCCGCGCGTAGGCGTGCATAGGCCTCGTCGGGCTGCGCTCCGATTGCCGCGTAGATGTCTGCGGAGCCGCCGAAGTCACCTGACACGTAGGCGAGCGCAGCCTTCAGCCAGGGCGTACTCGTCATATGCGCTGCTCCCTCGAGGAATTCGCTTTCCCGGCGGACGAGAGGGAGCACGACTACGAGGTCCGGCAGCCAGTCGCTCATACCCGTCCTGGGCCACCCCTGTGTTTCCCACCCGGCCAAGATCTCGGCGACCAGGTCGCCTGCCCGCTGGGAATCGGTCATGGAGATCACCCGCGCCGCAAACGTAAGCGATGGCCACAGGAGCTGTGGATCCTTCGCGATCCGGGTGAGCTCGAGCGCTCGATCTGCATCTTCCTGCGCACCTTTCACGTCGCCACGCGCCAGCCGCATCCGGCCGCGGAGCCAGTGGCAGGGGCTCTCCATCCAGTAGGCACTGCTCTCGAATTCAGCGATGAGCTCGTCGAGCTGGCGACCCGCATCATCCCAAAGCCCGGCGTAGTAAGGCTCCCACGCCGCCTCGGCCCGCAGCCAACGGAGCCAGTCGCTGACGCCGAAGCGCTCGGCGAGACGGCGTGCCTCGGCCAGCATGGCGAACGAGCGACCGAGCTCGCCTTGATTCTCCAGCTCAGAGGCGAGGTTCCCGTAGCCACGGACGCTTTCCGCAGAGTTGATCGACAATGCGACCGCGACGCTCTGTTCGATGTCGTCGAGACCGTTCGCATCGCCGCTCAGAACGCGGGCCATCCCGATGTTGTTGAGGGCATGTGCACGGATCTCGTCGAGGCCGAGCTCGTCGGCCATCTCGAGCGCCTCTCGCCCGAGGCGGATCGCGTCGTCGCCTTCGCCTGCGAGCGTCCGGAAGCGCGAGAGGTTGGTCACGACATACGCCTTCGAGTCCGAGCTCGGCTCGTTCTTCACCAGAGCCTCGGCTGCCCGCAGCCGTTCGAACACGGCGTCTTGCTGGCCTTGCAGCCAGAAGGTCTCGGCGAGCATGACTTCCGCCTCCGCGGCGCGCCGCAAGTCACCGGCCGCCAGCAGGGCGTCCCGAGCTTCCGTGACGACCTCGCCCCCGCTCGTGGCCTCCACCCACAAGACGACGCGGGCGTACGAAAAGAGGAGCTGCGGCCGGTCAGGGTCGCCGAGCGGCCAGAGCTCGACGGCGCGCTCGTAGAAGCTCCTCGCGGCTGGATACGCCCCTAAGGCGTAGGCCCGATCGCCGGCTTCGCGCAGTGCGAGCCTGGCCCGGTCCGACAGAGCCGCCGTGTCGACACCTGCGGCGCGGGCGAACTCGAGGGCGCTCGAGTAGTGGTGCGCGAGCATCTCTGCGTGGTCGTCGGGACGGCCGAGGCCTTCCAGCCACTCCGCCGCGAGACGGTGCTTCTCTGCGCGCCCAGCACGCGGGATCTGGCTGTAAGCGACGTCACGAACGAGCAGATGCCGGAAGGCGTACTCGTTCTCCGCGGCGACAGAGGACCGGCGCTCGCGGCGGATGAACTCCTTCCGCTCGAGCCTATGCAGGTGTTCCTCGGCGGCTGCCGTGTCCAGACCGCCGATGCCGGCCGTCGCGCCCAGCCAGAAGACCTTGCCGAGCACGGCAGCGTCCTGAAGGAGCGCCTTCTCGTCGTCGGGCAACGCGTCCAGTCGAGCCGCGACGATTCCCTGCACCGATTCCGGCATCGGAAGGTCGTCCCCCGTCAAGAGCCCGCGGTCGGCCACCATGCGGACGAACTCCTCTGCGTAGAGGGGATTGCCACCCGCCCGCTGAAGGAGAGCCGATTGGGTCTCGGCAGGCAAGACGGACCGGTCGAGCAGCGCCGCCAAGAGACGGGCGGTCTGCTCGTCGTCGAGGGGCGACAGCGAGAGCGAGCCGGCGTTCGGCTTCCCCCCACCCCAGCCCGGACGCCGCGAAAGGAGCTCCGGCCGCGCCGTGCAGACGGCGAGGATGGGAACCCCGCCCGCCCAGTCGACGAGATGGTCGATGAAGTCGAGCAGGCCCTCGTCTGCCCAGTGCAGGTCCTCGAAAACGAGGACGAGCGGACGCTCCTCGGCCATTGCCTCGAAGAAGCGGCGCCATGCGGCGAACGCCTCCGGACGGCGATCTGCGTGGAGCTCCTGCTCGCTCTCGAGCCCGACGAGCGGGCCCAGGTGGCGAGCAACCCACTCCGCGTCGGGGTCCTCCAGGAGGTCACGGACGCTGCGCCGCAGCTTGCTGTCGGCCTCGTCGGGAGAGTCGGTCTCGAGAATCCCGGCATGAGCTTTGACCATCTCGCCGAGCGCCCAGAAGGAGACTCCCTCGCCGTACGGCAGTGAGCGGCCCTGCCGCCAGTAGATGATCTGGGGGTCGTTCTCAACCGCCTGGAAGAGCTCGTAGACGAGACGGCTTTTGCCGATCCCGGGCACCCCGACGAGGGTCACCAGCTGCGGAGAGCGTTCTGCGCGCACGCGGCCGAGCGCAGCCACGAGCACGTCGAGCTCCCGGTCGCGCCCGACGAGCGGCACGCGGGGGGCCTGAACCGTGTCGATGCCCAAGCGTGATCGCGCCTCGAGCACTTCCCAGGCGGCAACCTTCGCGGACTTGCCCTTGGCGTCGACAGGCTCGGCCGGCTGGTAGTCGATCACATTGCTCGTCGCGCGGTAGGTCGTCTCGTCCACGAGGATCCCGTCCGTCGGCGCCGCCGCCTGCAGCCGAGCCGCCGTGTTCACGACGTCGCCCGAGGCCATGCCTTCGCCCTCGCTGGGCCTCGCGCCCAGCGAGACGAGCGCCTCGCCGGTCGTCACCGCGACCCGCAGGTGCAGCTCTCCTTCCTGCTCGCGAATCCAGTCGCGAATCGTCAGCGCGGCGCGAACCGCTCTCTCCGGATCGTCCTCGTGCGCAACCGGTGCGCCGAACAGCGCCATGACCGCGTCGCCGATGAACTTCTCGACCGTGCCGCCGTAGCGCTCGAGGTCGCTGCGCAGGTGCGCGTAGTACGGCGAGAGCAGGGCGCGAACGTCTTCCGGGTCCATCTGCTCCGCGCGGCTCGTGAACCCGACCAGGTCGGCGAAGAGCACGCTGACCACCTTCCGCTCCTCGCGAGCCTCTGCCTGGTCAAGCGACGCTCCGCAGGCCGAGCAGAACCGCGCGTCGGGGGGGTTCTCATAGCCGCACTGCGGGCACTTCAGCACGGCTAGCTCAGGCTCTCGACGGGATAGCCGCGCTTGCGCATGGCGCCGAGGATTGCCGCGCAGTGCTCCTGGTCGCGAGTGAGCAGGGTAGCCTCGACCTCGGTCTCGGTGACAGGGATGTTCATGCCCTCGCGGTGATGCTCGACCGAGACCACATTGGCGTGCTCCTCCGCGAACAGCGAGAGGAGCTTGATCAGCGCTCCGGGCCGATCTGCAAGCCGAGTGCGGACGACGAGGTAGCGACCCGCGAGCGTGAGACCGTGTCGCATGACCTGGATCAGGAGAGTCGGATCGATGTTCCCGCCCGAGAGAATCGCCACAGCCGAGCCGGTCCCGTCGATGCGCCCGGCCAGCAACGCCGCCACCGGCGCGGCTCCGGCGCCTTCGACGACGAGCTTGGTCCGCTCCAGCAGTAGGACGATCGCCTGGGAGATCTCCTCGTCCGTGACGGTGACGACCCCGTCGAGCAGGTCTCCGAGGATGGCCGAGGTCAGCTCGCCGGGCTCCTTGACGGCAATTCCTTCGGCGATCGTGAAGCCGTGCTCGGTCTTGCCCGCGAAGGGGGCGCAGGCGTCGGCCTGAACGCCGACGAGCTTCACCTCCGGCCGGATCCCCTTCAGCGCCAGCCCGATGCCGGACGCCAGCCCGCCTCCGCCGATCGGGACGACCACCGTCTCGACCTTCGGTAGCTGCTCGGCGAGCTCGAGGCCGATCGTTCCCTGACCCGCGATCACGACTGGATCCTCGAAGGCGTGGACGAAGGTCGCGCCGGCTTCCTCTGCGAACTCACGCGCCGCGGCCAGCGCCTCCTCGAATCCGACCCCGATCAACTCGACCCGCCCGCCGTAGTTCCGCGTCGCGTCGATCTTGGCCATCGGCGTCTCGTCCGGCATGAAGATCGTCGCCTCGATCCCGGTCTCGCGGGCCGCCCAGGCCACGGCCTGCCCGTGATTGCCTGCGCTCGCGGCGACGACTCCGGCGGCCCGCTCGACGTCGCTGAGCGTGGCGATGCGGTTGACCGCGCCTCGGATCTTGAACGCACCCGTGCGCTGCAGGTTCTCGGCCTTGAGCAACACGTCGCGCCCGGTCCGGCGCGTGAACGTCTCGGACTCGTAGACCGGCGTGGCGCGCACCCCGCTCTCCTCGAGCCGGGCCCGCGCAGCCTCGACGTCAGCGAGTGTCGGTGCGATTTCCGTCGCCAAGATGGAACACCTTCTCCATGATCTCGCGTACCGCGCTCAGCGGGTCGAGCTCGCGGCGCTGAACCTCGTCGAGCACCCGCTGAAGCTCCGGGTCACCCTCGACGGCTTGCTCGAGGTGCGTCTTTGCGCGTGCCGAGGCGACGGCGAAGACCTCCCCGGCGAGGTTCTTGCGCCTGCGCTCGGCGAGTTGGCCACCCTCGTTGAGGTACGCGTGGTGCTCCTCGACCTTCGCCCAGAGCTCGGGGACGCCTTCGCCGTGCACGGCTTCCGTCAGCAGGATCGGCGGCTTCCAGGCACGGTCGTGGTCGAGCGCCAGGATCGAGCGCACCTCGTTCAGCATCGTCTTCGCCGCCGGATGGTCGGACTTGTTGATCGCGATCACGTCGGGAATCTCCATGATCCCCGCCTTCAACGCCTGGATCGAGTCTCCGGAGCCCGGCATCAGCACGAGCAGCACGGTATCGGCCACGCCGATCACCTCGACCTCGCTCTGCCCGGTCCCCACGGTCTCGACGAACACGTAGTCCTTGCCGGCGGCATCCAGGACGAGCATCGCCTGCAGCGTCGACTCGGCCAGGCCGCCCAGATGCCCGCGGGTGCCCATCGACCGGATGAAGACCCCGGGGTCGAGAAAGTGGTCGGAGAGCCTGATGCGATCGCCGAGCAGCGCGCCTTGTGAGAACGGGCTCGAGGGGTCGACGGTGATGACGCCGAGCGTCTTCCCCTGCTCGCGAAGATGTCGGACGAGAGCGGCGATCAAGGTCGACTTGCCGACGCCCGGCGGGCCGGTGATCCCGACCACGTAGGCCGAGCCGGTCTCGGGGTAGAGATCAGCGACGACCTCGTACGCGAGCGGATCGGCGTTCTCGACAAGCGTGATCGCCCTCGCCAGCGCGCGCGTATCGCCCGCGCGGACACCGGCCGCGAGCGACTCACGCGTCCACTCGCGGCGCTTCGCCACCTAGGGCTCCGTCGCGGCCAGCGGCGCCCTGCCCGGGATCTCTTCGTCGATGCCGCGGGCGAGGGCGACACCGACGAGGGCGGCCATGGCCGCGATCGCCGCTGCTCCTCCCCACACCCAACGAGCTCCGTACTCGTCGGTCAGGGGCCCCGCGAAGAGCATGCCGACGAGGAAGACCGCGTAGTTCGAGCTCATCAGCACGGTGAAGACACGGCCGCGGAGGCGGTCGGGAGCGCCGCGCTGCACGAAGAGGGCGTTGCAGACGAGCGCGATGCCGTTACCGCCTCCGGAGACGGCGACCGCAGGCGCCGCCACCCAGACGTGCGGCGCCAGGGCGGCCGCGCCGATCCCGACCGCCATCAGCGAGAGCCAGAACCCGTAGACCCCGGCCGCCCCGCGGCGCTCGACCCACGAGCCCGCCGAAAGGCTCCCCAACACGACTCCGAGGCCCGCGCTGCCGACCAGCAGGCCGAACCCGAAGTCGCCCGCGTCGAAGGAGACTTTCGCCAGCTTGACCTCGGCCACGTTGACGCCGGCGTTGGCGAGCATGCCCACGTTCCAGGCCAACAGGACGGTGAGCAGCGCGCGAGAGCCGCCGATCAGGGAGAAGCCCTCACGGAGGTCACGCCAGTGCCCGGCGGTAGTGGAGCGCGCCGCCTGGAGCAGGTCGGCGGGGATTCGGACGAGCAGCGCGGCCGAGAAGAGAAACGTCACCGCGTTGATCCAGTACGCAGCGCCGGGGTCCGCGGCGGCGACCAGAACGCCCCCGATGAGCGGGCCGACGATCGTCGTCATCGCCTCGATCGACTGGACGAGGGCGTTGGCGCTGGGCAGCTCGCTGTCCGTGACGAGGTTCGGCAGCCCTGCGTAGACCGCCGGCCGAAAGAAGCCCGTAGCGAACCCGGCAACCCCCGCCAGGGCGATGATCAGCTTCGGGCTGTCCGCGAACGGCAACGCGATGAAGACCGCGCAGCGCAGGAGATCCGCAGCGACCATCAGGCGGCGGCGCGACAGGCGATCGACGAGCGGGCCGGCGAGGACCCCGATCACGATCACGGGCAAAAAGTCTGCGATCAGGAGCGCGGCCACCCACATGCCGGACTCCGTGCGGTCCCAGATGTCGACCGTCAGCGCGACGAAGGCGAGCCAGGTGCCGACGCCCGAGCCGAAGTTGGCGAGTGCCAGGAGACGGAAGCTCGGCACGCGCGCCAGCAGCGCCAGTTGAGGCCCAACCAGCCGGTGCGCGATTCCCGAGACCACCCGCAGCATTGGCGGCGGAGGTTAATCCACGTCGAAAGCGAAGGCGATTTCGGTAAGAAATTTGACCTCACCCAGTTACACTCGTCTGGACATGTCCGTTTCCGCCCGGCCGGCCGCCGCCGGGTCGCGCTTTCGGGCCCTGCTGGTCCATGCCAATCCCTTTCAGAGGGTGACCCCAGTCCCGGCCTACGGACTGGAGCGTTTGCGTACCGCCGCGGAGCGCACGGGAGCAGAGATCGAGATCCTCGATCCTTACCTCGTCGCTGAGGACGCGATCGGGGCTGCCCGAGCCGCAGCCGAGCGCTTGCAGCCCGACGTCGTCGGACTGGGAGTCCGAATCATCGACGACTGCATCGTCGTCGACCATCCGGCGGCGAACGGACACGGCCCGATCGACGTCAGCTTCCTGCTGCCCGAGATCCGCGAGCTCAGGCGCGCGCTAGGCGAGGTCGTTCCGGAGGCGACCTTCGTCGCGGGTGGCGCCGGGTTCTCGGCCTGCCCCCAGGAGTGCCTCGAATACCTCGGCGTCGAGTGGGGCGTCGTCGGCGCGGGCGAGGACGCGTTCACGGCGATCTGTGCGGGCCGGCCGCTGCAACAGATTCCGGGCCTGGTGCGACGCGGCGACGAGAAGGGCATCGACGCCTACCACCTTGGCTTCG
>Ga0210378_10001762_pt1 | contig 11246 bp, 11 predicted proteins | sample PLM1_60_b1redo_FD_155465 | JGI IMG/M metagenome (GOLD analysis project Ga0210378, IMG submission 155465) | Groundwater sediment microbial communities from an aquifer in East River, Colorado, USA - PLM1_60_b1 redo | ecosystem: Environmental > Terrestrial > Soil > Riparian zone | place: USA: East... | reverse complement strand
CTGGGGCGGAAGCATGTTCGAGGCCCTGATGGTGCCGCTGCTGGTGCCGGAGGCCCGCTGGGGGCCGCGCAGCTGGGGCGTCAACCACCCGCTGTACGTCAAGGCCCAGATCGAGCACGGCCTCCACGAGGCCCGGCACGGCTACTGGGGCTTCTCGCCGTCCAACAACCCCTCGGGTGGCTACCGCGAGTACGGGGTGGACGCGATCGGGCTCAACCCCGACGGCTACGCCTCCAACAACGACAACACCCTGGTCGACTACGGGTTCGGGGACTGCCGGCCGGCCCAGCCGGTCCCGCCGCCCGAGGCCTACACCAACGGCGTGGTCACCCCGCACGCGTCGTTCCTGGCCCTGCCCTACGCCCGCGGGCCCGCCCTGGCCAACCTGGCCAACCTCCGGCGGGACTTCGACGCCTACGGCGAGGGCGGCTTCTTCGACGCGGTCAACGTCGACACCGGGCAGGTGTCCCGCCACTGGCTGGCGCTCGACCAGGGCATGGTCATGGCCGCGCTGGCCAACGAGCTCACCGGCGACCTGCTGCAGCGCTACTTCACCCGAGGGGAGGTCGAGCGGGCGGTGCGCCCGCTGCTGGCCATCGAGGAGTTCACCGCCGGTCGCTGACCGCTACGGGCCCAGGCCGTCCAGCAGGAACAGGTTGTCGCGCAGCTGCTGGTGGTCGGTGGCCACCAGCACGTCCCAGTCGCCGGTGACGACCAGGCCCTCGGGTTGGTGGAGCCGCTCGGGCAGGCCCCAGATGCGGTCGACCTCGACGGTCCCGCCGGAAGGCGGGACCGGCTGCGCTCCAGCCAGTGCGCGAGCAGCCGCCCGCCGGCGACGCCGAGGCGCCATCGTGGAGCTGGCTCTCTTCCAGCGCCTTGACGTTTTGCCAGACGGCTGGAAGGAGTAGTGTACGCGCGCCTCGAGCACCCTCGAAGAAGAGGTCACCATGACCGACACCCCAGCGGACCCTCAGTACCCGACCCGACCAGGCCCACCTTCCGGCCAGTACCCGACCACCGGAGCCCGCCGCAACGGTATGGGAACGGCAGCGCTGGTCGTCGGCGTTGTCGCGCTGGTGCTGGTGGTGCTGTTCCTGTTCGCCCCGCTGGGCGCCTTCCTTGGCCTGCTGGCGGTGCTGCTCGGCATCCTTGGCATCGTGCGGGTCAACCAGGGCGTCGCCGACAACCGCGGGCACGCCGTCGCCGGGCTCGTCACCGGCGCGATCGCGCTGCTGGTCGGGCTGTTCATCACGATCAGCATCGGGACCTTCTTCGCGACCCACGTCAACGACTTCAACAACTTCGGCCAGTGCGTCGACGACGCAGGCACCCCCGCCGCCCGCGAGCAGTGCGCCCGCCAGCTGTCCAGAGAGCTGGAATAGCCGGGCGGGTCAGACCGCGTCGGGGAAGGCCTGCTCGCCGGCCCGGACCGGGACCGGCAGATGGTTCTCGGAAGGGGCCAGCGGGCAGGCCCACCGGGCGTTGTAGGCGCAGGACGGGTTGTAGGCGTAGTTGAAGTCGAGCATCACCCGGTCGCGATCGTGCACCAGCCCCCGCCCCCAGGTGCCCTTGATGGTGTCGGTCAGGTAGCGGCCGGCCCCGTAGGTCTGCTCGCCGGCGGTGGCGTCCCGGAATGGCAGGAACAGGCCGCCCCCGTAGCCGAGCGTCCAGAACAGGGTGAGGTCGCCGTAGGGGGTGGCCAGCCGCCCGGCCCGCCGGTAGCGGACGGCGCCGTCCTCGCCGCCGGTGTCGACGGCCAGCTCCTGGTCGCTGCCGGGCGGTCGCAGCTCGGCGGTCACCCTGGCCTCGGGGTCGTAGGGGAACCAGGGCAGGCCGGTGAACCGGGCCCGCTGCCCGGCGTCAAGGGGCGACTGGGGGTGGTCGCGGAACAGCTCGTCGCGGCCCCGCCGGAACGCCGCCGTCCCGGCCTCGCCCTTGGTCGGCTCGGTCAGGTACAGCAGCGCCACCCGCCGCCGGTAGTCGTCGAGATCCAGCGTCTCGTCCATGCCCCCCACTCTACGAGGCGCCGGCCACGCGCCGCCCCGAGCCGCGCCACGGCGGACGCCCTCGCGCGGTTCACTCGGATGCCCGGCCGCGATGGAACAGGACCTCGCCACCGATCGGCCGGAAGCCGGCCGCCAGCAGCGTCCGGAGGGAGGCGGCGTTGCCGGGGGCGACCTGCGCGAACAGCTGGGCACTTCCGGCACCCGCGCCGGCACCGTTCGTGTTTACGCCGGGTTCGTGGAAGGCTGATGGGGTAGACGGCCGAGCGTCCCCGTCCAGGAGCCAGCCATGCACCAGCCACCGCCAACGACCGAGCCCCGCCAGGAGATCGTCGACCTGGCCGCCAGCCTCGCCCCGGCCCTGGCCGCCAGGGCGGCCGGGTACGACGAGGCGGATGCGTTCTGCCACGAGGACTTCGACGACCTGGTCGCGGCCGGCTACACCGCCATCACGGTCCCGGCCACCCTCGGCGGCATGGGGGCGGGCGCGCTTGACCTGGTCGCCGCCCAGAGCCGGCTCGCCGAGGGCTCCCCGGCCACCGCCCTTGCCGTCAACATGCACCTCCACGGCGTCGGCCTGCTGGCCGAGGGGTTCAGGGACCGGGTCGAGCCGTTCCTCAAGCAGGTGGTCACCGAGGGCGCCATCCTGGCCGGGGGCTTCTCCGAGCCCCAGTCGGGCGGGAACTGGTGGTACCAGGCCAGCACCGCGACCCCGCTGCCCGGCGGCGGCTGGCGCCTCTCGGGCACCAAGACGTTCTTCACCGGCTGGCCGCGCGCCACCCACCTGTTCCTGTCGGCGGCGGTCGAGGCCGAGACCGGCCGCGAGCCGATCGGGTTCCTGGTGCCGAGACCGGAGCGAGGCGTGCGGGTGCTCGGCGACTGGAAGGCGATGGGCATGCGAGCCACCGGCAGCCACGCCCTGGCCATCGACGAGCTGGAGATCCCGCCGGAGTGTGTCGTCGCCCAGGGCTTCCCGGTGGCGGTCAGCTTCCTGGTCGGGTCGCACTGGTCGTGGCCGTCGTTCGCCAGCATCTTCCTGGGCGCCGCCGAGGCCGCCTTCGGCCACGTGGTCGACGGCCTGCCGAGGCGCCGCAACCAGGGCCTCGGCCAGGTCCTGGCCGAGCTGCCTGGCGTGCAGCAGGCGGTGGGGGAGATGCGCATGCGCCTGGACGCCGCCAGGGCGACCCTGCTGGCCGCGGTCGCCCGCCCGCCGGACCCGGACCCGGTGGCCCACTACGGCCGCATGGCCGCGGCCAAGCTGTTCACCTGCCAGACCGCCCTGGAGGTCTGCACCCTGGCCCTGCGGACCGCGGGCGGGAGCGGCTACCTGCGCACCGGGCCGCTGGAGCGGCTGTTGCGCGACGCCCACGCCGGCCTGCTGCTGCCCCCCTCCCACGACGCCACGCTCCAGTGGCTGGGCCGGGTGGAGCTCGGGTCTGGGACGGCCCCGGGTGGGGCGGCGTGAGGGCCCTGAAGGGCCCGGCCGGGGGGGTCCGGGGGACCTCCGCCGGGTCCCCCGGCCGGTCGGGGAGATCTTCCCAAGGGGTGCGTCGGTGGGTCGGGTCGCTGACCATCGACCGGACCCGGCCGGTGCCGCCGGCCCGCTGCTCGATCGACAACGAGTACTACGAGGGCATGGATGAGCTGTGGTGGGACCCGGCCGGCCCGGCCGCGATCCTGCACGCCATCAACCGGCCCCGGGTCGACTTCTACCTGAAGGCACTCGGCGACCTCCGGGGCCGGCTGGTGCTGGACGCCGGCTGCGGCGGCGGCCTGGTCGCCCGCGAGCTGGCCTCCGCCGGCGCCCGGGTGGTCGGGGTCGACCGTTCGCGCGGCAGCCTCGGGGTGGCCCGCAGGGCCGCCGGCGACCGCTTCGGCCCGGCCCAGGGACGGCTGGAACGGCTGCCGTTCGCCGACGGCGCCTTCGACGCCGTGGTCGCCGCCGACGTCCTCGAGCACCTGCCCGACCTGCCGGCCGCGGTCGCCGAGCTGGCCAGGGTGCTCGCCCCCGGAGGCAGCTTCGCCTTCGACACCATCAACCGCACCCCTTGGTCGTGGTTCACGGCGGTGTTCGGGCTGGAGCGGGTGCTGCGCATCGTGCCGAGGGGCACCCACGACTGGCGGCTGTTCATCCGGCCGGCCGAGCTGGACCGCCTGCTCGCCCGGGTGGGCCTGCGGCCGGTCGAGCTCGTCGGCCTCGCCCCCCGCATCGGTCCCCTCGATGTCGCCCGCGGGCTGCTCACCCGCCGCCTCGACATCCCCCAGTTCGCCGCCGGCAGCGGGCGTCGCGCCTCCTACCTCGGGCATTACAGAAAGCAGGGGTCTCCGGAGGGGTCCGGGGAACGCCAACGGGGTGCCTCGGTCGGTCAGGCAGCCGAAGGCGACAGCCCCCGGATGAGAAAGGGCTCCGCATGACCGCACGTGTCCAGGCCCTCGGCACCGCCATGCCGGACTACGTCTTCAAGCAGGCGGAGATCGTCGAGGGGTTCTTCGCCCGACAGCCCGGGTGGGACCCGGACTGGGCCGAGGTGTTCGCCGCCTCCGGGGTGGAGCGCCGGGCCTCGGTGGTCGACCCGACCTACTACGCCCGACCCCGCAGCACCGCCGACCGGATGCGGGTGTTCGCCGCGGCCGCCCGCCGGCTCGGGGCCGAGGCGGCCAGGCGGGCCCTGGAGCGGGCCGGGCCGGGCGCCGCCGCCGAGGTCGGCGACCTGCTGGCGGTGTCCTGCACCGGTTACAGCGGCCCCGGCCTCGACGTCCACCTGGCCGACGACCTCGGCCTCGGCGATCGGGTCCAGCGCCTGGCCATCGGGCACATGGGCTGCTACGCGGCGCTGCCGGCGCTGCGCACGGCGGCGGCGCTGGCGACCGCCTCAGGGCAGCGCGCCCTGGTCGCCTGTGTCGAGCTCTGCACCCTGCACGTGCAGCCGGCCTCCAGCCGCGAGGATGCGGTCTACCAGGCCCTGTTCGGCGACGGGGCGGCCGCCGCGGTGGTCGGCCCCGGCGGCGCCGGTCCGGCCATCATCGGCTCCGCCAGCGTGACCGTGCCCCATAGCGAGGAGCGGATGGGCTGGCTGATCGAGGACGACGGCTTCCACATGTCGCTCTCGCCCCGGGTCCCGGCCCTGGTCGAGCGCGGGGTCGGCAGGCTGGTCGACGACCTGCTCGGCCCCAACGGCCTGATCCCCGCCGACGTCGCCCACTGGGCCGTGCACCCGGGCGGGCCCGAGATCGTCGACCGGGTGCAGCGGCGGCTCGACCTCAGCGACGCCCAGGTCGCCCGCTCCCGTGAGGTGCTGGCCGACGGCGGCAACCGCTCGTCGGCCACGGTGCTGTTCATCCTCGAGCTGCTGCTCGGCAACGGCGAGGTCGAGCCGGGCCAGTGGGTGGTCGCGCTCGCCTTCGGGACCGGCCTCACCCTCGAGGCGCTGCTGCTGCGCGCCTGACCCCCCGATCGACCGGGGGACTAGGCTTGAGCCCCCCGGACCCCCCTAGGAGCCCCAATGCGCATCGTCCGCTACAGCCGCAAGGGCGACGTCGGCTTCGGCATCCTCGAGGGGGAGACCGTCGCCGAGATCAGCCCCCATCCGTTCGCCGCCTTCGAGTACACCGGCCAGCGGTTCCCGACCGGGGAGGTGCGCCTGCTGGCCCCGGTGCTGCCGAGCAAGGTGGTGGCGGTGGGCCGCAACTACGCCGAGCACGCCCGCGAGATGGGCCACGAGGTCCCGACCGACCCGGTGATCTTCCTCAAGCCGTCGACCTCGGTGATCGGGCCCGACGACGCGATCGTCCGCCCGGAAGGGGTCGGCCGGGTCGACTACGAGGGGGAGCTGGCCGTGATCGTCGGCAAGCTGGTCCGCCGGCTGGGCTCGGCCGAGGCGATCCAGGCCGTGCTCGGGTTCACCTGCGCCAACGACGTCACCGCCCGGGACCTCCAGCGGTCGGACGTTCAGTGGACCAGGGGCAAGGGCTTCGACACCTTCTGCCCGCTCGGCCCCTGGATCGAGACCGACCTGGACTCCAGCGACCTGGCCGTCCACACCCTGGTCAACGGCGAGCCGCGGCAGCAGGCCCGCACCTCCCAGCTGGAGCACGGCGTCGCCGACCTGCTGGCCTTCGTCTCCCGGGTGATGACCCTGCTGCCCGGCGACGTGCTGCTGACCGGCACCCCGGCCGGCGTCGGTCCCCTGGAGGTCGGCGACCGGGTCGAGGTCGAGATCGAGGGCATCGGCGTGCTCGCCAACGAGGTCGTCGCCGAGCCAGTGCCCGGGGTCCGGGGGGCTCAGGCCTAGCCCGGAGGGGATCTCCAGGACCCGGGGGGCCGGTCTGGGCGCCCCCGTCCGTTGGTCTGCTCCTCGGGGCCTCAGCCCGCCTTGGCGATGGCCCGGCGGTAGACGGTCTCGTAGCCGTCGACCATGTCGGGCACGTCGAAGCAGTCGAAGACGTGCTGGCGGCAGGCCTTGGCGTCCAGCGCGTCGACCCGCTCGATGGCGGCGGGCAGCTCGGCCGGCCGATCGCAGATGTAGCCGGTGAGCCCGTCGACCACCACCTCGGGCACCGAGCCGGCGCGCAGCGCGACCACCGGCGTGCCGCAGGCCATGGCCTCGACCATCACGATCCCGAACGGCTCGTCCCACTGGATCGGGAAGACGAGCGCGCTGGCCCTTGCCAGCAGCTTCTTCTTCTCCTCGGTGGTGGCGTGCCCGAACCAGTCGGCGTCGGGGCCGAGCAGGGGGCGCACGCGCTGCTCGAAGTAGGCGTGCTCGGCCGGCTCGTTGCATTTGGCGGCGACGACGATCCGCCGCCCGGCCTCGCGGGCCGCCCTGATGGCCAGGTCCGGGCCCTTCTCGGGACTGATCCGGCCGAGGAAGAGCACGAAGTCGTCCTTCTCGGTCTCCAGGGGGTACTGGTCGACCGGGATGGCGTTGTAGACGGTGGCCGCCCAGGGAAGGTGCGGGCCCTTGGCCCGCTGCGACTCGGAGATGGCGACCATCGGATGGTGGCGGCTGAGCAGCCGGTAGCATTCGCCCAGCTCGCCCTCGACCGGGCCGTGGGCGGTCAGCACCGTCGGGGTGCGGCGCGCCCGAGCGGTCAGCGGGCCGGCCATCGAGTGGTCGTGGACCACGTCGACGTCCAGCTCCTGGAGGTGCTCGTCGGCCTGCAGGGCGTGCACGACCTCAGGGAAGGGCGTGCCCATGCGCGCCACCGGCGGCTCCTCGTAGGTCTGGAGGAACGTTGCGGCGCTGGTACGGCAGTCGCCTGCGCCGATCAGCGTGACCTGGTGGCCGCGGGCGACCAGGCCCTCGACCAGCCAGTGCACCATGGCCTCGATGCCGCCGTAGCCATCAGGCGGGATCGGGAACCATGGTGGCGCGACCACTGCGACGCGCAGGGATTTTGAGGCATCCTCGGATGCGGACACACAGGCCTCCTCACCGTTGGGGGTACGGCGGTGCCAAGGACGGAGCGGTGGAGCTGGGGGGCTCCTACCTTACCGCGAAGCACCGCCTCCAAACGAACTCGCGTAGCATTCGGCGCATGAGCGAGACCATTCGGACCCGGTTTGCACCATCGCCAACCGGCTTCCTGCATGTCGGCACTGCGAGGACCGCCCTTTACTCCTACCTCTTCGCCCGCCGGCATGGCGGTCAGTTCGTGCTGCGCATGGAGGACACCGACACCGAGCGCAACGTGGCCGACAGCGCCCAGGCGATCGTCGACGGCCTGCGCTGGCTCGGCCTCGACTGGGACGAGGGCTACCTCAAGGGCGGCCCCCACGAGCCCTACGTGCAGACCCAGCGCCTGGACCGCTACCACGCCGCCACCAACGCCCTGGTCGCCCACGGCGACGCCTACCCCTGCTACTGCACGCCCGGCGAGCTGGAGCAGCGCCGCCGGGCCGCCGAGGCGCGCGGCCTGCCGCCCGGCTACGACGGCCACTGCCGTGCGCTCACCGTCGAGCAGGTGCGCGCCTACGAGGCAGAGGGGCGCAAGCCGGCGGTCCGGTTCCGGCTTCCCGACGAGGGCGAGACGGTGGTCGAGGACCTGATCCGGGGCACGGTCAGGTTCGACAACGCCACCCTCGCCGACTTCGTCATCCTGCGGGCCAACGGCATCCCCACCTACCACTTCTCGGCCGTCTTCGACGACGTCGACATGGGCATCACCCACGTGATCAGGGGCGAGGACCTGTTCCCGTCCACGCCGCTGCACGTGCACGTGTTCCGCGCCCTCGGCCGGCCGACCCCGCCCGCGTTCGCCCACCTGCCCCTGATCGTCGGCGCCGACCGGCGCAAGCTCTCCAAGCGCCGCGACCGGGTCTCGGTGCAGCAGTTCCAGACCGACGGCTACCTGCCCGAGGCGATGGTGAACTACCTGGCCCTGCTCGGCTGGTCGCTGGACGACCACACCGAGCTGTTCACCCTCGCCGACCTGGAGCGGCTGTTCTCGCTGGAGCGGGTCTCCCGCAACCCGGCCGCCTTCGACACCAAGAAGCTCGACGCCCTGAACGGCCACTACCTGCGCCAGCTGCAACCGGCCGACTTCGCCGCCCGGGCCCTCCCGTTCGTGCACGCCGCCGGGTTCCCCGGCGCCGACCCCGAGCTGCTGGCCCAGGCGGTGCCGCTGGTCCAGGAACGGGTCACCCGCCTGGCCGAGGTCCCGGGCATGGTCGGGTTCCTGCTCGACGAGGAGGTGGAGCTCGACCAGGCCGCCGCGGCCAAGGTCCTGACCGAGGAGGGGCGCGCCTTCCTCGGCGAGGCGGCCAAGCGCCTGGAGGAGGTCGAGCCGTGGACGGCCGCGGCCATCGAGGCGACCCTGCGCGGCCTCCAGGAGGAGCGCGGCATGAAGCCGAAGACCGCCTTCCAACCGGTCCGCCTGGCCGTCACCGGCCGCCTGGTCAGCCCGCCCCTGTTCGAGTCGATGGAGCTGCTCGGCAGGGCCCGATCCCTGGCCCGCGTGGAGCGGGCCGGCGGCCTGCCCGGTTGAGCGATGCGGCCGCCGGCCGCTAAGATGCCCGAGCCCGTGGGCCACCGGCCCACGACCATCCCTGGGGTGTGGGGTAATTGGCAGCCCGACGGGTTCTGGCCCCGTTAGTCTAGGTTCGAGTCCTGGCACCCCAGCGCCGCGAAGGACCAGGTTGCTGGCCGCTCAGACGGGACGGTACCCTCACCCGGTCTGCCGCACGGCCCCGTCGTCTAGCGGCCCAGGACGCCGCCCTCTCAAGGCGGTAGCGCCGGTTCGAATCCGGTCGGGGCTACCATCGAACACCAGCACGACACGGCCTCTGACCTGGCGGAGCCGCGTTTGCGCAGGTCGCTGCGGACCGTCAGGGGCGAAGTTAGGCGTTCTGATGACCGCCTCGTCACGACGTTCTATGGCCGGTACCGGGCCCGAGTGTTATGGCCGGGGCTGTCTGGGGTGGCGAAGGACGGTGGCGCCGAGCCATTGGCTGGCAAGGAGGGCCAGCTCGACAGACAGTCGGTCCTCGGCGACGGGATGGCCGAGGGCCTCCTCGGCCTTGCGGACCCGATACTGAACACTGTTCTTGTGCAGGATGAGTCGCTCGGCGGTGGCCTTGAAACTGCCGTTCTCCTGCAGAAACACCCGCAGGGTGTCACGCAGCCTGGCATGCTGGTCATCGTCATCGGCCAGTTGCCCGAGCGTCTCGTGCACCCAGGTCCGCAGCAGCTCGACCGAGCACGACATCAGGGCCAGCGGCGCCACCTCGGTGAAGCTGGTCGCGCGCTGTCCCGACGGACCAGCGGCCAGCGCGACCGCGTGCGCGGCCAACGCCTGTTGGTGGGTGCGACGGAAGCCCGAGACACCAGCGCCGGCCGCGCCGAAGGCGAACCGGATTCCGGGCTCTGCCACGGCAGCGCCGCTGCGGACGGCCGGAACGGCGAAGGAGCCTCTGGCACCCAGCGGCAGCCACGCCCAGGCGCCGGACTCGTCCTGGGGAAGGAAGAACGGCCGCCCCTCGCACTCCGCCTGGCGCGCCACCGCCATGGTCGCCCGCTCCAGCCGTGCGAGCGCGGGACCGCCCGCTTCTCCGTCGCCGACCCAGCACACCACCCCAACGTGGTACTGCCGCAGGCGGTAGCCCAGGACGGCTTCGGACGCGTCGACGTCGATCCGGTCGCCCTGCAGCAGGGCCTGGACGCGGGCTGCTCGAGTGGCGCCAAGGTTTCGGAGCCAGTTCTCCTTCTCGGCTTCGTAGGCGGCCACCAGCTCTTCCGATACCCGGTCGATGTAGGCGGCGGTGGTCTCGGCGATCCGTAGCCCAGCGGCACTGATCATCGCGGCGTCGTCGGTGTGCCGCCCGAGTTCCCGCAGGCACCAGTGTTGGAACCGGGTCGAGCCGATGCGGTAGGCCCGCAGCAGCGCGGCCATCGGGCTGCCTCGTTGGGCCAGCCGGCGGGCGTATTCCTCAGCGGCTGCCGGAGCGTGGACCCGGTCCAGGTCGATGCCGTGCTGGAGGATGTGCAGCACAGTGGCCACGTTCTCGGCGACGCTGGCCTCCAGCAGTGTGAGGACTCGGCTGTCGCTGCGCAGCTGCGGGATCTCCCGCACGATCAGCTCGTAGATGTCCGAGGACAACTCGGCGGTGTGGGGGGCAAGCGCGCCGGAGACGTCGGCGGCGTGCTGGGCGACGGTGGGACCTGCTCGCTCCACAGACGAATGGTACGCCGCTTGCTCTGGATGCTGCCTCGGCCAACAGCCGGGATGGCGACAGCATGTCGGTTCGCCCGCGCCGCCCATGCACAGCTGGCCAGCGTATGTCGTGGGGCGGCTGTGCGCTGGGGACGACACCAGGCCGCGGTTTCGTGGCCCGCGCCCAATGGCAGGACCGCGCCGCCGCCGTACCGTCAGGCAGGACCGCGTGCCGGCCGGCAGCGAGATCCCGTACTCGCCCACCCCAAGGAGGACCCATGGACTTCTCAACCCAACTCGACGACCTCCAGCAGCGCGCCGCTGAGGCCAAGACCTCGGCCCAGGCGGCCGTGTCGGAGTCCCGTGACCAGCTCCGCCAGCGCATCGACCAGGCCAAGGTGGAGGTGGACCAGAAGGCCACCGACGCCCGGCAGCAGGTCGATGAGGTCGCGGCCGACGCCCGCAGCAAGTGGGCCCAGATGAAGGCCGACACCGCCGCCAAGATGGACGACCTCCAGGCCAGGATCGACAAGCGAGCCGACCAGATCGACGCCAACGCGGCCGCCAGCGATGCCGACTGGGCTGAGGACG
>Ga0210378_10001761_pt1 | contig 11246 bp, 7 predicted proteins | sample PLM1_60_b1redo_FD_155465 | JGI IMG/M metagenome (GOLD analysis project Ga0210378, IMG submission 155465) | Groundwater sediment microbial communities from an aquifer in East River, Colorado, USA - PLM1_60_b1 redo | ecosystem: Environmental > Terrestrial > Soil > Riparian zone | place: USA: East... | reverse complement strand
GCCCACACCGGTCCGGTAGATCTCGGCCAACCCGAACCGGGCCTGGAACTCGGCCCGAACATCCCCGAGTCGCCGCGCGATGTCCAACGCCGCACCTAACGCATCCAGGGTCTGCGCTGTGTCGTCGCACATGGCACTGGAGGTACCCAGCATGATCAACGCATCCAGCCGGGTCCGGTCATCAAGAGCCTCGACGTCGCGGAGCAGGTCACGGGCCAGCGCGACCACGTAAGGGTGCCTGCCGCGCTGGGCGCCGACCTGGCCCAGCGCCAGCGTCGCGACCGCGCGCGCCGACAGCTCGGCGCCGGCAGCATCGTAGAGGCGTCGCGCGGCGGCCTCACAATCCTCCAGCAGGTCGAGACGGACGATGAACGTGACGAGGTTGGCCAGCAGTTGCGCGGCGTCGGCGACATCTCCGCGGTCGACGGCCGCGCCCATGATCGCGTCGAGTGCCGGCCAGTGCGCGGCGACCCAGCTTCTCGGCTCGTCGGTGACCCGAGCGAGCAGGTTGTCCTCCAGCCGAGCCAGCACCCCGTTCGCGGCTTCGGTCGGGGCCCGTTCGGGGCGCGCCGTCGAGTGGGCCAACGCGCTCAACGCGATGGCCCACTCTGTCACCCGCCGCGGCCCGTCTCCCGCGTCCATCCGGTCGGACTGCGCGAGGGCGTAGGCGCCGACCACGTCATGGAACCGATAACGCAGTTCTGCGACACTCGACGGACCCGCGGGCTCCACGAGGTTCACCCGCGCGAGATCCGCGATCACCTGGTCGGCTTCGCTCATCGATATGTCGAGGCACGCGGCCAGTACCCACGACCCGAAGACAGGGGCGCGTAACCGGGCGAGTGCGCAGAGCGCCTGCTGCTGCAGGGTGGGCAGCCGCAGATAACTGGCGTCCAGGCTCGCCTGCACACTCTTGTTGCCGGCAGCCATCTGGTTCAGCGACCGATCCGCCGACAGCTGCGCACCGAGTATCGCCGGGGACAGCTCTGGGGACGTGGCCAACCGGGCGCCGACGATGCGCAGCGCCAAGGGCATTCCGGCGCAGGCGCGCAAGATCTGGCGGACCGCGCCATCGTCGCCGTCCAGACGCCGGCACCCGGCGGCGTCGGCGAGCACCCGGCGGGCCAGGTCGTCGGCCATCGGCGCGAGAGCTATCCGAACCGGGGCGTCGAGGCCGGCCAGGACCGAGCGACTCGTGATGAGCGTCGCGCAGGCCGGGTCTGCCGGCAGCAACGGCTCGATCTGGGCTTCGTCAGCGGCGTTGTCCAGCAGGATCAGGAGCCGGCGCGGCGTGGTGCGGGTACGGAACTCAGCCGCGCGCCCGGCCAGGTCGGCTGGCAGCGTCGCCACCTCGGCGCCCAGAGCGCGCAAGAAGTCGGCGAGCACCGCCGACGGGTGCAGCGGGCGAGCATCGCATCCGCGCAGGTCGACGTAAAGCTGGCCGTCGGGGTACAGGTCCTGGACGGCGCCAGCCGCGTGGATCGCCACCGACGTCTTGCCGATTCCGGCCATCCCCGTCACGAGTGCGACCCGTGGCGCCCCGGTCGGGTCGGCCTCCGCCAGGAGCTGGCGCAGCCTCGCGAGCTCGGCCTCCCGGCCGACGAAATGCCGCAACCGCGGCGGGAGCTGGGCCGGCACAACGCCCGGTGGTGGCCGGCTCAGCCGCTCGACCGAGCCGGCCCGCAGCATCCAGGCGTGCAGGTTGCGCAGTTGTGGAGAAGGATCGACGCCGAGCTCCTCGCGCAGCGTGGTCTGGAGCTCGCCGAAGGCGGCCAGAGCATCGGCGAGGCGGCCAGAGCGATACAGGGCCAGCATCCGCAGCCGGTGCAGCGGCTCGCATAGCGGGTGTTCCTTCGCTAGGGCGGTCAGTTCCGGGACCAGTTCCTTGGCCCGTCCGGATTCCAGCTCCGCGTCCAGGCACTCCTCGGTCACGGCGAGCCGCAACTCTTCCAGCGTCCCCAGTTCCGTTGTGGCCAGGTGCCCGGTCACCCCGCCGAGCGGGACCCCCGTCCATACCGCCAGGGCACCGCGCAAGACGGCAGCCGACTCGGCGAGCTCACCGCGCACCCGCATCGCCCTGGCCTTGGCACGCAGGGTGTGCACGGCAACGACGTCGACGCAGTTGGGGTCCGACGCGAGCCGGTAACCGGCGCCGACCGTGTCGATCACGTCCGGCTGGCCGCACTCGCGCAACACCCGACGCAGCCGCGAGACCTGATTGTGCACCTGCTCGCGCGCCGTCGCGGGTGGCAGCTCTCCCCAAAAGGCGTCGATCAGGCTCTCGGACGGACAGCACCCGCCCGGCCTGCAATGCCAGCGCGGCAACCGCCGTCCGCCCGAGGCGGCCGTTGAGACGGACCGGTCGCCCGGCCACCGTCACCGTCACTGGGCCAAGGAGCGTGATGGACAACATGCCTGCTCCCTCCGAACCGCCTCCCACCTGGGATGCGCGAGCAGCCACCGCACAGGATAGGGCTCGGTCGTGCAGGCGATGGGTCACATCAGCGGCGGCGTTGGCCGACCTGCGCTCGGCGTGAGCGACGTCGCTACGCCTGGTCCGGGGGCGGCGCGGCCTCCCCGCGGACGATGCGGCGCAGCCGGGACACGCGCTCGGCGATCGCCCGCTCGGCACCGCGCTGGGTGGGGTGGTAGTAGTCGCGGCCGGCCAGCTCGTCCGGGGCGTGCTGCTGGGCGAGCACGCCGTCCGGCACGTCGTGCGGGTAGCGGTAGCCCAGCGCGTTGCCAAGGCGCGCGGCGCCGGTGTAGTGGCCGTCGCGCAGGTGCGGCGGCACCGCACCTGCGCTACCCGCGCGCACATCGGCCTGCGCGGCGCCGAGCGCGGTGACCACGGCGTTGGACTTGGGCGCGGTGGCCAGGTGGATGGTGGCCTGGGCGAGCGCGAGCTGCGCCTCTGGCAGGCCGATGAGCTGCACGGCGCTGGCCGCGGCCGTGGCCACCAGCAGCGCGGTCGGGTCGGCCATGCCGATGTCCTCGCTGGCGTGCACCACGAGCCGGCGGGCGATGAACCGCGGGTCCTCGCCGGCCTCGATCATCCGCGCGAGGTAGTGCAGCGCGGCGTCGACGTCGGACCCGCGGATGGACTTGATGAACGCGCTGACCACGTCGTAGTGCTGGTCGCCGTCGCGGTCGTAGCGCAGCGCCGCGGTGTCCACCGTGCGTTCGGCGGTGGCAAGGTCGATGGTCGTGCCGCCGCGGGCGGCGGTCGCGTCCGTGGCCGCCTCCAGCGCGACCAGCGCGCGCCGCGCGTCCCCGGCCGCCAGCCGCACGATGTGGTCCTCGGCGTCCTTGTCCAGCTCGACCGCGCCGGCGAGGCCGCGCTCGTCGGCCAACGCGCGGCGGACCAGGGCGTGCACGTCGTCGTCGGTGAGCGGGCGCAGCTGCAGCACGAGCGAGCGGGACAGCAGCGGCGACACCATGGAGAAGTACGGGTTCTCGGTGGTCGCCGCGACCAGCAGCACTGTGCCGTCCTCGACGGCGCCGAGCAGCGCGTCCTGCTGGGTCTTGGAGAACCGGTGCACCTCGTCGATGAACAGCACGGTGCCCTCGCGGCGGCGGCGCGCCGCCTCGATGACGGCGCGCACCTCCTTGACCCCCGCCGAGAGCGCGGACAGCGCCTCGAAGCGCCGCCCCGTGACGCCGGAGACCAGCCGCGCCAGCGTGGTCTTGCCGGTACCCGGCGGCCCGTACAGCACGAGCGAGGCCGCCGAGCCGCCGTCGATCAGCCGCCGCAGCGGGCTGCCCTCGCCGAGCACGTGGTCCTGGCCGAGCACCTCCTCGACGGTGCGCGGCCGCATCCGCACCGCCAGCGGCGCGTTCGCCGGGCTCCCAGGAGCCGGCGCCGCCGGGGCGACCTCGTCCTCGCCGAAGAGGGTGTCCACATATCGACGCTACCGCCGGACACCGACCGTTCTCCGCAGCAGCACCGCGCCACCGGCCAATCCGGCGGCCGCGAGCGCTCCGACCAGCCACCAGCCGAGCGGAATCCCGCCGTCGACCGGCGCCGCGGGCGGAGCCGGGGCCGCTCGGGATGCGGCCGCCGGTGCCGGCTGCGGTGTCCCGGGCGCGGTCACCCCGAGCAGGGTGAGGCTGGTGGCCAGCTCCTTCGGACCGTGGTACCAGCCGCTCTGCAGCTCCGCGTTGATGAACATCGAACGCTGCCCGGCCGGGGTGAAGGTGAACGGTCCCTTCGCGGTGAACGGGTACAGCTCCTGGGTGAGCACGGGTTGCCTGTCCAGGTAGTAGGTGACGGCGTAGCGCGGCCCGAGCTCGACCGTGGGCTTGTCCGGCGAGAGCTCGACGGCGTCGCCGAACATCACCGTGCCGCCGGTCCAGTCCATGAGGGTGCTGAGGCCCGGCAGAGTCGCGGTCGCGTCATACGACTCGATCTTGACCGGATCGGCGAGTCCGGGTCCGGCGATGGTGGCGGTTGTCGGGCCCTTCGCGTGCGCGGCCGGGGCGAGGCCGAGGAGCCAGCCGAGCGCCACCAGAACGACGATCGCGGTTCTCATACCCCTGGTACACCGCCCACGCCGCCGGGGTTCCGTCGTGTTCGTCAACGTATGGACTGCGCGATGACGACGGCGCGCTCCAGCGTAACCGCGCCCTCCAGGCGGATCGTTACCTGGCCGCGCTGCCATATCAGCGTGTTCGCGGCGAGCCGGGCCGACTCGGTGTGCCGCTGGCCCGCGCGGTCGATATAGACCAGCTCGTGCGGCGTGCGCAGCCACAGCGCCGTCGCTCCGTCGACCTGGGTCCACTCGACGTCGGCCGGGTTCGGCACGGTCTTGGCGAACGTGAGGTCGAGAGTCCCGTCGAACTGGTCGAGCCGGATCCCGGCCGCCCGGTAGCTGAACGACACGACCCGTCCGTCGATCACCGACACCTCGTCCGGCGGTCCGAGCTCGGCGGGCACCCGCACCGGGAAGGCCACCCTGGACTGGGCGGCCGCCACGCCGTCCGCGGTCTCGGGTGGCTTGCCGCTCTGCGGCGGATCGGGCGTCGGATTGGGCGTGGGATTGCCCTGCTCGACGACTACGCCGCCGAACCGGAGCAACTCCACGATCGCGGCCCGTACCTGCGGCGAACCGGCCACCAGCACGGCGATCGCGATCACCGCCATCGCCGCCGCGTACCGCAGCCACTGCCGGCTGGGGGTGGCTCGGCGCGCGACGAGCCGCCTGCGGACGAGGGCCACCATGCCCGCCGGGTCCGGCCCCGGTGGCACGTCGAGTTGCCGCCCGAGGGCCCGCAGTTCGCGGTCGAGATCGATGTCAGGCACCGGACACCTCCTCGGTGGTGTGCGCCCCGAGCCGGTTCCGCAGCCGTGCGAGTGCCCGCGCCGTCCTCGACTTCACCGACCCGGCCGGCCAGCCGAGCACCTGCGCGGTCTCCGCCTCGCTCAGCTCAAGGAAGTACCGGCAGGTCAGCACGAGCCGGTCCCGGTCGGGCAGCGCGCGCACCGCGGTCAGCAGCGCGTCGCGGCGTTCCTCCCCCAGCACGTCGTTCTCCGGCCCGTCGACTGGGTCGGTGCGCGCGGTCCGCAGCGCGAGCGCCCCCCGGCGGTGCAGCGAGCGGCGCAGGTTGCTCGCCTCGTTCACCACGATCCGCAGCAACCACGGCTTGAACGGCTCGCCCGCGCGGAACGTCCGCAGCTTGCGGAACGCCTTGACGAAGGCCTCCTGCACCACGTCCTCCGCGTCTGCGCCGGCGCCGGACAGCGCCGCGGCCCGGTGCGCGACCGCGGTGTACCGGGCGACCAGCTCGCCGTAGGCATCCAGGTCGCCGGCCAGGGTCCGGGCCACCGCCTCGGCGTCGTCCGTGGCTCTCCCCTCCTGTTGCTACACCGCTGTCTACACCGCGGGCCGCGGATCGGTTCCACCCACGGCGAACCGGGGGTTGGCAACCGGCCGATGTGGCGGCACGGTAACGGGCGTGCGGGTCGCGGTGCTCTCAGACATCCACGGGGTGCTGCCCGCGTTGGAGGCCGTGCTGGCCGAGCCGGACGTGCGAGCCGCCGACCGGATCGTGCTCACCGGGGACATCGCGGCGGGACCGCTGCCGGCGCAGACGCTGGACGTGCTGACCGGGCTCGGCGACCGGGCGCTGTGGGTGCGCGGCAATGCCGACCGCGAACTGGTTGCCCTGGCCGGCGGTGGCGAGACCTCGATCCCCGACCCGATCGCGCCGTGGGCGGCCGTACAGCTGCGCTCGGATCACCTCGAGCTGCTGGCCGGCCTGCCGTCCACCGTGGAGCTCGACGTGGACGGGTTGGGCCGCACGGTGTTCTGCCACGCCACGCCGCGCGACGACGAGGAGGTGGCGCTCGTCGACTCCGCGCTCGACCGGTGGTCGGCCGTGCTGTCCACCGTGGACAGTGGGGTGGCCGCGGTGGTCTGCGGGCACACCCACATGCCGTTCGTCCGCCTGGTCAACGGCCGGCTGGTGGTGAACCCGGGCAGCGTCGGGATGCCGTACGGCCGAGCCGGCGCGCACTGGGCGCTGCTCGGTCCTGGCGCGGCGCTGCGGCGCACGGAGTACGACTACGACGCGGCGTGCGCCCGGATCGCGGCGTCGTCCGGGTATGCGGACGCGGCGCAGTGGGCCGACTTCTTCGTGCGCGCCAGAGCGTCGGACGCCGAGGCGTTGGCGATCTTCGGTCCGCGGGACGGCCGCGCCGGGTAGCCGTCGTCGGCGTGAACGGTCGGCGAATGCTGCTCCGGCCACCGTCAGCCGCGGAAGAGTGCCGCGTGGTCACGAGCCCATTCGGCGAAGGTGTGCGGTGGGCGGCCGGTCAGGTTCGCCACCGTGTCGGTGACATCAGCGCAGGCGCCGTCCCTGAGCTTGCCGAAGAGCGTCACCAGGTTGTCGGCCAACCACGGCGGCGCGCCGGATTCGAGCATCGCACCGCGAGCGGCGTCGTCGGGAACGTCGACGAAGGTGATCTCACGCCCGGTCGCCGCCGAGAGCTGCCCGGCGACATCGCGGTAGGTGATCGCCTCGGGTCCGGTGACGGTGTACGTCCCGCCGTCATGGCCGTCCTCGGTGAGGAGCACGGCCGCGGCGGCACCGATGTCCCGCGGGTCGATCATCGCGATCTTCGCGTCGTCGGCGGGCGCGAACAGCTGGCCCGTGTGGCGGACGGCGTCGGCCGAAGCGAGCAGGCCCGACATGAAGAAGTTCGCCCGTAGGAACACCGCCGGCACGCCCGACGCCGCCAGGTGCCGCTCGATCCGGCCGTGCCAGTCCCAGAACTCCAGGTCCGACCCGATCTCGACCGTGGGGCTGGACAGCTTCACGATCCGCACCCACGCGGCGGCCGCCGCGTCGATCACCGCCGTCTCGTGGTCGACCTTCCGCGGGCCGTCGGCCGAGGTCAGGAAGACGTGGTCGACACCGTGCAGTGCGCGCCGAAGGGACCTATGATCATCGAAGTCACCGATCGCCAGATCGATGTCCGCGCCAAGCGTCTCCTTCGCCGTATCCGCGTCGCGCACGAACGCCCGCACCGACGCGCCGCGCGCCCGGAGGGCATCGACCACATGGGGTCCCACGTTGCCGGTCGCGCCGGTCACCAGCACCTTGCTCATGTCGATCAGTCCCTACCTGTTCGAGGCCGGCGTGTTGCTCGGCGGGATGTTGGCGTTGAGCCGGAAGAAGTTCGTCGGGTCGTAGCGGTCCTTGAGCGCGGTCAGCCGGGTGAGCCGACCACCGTAGGCGGCCTCGACGCCCTCCGCGCCCTCGTCGGAGAGGAAGTTGGCGTACACGCCGGTGCTCTGCGGGCGCAGCGTGTCCCAGTGCTCGCGGACCCACGCCCGGTGGCTCTCGCCGCCGGGATCGGGCGCCGGCCAGGCGGCGGTGATGTTGAGCTCGAAGCCGACGCCGCGATCGCCGACCGCCGTCGCCTCGGCGTCGACCCTGCCGACGGCTCCGCCGACCGCCCAGCCGGAGAACTGGGAGAACGGCGTCGGCACGGTCTCGGCGCCGGCCACGATCACGTCGACGACGTCGTCGGTGAGCTTCGGCAGGCGGTGCGACTTCCAGTAGTAGTGCATGCCGTGCGGCGCGCCGCCGTCGAGCATCGACTGGATCGCCAGGTACGGAACGGGCCGCACCACCTCGGCCAGCGGCGTGCCCAACCGGCGCAACGGCTCGATCGCGCGTTGGCCGTCGGCGATGTCGCCGGACCACACCAGCAGCAGCATCAGCACCGGCTTGCCGTACTGGTCTGGGGGCAGGAACGGCATGGGCGGTGCCAGCCGGGCCGCGATCGTGATGCCCAGCTCGTCCGGCACCTCGGCGACCCATTCGCGCACGAACCGCAGCACCGTGGGCGCCTGGTCGAGCGGCCAGATGATCGGCCCGCCGAGCACCAGCGGTCCCACCGGGTGCAGCTGGTACTCCAGCGACGTGGCGATCCCGAAGTTGCCACCGCCGCCGCGCAGGCCCCAGAACAGGTCGGGCTCGGTCTGCGCGTCGACGTGCAGCCGGTCGCCGTCCGCGGTGATCAGGTCGACCGAGCGCAGGTTGTCGACGGTCAGCCCGTGCTTGCGCATGAGGTGCCCGAGCCCGCCACCCAGGGTCAGGCCGGCGATGCCGGTGTGGCTGATGATCCCGCCGGTGGTGGCCAGGCCCATCGGCTGGGTGGCCTTGTCGAACTCGGACCACAGCAGGCCGGCGGCCGCCTTAGCGGTGCGCGACGTCGGGTCGACCGTGACGGCCTTCATCAGCGACAGGTCGATCATCAGCCCGTCGTCGCAGACGGCGTGCCCGGCCACCGCGTGCCCTCCGCCGCGGACCGAGACCAGCAGGTCGTGTTCGCGGGCGAAGCGGACAGCGGCGGCCACGTCGTCGGCGCCGGCACAGCGCGCGATCAGTGCGGGACGCCGGTCGATCGCACCGTTCCAGATGCGCCTGGCCTCGTCGTAGCCGTCCTCGCCCGGCCGCAGCAGCGCGCCCCGGAAGCCCGTCCTGAGCTGCTGGTATGCCTTGAGATCGATCACCGCGGAACCTCCTGTGGTTCGATGCTGATCACAGGCTGCGCGCGGCAGCGTTCCCCGAGCGCTCCTCAGGTCTTCCTGGCCAGCAGTTCTTCGGCTTCGGCCCGCCATAGACGGGCGGCGCCGCCCATGGCCAGCAGCCGTTGCGCGGCGACCAGACCGCGACCGGTGTCCCCGGCGGCGATGCAGGCGGCCAGCAGCACGCGCTGCAGGACCGCTGGCACGCCGGGCGCGGACCTGGCGTCCTGGCCGGCGTCGACCGCCCTGCGGCACCGGTCCAGGCCCGCCGCGACCGCGCCGTCGAGGACCTCGACGTAGCCATTGAAGGCCTCCACCATGACCCGGATCTGCGGGGAATCGAGCCCCATCGCGGTCAGCTCGGCCGTGTACCCGCGAAGGTCTGGCTCGTCGTCCATGTCCACCGCGAGCAGCGTGGCGAAGACCAGGGCGGTCCCGCGGCTGAGCGGGTGGCCGATGTCCTCGGCCAGCGCCAGCGCGGCATCTCGCGCGGCGGTCGCCTCCGCCGGCCTGCCGAGGAACCACAGGGTGTTTGCCAGGCGGCTGGTGCACACCACCAGCGGGTCCTGGGCGTAGCGGAGCAGGTGCACCCCGCGGTGCTCGGGACGGTACCGCCGGGCCGCGAGCTCGAAGTGGTCCCGCGCGGCCTCGAACCGCGCCTGCCAGAACGCCGCGATGCCGAGCACGTACGCGCCTTCCACCACGAGCACGTCGTCGCCCGCCCGCTCGCCCCGCTGGCGCAGCTGCTCGCCGTACCGCTGGGCACCGTCGAAGTCGGAGCGGGTGAGGCTGGTCAGCGCCAGGGAGCGGACCAGCGGCGGCTCCAGCTCGGCGCCCAGCGCGTCGGACAGCTCGAGCGCACGGGACTGCGCGGCGGACAGCGCGGCCGCCGAGTACCCCTCGACCGCGACGAGCGGGGCCGGCAGCAGGGTGAGCAGGTCCAGCTCCATGGCGTCCCGCTCGGCCGATGCCGGCAGGGATCGCACCAGCTCGACGGCGTGGTCGAGCAGCCGGAGCGCCTCGGCGTTGGCGGCCAGCTTGCCGACCGCGTCGGCGGCCCGTGCGTACCAGCGCACCGCGTCCGTGGTGGCGTCGGCGCGTTCGTAGTGACGCGCGATCTCGCCGCTCACGGCGTCCGCTGCCGGACCGCGAGACCGCGCAAGGGCTTCGGCGATGCGCCGGTGACGGTGCCTGCGGCGAGCGGGGCTCATACCCGAGTAGGCCACCTCGCGGATCTTGTCGTGGACGAAGTCGTAGGCGTCGGCGCCCTGTTCCCGGATGATCCGCCGCCGCCACAGCTCGTCGAGGAGTCCCACCACGCTGTCCTCGCTCGCGCCCGCCGCCGCGACCAGCACCTCGGAGCCGAACTCCCGTCCGATGGCGGCGGCCACACCGACCAGGTCCCTGGCTGGCTCGGACAGCCGGGCCAGCCGCGCCTCGATGACGGCCTGCACCTTCGGGCTCACCGTGCCGTCGCCCGGCCAGCCCGCGCGGAGCGACTCGACGAGAAACAGGGGGTTGCCCTCACTCTCGCCGTACAGCCGGTCCGCGTCCGGCTCGGTCAGCGAGGCGCCGATGATCCGGGACGCCAGCGCCGTGGTCTCCGCGCGGGTGAGCGGAGCCAGCTCGATCTGGGTGAACCGCTCCAGCATCCGCAGGCCGCCGAGCAACGCGTGCACGGGGTGGTCGTGGTCGACCTCCTCCAGTCGCGCGGTGGCCACCACCAACAAGCGGGCGTGCGGATCGGCCCGCAGCACGTAGTGCAGGAGCCGCAGCGATTCCCGGTCGAACCGATTCAGGTCGTCGGCGACCAGCAGGACGGGCTTGGCTGGTGCGGACACGGCGTGCGCGACCGCGTCGAACAGCCGTTGACGCTGCTCGTCCTCGGGCAGTCCCTCGGGCGCACCCAGACCCGCCACCTCCGCCGGCAGCTCGGGCAGCAGCCGAACGAGTTCCACCAGGTGCCCGCGGCCGAGCCCACGCAGGCCCGAGCGGATGGCCGGGGACCGTAACCACGCCACTACGGGCGCGTAGGCCAGCGCGCCTTCCGCGGCGTGTGCCCGCGCCAGGGCCGTCACGGCTCCCCGGCGCGAGCACCACGCGGCGAACTCCTCGGCGAGCCGGGTCTTGCCGATACCCGGCTCCCCGATGAGCAGGATCAGCTGCGCAAGTCCGCGTTCGGTGCCACGCCAGGCGGCGGTCCGGCGACTC
>Ga0210378_10001758_pt1 | contig 11256 bp, 7 predicted proteins | sample PLM1_60_b1redo_FD_155465 | JGI IMG/M metagenome (GOLD analysis project Ga0210378, IMG submission 155465) | Groundwater sediment microbial communities from an aquifer in East River, Colorado, USA - PLM1_60_b1 redo | ecosystem: Environmental > Terrestrial > Soil > Riparian zone | place: USA: East... | reverse complement strand
CCTGATCGCGCGCGCCAGTTGACAGCAGCGTTACGGCGAGGTCGAAATGCAGGTCGGCGCGCAGGTTGAGCATGTCGTCTGGCACGAGCGCGATCGCGTCTTGTAACAGCCGTACCGCCTCGGCATTTTCGCGGACAACCAGGACTCGGGCGGTGGCCGCGCGCCATAGCGCCTGGGCGACGACGCTCTCCGCTGGTGCCTGCTGCTGGCTGAGCGTGGCGAACCTGGCCGCCTCCTCCATCGCGCCCCGCGCGGACAGGACACGCGCCAGCTCGGCGGCGATCTGGGAGGTCTGGTCGCGCTCTCCTACGTCGAGGGCGACCTCGATGACCTGGTGCAGCGTGCGTTCTGCCGCCTTGAGGTCCCCAGCGAGGATCTCAGTCTCGGCGCTGCGGTGCGCCAGGACCGTCAGCGCCCGTCGCACCCGGATGCGCTCGAGAACCTGACGCCGGGCACGAGTGGCAAGCTCGCGAGCCTCGTCGAACTCGCCGCGCATCGCCTTCAGATAGGCGAGATCGGCCAGGACGCCGACATGCTCGCCCGGACCGGTCGACAGGAGATCCTGACAGGCCCGGATCGCATCGGGAACCGGCGTCGGGCCGGCCACCAGCGCCCAGGAGGGCCACCACAGCGCGCCCAGCTGTTCGCGCAGGTCTCCCGACCGTCTCGCATGGTCGAGCCCGCGTCGGCCGATCTCTTCCAGCTTGCGGATCTGTCCTGACCGTTGACACATCGTCGCGAGTAGGTAGCAGGCCTGCGAGATGCCGATGTCGTCCCCCGACGGCTCGAGCACCTCGAGCGCCCGCGCTACCTCGGCTCGGATGCTGTCCTGCCGCATCGGGTCCGGACCGGCGATCAGCCGGACCCTGAGCTGCTCGAGCCGCAAGCGCTGCTCACCCCGAGGATCCTCATGGACCCGCGGATCCTCGATCATCTCTGCCAGCACCGCCTCGGCGTCGCTGAGCCGACCGAGCGTCGGGTAGGCCTCAGAAAGCCGGCGCAGCACCTCGTAGCGCCGGGGGTGGTCAGCCGGGAGGAGCGCCCGTGCGCGCGAGAGCAGGTTCTCAGCGGCCGTCATGTCGAACCGGCCGTAGGCGCGCAGCCCGCACCATGCCAGCCGCTCACCGGCACGCAGGGCGAGCTCGTGCGTGGTCTCGTCGGCGAGGCCGAGCCGTCGGCGCTGCTCGAAAGCCTGCTCCAGGTGGTACGCGACGACCTCCTCCAGTTCCAGCGCCCTCCGCTGATCGAGCCAGCCTGCGAGCCGTTCGTGCAGCTCGGCGCGCGCTCTCCGGGTGGTGCTGCGGTAGGCGGTCTGCTGGATGAGGACGTGTCGGAAGGCGAAGGCCCGTCCCCGCTGGACGTCGCGGCGTGCCCGGCCGACGAACTCCTTTCGCTGAAGCGCGTCGAGGTGCCTGCCGAGGAAGCGGCGTGCCTCGTCGGGGACCAGCGCAGCCAGCGCTTCCAGCGAGAACTCGGCCCCGATCACGGACGCGCAGCGCAACAGGTCACGTTCAGCGGGTCCGAGGCGGTCGAGCCGTGCGGCCAGCAGCGCATGCACCGACGGCGGGACCCGCAGCTTTCCTTCGTCGCGGAGCGCCGCCAGCAACTGCTCGATGAACAGCGGGTTGCCCTGGGCCATCTCAACGACGTGGGTCACCACGTCATCGGGGACGAGTCGGCCTGCCAGACGCTGAGCGACGAGCCTCTCGCTGTCCCCCGGGGGCAGTGGCTCAAGCACCAGCGAGGTCGCGTCGCCCGCGGTCCACCCCGGACGCTCGTCGAACAGCTCCGGTCGAGCGAGGCACACGATCAGCAGTGGCGCCTGAACCGACTCGGTGAGGTATTCGAGGAGGTCGAGGAACATCGGCTGCGCCCAGTGGACGTCGTCCACGACCACGGTCACGGGCTGGTCGTGGACGAGCGTCTCGAACAGCCGCCGTAGCGCCGGGAACAGCTCCCTTCCCGCTCCGGGTTCGACTCCCAGCCCGATCGCGCCTGCGATCTGTGCGGCGATCGCATCCGCGTCGCCCTGCCCCGCCAACAGAGCGGAGATGCCGGCCGGCCCGCGATCGCCGGCGGCCTGCAGCATGAGCTCGCGCAGCGGCCAGAACGTGATGCCCTCCCCGTAGGCGGGACAGCGGCAGGAGAACGCCCGGACGTCGGTGGCAAGTGTCTCGACGAACTCCAGCGCCAGCCTCGACTTGCCGACTCCGGGCTCACCGATCACGGTCAGCCGCGAGGCTCGCCGCTGACGACGCGCGCGCTGGAGGGCCGTGTGCAGCCGGGCAAGTTCGCCCTTGCGGCCGACCAGGGGCTGGGTCCGGTCGGGAGCACGCGCAGGCGCACCAGGGATCAGGTCGACGAGCCGCCAGATGGTGGCGGGTCGCCCCCGCTGGTCGAGTACCAGGGTCGCGACGGACTCGACCCGGGCAGCATTACCGAGTAGCTGCCGGGTCGCCTCGCCGATGAGCACTTCACCCTCCCCAGCCGCCTGCTGCAGCCGAGCGGCGAGCTTGACGGCGTCGCCGGACGCAGCCGCCGGTCCGGTCGCAGAGTCACCGACGACCACCTCGCCGGTGCTGATACCGATCTGCGCGACCAACCTGAGGCCCCGATCAGGCTCGGGCACCGAGGGCAACCCCGCCACGGCCTCCCGCAGCTCGACCGCCGCGCGAACCGCTCGCAGCGCGTCGTCCTCTCGCGCCGTGGGGACACCGAACACACCGACGATGACGCCACCGATGAGCCCCTGGACCGTGCCGCCGTGGCGGCCGAGTATCCCGGTCGCCGTCTCGACGCACCGTGCGTGCAAGCTGCGGACCATCTCCGGGTCGGTAGCACCTGCGGTCGCCGACTCAGCCAACTCCAGGAAGACGACAGTCACGGTCTTTCGCTCCGCGGCAAGCCACGGCTCGGCCGTGACCGGCGGCTCGACCGTGACCGCCTCCCGGGCCGGTGCCGCCGAGGGCTCCAGCGACGGATCGTGGCGCAGGATCGCCCGCTGGAGTCCGGTCAGCGCGGGCCCAGGCTCGATGCCTAGTTCCTCGACCAGCACCTGCCGGCCTGCTTGATGGACCTCGAGCGCGTCTGCCTGCCGGCCACAGCGATACAGCGCCAGCATGAGCTGCGCCCGCAGGCGCTCCCGAAACGGGTGCCCGGCCACCAGCCCTTCCAGCTCGCCGACGAGGTCGGCGTGGCGCCCCAGCACCAGCTCGGCATCGACACGTTCCTCGATCGCGGTCAGCCGCAGGTCCTCCAGTACTGCAATCTCCGTCTGCGCGAAGGGCTCGTAGGCGAAGTCCGCCAGCGCCGGCCCGCGCCACAGCTCCAGCGCCGTCCGCAGCTGGCCCGCACGCTCTTCTGCCGGTGCCCTCGCCGCCTTCGCCAGCAGCCGATGGAACCGGACTGCGTCGACGTGGTGCGGGTCGATCTGCAGCACGTATCCCGGCCCGGACGTCGCAAGGACGCCGGAGACCTCGCCGGCGTCCTGAGGGGAATCCAGGCGACGGCGCAGATCCGAGATCAGGTTGTGCAGGCTCTTGTTCGCGGTCGGCGGTGGCGTCGGCCCCCACAGCTCGTCGATGAGCCGGTCGGCCGACACCACCTCGCCGACTCGCAGCACCAGCAGCGCCAGCAGCGCGCGGCCTCGACCACGCGGCAGTACGACCGGTCCGGTCTCGCGGACCACCTCGAGCGGACCGAGGATGCGGAAGTCCACCGGGCTCCTTCCAGTCCCTCCTCGCGGTGCTGGTCGCCACTTCCGTTACCGACTCATTACCGCGTCCTCGCAGGATCGACGCACAACCAGTCAACGACACGAGGAGTCACAATGACTGCGCCCCTGATTCACATCTTCAGCGCCGACGTCCAGGATGGGAAGCTGGAAGGCTACAAGGAGTACGCCAAGGAGCACGCGGCGTTCACCGAGGCCAAGGCACCAGACCTGCTCGCGTTCAACCTCTACCTCAGCGAGGACGGCCGCCGGGTCTACGCCGTCCAACTGCACCCGACCGCGGACCACATGGACTTCTTCATGAAGGAGGTCGTGGCCGAGCACGGTGTCCAGGCGTACGAGTGGCTCGAGCGCGGCTCGGAGCGGTCGGACGCCTTCGGTCCACTAAACGCTGCCACCGCGGACGCGATTCGCCAGTTCGGCGTCGAGCTGACCCACCACCCGTACCACCTGGGAGGGTTCACCCGCCTCCGGGATGTCTAGTCAGCCTGCTGCGCCAGTACGGTGGCAGGACGGTCGCCGTACTGGCTTGCGCAGTTCCACGACGCACAGGGAGTCGTCATGATCGAGCCGTTCATCTTCGTCCAGACCGCCCCAATCAAGGACGGCATGCTGGCACAGCTACAAGAAGGACGTCGCGGAGACGGTGGATCTCGTGGACGCCGAAGAACCTCGGGTGCTCCACTTCGCGAGCTACATCAATGAGGAGGGCACCGAGCAGACCGTCATTCAGGTGCATCCCGACTCGGAATCCATGCGCTACCACATGCAGGTCGCTCGCAGGCAGATCGAGGAGCGCGCGCCACGGAACCTGGACATCTCGAGGATGCGCATCGATGTCTACGGCACACCCACCGAACCCGTCCTTGCGCTGATGCGGGAGCTTGCAGGGACCGGTGTCTCGATCCGCATCAAGACGCTCGCGGCCGGGTTCAACCGCCTCCCGGAGCTCTGAAGGTGCGCGGTCGCCCCTCGCAGGCGCACGCTCGGGACGGGCAGCCATGACGGTCATGCCGACAGAGCGCTCCCGATCAAGATGCGATGGCCCGCGAGCCCAGAGCCTCGGGCACGAGAGTGAACTCTCGGGCTCACAAACGTCCACACACGACGAGACGCGCCCACCCGGAACGGGTGAACGCGCTGGTCAGATCGGTTCAGAGGAGTGCACCGTCAGGGACTCGAACCCCGAACCCGCTGATTCCCGGCCGACATTTCGCGTCGTTTCCCGCCAGATCCCCGCACCGCTCGTGACCTCGGCAGCAACGCCGCCGCCCTTCGCGTCGCCGACCGACCTCTCCCGATGGTTCTCGACGTTCGGATGGGGTAAGGGATGGCCTTCGCCTGTCCTGGACCCCGGCCGCAGCCCCAGTTTGAAGATCGCCCGGCGGTGTCTCGTGTGTCCGATATGCCGGCCCCCATCCTGGACGTTGGCTGCCCGTTCGTGCCCGCTCGTGACAGCGCCCGGACATGCATACAGGCCCGCGAATGGCCCATCGTCGTTGGCTGGGCTCCCCGTAGCATTCGGGGATGGCTCAGTGTCTCGTGCTTCGCTGCCCGAACCTCGCCGAGGATCCGCTCATGATCGGACCGTCCGGCGAGAGCAGGCGATATGCCCGGACCATCACCGACAGGTTGAGATGGGCGCGGACTGGCGGTGGGATCCGGAGCAGAACGTTGTTCTGATGGGCGCCGACCTGCAAGCGCTCGGTGAGTTCGTTGTGGAGTCGATGCAGGTGAAGCGCGGAGCCGCCTTCGATTCAAGATTTCCTGATGGCTTCATGACGGTCGAACTGACCCTTCGGCGGCGCGGCGGGACCGAGACGGAGGATCGCGTGCTCCTGCTGTCGCCGGCAGATGCTTCGGGCTGGGCCGCGGGGTTCAAGTTCAGCGCTGGGTGGTAACCGACCGCCGCGCACGATCGATCGACTTCCATCCCGTCTGCCGTCGACCGCCGTCGCACCGATCGCTCTTCTAACTGGTCGGGCTGGTCGCCATCTCCGCCCGTGAGTCCCACCCTCGGGACACCGCGGCAAGGTGTGGTGTGGCTTGTCCTGGGACTCGCGGGGGGAGGTGGCGGCCCCGGGTAACCACCTACGGACCTGCACGTCGGCAGGCTCTTCCCCATCTCTGTTGAAGATCCCCCGCCGGAGGCGTGTTCTTGATCTTGGTGGTGCGGCCGGCCGCGTGCGGCCGATGCCGGCCGGAGGTCGCCAGCAGGCCGCGACGCGGGCCGGCGCGGTGCGCTGCGTCAGCGGCGCCTTGATTCCAAAACAGACTTGGCCGTGACAGCCTGAAGTGGTTCTGGCCCAAATTTCGTGATGGGACCTGGCCCTCGATCTTGGATCAGGCCGCGAGAAGGACGCGTTTGCGGAGAAGGTCGAAGCGTGCCCGCCCGTACATCTGTCGTTTGAGCATCTTGATGCGGTTGACGTTGCCCTCGACCGCGCCGGAGCTGTGCGGCAGTGTCAGGCCGTTGACGACCGCGTCGTAGTCCTTCTTCAGTCCGGTGGTGAATGACCGCAGGTAGGGCAGGTCATCGGCCTCGACGGCGGCGATCCAAGTATCGAGCCGGTCACCGTGGCGGCCGGTCATCATCTCGGCGAACGCGGCGGTGTGCCCGGCCACGGCGTCGAGATGCGGGCAGGCGGCCCGGACTTCTTTGAGCTTGACCTGCTCGTCCGGGTCGAGGCTGTCGGGGTGACGCAGGATCCAGCCGGTGATCTGGCGGACCTTCGGCGGCTTGGCAACGGCGGGCGGCGCGACGGCGAGCGGACGGAACGGGCGCAGGTAGGCGATGACCGTGCCGAGGCTGCCGCCGTAGCCCAGCGCACGGATCTCGCGGAACAGCTCTGAGGCGCTGCTGCAGCCGGCGTTCCAGCGCTCATGCAGGTAGGGCGTGAAATCATCGAGGATGCTCGGCCTGCCCTGGCGAGGCTTGGCCAGCAGTTCCTCGACGGTGGTGGCGCGGGCGAAGCGGCGCACGGTCTCCTTGGCCAGGCCGAGCTCGCGCATGATCGGCTTGATGCCCTTGCCCTGGGCCCGTAGCGCCTGGACCTGCTCATAGCGTCGCCGGGTGCGCACGACGATCGCCCTGTCGTCCGCCCTGGCCGCGGCGAGATCGGCCGCGACCTGCTGCAGGTCCGGCCCGGCCGGCGCGGCGGCCGGCGGCTCGCGGTCGGCAGCGGTCTCGACGCACCGGTGGTGTTGCGCCACGGTCTTCTCCACGTAGCCGGCCAGGTTGTTCCACAGGTGCCACCGGTCGGCGACCTGGATCGCCGCCGGCGCCCCGTTGTTGGCGCCGTCGGCGTAGGCGCCGGCCCGGTCCCGGCACACGACCTCAGTGCCCGGATGCTGCCGCAGCCAGGCAGCGAACGTGTCGGCCTCCCGGTCGGGCAGCAGGTCGACCGGCCGGCGGGTCGCCATGTCGACCAGCACGGTGCCGTAGACGTGACCGCGGCGCAGCGCGAAGTCGTCCACACCCAGCACCGCCACGGTCGCGACCTCCCGCTCGGGCAGTGCCCGGATGAGCCGCAGCACGCTGCTGCGGCTCGTCCACAGCCCCAGCAGCCCCGCCAGTCGAGCACCGGCGCGGCCGGCCAACGCCAACCCGATCCTCTCCAACATCCCCCGCAGCAGCGGCGTGCGTCGGGCATAGCGCGAGGTCAGACCCGAGACCTGTTCGCTGAACGTCCGCGCCGCGCACTCCGCCGCGTCGCAGAAGAACCGGCGAACCTCCAACTGGACTACCAGCGGCTGTCCGGCCACCGCGGCGTCGGCCAGCTGACGCTCGTACCGGCTGTGCACCCTGCTGGAGAACTCGCCGCAACCCGCGCACGACGCGCCGTCGGCCATCGCCCGCGCCCATATCCGCAGGCCACCCGCCGTCCGCTCGATTCGCTCAACCGCTACGCCAGCCAGATGCGGCAACAGGACCTCAACATCGCGATGATCACACGCTCACTGACACTACACAGTGGACAGAGCTACCCAAGAGGGTCAGCTCCCATCACGAAATTTGGGCTAGAACCCCTGAAGTGGCCCCGGAGTGACGGCTTGATCTGGCCCCGCTGCCGACACGCCGGAGCGGTTGTGACGGCTTGAAGTGGCCCCGCCTGACGGTGACCCCGATGGGTTCACCGAGCGGAAGGGGTCAGGGGTGGAGTCCAGGATGGAGTTGTTCGCGGCGATCCGGCGCGACCGTCGGGTGGAGGGGTTGTCGATCCGGCAGCTGGCGGAGCGGCATCACGTGCACCGACGCACGGTACGGCAGGCACTGGCGTCGGCGATCCCGCCGGACCGGAAGACGCCGGTGCGGGTGGCACCGAAGCTGGAGCCATTCAAGGCAGCGATCGACGGCATGCTGCGGGCCGATCTGGACGCGCCGCGGAAGCAGCGGCACACCGCTCGTCGGGTGCTGGCTCGGCTGGTCGATGAGCACGGCATGACCGACGTGTCGTACTCCACGGTGCGCGACTACGTGGCGAAGCGCCGCCCCGAGATCCTCGCCGAATCCGGGCGAACGCTTGGTGAGATGTTCGTGCCGCAGACCCATGAGCCAGGCAGCGAGGCGGAGGTCGACTTCGGCGACCTGTGGATCATGCTGCGCGGGATCAAGACCGGTACGCCGAGCGGATGGCTGAGCTCGGCATCGAACCGGCGGCCTTCCCCGACGCGCCAGGCCGGCTGGCACCAGCTCAGAGCTAAAGCCAGAACGTGTCGTGACGGAGGAAGAACTCCGCCTTCTCCTCGTCGCTCTTCCCGGCCAGGTCGAGTAGCCCTTCGAAGTAGCCCTCACGCGGCGCACCGGGCGCGAAGTGCAGCAGCATCGACGCCGGCTCGCCCGACTCGTTGCGGAAGGCGTGGACACCGCCCTCGGGCACGTGCACGAAGTCGCCGGGCGTCGTGTCGATCCAGCGGGTGCCGTCGTAGATGCGCACCGTCCCCGACAGGATGTAGAACGACTCGGAGATCGACTTGTGGAAGTGCGCGTCCGGGCCGCTCGGCGTCGGGCCCATGTCCCAGCGGTAGAGGCCGAACTGGCCGTTCGTCGACGCTCCCGTCGCCAGGTAGTGCACCGTGTTGCCCGTCGGGTAGGTCAGTTCGGGCTCGTGGTCGGGCTGGCGGTAGGTGGCGCTGAGCTCACCCGAGGTGCCGAGGTAGCGCGGTTCCGGATACGTCACTTCTCAGAGCTCCTTCTCGATGCTGGGGTGGGGACCGCGAGGGCCAGCAGATTACGTATTTGCGCGCCTGACTTCGTATTGACGTTGAAGTAGCAGTAGCTGCCCAACCCCCACGCGTCGTGACTGGTGACCGAATTCGCCACCTTGTAGGCCGCGTGTCCCCGGGTAGAGCCGTTCATCCAGCTGGCCTGGTTCGGCGGGTCGTACGGCATCTCGTTCTGGTAGAAGTATGTCCGCCCGCCGTTGCCGTTCCAGGTCGTCTGGTACTGCTGGATCAGCGTGGCGAGCCCGAGGCCCAGGATGACGGTGTTGGCGCGCGTCACCCGCAGCGTTTCGTTGAGGTGGTATTCCGCAATGTCACAGACGTCAATATAAGTCCCAAAATATGTGTTACCAGGGGTCGCCGTAGAACGCCCGGATCAGTCGCGGTAGATCGACCGGTGCGCGGCACGGATGCCGGCTGCGTAGACGTCGCCGAACATGCCGGAGCGTGCCAGCGCGGCCGTGGCCGCATTCGCGCCCGGTCCACCGTGGACCCCGCCGCCCGGATGGGCTGACGCGCTGACCAGGTAGAGCCGGTCGACGGGCGTGTCGGCGCGCCCGAGCCCCGGCACCGGACGGAACACCAGCTGCTGCGCGAGGCCGGCGGTACCGCCGTTGACGACCACCTCGCCATGACCGCCGACCCCGGGAGCGGCCACCGCACGGGCCTGCACAAGGTCACGGAAGCCCGGCGCGTGGCGCTCGATCAGCTCCTCGATCCGGTCGGCGTACCTGCCGGCCGACTTCACGGTCCACGCCCGCCCGCGCGGCACGTGCGTGTACGCCCAGAGCGACTCGGTGCCGGCGGGTGAGCGGCTCGGGTCAGTGGTGGTCATCTGCCCGAGCAGCGTGAAGAGGCGGCGGGGCAGGTTGCCGAGCACGAGTTCGGTGGCGTACCCGGTGAGCCCGTCGAGGTCGCCGCCGAGGTGGACGGTGCCAGCGAGGCGGGCCGGCTTCGCGGTCCACGGCACCGGAGACCGTAGCGCCCAGTCGACCTTCACCACGTCGCTGTCCCACTGGAAGTCCCGCAGGTCGGCGCGGAACCGGGGCGGCAGCTGCTCGGGATCGACCAGCTCGGTGAAGAGCGCCGGCGCCGACACGTCCGCGATGACCGCCCGCCGAGCGCGGATCGCTTCACCCGCCTGGTCGCGCACTCCCAACGCCCGGCCCCGCGCCACCAGCACGCGCGACGCCGCACGTCCACAGTCGAGCTGCCCGCCGCGGGTAACGAACCGGTCGGCGAGCGCCCGCGTCAGCATGCCCGCCCCGCCAGCGGGCACGGGGAAGCCGGCGTGCTGCCCGAGCATCGCCAGCAGCCAGCCGAAGATCGCCGAACCGGCGCTCTCGGGAGCGAGGTCGGTGTGCAGCGCGTTCCCAGCGACGAGCGCCCGCGCGCCGGCTCCGTGGAACCGCTCCTCGGCGTACCGGCGCAGCGGCTGCACGCCGAACCGGGCAAACCGCAGGCCGTCGGCCACCCCGAGCCGCCGCGCCAGCCGCAGCCCGTCACGTACCGGCGGGAACGGACTGAACAACGCCCCGAGCAGCGCCGGGGACAGTTGCCGCCAGCGCGCGCACTCCGCGTGCCACGCGTCGGCATCGGCCGGGTGGAACTCCGCGAGCGAAGCGGCGGTCTCGTCCTCGTCCCGGTGCAGGACGACGCAGCGGTCGTCCGGCAGTACGTGGGCCAGCACCGACGGCGCGTGCCGCCACTCCAGCCCGTGGCTCTCCAGGTCGAGGCGCGCCAGCACCGGCGACACGGCGCCGAGCGGGTAGAACGCGCTGCACAGGTCGCTGACGAAGCCGGGCGCGGTGATCTCCGCGCTGCGTACCGCGCCACCAGGCTCCGGCTCGGCCTCCAGCACCAGCACGCGCCAGCCGGCGTCGGCCAGCAGGTTCGCCGCTACCAGCCCGTTGTGGCCGGCGCCGATCACGACGGCGTCGACGGTCGTCATCGGCTACCTGCCATCACCAAGCGGTTCCCGGCCGCCCGCGCGACGAAACCCACTACGCGGTACGGCGGCGACGCGCGGCGAGGACTGCACCGAACGCGACCAGCGCCAGCAGCAACGCGCCGCCGGCCGCGTACGGCCACCACAGGGCGCCGTCGTCCTGCGTATTCGCGCTCGCCTTGGTCGGCGCGGCCTCGGCGGCCGGACTGACCGGGGCCGGCGCCGGCGGTGATGCCTCCCGCGCGGGCAGCGTCACCGTGTACTTCAGCGTGCCCTGGATGGGATGCCCGTCGGCGGACACCACCCGGTACGCCAGCGTGTACCGCCCGCTGTCCACCGGGTTGAGCGACTG